>SL_7KL_010_BRINEDRAFT_10000471_pt1 | contig 19122 bp, 21 predicted proteins | sample SodLak_010_BRINE_FD_10663 | JGI IMG/M metagenome (IMG submission 10663)
CGGGCGCGCGCTGGTGGATGCGGACCTGCTGGACGAGGTGACCGCGCTGGTCGAGTGGCCGGTGGCGCTGACCGGCGGCTTCGACCCGCGCTTCCTGGATGTCCCGCAGGAGGCACTGATCTCCACCATGCAGGACAACCAGAAATACTTCCCGGTGGTCGACGAGGCCGGCCGCATGCAGCCGCACTTCATCGTGATCAGCAACATCGAATCGCGTGATCCGCATGCGGTGCGCGACGGCAACGAGCGCGTGTTGCGCCCGCGCTTCGCGGATGCCGAGTTCTTCTGGCAGCAGGACCGCAAGAAGCGCCTGGAGGAACGCCTGGAGGCGCTGGACTCGGTCGTGTTCGAGAAGCGCCTGGGTACGCTGCGCGACAAGTCCATGCGGCTGGAGGCCCTGATGCAGCGCCTGGCCGGGCTGATGGGCCTCGACGCGCCCCTCGCTGCTCGCGCCGCACGTCTGGCCAAGTGCGACCTGGTTACCCAGATGGTGTTCGAGTTCACCGAGTTGCAGGGCACCATGGGGCGTTACTACGCCCTGCACGACCGCGAGGACGAGACCGTCGCCGCCGCGATCGAGCAGCACTACTGGCCGCGCCAGTCCGGCTCCGAGCTGCCGGACGCCCCGCTCGCCCAGGCGCTGGCGCTGGCCGATCGTCTCGACACCCTGGTCGGCATCTTCGCCATCGGCAAGCAGCCCAGTGGCACCAAGGACCCGTTCGCCCTGCGCCGCGCCGCGCTGGGGCTGGTGCGCATCCTGGTCGAGCGCGAACTGCCGCTGGCCTTGACCCCCTTGCTGCAGGCCGCCGCCGAACCCATCCGCGAACGCGTGCCGGAGGCCGATCAGGCCGTGGAACCGGTACGCGAGTACATCCTCGAGCGCCTGCGCGGGTACCTGCTGGAACAGGGGCAGGCGCACGAGACTATCGAGGCGGTGGCCGCGGTCGCGCCGGATGCCCCGCTGGATTTCGTGCGCCGCGTGCGCGCGGTCAGCTTGTTCCGCGAGCGCCCGGAGGCCGAGGCCCTGGCCGCCGCGAACAAGCGGATCCACAACCTGCTGCGCAAGGCCGGCGAGGAGGCCGAGGCGGAACTCGATCCGGAGGCCCTGGCGCTGGACGAGGAGCGTCAGCTGTACCAGGGCCTGCAGGCCGTGCGTCCGGGGGTCGAGCAGGCGGTGGCCGACGGTGACTACCTGCATGCGCTCGGCGAACTGGCAGGCCTGCGAGACCGGGTGGACACCTTTTTCGACCAGGTGATGGTGATGGCCGAGGACGCCGCAGAGCGGCGCAACCGCCTGGCCCTGCTGCGTGAACTGCGTCGCGCGTTCGAGACCGTGGCCGACATCGGCCGCCTGGCGACGGGGTAGGGCCGGGCGATGCTGCCCCTGATCCGAGGTCTGCTGTTCCAGCTGGGGCTCGTTGGCTCCATCCTGGTCTTCGGGCTGCTGGTACCCCCGCTGATCTGGCCGTTTTCCCGCCCCGTCCGCTACCGTGTCCTGACCCTGTGGGGCCGGTTCAACGTCTGGTGGCTGCGTGTCAGTTGCGGCATCGATTACCGGGTGCATGGGCGCGAGCACATCGACCCCTCGCGCCCGCATGTGGTGCTGTCCAAGCACCAGTCGGCCTGGGAGACCGTGGCCTTCGTCGCGATCTTTCCCATGCAGACCTGGGTGCTCAAGCGTGAACTGATGCGGATTCCCCTGTTCGGCTGGACGTTGTCCATGCTCGATCCGGTACCGATTGATCGCGAGGGCGGACGCCAGGCCCTGGAGAACCTGGTGGCCGAAGGCAAGCAGCGCCTGGACCAGGGCCGCTGGGTGATCGTGTTCCCCGAGGGCACGCGCGTGGCCCCGGGCGAACACGGGCGCTACCGTCAGGGCGGCGCGATGCTCGCAGTGCGCACCGGCTACCCGGTCCTGCCGGTGGCGCTGAACAGCGGGAGCTTCTGGCCGAAAAAGGGCCTGCGGCGCTATCCCGGCACCGTCGAGGTAGTGATCGGGGCACCGATCGAGACCGCTGGTCGCAAGCCGGTCGAGGTGCTGTCCGAGGCCGAGAGCTGGATCGAGACCACCATGACCGAGATCGAACCTCGCCCCGCCACCCTGTCGACGGAGAAGCCCGATGGCCAGTGAACCCCTGATCAGCGCCCCATTGGTCGAACTGCGTGACCGGACCATCTACCGGATCGGCGATTCGGAACCGGCCGTGTGGCTGATCGATGACCTCGAGCTCGGCGGCATCCTGGTGAACGCGCCGATCTATTCGGAGTCGCTCCTGGAGGCGATCCGGGCCATCAGCAAGCCCGCGTACCTGTTCCTGCCCAGCCGGCATGGGGCGCAGGATCTGGATGCCTGGCGCGCTGCGGGACTGGAGACCCTCACGTTCGAGGCCGAGGCCCCGGCGATCCGCGCAGCGGGCGGCGAGATCGATATCGCCTTCAACCGCAAGCAGCGCCTGTCGCGCACCATCGACTTCCTGCCGATGGCCGGCGTAACCGATGGCACCTGTGCACTGCGCCTGAAGAATCTGCCCGGCGTGGTCTTCTTCGGCCCTGCCCTGGCCCCGGGCGCGGACGGCTGGCCCACGCTGATCCAGAACCCTGAGGATCATTCCTTCGAGGCACGCCTGTTCGGTGCCCTCGGAGTGAAAGACCTGAAGTTTGCCTACGCCTTCTGCGACCGCTTTGATCCCGCCACTACACAGTTCGGCCCGGACGCTGACCAGCACATCCAGGCCCGCATCGAGGCCGTGTTCGACGACTAGGGTTGGGTGCCCGCGGCCTGGCGCGGGTGAGGGGTGTCCCTCGCCGATTGCCGCGGCGCGTTGCGCCTCGCAATGACGAGTCGATACGGTTTCCTGCACTCGATTCGTGTGCGTCAGCTGCGGGTGATCAGGGTCTGGATCACGTGGCCGGCGGCGGTCAGGCCGAAGATCGCGGGCAGGTAGGAGATGGTGCCGTTGACCGAGCGCGGGCGCCCGCCGTCGCCGACCGGCCGGTGCTCCGTGCCCTTGCGCGGCTGCTCGATGGAGAACACCACGGGGTAGTCGAGATGTGCGCCCAGGCGCCGCAGCCGCTTGCGCATCTGCCGCGCGAGCGGGCACACGCGGGTCTCGGTCAGCGGCCCTACGCGCACGGCCGTCGGGTCGATGCGCCCACCTGCGCCCATGCTCGAGATCACGGCCTGCCCGCGGGCCTGGGCGGTCGCGACCAGCGCGGCCTTGCAGACAATGGAGTCGATCGCGTCCAGCACGAAGTCGGCATCCTCGGGGACCAGGTCGCCGATGGTGTCGGGCTGGAGGAAGTCCTGGCGAATGATGACCTCGATGTCGGGATCGATGTCGCGGATGCGGTTCGCCATGATCTCGGTCTTGGGCCGGTCCACGGTGGAGCGCAGCGCGACGAGCTGGCGGTTCAGGTTTGAGGCCCCGACCACGTCGTGATCGGCCAGGGTCATGCGTCCGACCCCGGCCCGCGCGATCGCCTCGGCCGCGTAGCTGCCCACACCGCCCAGTCCGGCGATGAAGACATGCCGATCGCGCAGGCGCGCGGTGACGTCATGCCCCAGCAGCAGATCCGTGCGTTCGGTAAAGGGATTGTGCGGGGCGTCGGCGGGCGAGCTCATGCAGCGGAACCGGTCGGGAGCCGGAGGACCCGGCGTGCGTTTTGTGACGTGATTATAGCCATCTCGGCCGGATCCATGTCTCGCAGGGCCGCGAGCTGGCGGTTGACCTCGGCGGTCATGGCCGGTTCGTTGCGCTCGCCCTGGTGTCCGGCCAGCGGTTGGTCCGGGGCGTCCGTCTCCACCACCAGCGCCTGCAGCGGTGCGTCGCGCACCACGCGGTGCAGTTTCTTTGCGCGCTCGTAGGTCACGGGTCCGCCGATCCCGAGTGCAAAGCCGAGATCCGCCGCCTGCCGAGCCTGCTGCGGACTCCCGATGAAGGCATGCAGGATGCCGCTTATGCCGGGGTACTGGCGCAGGCCCTTCAGGACCTCGTCGAGCGCGCGTCGGCTGTGGATGATCACCGGCAACTCGCGTTCCCGGGCGATGGCCAGTTGCCGCGTATAGAACCGCCACTGACGGTCCCAGTCGAGCTCCTGGTGGTAGCCGTCCAGTCCGATCTCGCCGACGGCGACGGTCTCCGGGTGCGCGTCCAGCCAGGGCTCCAGCGCGTCGAGGTCGTCATCCGCATGGTCCTGCAGGAAGATTGGGTGCAGACCGTAGGCGACATGCAGACCATCGTAGTGCCGGTGCAGGGCGTCCAGATCCGGCCAGCGGGCACGCGTGACGCCGGGCAGGACCAGCTCCTGCACGCCGGCGGCGCGGGCCCGGTCCAGCACCGCCGGGCGGTCCGGATCGAACGCGTCGAGGTCCAGGTGGACGTGCGTATCGATCAGGTGCAACGGATCCGGCCTACGGACAGGGGTAGGTAAAGCGGGCGTGGATCGCCTCGATGGCTTCCAGCACGGCGTCGGACAGGGTGATGTCGACGGTGGCGATGTTCTCGCGCAGCTGTTCCATGGTGGTCGCGCCGACCAGGTTGCTGGTCACGAACGGTTGCTGGTTGACGAAGGCCAGTGCCAGCTGGGTTGGCGTCAGCCCATGTTCGGCGGCGAGCCTGGCGTACTCGGCGGTCGCGGCCAGGCCGGATTCGTTGCTGTAGCGCTGGAAGCGCTCGAACAGGGTCAGGCGGGCACCTGCCGGCTTGGCGCCATCCAGGTACTTGCCGGAGAGCATGCCGAAGGCCAGCGGCGAGTAGGCCAGGAGGCCGGCGTCCTCGCGGATGGCCATCTCGGCCAGGCCCGCCTCGAAACTGCGGTTGAGCAGGTTGTATGGGTTCTGGATGGAGACAATGCGCTCGGACAGGCCGCGGTCATGTGCGCGGATCCATTCCATGAAGCCCCACGGGGTCTCGTTGGAGATGCCGATGGTCCGCACCCGGCCGCTGTCGACCATGGCCTTCAGGGCGGCGGCGGTCTCCTCGATCGGCGTGGCGTTATCGTCGGGCTGGTGGCTGTAACCGAGCTGCCCGAAGAAGTTGGTCGCGCGCGCCGGCCAGTGGACCTGGTAGAGGTCCAGATAGTCGGTCTGCAGCCGCTTGAGACTGTCGCTCAGGGCCTGCTCGATGTGCTCGCGGTTCAGCTGGGGGCCGCCGCGCAGGTAGTCGATCATGCCGGGGCCGGCGACCTTGCTGGCCAGCACGACCTGTTCGCGATTCTGGCGCTGCGCCAGCCAGTTGCCAATGTAGGTCTCGGTCAGGCCCTGGGTGTCTTCGCGCGGCGGCACCGGATACATCTCGGCGGCGTCGATGAAGTTCACGCCCTGCCCCAGCGCGTAGTCGAGCTGCTCGTGCGCCTCGGCCTCGGTGTTCTGCTCGCCCCAGGTCATGGTGCCCAGGCCGATCAGGCTGACTTCGATATCGGTACGTCCCAGCTTGCGGTACTGCATGCCTTCTCCCGGGGTGTGGTGGAGTGCGTTTCAGGTGAACAGGGTCAGGACCCCGGTGTAGCCGTACAGGCGGTTGGCGAAGATCTCGCCATTGGCGAAGAAGCCGACCAGGGGTACGTCCCCCAGTCCCTTTTGCACGATAGCCAACTCCGCGCCTTCCTGCCCGAACTGGTGGCGTCCGCGCCCGACACAGGAGACGTAGAGCGCCCCGCGAATGCCGTTGGGTGCCTGGGCGCGCACCTGTTCCAGCATGCGTTCCAGGTCGTCGCGGGCGGCCTGGCCGTCGCGGCGCACGAACAGGATCTGCGACCCCGGTTCCAGCATCTCGCCGATCGCGAGGACCTCCTGGTCCAGGTCCACCCCGATGATGTTGCGCACGCGATAGTCGCCGGTATCCGAGCCGGCGATGGGAAAGCCGACCAGGATGTAGCCCAGCGCGCGTTCCAGATCGCGCGACAGGACATCGCCGATGATGCCCTTGAATGCCGGCAGCGCCTGCTGCCCGTCCAGACGCACAATGATGTTGCGCCAGGTCTCGGTCAGCTCGTGCTGGCCGGGCAGCGGTGTGCAGCCCTGGCTGTGGCGCGCGGCGATGGCGACATCGTCGCGCAGCGCCAGGCCGGTGATGCCCGAGGCGGAGACCCCGTCGGCGATCTGTACCACGCCGGGCTCGCCGGAGTTGACACCCCCGGTGGCGAACCAGGCGGTCTGCTCGCCGATCTCCGTCAGTATGTCTTCCAGGCCCTCCGTTTGGGGGTCGGCATTCAGGATCAGACGCCCCGGGGTCTGCGGGTCGAGGAAGCCGTCCAGTTCCTGTACCAGATCCTCGAAGCGACGTACCGGATGGTAGATGACCCGAACACTGGATGCCGGGAACTCGCCGATCATCAGGGTCACACCGGGCTGCTCGTAGAGCTCGTCGCGCGGGCCGATGATTGCCATGGCCATGCCGCCGACGAAGTGATCGATCCCGAGGCCTTCGCGCAGGTGTTTCAGCAGGCTGCGGGCGTGGCGGCTCAGGGGGTCGGAGAGATAGATGAAGCCGACGCGTACCTGATCATCGCTACGCACCGGCTGTTCGCCGAGCTCGGCGATCAGGGTGGTGGCCAGGGCCCCGGGCTCGTCGCCGCGGGCGGTGGCGCTGCGAAAGGGTGTGGTCATAAACCGAGATGCTCCAGCATGCTGAGGGACTCGTTGTCGTCGACCGGCAGGCCGGTGTGCACGTGCAGGCCGCCGTCTTCGGCGAAGACCAGGCGGGCGTGGTGGCGAGTGTCCAGTTCCTCCAGAAACCAGGCGATCTCGGAGGGGTGCACGGCATGCTGCCCGCGCGTCAGGTGGCGCACGAGGATGGCGTCCTCGCGTACGTCCAGAAACAGTGGCTGAGGGAGCTCCAGCGGCAGGATGTAGGTCTGCACCAGCCATTCCACCGGGGTGGGGCGCCGCCGCGGCAGCGGTCGGCTGTCCATGCGGAAGTGGCCCCCGCCGCCCGGCTGCTTGATGAGCTCCTCCAGCCAGTCTCCGTTGAAACCCTGGTGCACGATCAGCGAGCGTCCGTCGTAACGGCTGCGAAAGCGCTCCATCTGTTGGGCCGGCCGTGGCCCGAAGAGTCCGATCACGCCAACTCCGTCCTGTTGGTTAAATCCCGAATCCTAGCGGAATGCCCGGCCTTGAACGAAAAAAGCCCCGCCGGAGCGGGGCTTGGGAACTTCTCTTGGGCTTGCGGATCAGCCGCGACGCGACAGCATCTCGTGGATGATCGGGGCCAGAATGACCTCCATCGCGAAGCTCATCTTGCCGCCCGGGACCACCAGGGTCTTGGGATCGGACATGAAGGAGTCCGGGATCATGTTCTGCAGGTACGGGAAGTCGATGCCGAGCTTCGCCGGATCCTTGAAGCTGATCACCACCATCGACTCGTCCGGGGTCGGCACCGCGCGGGCGATGAACGGGTTGGAGGTGTCCACCGTCGGCACGCGCTGGAAGTTGATGTCGGTGTAGCCGAACTGCGGGGTGATGTAGTTCACGTAGTCCGGCATGCGGCGCAGGATCGTGTCGACGATCGCCTCGGCGGAATAGCCGCGCTCGGCGTTGTCGCGGAAGATCTTCTGGATCCACTCGAGGTTCACGATCGGCACCACGCCGATACCCAGGTCCACGTGCTGCGCGGCGTCCACTTCGCCATTCACGACCAGGCCGTGCAGGCCTTCGTAGAACATCAGATCGGTGCCCGGCTGGATCTCTTCCCAGGGGGTGAACTCGCCCGGTCCAAGGTTGGTGCCAAGGCGCTCGTTGTGCTCGGCGGCCTCTTCGTCGGAGTGCAGGTAGTAGCGCTTCTCGCCCTGGCCGGTCTCGCCGTAGGTCTTGAACAGCCCCTCGATGCGATCGAACAGGTTGGCTTCGGGGCCGAAGTGCGAGAAGTGATCGTTGCCGTCGGCGGCGGCCTTCTGCATCGCCTCCTTCATTGCCTTGCGGTCATAGCGATGGAAGCTGTCGCCCTCGATCACAACCGGGCTGATCTGCTCGCGACGGAAGATGGACTCGAAGGAGCGCTTGACGGTGGAGGTGCCGGCACCCGAGGAACCGGTCACCGCAATCACGGGATGCTTCTGGGACATGGGATTTCTCCTTGCAAACGGGTTGCTAAAGGTTGCGTTTAACAGACTAGAAAATCAGGTTGAGCATGAACATGGCGACCACGGCGAACAGGATGGTCATGATGCCGCCCGCCTTCATGAAGTCCTTCACCCGATAGCCGCCGGGGCCCATGATCAGGGCGTTCACCTGGTGGGTCGGGATCAGGAAGGAATTCGAGGTGGCGATCGCCACGGTCAGCGCGAACACGCGCGGGTCGGCATCCATGCCCGCGGCCTGCGCGGCGATCGCGAAATTGATCGCCAGCGGCACCAGCAGCACGGTCGCGCCGACGTTGGACATGACCAGGGTAAAGAACGTGGCCAGGGCGAAGATCGTCGCCTGCAGCACCCAGGGCGGTACGGTCCCCAGCATCTCCAGCGTGTTCTGCGCGATCCAGGCGGCGGTTCCGGTGTTCTCCACCGCCATGCCCAGCGGGATCAGTGACGCCAGCAGGAAGACGGTCTTCCAGCTGACGGCGCGATAGGCGTTGTCGAGGCTGATGACGCCGGTCAGGATCATGCCCAGTGCGCCGGTCAGCAGTGCGACCGAGAGCATCAGGTCGGTGAACACGATCAGGCCCACGGTCAGCGCCAGGAAGAACAGCGCATGCGGCACCTTGGACGGTACCAGTTCCTCGCGCGGATAGTCCGACGTGATCACCACGAAATCGCGGTCCTGCTCCAGCCGGGCCAGCGATTCCCAGGTGCAGTGCACCACCAGGATATCGCCCGGTTCCAGGGGGATGTCGCGCAGCCCCTCGCCGTAGGTCTCGTTGCCGCGCTGGATGCGCATCACCGACAGGCCGTAGGTCTGGCGCATCGCCAGTTCGGTGACCGTCTTGCCGGCGAGGTTCGAGCCCGGCGCGATGGCGACCTCGGCGACGCCGGAACGCCCACTGTCCAGGGCGTTGGCGAACACGTCGAGATGGGTGCTGGGACGCTTGCGCGTGCCCTCGCACAGCTTTTCCATGCGTGACGGGCTGGCCAGCACGGCCAGGTGCGAGTTGGCCTGGATCTCGTAGCCGGTCCACGGTGCCATGCGCAGCTCGTCGCGCATGTAGGTGCCGACGATCGCGATCCCGGTCTCGCGCTCAATCTCGGCCACCGTGCGCCCAACCATCGGGTCGTTCTCCGGGACGAACAGCTCATGGATCTCGTAGGACAGGCCGTACACGCGCTGGAAGTAGTCCTGTGCGCTCTCGCGCTGGGTGGCCTTGCTCTTGACCGACGGCAGTACGAAGCGGCCCAGCAGCACGAAGTAGACGATGGCGGTGGCCAGCAGGGCCAGGCCGATCGGGGTCACGTCGAACAGCTGGAACGGTTCCATGTCCGACGGCAGCAGGTCGTTCAGCAGGATCAGCGGGCTGGACCCGACCAGGGTGATGGTGCCGCCGACGATCGCGGCGAAGCCCATCGGCATCAGCAGGCGCGACAGCGGGATGTTCAGGCGATTGGAGATGCGGCTCATCACCGGCATGAACAGCGCGGCTGCGCCGATGTTCTGCATGAAGCTGGAGATTACGCCGACGGTTCCGGAGACGGTCGGGATGATGCTTTTTTCGGTGGTGCCACCCACGCGCATGATGAACGCCGCCACCTTGTGCATCACGCCGGTCTTGTCCAGGCCGGCGCCGATAATCATCACCGCGATGATCGAGATCACCGCATTGGAGGCGAAGCCGCTGAACAGCTCTTCCTGGCCGACCAGCATCCCGAGTCCGGGCACCAGAGTCAGCAGGCCGAGCAGGACCATCACCGAGATCGCCGCCAGGTCGACCCGGATGATCTCGGAGACAAACAGGAAGATCGTGAACGCGAGCAGCGCAAGCACCACGATCATCTCGGTGGTCAGCGTAAGGTTTTCCATGTTCCAGTCGTGTCCTGAGGACCCGCGCCGGACGGCGCGTGGCCAGAAGCCGAAAAAGGGGACTCGCGCCGGGCGCAGGCGCCGAGGCGGGTCGGAGGAAACAGGTTCCGCCTTTCCCTTGAAAGCGCGGGATTATTTCATCCCGCGGGCACGGACGCAAAAAATGCGCCGGCGTCGGGTTGGCGGTTCGGTCGGCGCGGCCCCGAGTGCTGGCGTTTGCCGGCATGTCGGTTATGCTTGGAAAAAAGTCCAGGTGGAGACCCCAGCATGTCCGAATCCGATGCCCCGATGTGCCGTTTCGAGACCATCGTCCTGGCGACGGATGGCTCCGAGTTCAGCGAATCCGCCGAGAATGTGGCGCTGGATCTGGCGCAGCGCTGCGGTGCGCGCCTGATCGTCGCACGGATTATCCGCACCGATACCCAGCACGATGCGTTGTCTCCGCCGCGCAGCCACGAGGCGAGCGTTGCCGGCCAGACCGATCTGGACGCACTGGAAAAGCGCGCCCGCGAGGTGGGCATCGATGCCTCCATGATCCTGCGCCACGGGGTCGACCGGCACCAGGAGATCGTCGCCATTGCCGAGGAGTTCAAGGCCGGGCTGATCGTCATCGGCCGGCGCGATCGCGGTGACCTCTCGCGCCTGATGGTGGGGGACGCCACGCGCAAGGTCGTGGGGCTCGCACCCTGCAACGTGATGATCGTCCCGCGCGGCGCCCAGGCGCCGCATCGCGGGCTTCTAGTGGGGACCGACGGCTCCGACCTTGGGGACCAGGCCGCGCGCGCCGCAATCGAGCTGGCCGGCTATTGCAAGCTTCCGATCACGATCGTGTCGGTGGCGGTCCCGGGGCAGAACGAGGAGCGGCGTCAGGAGGGTGTCCAGGCCATCCAGCGTCTGCAGGGCGAGGCCCGCGAGAAGGGGCTGGAGGCCGATGCGACCTTCGAGGAGGGGCGCCCCGAGGTTACCCTGCTGGAGGTCGCTGCGCGCGACCATCGCGATCTGGTGGTGGTCGGCAGCCACGGGCGTACCGGGCTCAAGCGCCTCCTGATGGGCAGCGTGTCCGAGCGCGTGATTGGCGGGGCTGACTGCCCGGTCCTGGTGGTCAAGAACGTCTGATCCGACCCGGCATCGCGCCGGGTATCATCAGGCGGGTTCGTCGGTGCGCCGGTAGAGCAGATCGGCGACCTGGTGGCCGCGTTGCTCCCCGCGCCGTTCGAACTTGGTCACCGGGCGCTCCGGCGGCCGGCCGGGAGCCGGGATCGGACCATCCGGCACGAACCATGGCCGGCATTCCTCCAGCACCACCATCATGTGTTCGGCGTATTCGGCCCAGTCGGTCGCCAGATGCAGCCGCCCGCCCGGCCGGATGCGCGTCGCCAGGTGGCGCACGAACGCCGGCTGGATCAGGCGCCGCTTGTGGTGGCGCTTCTTGTGCCAAGGGTCGGGGAAGAACACCTGCACGCAGTCCAGGCTGGCGGGCGTCAGGTAGTGCTCCAGCAGTTCCACCGCATCGACGTCGCTGACGCGCACATTGGTCAGGCCGCGCTGCTCCACCTCGCGCAGCAGATGCCCGACCCCCGGCCGGTGCACCTCGGTACCGATGAAGTCGCGTTCCGGCTGGTTTTCCGCCTGCTCGGCCAGGCTCTCGCCGTCCCCGAAGCCGATCTCCAGCGTCACGGGTGCCGTGCGCCCGAAAACGGAAGTCAGGTCCAGCGGTGCCGCGGGTTCCGGTAGCTGCAGGCCAAAGCGCGGTAACAGGTCGTCCAGGGCCCGCTGCTGGCCCGGCGTCAGCCGGCCCTCGCGGCGCACGAAGCTGCGGATACGGCGGTAGAACGGCTTGTCGTCCGTCTCGGCGTTGGCGTGGTCGCTCATGCTCAGCTGAAGAACAGGCCGGTCTGCGGCGAGGAGGCCGAGGCGTAGCGCCGCGGCGCCATGCGCCCGGCGCGAAAGGCCTGGCGCCCACCGATGATCGCGTGGCGCATCGCCGAGGCCATCAGCACCGGGTCGTCGGCCGCGGCGATGGCGGTGTTCATCAGCACGCCGTCGCAGCCCAGCTCCATTGCGATCGCGGCGTCCGAGGCGGTGCCGACTCCGGCATCCACCAGCACCGGAACCGAGGCGTTCTCCACGATCTCGCGGATGTTGTAGCGGTTCTGGATCCCCAGGCCCGAGCCGATCGGCGCGGCCAGCGGCATGATCGCCAGGCAGCCGATGTCTTCCAGGCGCTTCGCCAGCAGCGGGTCGTCGGTGGTGTAGACCATCACGTCGAAGCCTTCGGCCACCAGCGTCTCGGCGGCCTTCACGGTCTCGAAGACGTCCGGGTACAGGGTCTTCTCGTCGCCCAGGACCTCCAGCTTCACCAGGTTGTGGCCGTCGAGCAGCTCGCGTGCCAGGCGGCAGGTGCGGATCGCATCCTCGGCATTGAAGCAGCCGGCAGTATTCGGCAGCAGCGTGTAGCGCTCCGGCGAGATCACGTCCAGCAGGTTGGGTTCGTCCGGGTTCTGGCCGATGTTGGTGCGGCGGATGGCGACGGTCACGATCTCCGCGCCGCTCGCCTCGATGGCGTCGCGGGTCTGGTCGAGATCGCGGTACTTGCCGGTCCCAACGAGCAGGCGGGAGGTGAACTCGCGCGTGCCTACGCGGAACAGGTCGTCGGCGGACGCGGCCGATTCGGTCATGGTCATTCCTTCGTTGAAAAGTGGTCGCAGGCCGGGCGGCTGGGCAATCTAGCCGCCCCCGATTGCCTGCACGATCTCCACGCGATCCCCGGGTTTCAGGGGATGGGCCGCGTGCTCGCTGCGCGGGACCAGCTCTTCGTTCACCTCCACCGCCAGACGGCGGCCGCCAAGGCCGCGTGCCTCGATCAGCGCGGCCAGGGTGGCCTCGCGATCATCGGGGAGTTCAAAGGGTTCGCCGTTCAGCTGAATCTGCATGGTTCTTCGACTGCTCAGTTTACCGTTGAGCCGGAGGCCGACAAGGCCTACAATCGGCGGCGCAAGCGGGTGTAGTTCAATGGTAGAACGGGAGCTTCCCAAGCTCTTAATGTGGGTTCGATTCCCATCACCCGCTCCATTCTATCAGGCTTCCCGGCCTCACCGGTCCCCGGAAAGCGGGATATGGACTTGCTCCAGATCCCTGTTATATCGTCGGAATCATGAACATCGACTCCAACAACCCGGATCTGCTCTCGGTCCACGCCGCGCGCGAAATGCTGCGCGAGCACGCGATCTCCCCGACCGAGCAGCGCGTCGAGATTGCCCGTGTGATGTTTGCCCGCCATCAGCACCTCAGCGCCGAGCAAATCCTCGGGCAGCTAATGCGGCATGCCTCGCGGGTGTCCAAGGCCACGGTGTACAACACCCTGAACCTGTTCGCCGAGAAGGGGCTGGTGCGCGAGGTCGTGATTGATCCGGCCAAGCTGTTCTACGACTCCAACCTGAATCCGCATCACCACCTGTTCCATACCGATACCGGGCAACTGGAAGACGTGGATCCGGCGCGGATCGACATCTCCGATCTGCCCGCCCTGCCGGAAGGCAAGGAACTCGAGGGTGTGGACGTCGTCTTCCGCGTGGGCCGCCGCCGCTCCTGAGCCGGTGATCGGTCGATTGTCCGGGCTCGCCGGATTGTGGTCGGCACCGGCCCTCGCTATCATGTCGCGCTTCGCCGGTGTAGCTCAGTTGGTAGAGCAATCGATTCGTAATCGATAGGTCGGAGGTTCGACTCCTCTCGCCGGCACCATCTTTTTCTGTGGTTTTCCCGCGTCCGCTCAGCCCCGGTTGCCGCTGCGCTGCGGGCGGCCGCCTCCGCCGGAGCGTGGGCCACCGCGCCGATCGTCGCGCGGCTTGCGCGGGCGTGGCTTCGGCTTGACCGCATCCTGGAACAGGCGTGCCGGGTCCACGCTCGCGGTGGGGATGCGCTCGCCCAGGTAGCTCTCGATATCCGGCAGGTAGAAGGCCGAGTCCTCGCAGCCGAAGCTGATCGCGTCACCTTCGGCGCCCGCACGTGCGGTGCGCCCGATACGGTGCACGTAGTCCTCGCCGGACTGCGGCAGATCGAAGTTGAAGACATGCGTGACCGCCGGGATGTGCAGCCCGCGGGCGGCCACGTCGGTCGCCACCAGGTAGGTGTATTCGCCAGCGGCGAAGTGTTCCAGCAGCTGCGAGCGCTTGTTCTGCGGCACGTCGCCGGACAGCAGCGCGGCCTTCTGGTCGTTCACGTTCAGCCAGTCGCAGACCTTCTCGGCGCCGTGCTTGGTGTTCACGAACACGATGGCGCGCTCCGGCTTGAGGTCGCGTGCGAGCCCGAGGAGCAGCGGGATTTTTTCGTCGTTGGCCGGGTAGTAAATCACCTGGCGCACGCGGTCGGCAGTCAGGGTCTCGGCCTCGACCTGGACCTTTTCCGGATTGTTCATGTGCTCGTACGCCAGCTCCATCACGCGGAAGGACAGCGTGGCGGAGAACAGCATCGACAGGCGTTCGCTGGCCGGCGCGCAGCCACGCATCAGAAAGCGCACATCCTTGATGAAGCCGAGATCGAACATGCGATCCGCCTCGTCCAGCACCACCACCTCCGTGTGCTTGAGCCCGAAGACCTTCTGCTTGAAGTAGTCGATGATGCGTCCGGGCGTGCCGATCAGGATGTCGGCGCCGGCCTCCAGCTGTTCGCGCTGGCTGTCGTAGCCGGTGCCGCCGTAGGCCAGCGCGAGCTTCAGCCCGGTCTCGGCGCCCAGCGATTCGGCATCCTTGTGGATCTGGATCGCCAGTTCGCGGGTCGGGGCCAGGATCAGGGCGCGCACGTCCGTGGGCCGCCGGTTGGGCGAAGGCTGCTGGCGCAGCAGGCGGTTGAAGGTCGCGATCAGGAAGGCGGCCGTCTTGCCGGTCCCGGTCTGGGCCTGGCCGGCGACGTCGTGGCCGGCCAGCGCGATCGGCAGGGTCTGTGCCTGGATCGGGGTGCAGGTTTCGAAACCGGTGGCGCGGATGCCCGCCTGGACGGGTTCGGGCAGATCGAGCTGGTCGAAGCGGGGTGTGTCCTGCACGGTTTCGGTCATGGGGTTCCTCGGTTCCTGCGTATTACTTGAACTGTCCGGCGTTGATCGTCGATAGTAAGGGCCGTGCAGCCGGCGGTGCGGGCTGCTCCCCCAACCCAAGTCATGAGGGCTCGGAGTGAGCGACAAAATTGTGTACACATCGGACGCCGGTTTCGACGAGGACGTCCTGAAGGCGGATCAGCCGGTCCTGGTGGACTACTGGGCCGAGTGGTGCGGGCCCTGCAAGATGATCGCCCCCATTCTGGACGAAATCGCCGAAGAATACGCCGGCAAGGTCAAGGTCGCCAAGCTGAACATCGACGAGAACCCGTCCACGCCGCCGAAGTACGGCATCCGCGGGATCCCGACGCTGATGCTGTTCAAGAACGGCGATGTCGAGGCCACCAAGGTCGGTGCCCTGTCCAAGTCGCAGCTGACTGCGTTCCTGGATCAGCACCTGTAACACCCGGGCCTGGCGGTTAACCGCCAGGCCTCGCAGGCGCCCGGCTTCACCGGGGTTGCCCCGCGCCGCCGCCTCGCTTACCATCGAACCAGTTCGAGTGGCCGCCAGGCCATTCCCTGCCTCCTTCCAGTCAATCCGAGTGACCACCCCCGGTCGCCGATCATCCACGTTGAACACAGCATCCCACGCATGAATCTGACCGAATTGAAGCGGATGTCCGCTGCCGATCTCGTGGCCTTTGCCGAAGAAAAAGGCATCGAGAACATGTCCCGTGCCCGCAAGCAGGAGATCATCTTCGCCCTGCTCAAGGCTCACGCGAAGAGCGGCGAAGCCATCTTTGGCGACGGTGTCCTCGAGATCCTCTCCGACGGCTTCGGCTTTCTCCGCAGTGCCGACAGCTCCTATCAGGCCGGGCCGGACGACGTCTATGTCTCGCCCAGCCAGATCCGACGCTTCGGACTGCGCACCGGCGACACCATCTCCGGCAAGATCCGCCCGCCCAAGGACAACGAGCGCTACTTCGCGTTGTTGAAGGTCTCGGAGATCAACTTCGAGCCGCCGGAGAACGCCAAGCACAAGGTGCTGTTCGAGAATCTCACCCCGCTGCATGCCAACAAGCGCATGCGCATGGAGCGCGGCAATGGCTCCACCGAGGACATCACCGCGCGGATCATCGACATCGTCTCGCCGTTCGGCAAGGGCCAGCGCGGCCTGATCGTCTCCCCGCCCAAGGCGGGCAAGACGCTCATGCTGCAGAACATTGCCCAGAGCATCGCCGGCAACTACCCCGAGTGCTATCTGATCGTCCTGTTGATCGACGAGCGCCCGGAAGAGGTCACCGAGATGGACCGGATGGTCCAGGGCGAGGTCGTCTCCTCCACCTTCGACGAGCCGGCCCAGCGCCACGTGCAGGTCGCCGAGATGGTGATCGAAAAGGCCAAGCGCCTGGTCGAGCACAAGCGCGACGTGGTGATCCTGCTGGATTCCATCACCCGCCTGGCGCGCGCCTACAACACCGTCTCGCCCAGCTCCGGCAAGGTGCTCACCGGTGGTGTGGATGCCAACGCCCTGCATCGCCCGAAGCGCTTCTTCGGTGCTGCGCGCAACGTGGAAGAGGGCGGCAGCCTGACCATCATCGCCACCGCACTGGTCGAGACCGGGTCGAAGATGGACGAGGTGATCTACGAGGAGTTCAAGGGCACCGGCAACATGGAGCTCCAGCTGGAGCGCCGCATCGCGGAGAAGCGCATTTATCCTGCGATCAACGTGAACCGTTCCGGTACCCGCCGCGAGGAGCTGCTGACCGCACCCGAGGAGCTGCAAAAGCTCTGGATCCTGCGCAAGTTCCTGCACGGCATGGACGACATCGAGGCCATGGAATTCCTGCTCGGCCGCATGCAGTCGTCCAAGACCAATTCCGAATTCTTCGACCAGATGAAGCGCAGCTGACAGGGGGCGGGCGCAGCCGTCCCCTGTCAACGCGAGCGCCAGCGAAGCGATCGCCCCACGCAGCCCCGGTCCCTCCCGGCTTGGCGCTCCGAGCCCTCCTGGTTGCCCGCAGAGGGCACGGAGCGCATAGAGAAGGCCCATTCTGGTCCAGCGGGATTGCAGGGCTGTTGATTCGCAGGGGATGGCAAGTTGCCGGAAGCCCGGTTACGGCGTACCCCAAAAGGGTCCACGCCTTCCGCGTTGTGCATGATCCAGCGGTGTCTACCGCCCCCGACAACCCCTGCGCCTTTCTCCGTGTCCGCTGTGCCCTCTGTGGTGCGGCGATCAGACGAGCCTCCTCGCCGGTCGCAGCCCGGATGGCGTTCAGCCCGGGACCGGCTCGAAGCTGATCAGCCGGTCCAGGCGCCACCATTGCCGCCGGCCCTCGGCGTCACGCAGGATCAGGTACTCCGCGCTGCGCCGGGTGCGCAAGTCCAGCGGCCGCACGATCGCGATGCGGTCCATCTCCCCGCGGCGCCAGTGCGTGCGCAGGGACTGACCGCGCAGGATGGCCAGCTCCAGCTCGGAATAGCGCTCGCAGTCGATCGGGGTATACGGTGGCGCCGCGCTCACTCGCCCTCCCGCTGGGCAGCGACGCGCGGAATCTCCTCGTCGCCGGCATCCTCGCGGCGGAACACGATGGGGGCACAGCACACCGCGCAGTCCTCGACCCATTCGCGGTCATTGCTGACCATGTCCACCGTGATCTCGCCGGGCTCGCCGCACCAGGGGCAGGCGAAATCAACAAACTCGACGGGACGCATTATCGACCCTCCTCCCGGCCCGCGGGCCAGGCTATCGGCGTGGCGATCGAGTCCTGCGGAGTCCCTTCCGGAAGAAAACGCTCCAGCACGTCATTAAGAAACGCCAGGCCCCGTTCCGTGGCCTGCAGGCGCTCCGTATCCGCCCCCAGCAGCCCGTCCGCGCGCAGTTCGGAAAGCGCCGGCTCGAGCGTCGCCAGCGGCAGGCCGCAATGCGCCTCGAAGCTCGCGGCCGGAACACCTTCCACCAGTCGCAGCGCGTTCAGCATGAACTCGAAGGGGCGCTCCGCCGTCGGCACGGTCTGATCGTTGTGCTGCAGCGGCCCGGCGAGATAGGCCTCCGGCTGGCGCGGCTTCACCCGCCGCAGGATCGTGCCATCGTGCACCTGCGTCAGCTTGCCGTGGGCCCCGGCGCCAATGCCGAGATAGTCGCCGAAGGTCCAGTAATTGCGGTTGTGGCGACATTCCTGCCCCGCGCGTGCATAGGCGGATATCTCGTATCGAGTATAGCCAGCCGCCGCCAGATGGGACTGGCCGCGGGTGAACAATTCCTCGATTGTGACGTCCTCCGGCAGTTCGGGTGGGCGCGCCGCGAACAGGGTGTTCGGCTCGAGGGTCAGCTGATACCAGGAGATGTGCCCCGGGTCCTGTTCGATGGCTGCTTGCAGGTCCGCCAGCCCGGCCGCCACCGACTGACCCGGCAGGCCGAACATCAGATCCAGATTGATCGCCTCGAAGCCGGCGGCCCGGGCATGTTCCACCGCGTCGCGGGCCTCGGTGGCGCCGTGGATGCGTCCCAGCCGGGCGAGCATCGCATCGTCGAAGCTCTGGACACCCAGCGACAGCCGATTGACCCCGGCCTCGCGGTAGCCGCGAAAGTAGGCGCGATCGGCGGTGCCAGGGTTGGCCTCCAGGGTCACCTCGCAGTCCGGGCGCAGCGGCAGGCGGGCACGCAGACCGGACATGAGAGCGTCCAGCGCCTCCGGCGGGAACAGGCTCGGGGTCCCGCCACCGATGAACACACTCTCCAGCCGCCGCCCCCATACATCCGGGAGCTGGCCCTCCAGATCCCGCAGCAGCGCCGCCACGTAGTCGTCGAAGGGCGCCTCGCCGCGGGGCTCGTGGGAGTTGAAGTCGCAGTACGGGCACTTGCGCACGCACCAGGGCAGGTGCACGTACAGCGCCAGTGGCGGCGGATGGGTCAGGGCGGAGTTCATGTGCGGAGCATAGGCGAGCCCCCGGGTGGCGTCGAAAGCACCCAGTCCCGTCATTGCGGCACCCGGCGTCTGGGTTTTCGCGCCGATCGCCACGGCGCTGCGCGCCGCGCGATGACGGTGCTTTTGTCCCCGTCGTTGAACGGCCGCAGGCCGAGCGCAGCGAGTAGCCGCCCGACGACACCCCGGCGCATGTTCGGGCCCGCATCGGGGCCAGGCCC
>SL_7KL_010_BRINEDRAFT_10000474_pt1 | contig 19076 bp, 18 predicted proteins | sample SodLak_010_BRINE_FD_10663 | JGI IMG/M metagenome (IMG submission 10663)
CCGATCGACGCAGGCGGGGACGCGTCGGAGGACGGTGTCCCGCTGCCGCGTCCTGATGCCGCCCCCCCGGCCCGCAGCCGCCGGCGTCAGCAGCAGCAGAGCTCCGGCTCCTTCCTGCGCGAGCTCCCGGTGCTGCTGCTGATCGCCCTGGTGCTCGCGTTCCTGCTCCGCACCTTCGTCGTCCAGGTGTTCTACATCCCCTCGAGTTCCATGGAGCCCACGCTCAGCATCAACGACCGCATGGTGGTGGAGAAGATCACCTACCTGTTCCGCGATCCCCTCCGCGGCGAGATCGTGGTGTTCGAGGGCGAGGAGCTCGGAGACGTCGATCCCGACGCCACCGCCGGTGAACGGTTCGTCCGTGTCGTGGGGCAGTTCCTCGGCGTCGTGCCTGCCAGCGCGCGTGACTTCGTCAAGCGGGTCATCGGGCTACCTGGTGACGAGATCCGTATCGAGGAGGGCGTGGTCTTCGTCAACGACGTCGCCCTCGACGAGCCCTACGTCGCCTTCGATGACCCGTCGGACTTCGGTCCGGTGACGGTCCCCGACGACGCGCTGTTCTTCCTCGGTGACAACCGGCCGAACTCCTCGGACTCCCGCCGGGGGCTGGGTTTCGTGCCCGTGGACAAGGTGGTGGGGCGGTCGGCGGCGATCATCTGGCCCGTCGAGAACGCCACCCTGCTGACCGATGTCGAGCACGAACTCGCGGCCGATCCCGACCGTGCGTCCACCGGTGCGTTCGGGGACGAGCCGGCCTCCTGGGCAGGTTCTGCAGCGAGGTGACCGTGCGGCGGTCGGGTGGCTGCACGATCTCGCGCTACCCCGCGGTGCACCGGTCACGTGCGCTACCCCGCGGTGCGCAAGGGCAGCTCCGGTGCCGTCAGCAGGCGCTGGATGGGCCGCCAGCTCCGGCGGTGGAGCGGGCACGGCCCGTGCTCGGCCAGCGCTGCGCGGTGGGCAGGTGACGGGTAGCCCTTGTTGCTCACGAACCCGTACTCCGGGTGGAGCGGATCCGCGGTCCGCATGCCGGCGTCGCGGTGCACCTTCGCCACGATCGAGGCCGCCGCGATCGAGGCGCTCGCGTCGTCGCCGCCGACCAGGGTGGTGGTCCGCCACGCGGTATCGGCCAGCAGGTCGACGCCACCGTCGATCAGGACCTCGTCCACCGTCACCGGCAGCGCACGCAGGGCACGGCGGGCTGCCAGGCGCAGCGCGGCTGACAGGCCCACCTCGTCGAGCTCCTCGTTGGGGACCTCACCGATCCCGACCGCGGCGTGCGCGTGGACGGCGGTGGCCAGGTGCTCGCGTCGCGCGGGGGACAGCCGCTTGGAATCCCGGAGCCCGGGCGGGACCGCGGTGAGGTCAAGCACCACGGCACCCACGGTCAGGGCACCCGCCCAGGCGCCCCGTCCCACCTCGTCGATACCCGCGACGGACAGCCCCCGCGCGGTGCGCAGCTGTTCCACCTCGGTGTCGGGTCCGGCCGCGGATGGCGTGGTGTGTCGGGACATGCGCGGGACCGTAGCCGTGGGGCCGTCGCTACCCTCGGAACCCGCCCCGGTCCCATCGGACGGGCAGCCCGGTGGCGATCGACGGGCGGGTGGAGGTCGCGGTGAACCCCGAGGAGCTCGACGCCTACGAGACGGACCTGGAGCTGTCGCTGTACCGCGAGTACCGCGACGTCGTCCGTCTCTACCGCTACGTGGTGGAGACCGAGCGCCGCTTCTACCTCTGCAACGAGGTCACGGTCACCCCGCACCCCGGCGACGACCTGTGGTTCGAGCTCGAGCTCACCGACGCGTGGGTGTGGGACATGTTCCGTCCCGCCCGCTTCCTCAAGCAGGTCCGCGTCCTGACCTTCCGTGACGTCAACGTCGAGGAACTGGTCCACGACGACGCCGAGGTGGCCGACTTCCTCGACGAGTGAGCTGACGACCGACCCCCGACACCGCTGGGAGGTGGACCATGGGCTTCAACGCGACCCGCCGGTACCGCGATGACAAGCGCAACGACATCTGGCTGCTGGTGGCCGCCGCGGTCGTGCTCGGCGGGGGACTGCTCTGGGGCTTCGGAGTGATCTGAGCCCGGTCCCCTCCGGCTGGCGGCGTGCACCGCAGCGCTCGCGCTGGCTGCGGCTATCGCACGGACCCGAGGGGTTATCCACAGCCCGGCGACGATCCATCCCGGCCGTGGGCTCGGGCGCTCGTAGCGTGCCGGCATGGACACCAGCTGCTCGACCCACACCCTGGCGCTCAGCGCCGCTGACCGTCGCCGACTCCTGAGCGCGCGCTCCCTCGGCGCGGTCGCGGAGGAACTCGCCGCGACCCATCTCGCCCGCGACCACCGCCTCGCCGTGGTCGCCCGCAACTGGCGCATCGCCGAGGGGGAGTTGCGTGGTGAGCTCGATGTGGTCGCCGTGGAGGCGGCGACCAACACGCTCGTGGTGTGCGAGGTGAAGGCCCGACGGGATGCGGCGCGTTTCGGGGGCGCGGTCGCCGCCCTCGGGCCGACCAAGACGCGGCGGTTGCGGGCGTTGACCGGCGAGTTCCTGCGCACCCAGCCCGAACGGTTCCGTGCGGTGCGCCTCGATCTGGTGGCGATCGACCTGGGCCGCGATGCCCGCATGACCCACATCCTGGAGGTGGCCTGATGGGACGTGAGCTGGCGATCGTGCGCGGCGTGGCGCTGCTGGGCCTGTCGCCGCGTGAGGTCCGGGTGGAGGCCACCAGCGCTCCCGGTCTGCCGGTCCTGCGGCTGGTGGGTCTCCCGGACACCGCTGTGCGCGAGGCAGGGGACCGGGTCCGCACGGCGATCACCCGGCACGGCCTGCGGTGGCCGGGGGAGCGGATCGTGGTCAACCTCGCGCCTGCGGACCTGCCGAAGGCGGGCTCGGCCTTCGACCTGCCGCTGGCGGTCGCGATCCTGGCTGCTACCGGCCAGGTCCCTCTGGCGGCGGCAGCGGCGTGCTGGGCCTGTGGTGAGCTCGGGCTGGACGGCTCCGTGCGGCCGGTGGCCGGCCAACTGCCGCTGGTCGCCGGTGCCCGCGCGCTCGGGGCGCAGCGGCTCCTCGTCCCGGCTGCCGCGGCTTCGGAGGCTGCCCTGGTGGAGGGCGTCGAGCTCCTCCCGGTCGCCGATCTCTCCGAGGTGGTGGCGGTGCTCACGGGGCAGCGTGCACCGGGGCGCGTGGCACCGCTCGTGACGGTGTCCGCCGCAGCCGGCCCCGACCTCGCCGAGGTCCGGGGCCAACCGCTGGCCCGCCGGGCCGTGGAGCTCGCGGCGGTCGGCGGCCACCACCTGCTCCTGTCGGGCCCGCCCGGCTGCGGGAAGTCGATGCTCGCCGACCGCTTGCCCGGCATCCTGCCGGAGCTGACCACCGACCAGGCGCTGGAGGTCGCCGCGCTGCACTCCTTGGCAGGGCTACGCAGCCCGGACCAGCCGCTGGAGCGGCGCCCACCCCTGCGTGCACCCCAGCAGGTGGTGTCCGCGGCGGCGCTGGTCGGCGGCGGTGCCGGGGTCCCCCGCCCCGGCGAGGTGAGCCTCGCCCATCACGGCGTCCTGATGCTCGACGAGCTCCTCGAGGTCCCACGCGCGGTGCTNGACGCCCTGCGCCAACCCCTGGAACGCGGCGAGGTGGTGCTCACCCGGTCGCGGGCCCGGGTCACCTACCCCGCACGGGTGCTGCTGGTCGCCGCCACCAACCCCTGCCCCTGTGGCTACCTCGGACACCCGCGGCGCGCCTGTCGTTGCCGTCCCGACCGGGTCGAGCGGTACCGCGCCCGGCTGTCCGGGCCGCTGCTCGACCGGCTCGATCTGCAGGTGTCGCTGCGACCGCTCGATCATCGCGACCTGCTCGACGGGGCGGTTGGTGAGCCGTCATCGACGGTGGCGGACCGGGTCGTCGCGGCTCGTGAGCTGGCCACCGCACGCTCGGGGGTGGGGGAGCTGAACCGCGACGCCCGTCCGGAGCAGCTGCGCCGCACCGCCGAACGGCGGGCACTGGCGGGCCTGGCCGGTGCGCTCCACGGCGTCGGCGGGTCCGCCCGGGCCTTCGATCGGACCCTGCGCGTGGCCCGCACCATCGCCGACCTCGCGGGCGACGAGGTGGTGCGGACCGCCCACGTGGAGGAGGCGGTCGCCTACCGCCTGCCGGCGACCCGGGGTGCGGCGTGAGCGCCGCTGGACTCGACGCGCTGGCGCGTGCGTGTGACCCCATCACCGCCCCCGGCGGTGACCCGGAACTGGTCGCGACGCTGCTCGCCTGGGCGGTGCGCCCACGACGCAGCCTCGAGGCGCTGCGACGTGCGTTGGCCGGCGGGGCACACGCCGGGGACGGCAACCCGGGGGAGGCGCTCAGGGCGCACGCGCTGCCCCACGTCGACGACGATGACCTCCGCCTTGCGCACCGTCCCGTGGGGCTGTGGCGGCAACATGGCTGTCGGCTGAGCGTGGTCGGCGATCCCGGGTATCCGGCCAACCTCGCCGAGGGGTGGCCCCACCGATGGCCCCGTGCTGCTGGTCGCCGCCGGGGTGCCGGTCACCTCGGTCCCCACGGTGGCGATCGTCGGATCCCGCGCGGCCACCGGCTACGGCGTCGGGATCGCGGCCTGGCTGGCGGAGGCGGCGGGGGCGGCCGGCGCGCACGTGCTCTCCGGCGGCGCGATCGGCATCGATGCGGCGGCCCACCGCGCCGCACTGGGCAGTGCCGGCGGGACCAGCGTGGTGCTCGGTTGCGGGCACGACGTGGCCTACCCCCGGGTGCACGCCCGGCCCGGCGGGCTGTTCGAGGCGATCCGGGCAGAGGGTGGTGCCCTGCTGTCGGAACAGTTCCCGCAGGTGCAACCCAAGGCGGGGGTCGTCCGGGCCCGGAACCGGATCGTGGCGGGACTGGCCGACGTGGTCGTGGTGGTCGAGGGGGGCGCCCGCTCCGGTGCGCTCCTCACGGCGACGGCAGCGCTCGACCGGGACCGGTTGGTCCTGGCCGTCCCCGGTGATGTCCGCGCCCCCGGTTCCGTGGCACCGAACCGGCTGCTCGGCGAGGGTGGCCACCCGTGCACGGACCCGCAGGACCTGCTCGACGCCCTGGCGGTCTCCGGGGGCGTCCGCGCGGTCGACGCCGCGGTAAGGGCCGCGCCTGCAGCGACGACCGCAGGGACCACGGAGGATCGCGCGGAGGTGGACGGGCCCGCCGGCGGGACGCGCGAGCAGCAGCCCGGTTCGGGTGCGCTCACGGTCCTGCCGGACAGCGTGCACGCCGCGCTCACGGCAGCCTGGCCCCGTGCGCTGCCGGTCGACCTGCTGCTGGAACGGGCAGGGCTCGGTGCCGGGGCGGTGCTGGCCGCGCTGACCCGGGCACAGGTCGCCGGCGAGGTGGTGGAGGGGCCCGAGGGTGTGGTGCTGCGTCGCAGACCGCACACCGGTGGTGGGCGACAGGCCGCTGAGGAGCACACGTCTTGACTTCCGTCACACGAGCGCACAGGCTCACCAGGTGTCTCCCATCCCCTCCCCAGCCGTCCCCGCCGCCGGCCCTGACGGGCGCGCCGCGGCGTTGGACGCTGTCGATGCGCCCGACGCGGTCCAGATCGGTGCTGCGTGGCAGACCGCGATCGACACCCTGGTCACCTACGTGGANGCCGAACTCGGACGCCGGGAGAACACCGTGGCGGCCTACCGGCGTGACCTGGAGGACCTCGCACGCAGCTGCATGAGCTGGGGCGTGGACGCACCAGGGCAGGTCGATGTGCGGACGCTCAGGCGCTACCTCGCCGAGCTGCACGCCCGCGGCTACGCCCGGAGCACCGCCGCCCGCCGCGCCTCCAGCATCCGCACCTGTTTCGGTCTGCTCGCGCGCCGTGGGATGATCGCCGATGATCCCTCGGTGGCGCTGGCGTCACCCAAGCAGGGCCGTCACCTGCCGCGGGTGCTGCGGGTGGACCAGGTCGTCGCGCTCCTCGACGCGGTGGCCGGAGACGACCCGGTCGCCCTCCGCGACCGGACGCTGCTGGAGCTGCTGTACGCCGCTGGCGCCCGGGTCGGTGAGCTGTGCCCGCTGCCGCTCGCCTCCCTCCACCTCGACGAGCGGTTGGTACGGCTCGCCGGCAAGGGAGGGAAGGAACGCATCGTGCCGCTCGGTGACCCCGCGGTGGCTGTGGTGCGGCGCTACCTCGGCGCCGGACGGCCGCTGTTGGCACGCGACCCCGTGCCTGACGCGCTGCTGCTGGGCGTGCAGGGGCAGAGCCTCTCGGCCCGGGGGGCACGGGAGATCGTGGCGCGGGCTGCGCGACGCGCCGGGCTGGGCCACGTCAGCCCCCACACGCTGCGCCACAGCATGGCGACCCACCTGCTGGACGGTGGTGCGGATCTGCGGCAGGTCCAGGAGCTGCTCGGACACGCCTCCCTGGCCACCACGCAGCGCTACACCCACCTCTCGCGCGGCCAGCTCCAGGAGGCCCACGCCGCAGCCCATCCACGCGCTCGGCGTCCGATCCCACAGGTCGCTGGCTCGGGTAGGGTTCGGGCCCGTGGATAGGCTGAGCGGGCTGTGCCAGGGAAGTCGGAGCGTCGCTCGCAGGGGACGCGAGGAGCGGGCGTGAGTACGACCGCCATCACCGAGGGCGAGGTCGCCGAACTGTGGGCGACCTACACCGCCGAGCGTGCGCTCGAGGTCCGCGAGCAGCTCATCGTCCACTACGCGCCGCTGGTGAAGTACGTCGCCGGCCGCGTTGCCGTCGGCATGCCCGCCCACGTGGAACACGCGGATCTCATCAGCTACGGCATCTTCGGGCTGATGGACGCGATCGAGAAGTTCGAGCCCGAGCGGGGGTACAAGTTCGAGACCTACGCCGTGGCCCGGATCCGCGGGGCCATCATCGACGAGCTCCGCAGCGTCGACTGGGTCCCCCGGTCCGTGCGCACCCGGGCCCGTCAGGTCGAGGCGGCCCTGCAGCAGCTCGAAGGGGCGCTCAAGCGCACCCCCAGCGACGAGGAGCTCGCCGAGGAGCTCGGATGGAGCCTCGAGGAGCTGCAGGACACCCTGGCCCGGATGTCGATGACCTCCATCGCTGCGCTCGACGAGGTGTTGGACGTCGGTGATGGCGACCGCATCGCCCTGGTGGACACCCTGCAGGACCTCACCGCGTCGCTGCCCGACGAGACCCTCGACGACGTGGAGACCAAGCGGCTGTTGCGCGAGACGCTCACCCGCCTGACGGAACGTGAGCAGACCGTCATCGGGCTGTACTACTTCGAAGGCATGACGCTCGCGCAGGTCGGTGAGGTGCTCGGTGTGACCGAGTCACGGGTGTGCCAGATCCACACCAAGGCGGTGCTGAGCCTGCGGACCAAGCTCGCCGAGTTGATCCGCGGGTAGCCCCGCGCTCGTCCACAGGCCGGCCAGGATCCGTCGCCACCTCGGTGTGCGCACGGCGTAGGGTCACCGGATCACCGACCCGGGGGCACGGAGACGTGCTCATGCCCCCTGCTCCCATGCGTGCCCGGCGTCGCGCGACGAGGTGCCGGCGACGCCGTCCCGGCGCGTGCGTGACGCCCCCCTTCGCCGCTGGTCTCGCGGTGGTCCTGGTCGCGGTCAGCGTGCTCGCGCTGACGCCACCCGCCACCGCCACAGCGGATCCGCCCATCGGTGCGTCGCTCGATCCGCACGTGCCGGGGTGGGCGCCGGATCTGCGTGTCCCGGTGCGCTACCGGGCGCCGGCGGACGGACGGATCCTGCGTGGCTTCGACCCGCCGACCACCGCCTTCGGCGCCGGACACCGCGGCGTCGATCTCGACCTCGCGGTCGGCGGTGCCGTACGTGCTGCGGGCAGGGGGGTCGTGCGGTTCGCCGGGCCGGTCGCGGGGACCACCTGGGTCAGCATCGCCCACAGCGACGGACACCTCACGACCTACGGGCCGCTCGCGGCGCTGCGCGTCTCGCGGGGCAGCACGGTGGTCGCTGGCCAGCCGATCGGTGTGCTCGCCGCCGGGGGTCACGGGGCCGGTGGACGGGACACGGGTCTGCACTGGGGCGCGCGGGACAGCTCGGGGAGCTACATCGACCCGCTGTCGCTGCTGGGCTGGGATGATCGGCGTCCCTCCCTGATCGGCGAGGGTCGGTGGCGTGGGAGCGAGGTCCGCGTGCGCGGCTACGAGCCGTGGGAGGGCGGGCGGGCAGCGGGCGCCCTGGTCGCCGGGAGCCCTCCTGCCACCGACCCCGGGTTCTCCGTCCCACCGAACCCCAACCACGTCATCCTGCTGCCGGGGCTTGCCACCTCGTCCGCCACCGCGGTCCTCGATGCCGGCAACCTCGGCTACGACCCGGCGAGCGTGACCGCCTTCTCGTACGCGGGTCGTGACCCTGCCGCAGATGGCAGGATGGACGACCCTCGTCGCGACCAGCTGCCCTACGGCCCGGAGCACACCTGGCAGGGCCCGGTGCCCGCAGCCGCGCTGCTCGCGGAACAGTTGCGCGCGCAGGCATCCAGGGAACCCGGCCGCGCCGTCGACCTCGTGGGGCACTCGATGGGCGGGCTGGTCATCCTGCACTACCTGCTCGAGCACCACGACCCCTACGACCTGAGCCTGCCACCGATCGGTCACGTCATCACCATCGGTTCGCCGCTGCGCGGCTCCGATCTCGCGGTGGTCGGCGAGTCCGTCGGCAGCGACCGGCTCCTCGGTCCGTTCGCTGACGGGTTCCAGCGTTCAGCCGGTCCAGCCGGGCAGCGGCTGCCGCTCCAGGCCCCGGCGATCGGCCAGCTGGCCTCCGGCAGCGACGAGACCCTCGCGCTGGCAGCGGCCTGGGACCAGGCCATCGCCGCCGGTGCCGCGGGTCCGTTGGCCACGGGGACCAGGGTGCTCACCATCGGCGGCAGTCGGGACCTGGTCGTCACCCCGCACCGCACGCGGCACCCCGCGACCCACGACACCTCCCAGGGTCTCGGTGGGACGGTGCAGGAGCTCCCCGGCACCGTCAGCGCCACGGACGGGCCGGTGATCGACCACCGCGTGCTGCCAGGTGGGCACAGCTCGGTGTTGGAGACCGAGGCGGTCCACGAGGTGGCGTGGCGATTCCTGTCCGGCGAGGAGATCGTCACCAGCCCGGGGCACGCCGCCACCATCGTCGGGGGAGAGGTCGGCAACCTCTCCGCCACGGCCGCGCGCATCCTGCACCTGTGGGGCTTGTGGCGCGCACCGGGCATCCGCACCCCGAGCGCAACGGCGCTACCCTGAAGGCCTGGTCCGGTCGTACTGGCCGGACCTCTTGGCGTGCGGACGGGTCACCGGACCGACGTCGAGCGGACCGGGCGGTGCGTGCACGCGGCCGCCCCCGAGCGCAACCCCATCACACACGCCCGCTGACGGGCGACCCCGGTGCCTCGCGACGCGCGAGGTGGGTCGCACCCAGGCAACGGCCCCGTACGCCGTGCCCGGGATCCGGAGGAGGTGGGCGGAGGACCAACCGAACCCCAGGAGGAACTGCAGTGGCCGTCACCAGTATGCGCCAGCTGCTCGAGGCGGGTGTCCACTTCGGACACCAGACCCGGCGCTGGAACCCCAAGATGCGACGCTTCATCTACGGCGAGCGCGGCGGGATCTACGTCATCGATCTGCGCCAGACGGTGCAGCACATCGAGAAGGCCTACAGCTTCACGCGGGATCTCGTCGCCAAGGGCGGCACCGTGCTGTTCGTCGGCACCAAGAAGCAGGCCCGCGAGACGATCGAGTACCAGGCGACGCGTGTCGGTATGCCCTACGTCACCGAACGGTGGATGGGCGGCATGCTGACCAACTTCGAGACCATCAAGTCCCGGGTCGGGCGCCTGAAGGAGCTGGAGGCCATGGAGGCCTCGGGCACCTTCGAGTTGCTGCCCAAGAAGGAGGTCCTCCAGCTCGAGCGTGAGCGGGAGAAGCTCCAGACCAACCTCGGCGGCATCCGTGAGATGGGCAAGCTCCCCGACGCCGTGTGGGTCGTGGACACCGTCATCGAGGAGATCGCGGTCAAGGAGGCCAACCGGCTCCACATCCCGGTCATCGGCATCCTCGACACCAACTGCGATCCGGATGTGGTGCAGTACCCGATCCCCGGCAACGACGACGCCATCCGCAGCTCCGCGCTGCTGACCCGCATCGTCGCTGACGCCTGCGCGGACGGGCTGCTGCTGCGCGCCTCCCGGTCCCCCGATGAGGAGCTGCGTGAGCAGGCGCTCAAGGCCACCGAGTCGGCCGACAGCGGTGTCGCCGCCGCGGAGCCGAAGGCCGAGTGGGAGATCGAGCTCGAGCGCCAGCAGGCCGCCGAGCAGGCCACCCGGGCCGCCGGGGAGGACGGTACCCCCGCGCCGACACCGCCTCCGGCCGAGCCCCCCGCGCCCGAGTCCCAGGGCTGAGGCCACCGACACCACATCGGGCGGGGCTCGGCCCCGCCCGCAACGCGCGCCCGCACCCGCCGGGCGCCCCGAAGGAGGATCCCGTGGCGATCACCGCTGCAGACGTCAAGCAGCTCCGTGAGCTGACCAACGCCCCGATGATGGCGTGCAAGAAGGCACTCGTCGACGCCGATGGCGACATGGACAAGGCCGCTGAGCTGGTCCGTGAGCGCACCGGCGCCAAGATGGATGCCCGCGCCGCCGACCGCACCGCGGCCGAAGGCCTGGTGCACACCTACCTGCACGCTCCCACCCCAGGCATGCCGGCCAAGGTCGGGGTCATGCTCCAGCTGTCCTGCGAGACCGACTTCGTCGCCAAGGCCGAGGCGGTCCAGAAGCTGGCCAAGGACCTGGCGATGCACATCGCCGCGTCCAAGCCGCTGGTGGTCACCGAGGAGCAGGTGGACGAGGCGCTGCTCGACAAGGAGCGCGAGTTCGCCCGCAAGGAGGCCCTCGAGCAGGGCAAGCCGGAGCACATCGTCGACCGCATCGTCGATGGCAAGGTCAAGAAGGTCTACGAGGAGTGGGTGCTGCTCAACCAGCCCTTCGTCCTCGATGGCGACAAGACCGTCGCGCAGGCCATCAGCGAGGTCCAGGCCACCGTGGGCGAGAAGCTCGAGGTGGCCCGTTTCGCCCGCTTCGAGGTCGGCGCCTGACGCGTACGGGATCGCGGCCCGGCACGGCTAGGCTCCCACGCCGAGGTCGGGCCACGATCTCGCGTCGGTGATCCACGAGGTGCACGGTGACACAGCGAACGCCCCTCACGCGGGTGCTGCTCAAACTCTCCGGTGAGGCCTTCTCCGACCCGGAGGTCAAGGGCGGCATCGACCCGGGCATCGTGCGGCAGGTCGCCGGTGAGATCGCGGAGCTGCAGGCCAGCGACGGCACCGAGGTGGGCATCGTCGTCGGCGGCGGCAACATCTTCCGTGGCAACTCGCCGGCCGCCTCCGGCATGGACCGCTCCTCGGCCGACCACATGGGCATGCTCGCCACGGTGATCAACGCCCTCGCCCTGCAGGATGCGCTGGAGAAGGTCGGGGTGGAGACCCGCACCCAGACCGCGGTGGCCATGCAGGAGCTCGCCGAGCCCTACATCCGCCGGCGGGCGGTGCGCCACCTCGAGAAGGGCCGGGTGGTGATCTTCGCCGCCGGCCTCGGGGCGCCGTACTTCACCACCGACACCACCGCGGCACAGCGCGCGTTGGAGATCGGGGCCGACGCGATCCTCAAGGGCACCCAGGTCGACGGGGTGTACGACCGCGACCCCAAGCGAGACCCCGCCGCCACCCGCTACGACGAGATCGATTTCCTGTCGGTGCTGAACCAGGGCCTGAAGGTCATGGACGCGACGGCGATCTCGCTGTGCATGGACAACGCGCTGCCGATCGTGGTGTTCGAGCTGCTGCGCGAGGGCAACATCCGTAGGGTCGTGCGCGGGGAGCCCGTCGGGACGCTGGTGCAGCCTCCCGACACCCCCGCCTGACCACCCCCACGCTTCACCAGCCGCTTCCAGGAGGATGCGATGAGCCTCGACGAGATCATCAACGACGCCGCCCACCGGATGGATCAGGCGGTGGAGAAGGTCAGCGAGGACTTCGCGGGCATCCGGACCGGACGGGCCAACCCGCAGCTGCTCAACCGGGTGATGGTGGAGTACTACGGCACCCCAACGCCCCTGCAGCAGCTGGCGAACTTCTCCGTTCCCGAGCCCCGCATGCTGCTGGTCAACCCCTTCGACAAGAGCTCGGTCAACCAGATCGAGAAGGCGATACGTGACGCCGACCTCGGGCTGAACCCCGCCAACGACGGTGGCACGATCCGGTGCGTCTTCCCCGAACTCACCCAGGAGCGCCGCAAGGAGTACATCAAGCTCGCGAAGGGTGCCGCCGAGGACGGCAAGGTCGCGGTGCGCAACATCCGCCGCAGCGCTCGCGACGCGATGCAGAAGCTCGAGGACGACGGGGATGTCGGCGCCGACGAGCACGATCGCTACACCAAGCAGCTCGAGTCGATGACCGCCGAGCGCGTCGCGCGCATCGACAAGGCTCTGGAGGCCAAGGAACAGGAGCTCATGGAGGTCTGAGCCGGTCGGCCAGGCGCTCCGATGGGGTCGAGCGACGCGCACCCACCGTCCCGTGGCATGGTCGGCGGGCGCAACCTGCCCGTGGCCATCGCCGTGGGGGTCGTGCTCGCTGCGCTGTTCCTCGGGGCGTTGTTCTGGCGGGCGGAGGCGCTGGTCGCCGTCATCACCGCGCTCGCGGCGATCGCCGCCATCGAGGTGGCCCGGGTGCTCGCCCCCGTCGGCGTGCGGGTCCTGCGGGTGCCGCTGCTGCTGGCGGTGCTGGTCAGCGTGCCCGGTGCGCTGTTGTTGGGCCCCACCGGGCAGGCGCTGGGGATGTCCGCCCTGCTGATCACCGCTTTCCTGTGGCTGCTGGTGGACCGCCAGCGCACCGCGGTGACCGCGACCCTCGGTGTCACCGTCTTCTTCGGTGTGTGGGTCGGGCTGTTCGCCTCCTACGCCTCACTGTTGGTCGACCGGCCCGATGGCGCGCTGGTGGTGCTGGCCGTGGTGGGTGCGGTGATCCTCACCGACATCGGCGGCTACGCCTTCGGGGTGCCCTTCGGGCGGCACAAGGTGGTGCCGAGCGTCAGCCCGGGCAAGTCCTGGGAGGGCCTGCTCGGTGGGTTGGTCGTGGCGGTCCTGCTGGCCGTGCTCGTCCTGCCCCGGCTCGGGGACACCTTCAGCCCGGTGTCCGCGGCGGTGGTGGCTCTGGCGGCCGGTGGTGCCGGGTTCGTCGGTGACCTGGTGCAGTCGATGGTCAAGCGCGACCTCGGGGTCAAGGACCTCGGTGACGTACTCCCCGGCCACGGCGGGGTGCTCGACCGGGTGGACGGCATCCTGTTCGCTCTGCCCGTCGGCTACTACGGCCTCGCCCTGTTCGGCTGAGGGCTGTTGTGCAGCCGGGTGACCGGGTGGTGGTCGGTTGGCTGCGCGGGGTGGGCCGTGCCCGGTGCGTGGGGGAGGGTTGTGCAGCCGGGTGACCGGGTGGTGGTCGGTTGGCTGCGTGGGGTGGGCCGTGCCCGGTGCGTGGGGGAGGGTTGTGCAGCCGGGTGACCGGGTGGTGGTCGGTTGGCTGCGCGGGGTGGGCCGTGCCCGGCGGTGACACCCGGCGGCGATGTCCGCCGGCGACGCCCGCCGGCCGCCGTACCCTGTCAGGTCCGCGACACCGCGCGTTCGCGCCCCGCACCCGACGAGGCATCGTGTCCACCGCCGCTGATCACACGACCGACCCCGCGTCGATCGACCCGTACTCCCTCGACCGCGAGGGCCTCGAGGCGCTGGTCGCCGAGCTCGGACAGCCGCGGTACCGCGCTGATCAGCTCCACGCCTGGCTGGTCCGCGGTGTCGACGACCCGGAGGAGATGACCGACCTGCCCACCGCCTTCCGGGCGCAGCTGGCCACCCGTTTCGCGCCGACGCGGCCGGAGCTCGTGGCCCACACCGTGGCCGACGACGGGCACACCCACAAGCTGCTGCTGCGGTTCCCCGACGGGGAGGCCATCGAGACGGTCCTGATGCTCTACCCGGAGCGTGCGACGGTGTGCATCTCCACCCAGGCCGGGTGCGCGATGGGCTGTCCCTTCTGCGCCACGGGCCAGGCCGGGTTCCGCCGCCAGCTGACCGCCGGTGAGGTCGTCCGGCAGGTCGTGGTCGCCGACGCGGCGCTGCGCAGCGGCGCGATCGGACAGGAGCACCTGCCCGACGGCGCGCCAAGCAGGGTCACCAACGTGGTGTTCATGGGGATGGGTGAACCGCTGGCGAACCTGCCCGCGACCCTGGCGACGGTCCGCTGGCTGCACGACCCCGACGGCTTCAACCTCTCCGCCCGCGGCATCACCGTGTCCACCGTCGGCCTGGTCCCCGGCATCACCCGGCTCGCCGAGCTGGGCCTGCCCGTCACCCTGGCGGTGTCCCTGCACGCCGCCACCGACCAACTGCGCGACGATCTTGTCCCGGTCAACCGCCAGCACCCCCTCGCCGAGGTGGAGCAGGCCATGGCTGCCTACCGGCGCACCACCAACCGGCGTGTGAGCATCGAGTGGTGCCTGATCGGGGACGTCAACGATGCTCCCGAGCAGGCGGACAACCTCGCTGCCATCGCGCGGCGGCTGCGCGCCCACATCAACGTGATCCCGATGAACCCCACCCCCGGCGTGCGGTGGAAGGAACCGAGCCGTACCCGGGCCCGTGCCTTCGTCGACCGGGTCCGGGAGCGGGGGGCGCAGATCACCCTGCGGGACACCCGCGGGCGCGACGCCGACGCAGCCTGCGGCCAGCTGCTGGCCTCCTACACCCTCGGCGCCGGAACCCGGCTGCCGGCCGCGGTCGGTGCCGCCGACCGGGTGGACGCCGGGCTGACGCTGACCGCCCTCGAGGGCCGGGCGGCCGACGGCACGCCCGGTGCCGAGACCACCACCTCGACGGAGGCGACGTGAGCCCGCGCCGCGTCGTCCTGCTGGGGGCCACCGGCTCCATCGGTACCCAGGCACTGGAGGTGGTCGCCGCCCACCCCCACCGCTTCGAGGTGGTGGGTCTGGCCGCGGGCCGCGACGCCGACACCCTCGCACGACAGGCGGCGGCGCACGGGGTCACGCGGGTCGCGGTGGCCGACCCCGACGCCGCCGTGCGCCTGCGGCACCACGCACCCCACCTCGAGATCCTCGACGGCCCCGGGGCCGCGGCACAGCTCGCCGCCGTCGACGCCGACCTGGTGGTCAACGGCATCACCGGCTCCATCGGCCTCGCCCCGACCCTTGCCGCCCTCGAGGCAGGCACGCCCGTGGCCCTGGCCAACAAGGAGAGCCTGATCGTCGGTGGTGAGCTGGTGGTCGCTGCGGCCGAGCGGGCAGGTGGCCGGGCCTCCCACCTCATCCCGGTGGACAGCGAGCACTCCGCGCTGGCCCAGTGCCTGCGCTCCGGACGAGACGTCGAGGTGGCACGGCTGGTGCTCACCGCCAGCGGCGGGCCCTTCCGCGGCCGGGGGAGGGACGAGCTGCAGGGGATCACCCCCGAGGACGCCCTCGCGCACCCCACCTGGGCGATGGGGCCGGTCATCACCATCAACAGCGCGACCCTGGTCAACAAGGGACTCGAGCTGCTCGAGGCGCACCTGCTGTTCGACGTCGGCCTCGACCGGCTCGACGTGGTGGTCCACCCGCAGTCGATCGTCCACTCGATGGTGGAGTTCGTGGACGGTTCCACGATCGCGCAGCTGTCGCCTCCGGACATGCGCCTGCCCATCCAGCTCGCGATGGCCTGGCCCGAGCGGCTCGACCACGCCTTCGTCGCCTGCGACTGGACCAGCGCCAGCCAGCTCACCTTCGAGCCCGTCGACCGCGCCACCTTCCCCGCCCTGGACCTCGCGTTGGAGGCCGGACGTCGAGGTGGCGCGCACCCGGCGGTGTACAACGCGGCCAACGAGGTGGCGGTGGCGGCCTTCCTCGCGCGCGACCTCGACTTCCTCGGCATCGCAGGGGTGGTCACGGACACCCTCGAGCGCTACACGGCCACCGACCCGACCGCGCCCCGCGACCTCACCGAACTGATGGAGGTCGATGCGCACGCCCGAGCGATCGCCACCACGATCAGCAGACGAGGCCCGAGATGAGCAGCGCCCTGGCGATCCTGGCCTTCGTGGCCGCCCTGGTCCTCGCCATCCTGATCCACGAGCTCGGCCACCTCGTGACCGCCAAGCGCGTGGGGATGAAGGCGGACCGCTACTTCGTGGGCTTCGGCCCCACCCTGTGGTCCACCCGCCGGGGTGAGACCGAGTACGGGGTCAAGGCCCTTCCGCTCGGTGGGTTCGTCTCCATCCGCGGGATGTCGCCCCTGGACGAGCGGGACGCACCGGTGATCGACACGGTGTTCTCGTCCGCAGCACTGGACCGGGCCGCCCGCGCCGCGGACGCCGAGGATCCGGCGCTGCGCGCGGCACGGCAGACCGGGGGTGCCACGGCCACGGTCGCTCCCACCGAGGTCATCTCACGTTTCACCGACGGCTCCCCACCCCTGACCCAGGCCACCCTGGACCACCTCGACGCGGAGCTGGACAAGCGTGGCACCCCTGCCGAGATGCGCGAGCACATCGTGCGGCGGACCCGGGAGACGGCACGCGAGTGCGACACCCACGCCCAACTGCTGCTCAGCGTCCGGGAGATCCTCCGCACCGAGGTGGGGGAGAGCCGCCGCCTCGGCGACCTTCCCTGGCGGCTCGAGCGGGGCGATGAGGGTCGCTTCTACCACGACCGCCCGCCCTGGCAGCGCGCGCTGGCGATCTTCATGGGGCCCGTCACCCACGTCGGTATCGCCGTGGTGCTGCTGTTCGGCCTCTACACCCTGCTGCCCCTACCGACCGGTGAGGTCACCCCGGAGATCGGCCAGGTGCTGGAGGGCTCCGCCGCCGAGGAGGCCGGGCTCGAGCCGGGTGACCGGGTGGTGGCCGTGGCGGGCGTCGCCTCCGAGGAGTTCGAGGTCCTCCGCGAGGAGATCCGCGCCCGGCCCGGCGAGTCCATCGCCGTGACGGTGCTGCGCGACGGCGCCGAGGTGGAACTCGACCTCACACCGAGCGCTGAGGAGGACCCCGACTCCGGCGAGGTCGTCGGTCTCGCGGGGTTCCTGCCGGCGCTCGAGGAGCAGCGGCTGGGGCCGGGTGCGGCGCTGCAGCGCGCCACCGTCGGTGACGAGATCGACCCCAACGGCGGTGTGGTTCCCATGCTGCGGCTCAGCGTCCAGGGACTGGCCTCGATCTTCAGCCCCGCGGGGATCGGGGACCTCGTGTCCACCTCCGTGGGCGCGCAGGAACGCGACCCGGAGGGCGTGGTCTCGCTGATCGGCATCGCTTCGCTGGCGGGCCAGACCGCGGAGCAGGGCACGGCCGGGCTGTACACCTTCCTGTTCCTGCTGGCCTACCTCAACGTGTTCCTGTTCATCTTCAACCTGGTACCGCTGCCGCCCTTCGACGGTGGTCACCTGGCGGTGCTCGCCGTGGAGAAGGTGGGCAACCTGCTCCGGCGCCTGCGCGGCCGCCAACCCGACTTCACCGTCGACCCCCGCACCATCACCGCGGTGGCACTGCCGGTGATCGGCCTCCTGCTCCTGGTGGTCTTCGCCTCCTTCTGGCTCGACATCACCGACCCGATCCGGCTGTGACCGTGGCGGGCGAGGGCGTGCGGACACCGGAGCCCCCGGCCCGCCCGGCGGTAGCCTTGGCTACGAACCCCGACCGCACGCATCACCTCTCAGCGGCGCCCCGTTCGCCGTCGATCGCGCCGGCCGCTGCCGGCCGTCCTCGCGAGGAGCTCACGTGAGCACCCTGCCCGACCACCTCCCGATGGCCCCCGCGCCGCAGCCCGTGGCCAACGTCGACCTGCCGCCGCCGCCGCGCAAGCCGACCCGCAAGATCCGGCTCGGACCGCTGGAGGTCGGTGGTGACGCGCCGATCAGCGTCCAGACCATGACCGTGACCCCCACCCACGAGGCCGACCTCACCCTGCAGGCGATCGCTGCGGCCCAGGCCGCCGGCGCCGACATCGTGCGGGTCGCCGTCCCCCGCCGGGAGGATGCCGAGGCGCTGGCCTACATCGCCGAGCACGCCCGCATCCCGGTCATCGCCGACATCCACTTCCAGTGGAAGTACGCGGTCATGGCGATCGAGGCGGGCTGCGCCGGGGTCCGCATCAACCCCGGCAACATCAAGAAGCACGACAAGGTCGCCCTGCTCGGCAGGATGGCGGACGAGGCCGGTGTCGCCATCCGCATCGGGGTCAACGGCGGCTCCCTCGAGGACACCATCCTCGAGGAGTTCGGCGGGCCCACCCCGGAGGCGATGGTCGAGTCGGCGCTGCGTGAGATCCGACTCCTCGAGGACGTCGGCTTCCACGACACCAAGGTGTCGGTCAAGCACTCCGACCCGTGGGTGATGATCCAGACCTACCGCCTGCTCTCGGAGCGCACCGACTACCCCCTCCACCTCGGTGTCACCGAGGCCGGTCCTCTCAAGACCGGCTCCATCAAGTCAGCCGTCGGGATCGGTGCCCTGCTCGCCGAGGGCATCGGCGACACCATCCGGGTGTCGTTGTCCGCCGATCCGGTGGAGGAGGTCAAGGCCGGGATCGCCATCCTGGAGTCCCTCCACCTGCGCCAGCGTGGGCTGGACGTGGTCTCCTGTCCGTCGTGCGGCCGGGCCCAGGTTGACGTGTGGACCCTGGCCGAGGACGTCCAGAAGGGCCTCGAAGGCATCGAGGCGCCCCTGCGCGTCGCGGTCATGGGCTGCGTGGTCAACGGCCCCGGCGAGGCCCGCGAGGCAGACCTCGGGGTGGCCGCCGGCAACGGCAAGGGCGACATCATCAAGAAGGGTGAGAAGATCGCCACCGTGCGCGAGGAGGACATCGTGGAGGCGCTCGTGCACTTCGCCTCCGAGATGGCCGACGAGATCCGCAAGGAGCGCGGCGAGGGCACGCCGGTCGTGGCCTGAGGGGCCTCGGACTCCGCGCGGAGGCCTCGTGCGCCGTGCGGTGGTGACCGCGCGTTCCCGCCGTGGCCGCCGTGGCGGGCTCCCGGTGCCCGTGCTACCGTCGAGGGTCGAACCTCACGGCGGG
>SL_7KL_010_BRINEDRAFT_10000475_pt1 | contig 19073 bp, 18 predicted proteins | sample SodLak_010_BRINE_FD_10663 | JGI IMG/M metagenome (IMG submission 10663)
GATAAGCAATTTCAGTTTATGTTTATGTTTAGTCACGTTTCATTAATTATCATTAATATAATTAAAATATTTTAACAATCAATACAATTCTGTCTTCCTGGCCCCTGAAAACGGGTTTTCTTTTTCTAAATTTATTAAGATTTTTTATATAAGTAAGCTATTGATTTTGTTTACTGCTTTAGTAAATTCACAAAATCTTAGCATTCAGAAGAGACTGATAATTATCTTTAGTTGATGAATTTTCATCTTAAAAAGACACGAAAAAACAGTATGGATGAGAGCGAAACAGAAATCAATTCAGGTTACCTGCACACTATTTAATGATCCATTTATACGTTCTGTGAGTTTTATGATGATGGCACCCAAGTGCTTCGAGACTGTTTTGCATAAGCCAGTTTTTTTCACTCACCCAGGCACCTTCCAAATACTCGAGAGTAGGTGCTGCTTTTTTTGTCATTTGGATTCCCCTGATAAATGTTAATGCTTCAAGTCCTCTTTTCCGGTATTTGGGTAATGTACCGAACACCACAGAGCGTAAATGCCGGGCACGCTTTTTAAACCGAAAGAGTTTGAGGTAATGCCACCACCTGAGCCTGCCCCCGGTTTCGGCAGAAATTTCATTTAAGTCCGGAATGCATACGATAAACGAGGCAGGTTCATCATTTACAAATGCAATGAGCACACTTTCAGGAATCATTATTGGCTTCAGTTTTTGTACCATCTCTTCAACTTTTTCCTGGGTCAGCTCTGTAAATTCCTCTTCTCTCTCGGTAATATCCTGATTCCTCCAGGATTCATTATAGATATTGCGAATCGCTTCAGCATCACTCTCTATGTTTCTAAAATCAATAGGGCGTAAATGAACACCTTTACTACTTTCTATTCGGTTTGTGATGCGAACCAATCTTTCCGGTAAATCTTTATCAAAATCTCTTTTATAACTCCAGTGGTCATCGAGTTTTTCAGCGCCTGTATTTTCCAATAAACCTTTATAATAGGGAGCGTGATAGTGCATTCCATAAACGGGGGGTTCTTCGAAATTTTCGACAAGTAAACCCCAAAAATTATCGTTTTCACCAAAATTGACGGGCCCTCTGAATGCTTTGTACCCTCTTTTTTGATGCCACTCCTTGCTGAATTCTATCATAGCGTTCACTACAGCCTGATCATTTATAAATTCAACAAAACCCATCCCTCCCATTTTCGGATTTAACACCTTGTCTTTTTCAGAGTGATTCATCAAGGCAAACCTGGCCACTAATTGATTTTCATCATACATTAAAAACCGTTCGCACTCTCCTTTCTCAAAAAATGAATTTTTATCAGCATTGAATATATTTTCAATTTCAAACCGAAACGGAGGTATCCAGTTGGGGTAATTTTCATAAATCGAAAACGGGAATTGGTGAAATGCGTCAACTTGTTTTTTATTTACAATTTTCTCAAATCTGTATGCCATAGATTGTAATCAATTAGTACCTTTATAATATTCCGACTGCATCAAATAATTTATCTGAAAGAGGTTTAGACCGCACTATTTTGGCTTCTAATATAAATCATACCGACAACATTACAAGCAAGCAATGGGGAATTGTGCTGATGCTTTTCCTGGGGTGCGTAATTTCGGTGTATTTGCTGATAAATACCGATCCGGTTCCTAAAAAGCACCTCTCTTCATCTGCTCAGCTGGATTCACTGATCACATTGACTTTTAATAATTTGAATATCCCGGATAACCAGGTGAGAATGCAAACTATAGAAATTGACTCGGTTTTTTACAGGAACATATACTCTGTTTCCGTGCCGGATCAATTCTCAAAAACCACATTCCATTATAAATTACACGAAAATATTTGGCCTTATAACGTACAAACACTGGCACAGGTAGATTTTCCGGACCGGGATATGCGTATTCATCTGATTGTGAATTATAAAGTTCGAAGATCTGTATATTTAAATACCCGCTAAAAGTTGAAAATCTACGAGTATTATGAAATGGATTGAACCCAAAAAATACATGAAAAAGCTGGAGCTGACTGAGTTCCCTCAGCCTGATCTGATCAGGTTAAAGTACCCGGTACTTTTGTGTCATGGCTACGGTGGTTTTTCTATGCTGGTTAGCCCCTCCCCGATCCATGAATCTTGTATGCGACTTCGCGGACACGGAATCGAGGCCTTTGCACCCAATATTGTACCTTATGCAACAGTTGAAATCAGGGCTGAACAATGGGCTGAAGTTATTGAAAAAATATCATCAAAGTACGGTTACGAAAAGTTTAATGTTGTTGCTCACAGTATGGGCGGCCTTGATATGAGGTACGCCATTTCTAAATTGGGTATTGCCAATTCTGTTGCTTCACTCACCACAATTGCAGCTCCACATAAAGGGACCAGTCTTGCAGAAATCGTTCTGACTGCACCTCTTACCGTTAAAGAAAAACTCGGGGAGTTATTTGACTGGTTCGGCGAAAGTATCTATCCGGGCGGTAAAAGTGATGCCGTAGCAGCCGTGGAACAACTTACCCGCGAATATGTTACTCAGGAATTTAATCCAAGCCATCCTGATGATAAACTTGTAGAGTATTTCTCTTACAGTGCAGCCGTTGGAAAAGGCACTAAACATCCATTAAACCCAATCTATAAATTACAAAATCAGCTTATTTACCATCGTGAAGGGGTAAATGATTCTTTTGTAGGGATTGAAAGTGCAAAATGGGGAGAACACCTGGGCACACTCTCTTTGAGCCATCTCGAACAGATTGAAATTCAGGTTAATAAAGAGAGGAAACCACTTGTTGAGAATTTGTGGAGAGACCTTGCTATGAACCTCAGAGACCGGGGATTTTAAAACTCGATATCTTTCAGGTCGTTTAGCAGAGAATATGATGTTAAATCGTACTGAATCGGTGTAAGTGATGCATAACCTTTTTCGAGTGCTGAGATGTCGTTGTTATTGTCGTCATCAAGCATCTGAAATTTCCCGGTCATCCAGTAATAGGAACGGTTATGAGGGTCCACCCTTCCTTCAAACTCCTCAATATACCGGCTGTTTGCCTGGCGAACCCACTTTATTCCTTTAAGCTCACCTGATGGTGCATTTAAATTCAGCGTTACACCGCGCGGCAATCCATGATTTAGTACATAGCCAATTACTTTCCGTGCTGCATCTTTAGCGCCCGTCAGATCAGCATCCTCTTTAAAATCGGTGCACGATACTGCAATGGATGGATATCCGAGAATTGTGCCTTCTGTTGCTGCACTAACGGTACCTGAATAGAGAATGTTGATACCGGCATTGCTTCCATGATTGATTCCGCTTACAACTAAATCCGGTTTTCTTTTCAGAAGCTGATTGTGAGCCAGTTTAATAGAATCAGCCGGTGTGCCCGAAACAGCTTGCCCGTTAAATCGGTCATCAATACGAAAAGCTCTTGAACGAAGCGGTGTTGAAATAGTAATCGCGTGTCCAACTGCACTCTGCTGACGATCAGGGGCAACAATTTCAACATCTCCAAATTCATCAGCTACTTCAGCCAGTGCTTTAATTCCCGGCGAAAAAATACCGTCATCATTGCAGACTAATATTAAAGGCTTTTCAGGTCTGCTCATATAAATAAATTACTGCTTTAAAATTTTTCAATTTGATCAATATTGTTCACTTTCGTCAGGAAAACTTCCGCTTTTTACATCAGATATGTAATTTTTTACTGCATTCGACATGGATTTGTGCAGATCATCATATCGCCTTAAAAATCGGGGAGAAAAATCTTTGTTCAGTCCAAGCATATCGTGAAGAACAAGAACCTGTCCGTCGCACTCAGCCCCCGCTCCTATCCCGATTGTTGGCACCGATACCGTTTCGGTAACTTTTTTAGCAAGATCTGCCGGAATTTTTTCGAGAACAATCGAAAACACACCCGCTTCCTCAAGTTTTTTTGCATCCTTAAGCAGTTGTTCTGCCTCTTCTTCTTCTTTAGCACGCACCTTATAAGTTCCAAACTTATAGATACTTTGCGGGGTTAAACCCAGGTGCCCCATTACCGGAATTCCGGCATCCACAATTCTTTTTACCGTAGGTGTAATGGATTTACCGCCCTCAAGTTTAACAGCATGAGCGCCGGCCTCCTTCATCATTCTGCCTGCATTTATAAGGGCTTCTTTGGCCGTAACCTGGTAACTCATAAATGGCAAATCTGCAATTACCAAGGCTCTCTGAACACCGCGAACCACGCAAGAAGTGTGATAAATCATATGCTCAAGAGTCATTGGAACGGTAGTTTCAAAACCTGCCATTACATTACTGGCAGAATCACCCACAAGAATTACATCCACACCGGCACTATCTACAATAGTTGCCATTGTGAAATCATAGGCCGTGAGCATGCTGATTTTCTCCCCCTGCCGCTTCATCTCCACAATTGTCTGTGTAGTTATTTTTTCGGGGCGGTCTGATTTTTTTTGAGTGCTCATGCCTGATCTTTTGAAACTATGGCTGCTGATGCTTCAAGTTCGCAGACTACTTTACCCTCAACAGTTGCTTTACCTTCCATTGTAATGAAATTTCTACGCTGATTTACAAGGTTTACCTCCATAATAAGCTGATCGCCCGGCACAACCGACTTTCTGAATTTCGTATTTTTAATACCCGTGAATACCATTAAATTTTCTTCAGGGTTATCTACTTGTTTACTCATAATTAACAGTGCACCGGACTGAGCCATTGCCTCTACCTGCAGTACGCCCGGCATGATCGGGGCACCCGGAAAATGTCCGTTAAAAAACTCTTCATTGGCGGTTACATTTTTAAGAGTTACAATGCGTTCATCTTCAAGTTCTAAGACGCGATCAACCAGTAAAAATGGATAGCGATGGGGTATTAATTTTTTTATCTCTTCTATTTTAATCATCAGGCTATTTTTATTGTTGCATTTATAATGGAGTATGTGCGATATCAGATCATTTCAGATAAGTGCATCAAAGAACGATTTAACACAGTTCATTTGATGAAACGTAACTTTTTAAAGCGTACTAAGTTATCACAAAAAGCTAAATATACTAATTATCGGCAACGGTACCCACATACACATAAGATATTCCGCCGGTGAGTTTTACAGCTCTTTGCTCACTAAAGACTCCGGTTTTTTCCATTAATTCTAAAAATTTATCTTCGGCCGGAAATTTAGCACTCGTCTCGGGAAGATAGGTATAAGCATCTCTGTTTCCACTAATCCAGCCACCAACTGCCGGCATCACGTGTTTACTGTAAAATTCGTAGGGTATTCTTACCGGGCCTTTGGGCTGCCCGAATTCAAGAACAACAACCCTGCCGCCGGGTTTTACCACTCTTGCCATTTCCTGTAAACATACCGTAGGATCATCCACATTCCTTATACCAAATGCTATACTTGCGATATCAAATGAGTTATCTTCGTACGGCAGATCCATTGCATCGGCAACCTCAAACTCTACAACAAGCTTTTTTTTATCAGCTTTTCCGGGGGCGAGTTCAATCATTTCTTTGCAAAAATCAGTCCCCTTTACATATCCTTCATGCCCGACCGTTTTTTTAAACTCCAGGGCTAAATCACCGGTTCCTGTTGCACAATCAAGAACTCTATCACCGGGTTTTGCACCACTTTCGCGCACAGTAGTTTTACGCCATACATTGTGTACGCCAAAAGATAATATGCTATTAATCCTGTCGTAGTCGTCTGCTATATCAGCAAACATATTTTTAACTTTTTCACTCATAGGTTTTTATAATTTTTTATCCGTTTAAAACTGATTTTTCCAAATCTGCCAGATGAGCGGTTTTATTTAAATAGACAGATGTAAATGAATTTTTATTGAAAACAATTTGATTAACGCCGCCATTGGTATGATCAATTTTATGCATGTTCTTAAGGCCGTATCCCAGCCATTCTGAAAGCAAAATTCTGATCAACCGGCCGTGAATTATCAGGGTCAGTGTATCACCAATATGGTTACTGATAATAGTTTGAACTGCATCATTGGCCCTTTCAAAAACCTGATCCGGTGATTCTCCACCGGGTATATTTACTGATGTATCCCCTTTTTGCCAAGACTGCTGAACTCTGTTTATCTCTTCGGATATCTCACTGTAAGAGACCCCTTCAAAATCGCCAAAATCCATTTCATCCAGGTTCTTGTCTTTTATTATCTCTATTCCACTTAATTCCCGGTAGGGCTTGGCTGTTTGCCAGGTTCGCTGCAGATTACTGCAGAATACCCCGTTTATATCATAACTTTTAAGATATTCTGATAACTTTTTGGCCTGTAATTTACCCGTTTCATTCAGAGGCGCATCAATACCTCTTCCCTGAAGTAAACCCTTTTTGTTATAATCAGTTTCACCATGCCGTGCTATAAATAAACGTACTCGGCTCATTTTTTCTTCTTTTTATTATAGTCAATAACCGCCTGCTGAACGTGCTCATCCAGTTTTTCAACTTCTGGAGGCGGAATATTTTCATATATCGAATACCTGATAAGAACCATTTTTAAGACGCGGTCATTCAAAGGGAGTTTATCCTTTTTTTGATCTGATTGCAGTTTATCCCAGAGTTTTCTGAGCAACCCTATCTTAAACAGAAAAAAGTATATAATTCCGATTGTTACTGCAGCATACATTCCGGTTATCCCCATAAAACTCAGTGCCACAGCAGCTACCAGAAGCTGAACAAAATCTTTATTAAGAATAGAAATTACCGATGTAAACCAAAGATTTACGAATGCACTTTTACTATGATACCACCAATAATGAAAAACAAGTGCCACAGGTGCTGCAATCCAAACCGGTGTTGTAAACGCAAGAATAAAATATAGAATCATGGAGAGTGAATCGGCACTGTCTATCCAGGTAACTGCTTTTTTGATTAAATTTTCGAACGAATAGATTTTTAGCAGGCCGGGCACGTAATCTTTTACTGTTTGCCTGGTTGCATGGAACCAGTGTCCGCTGGATGTAACCGTGGAAAAAGGGGTTTCTAATATGTTGATTGAATGAGTGCGTTTTGAGGTCATAATGACTAAAGATAGGCTAAATTGGCCAAAATGGTAAGACAAGATTATTGTCTGAATTTATGCTTTTGCAACAGTGACAATTCCGGCTTTACCCTTTTGGACGTACAATAATACATCCGCAAGCTCATACGTGGTCGCTCCGGTTGTGAAAACATCATCAATAATAATGGGAAATCGGTTCTGCAATACCTCTTCGCGTGCAATTTTAAAAGCACCTTTCACATTTTTTGATCTGTCTGCTGAACTCAGCCCCGTCTGGGTTCTCGTTTTCCTGATTCTGATGACTTCACCGGAATCAAGCACATCCCAGCCTGTAACCTGGCTGAACCCGCGAGACAGTGCTCTTGCCTGGTTATAACCACGGGTTCGTTTCTTTGATTTGTGAAGTGGCACAGGAACAATAACCGGATTAGCTTCTTCAAGCTCATGAAGATGCCGGTAAGATTCAAGAAATGTCCGGGCGGTAAATCTGCCGAGTTCTTCACCCACACCTCTTAAAAAATTATATTTTAAATCGTGCAGCAGCCCCTGCAGATATCCACCTTTATCAAAGTTCCACATAGAAAACACAAATTCTATTTTTTCCGGAACTACTTCCGTTTTATTACCATATACACGTTCAAACCGATCATTTTTGCACCATTCACAAAGGTACTCCCCTTTTTTCTCCTGAGGCGCACCACAACACGCACAGGTAACGGGAAACACAATTTCGGAATAATATTCTATGAGCTTTTTAAAGTGATTCATATATAAGTATGAACCTGATTTTATGTAAAACTTACAGTAAAGTTTTGCTCAATTTGCTTTACCTTTTGAAAAGGTGTCAGAATCATTAGATTTTCAGATATATAAAACCACACAGAATTAATTTTTATGCCATCACTCGGAAAAGACCTTGCCACAATTCGCGAACATCTTGGTTTTACACTACAGGATATTCAGCACTCAACAAAAATACCCGTACAGACCCTTCAGTCTATCGATAACGGATCTATTTTTGATGGAGAAAGTGAAATCAAAACATATGTAAGAAGTTTTGTTCGCAGTTACGCCAAAGCGCTCAAAATTGATAACGATGTGATTGTAAAAGCGCTGGACCAAAAAGAAAACGGGAACTATAATAACCTTTTGCTTCAGGAATTCCCTGAATTAAGCCGTGAGATATCACCTCCAAAAATAGAGGAAGAGAAGAAAAAGGAGGCAAAAACAGATGATNACTCAGATACTGATGACGAAGCNGCCAANAAAACNGTTGCTAAACCTGATAAGAAAAGTAAGAAAAAGCCTTCTAAAGTTTCTGCATCCAAAACGGGAATCCGGCCAGATAAGAGTTCAAAAAAATCGAAGAATGCGGATAAGACAACTGCATCAAAAGTAGATTGGGCTGACGTTGGCATGAGAATGAAAAAGGAAAAAAAGAAGACTCCGGTCTGGCTCATTACTATTATTATACTGGTTATTCTGACGGCTGTAATTGCATTTTTTTTGTATGAGGGTGAATATTTCGAATCAAACCCAACCTCTCAGGAAGTACCCGAAGAAACGGCAAATGAAACAAATGACTTATCTCTGGAAATTTCTTCATTTTCCCCGGATGATGATGCCGGCACCGAGTCGTTCACTGCACTTGATGACACACTTTTCATCACTGTTTACGCGGCATTCGACAGGCTAAATCCCGTACGTGTCTGGAGTGATCTGAAGCCGCGTAACGACCCTTACTGGATCGAACAGGGTTCGGCCATGAACTTTGAATTTGAAAATACCATTCGGATAATTGCTCCGCCCGATAGAATGTTACTTTTTATGAATGGTCACCGAATTGATGATTTTCAGAATGAATTCTTCAACGAAGATGAAAATGCTGTGGAACTTAACCGCAATATTTTTTCTTCTGAATCTGACTGGGCTTCGCAAACAGAGCTGGACTTACCGGACAATGTACCAGCACCCGACGCGATTACAAACAGGCCAAATTTTTAAAAGAACTAAAACGGTTTTTGCATGGATAAGTCTACAGCTGAAAAACGCGTAGCAGAGTTACGTCAATTAATTGAGAGAGCCAACAAAGCTTATTACGATGAAGCACAGCCTTTTATAAGCGATAAGCAATTCGATGAAGCGCTGGCAGAACTCGAACAGCTTGAAAAGAAATTTAACCTTGCCACTAAAGATTCTCCCACTCAGCGTGTTGGCGGCGAACCATCGAGTGATTTTCCAAATGTAACCCATCCCGATCCGCTTTTAAGCCTCGATAACACCTACAATGCCGATGAGCTTCGGGATTTTGACCGCAGAGTTAAAGACCGGCTTGGTGAAAATAAGTTTTCATATATCGTTGAGCTTAAGTTTGATGGTGCATCTATTCGGCTCAGATATGAAAATGACAAACTGTTTCTGGCTGCAACGCGAGGTGATGGCGAAACCGGTGATGATATCACAAAGAATGTTAAAACCATCAAAGATGTACCCTTAAAAGTACAAGACAGCGGTTTCTCCGTACTTGAAATCCGTGGTGAAGCCTACATGGAAAAAGAGGCCTTTGTCCGGTTAAATCAGAATAGAGAAAACCAGGGATTACAGCCCTTTGCAAACCCGAGAAATTCCACAGCGGGATCGCTAAAAATGCAGGACCCCAGGGAAGTTGCAAGGCGCCCGATAAAACTGTTTGTATTTGATTTACTTCTTGAAGATGAAGAAAATCACACCCAGGCAGAAAAAATGAATATTCTAAAAAATCTGGGATTCCCGGTTTGCGACCACTTTGAAATATGTAATGATATAGATGAAGTTCTGAGCCATATTAATAGATGGGATAAAGAAAGGCACAAACTGCCCTACGAAACGGATGGAGTAGTTGTAAAAGTAAACGAGGAGCAGTTTCGTGAACAACTCGGCGCAACTTCAAAAGCTCCGAGATGGGCTATTGCCTACAAATTTGAAGCCGAGCAAGCCACAACAATTCTGGAATCCATAACCCTTCAGGTAGGACGGCTTGGTAAAATTACTCCTGTTGCTGAGCTCAAACCTGTACAGCTTGCCGGCACAACGGTAAAACGAGCATCCCTGCATAATGAGGATGAAATAATTCGTAAAGATATTCGCACCGGTGACACAGTAGTTGTTGAAAAAGCAGGAGAAATAATTCCACAGGTTATTTCGGTAATGAACCCCGGCCGGAAAGACAGGCCAGAGCCCTTTTCAATGCCGGTACATTGTCCCGCTTGTAATGAAAAACTGGTCAAATTTGAAGAAGAAGTTGCCTGGAGATGTATAAATCCGCAATGCCCGCCCCAGGTTAAAGAAAGAATTACCCATTTCGCATCGCGCGATGCCATGGATATTGATGGATTAGGTGAGGCGGTTGTAAAACAGCTTATCGAAGAAGGCTTGATAGAAACTTATGCTGATTTATACACACTCAAAAAAGAAGATTTACTGCCACTTGAGCGCATGGCTGAAAAAAGCGCTGATAATCTCATAAATGCCATACAGGAAAGTAAAAAACAACCCCTTGAAAGAGTAATTTATGCGCTGGGAATCCGGTTTGTGGGTAAAACAGTTGCCAAGGACATTGCGGGAAACTTAAAATTTATGGATAAAATTATCAGTTCAGATGTTGAGTCTCTGATCAGCATTGATGCAATTGGACCAAAAATAGCGGAATCCGTTCATGCATTTTTCCAAAATGAAAAAAACATCACACTCATTGACAGATTGCGTATGGACTGAATTTTGAGTCTGGACAAAAAACATCTGCTACTGCCCTGCTTGAAGGTAAAAAATTTGTTTTAACCGGAAGTTTACCTTCAATGACACGCAAAGAAGCAACAGACCTTATTGAAAAGCACGGTGGCTCAACTTCATCATCCGTGAGTAAAAACACAGATTATCTGCTGGCAGGTGAATCACCCGGCAGCAAATACAACAAAGCTGAAGAACTGAATGTCCCGATTTTAAGTGAAGCTGATCTAAAAAATATGGTGAATGAATAATAGAATTCATTGAAAATCAGTTAATGCAATGTAAATCTATCTTGGAAAAGTAATTGCCTTACGATACTTTCATAAAGACTGCTACATTTAAGGCTGTCTTCTCACAAAAATGTAATTATGAGATTTCTTGAAAAACTGGGATTAAGCCAAAAAAAACGCGAACCTGCACCAAATATTGGCGGTAATAAGGCCAAAGATCAAATAGAGATTGCAGAAAAAAGGAAGAAATATTTTCGGGCAGCAGTTTTTATCTCATTTTTGCTCATTGTTCTTGTTTCGCTTCCACAAACTACATTTCAGCCGGTAGCAAATTATGTTATCGGAGAGCCGTGGAGAGCCGATGATTTAACCGCACCCTACACATTTTCTCTTCAAAAAACATCGGATGAGCTGGAGGAAGAGCGAGATCAAATCAGGCAACAGACACTTCCGGTTTTTCATGTAAATAATAATGCCGGTATTGCCATTGAAACCAGGTTAGATTCACTGGTTCGAAGTATACAGCCGGTTTTAGACAGTTATGCCCAGTGGCAGAGAGCCAGCAGAAATAATGAAGAGTCTGCAGCAAACGATAGCATCCAATACGTGGAAGACCGACAATTTGCAGATGTATATTTAAGCAGCGATGCCTGGGAGATTTTACTGGAGAACTATGCCACTGTTATCCAAAACAATCAACCTGAACAGCGTTCTGTTCTTTTTCAGATACGCAACCAGCTCGATACAATTTTTAATGATTTGCTGAGCGATGGAATTATTGATCGAAATAAAGAAGAAATAGATCAAGATGAAATCAGAATCAGAAATCTTCGTCTGCGAACAGAACGAACCGTTAGTATAAATAATTTCAGGGATTTACAGGAAGCACGAGATGAAGCCTTTCAAAGACTGAACAATGTGTTTATGCCTGATGTTGCTGATGTTGCAATGCAGCTTTTTGATCAGTCTGTTGAAGAAAACTGGATTTACAGTGAGTCCGACACCGACGCTATGATTCAAGAAGAGCTGGAAAGTATATCAACAACCAAAGGGGCTGTAGACCAGGGTCAGATAATAATCCGGAGAGGAGATATTGTTACCGAGGAAGATGCTAATATTCTAAGAAGCTTGGCTGAAGCAAGAGCCGCAAGTGCTACCCAGCTGGAGCGCTGGCTCCGATACTCAGGTGAAGCAATAGTTATTATTATTGCCACATTAATGTTCTTTTTTTACATCTATCTGTACAGGAGAGCGATTTATGAAAAACCTTCCATGTTTTTGCTGGTATTTCTTGTATTAGGTATTGTAACCCTGGCAAGTGCACTGATATATCCTTTTGAGGTAAACAGTTATATCGTGCCCATAGCGGTTGCTCCCATAATTCTGACTATCATTTTTGATTCACGGGTAGGCCTCATGGCAACCGTTACCCTGGCAATTATTACCGGTATTATTCAGGACAACAGTTTCGAGTACCTTGTAGCAACTATAGCCGCGTGCAGCCTTGGTGTATTTTCGGTTCGGGACATTAAAAAAAGGTCTCAGTTCTTTTTTACAACTCCCGGAATTGTATTTATCACGTATTTGATTGTCATAGGCGGGTTTGCCCTTGCCCGCTACTCCGGATGGGAAGGATTTATAAATAATAGCATTTTCATTGCTATCAATGCCGTCTTTATCCTCTTTACCTATCCACTGATACTTCTGTTTGAAAAACTGTTCAAAATCACTACTGATTTCACATTACTGGAGCTATCAGATACAAACCTGCCTTTAATGAAAGACTTAATGGGTAAGGCACCGGGTACATTTCATCACAGCTTACAGGTTGCCAATTTAGCAGAATCAGCCGCATCAGAAATTGGTGCAAATGCATTGCTCTGCCGCGTTGGAGCCATGTTTCATGATATTGGCAAAATGGAAAAGCCAAACTACTTTATAGAAAATCAGAGTAAGCACAATGAACACGACAACTTAAAACCCCGAATGAGTTCCCTGGTTATTAAGGCCCATGTTAGTAACGGAGTTAAAAAAGCAGTTGAACATAACCTGCCTGAAGTTATTATCGATTTTATCCGAACTCACCACGGTACATCTCTTATCAGATACTTCTACAAAAAGGCAAAAGACAGTAATGAAGAAATACAGGAAGAAGATTTCAGATACGACGGCCCCATACCGTTTACAAAAGAGCAGGGAATATTATTACTGGCTGACACCACAGAGGCCGCATCTCGTGCCATGAAATCACCTAACTATAATAAACTCGAAAATCTTATCGATAAAGTGGTAGAGGGCCATATAGTGACGGACAGTTAAGCAATTGTCCGCTTACATTCAGGCAAATTCAAATTATAAAAGAGACCTTCCTTAGTATTTTGGTAGGTGTATATCATAGCAGAGTTGAATATCCTGAGGATGAAGAAGATCCAAAACAAACGACCGAACATTGCAGCCGGAATTACCAGAATCAGATAAAAATCAGACCGATTTGTAACCAACAATGACTGATTTTGATACCGCCTTAAAACAATATTTACAATTCATTAAGCTTGAAAAAGGCCTTGCAGATAATTCTGCTGAATCCTACGAAAATGATCTTCGCAGGTATCTTAAATTTATCTTTGCCGAATTGAAAATTAAAGATCTCGGCGGAATAACCCTTTCTCATATTGAACAATATCTTAGCGAACTCACGGAACTCGAGCTTGCTGTAAGTACCATTGCAAGAAATATTTCAAGCATTCGCAGTTTTCACGAATTTGCAGTTGTTGAAAAGCTGGCCGAAGCCAATCCGGCTGAACTTGTGGAACTGCCCAATCAGGCAAAAAATCTGCCTGATGTATTATCTGCGGCTGAGGTTGAATTGATAATAAACCAGGCAGACCGAACAAGTAATGCCGGCATTCGGGATGCAGCTATTTTAGAAACACTGTATGCCAGCGGTATGAGGGTAAGTGAACTAACGAACCTGGAAATGGACAGCCTGTTTTTTGAGATTGGTTTTATTCGGGTAATAGGCAAAGGTAACAAAGAAAGGCTTGTTCCGGTGGGCGAACAGGCTCAGCTCTCTATCGAACATTATCTTGAAACAGCCCGGCGTGTATTTTTTAATCCGGATAAACCAGGAAAAACTAAAAATAAACTTTTTTTGAACCAGAGGGGCGGGCCCCTTTCAAGAATGAGCGTCTGGAATATCGTAAACAAGTACTCCGAAAAAGCAAAAATCGACAAAAATGTTTCCCCCCATATATTTCGGCACTCTTTTGCCACTCACCTTCTTGAAGGCGGAGCAGATCTTCGGGCCGTACAGGAAATGCTGGGACACAGCTCCATTCTTACCACCGAAATTTATACACATGTGGACAGATCACTTCTTCACCAGGTACATAAAGAATTTCATCCGAGAGCCTGACACCCACATAAACTGCAAAACAGCGCCCTGCCCCGTTGATTAATTCTCGTATCTAATGGACTTTGATGTTGCAAACCGTGATTTTTTACCTATGAAAAAACAGATCCCTTTTGCATTCGACGTACCCACCGTTTCGGAAGTTACCTTTAAAATTAAAAATCTCCTTGAATCAAATTTCACTGATATTTTGGTTGAAGGTGAACTCAGCAATGTAAGCCAGAGCCGAAACGGCCACTATTATTTTACGGTAAAGGACAACGATGCCCAGCTACCATGTGTGATTTGGAGAAGTACCGCTCAGCGTCTCGATGTTGATATCCGGGATGGCCAGCAGGTTGTTCTTGGCGGTGACTTACAGGTTTATGCGCCACACGGCAGATATCAGCTAATTGTGAGCCTTGTGCAGCAAGCAGGAATCGGTAAACTTCAGCAGAAATTTGAAGAGCTCAAACAAAAACTTGAACACGAAGGGCTGTTCGACAATGCCCATAAGAAGCCCATTCCTCCTTTTCCGATTCACATCGGTGTGATAACTTCCTCGACAGGTGCTGCATTTCAGGATATACGATCAACGATGGAACAGCGCTGGCCGGTTGCTAATTTGTACCTTTATCACGCCAGCGTACAGGGATTAAATGCTGCCGGTGAACTGGTTAATGCCATAAATTATTTTGCAGAACAAAAAACCTCGGTAGATTTGTTGATTATCGGCCGCGGAGGCGGATCTCTTGAAGATTTATGGCCATTTAACGAGGAAGTTGTAGCCAGGGCACTATTTAAATGCCCGATTCCCGTAATCAGCGCGGTGGGGCATGAAGTGGATTACAGCATATCTGATTTCGTGGCAGATGCACGGGCAGCAACCCCAACCCAGGCAGTTATTATTGCTACCCCTGATATCAACGAAATGCGCTACCAAATTGATGACTATACAGACTCTATAGCATCCGTACTAAATCAAAAAATTGAGCGATACAAAGAGTATGTTTACCGGCTTGCCCATTCCCACGCTCTGTTGGTAGTTCAGGAAAAAATAAAATTCCAGAGTAATAAAATAGAATCATTACAAGACAAGTTGAGAAGCAGATTTCAGAATAACCTGGACCGGAAAAAGAATAGAATACAGCAGCTTCGGTCTGTAGTTGATCAGAATGAACCGGGACTGAAAATTGAGCATGCTATGGATAAAACCATTTCGCTGCGGGAAAAAGCTGAATCTCGTTTTGAACGTATTTTATCTGCAAAAAGATTGGAACTTAGAGGTTATAGTGCACTTCTCGGAGAGCTGAACCCCAAAGCCCCGCTCGAAAAAGGATTTGTCCGCGTTTTGCAAAACGGCAAATGGATTCGTAAAAGCAAAGAATTCCAAAAAAGCCGAGAGACAGAGCTTGAATGGAATGACGGTAAACGAAATGTCTGAAGCTCATCGTTTATACATCTTTAACTGACATCTCCTAATTAAGATATTAAGGGCACTTAATCTACATTCCAGTGTATTATTTTGTACATTGATTCAGCTCATTAAAATATGATTAAACGGCTCACTTTTAACTGTAATTATTCGGCTTATGAAAATAAAAAACTTGAAAAAAAGTCGATAAAAGAATGAAAACTCTTCTTGTTAGTTATAATGAAACGTCGAAAGAAATTCTTACCAAAGCTCTTAAAAAGCGCGGTAATGATGTTCTGAAAACAACTCCTTCTGAAAATGTCCTGACGCTTCTACAGGACGAAAAAATTCCGCTTATTATATTATGTGATTTTTCGGAAGAAGCTCTTTCTTTATGCAATCAAATTCGGGCAAATGAATCGACAATACGTCATACTATTGTTGCCGTTTTAGAACAGGAACAAATCGATCATATACAACACTTACTGGAAGCCGGCATTGATCAATATATTGTTGAATCTCTTTTTAATGAACAGCGGCTCGATGTTCGGCTGGCTTTTGCGGAAAAAATGGCCCGAGATAAACAGGAACAATTCCAGATTGAACAGAAACTCCGGGAAAGCGAAGCCCGTGCCCGCAGTATTTTACGTACAACCGTAGATGCAATCATCACCATTAATAACCGTGGATCCATCCGGACGTTTAATCGTGCGGCTGAAAAACTTTTCCAATATAAAGCGTCAGAAGTTATTGGTAAAAATGTAAAAATTCTCATGCCCCAGCCTTACAGGCGTGAACACGACGGTTATATCGAAAATTATCACCAAACAGGNCGACGGAAAATTATTGGAATTGGCAGAGATGTAACCGGTAAAAGAAAAGACGGCACCACTTTCCCGATGTATCTTGCCGTTAGNGAAGTAAATGTAAATAATCAGCGGCTCTATACCGGTATAATCCGAAATGTGACTGAACAACGACGTTTGGAACAGGAAGTTTTGCGTATTAGTGAGCACGAGCGCCACAGAATTGGCCAGGATTTACATGACGGCCTTGGTCAAATGCTGACCGGCATCAGTATGATTAATAAAAATATTGCAGCTTCACTAAAAAAAGAGGGGCATCCGCTTGCGTCTGAAGTTGACGAACTGACCACACTGCTTAAAGAAGCAGATGAATATGCACGAGGCCTTTCGCGCGGTTTAATTCCGGTTGAATTTGAAAGCGAGGGTTTGCATGCTGCACTTGAACGTCTTGCAACTAATGCGGGAAAACTCTTAAATATAGAATGTGAACTAAACTCAACGAATAACTTTCAGTTTGAAGATACCACCAGCATGACTCACCTGTACAGAATTGTGCAGGAGGCAATCAGCAATGCTGTAAAACATGGGAATGCAACAAAAGCAGTAGTATCCTTACACGGCAATCAGGATCGGCTGTTAATTAAAATTGAAGATAACGGAACTGGTTTCCCTGAAAACTGGGATAAGCATAAAGGACTCGGTGTTCGGATTATGCAGTTTCGGGCAAGATTAATCGGTGCCAATCTTGAAATTGATACCAGTTCGTTAGGCGGGGCCGCAATAATCTGCGTAATTTTCCCGGTCGGCTCAACTTATACCCTTACCGACTGATGAATATTCAAAAAATGTTGACTCTAAACCATAACACCTAAAAATGGCTAATAATAAAAAAATATATCTTGTTGATGACCACCCGCTAATGAGAAAAGGCCTGGCCATGACCATAGATAATGAAGTCGGGTTTGAAGTATGCGGGCAGGCAGAATCAGCTGAAGATGCACTCAATGAAATTTTGGAACTGAAGCCGGATGCTGCCGTAATTGATATTTCACTGCCCGGCATGAACGGGATTGAGCTTGTAAAAAACCTTCTGCATCAGCAACCTGACTTAAAAATACTCATTGTTTCGCGCCACGATGAAGAACTTTATGCTGAACGCGCTATTCGGGCGGGTGCCAAAGGCTATTTGATGAAACTTGAAGCCGTTGAGGTATTAATTTCTGCCATAAAACAAATTCTGAAAGGAAATTTATATCTGAGTGATAAAATAGGGAATAAACTTCTGATGAAAATGGCATCGGGTAACAGCACCAAAACTGACAACCCACTGGATCTGTTAAGCGACCGGGAACTTGAAGTTTTTGAACTGACCGGAAAAGGGCATTCCACAAAAGATATCGGTAAAAAACTTCACATATCCGTGAAAACCGTTGAAAGCCACCGAGCCAACATTAAGGATAAGTTACAGCTCGACACTGCCAATGANCTNATGCGGCATGCCGTACGATGGGTNGAAGGNAGTTCCGGCTAAGTCTATTTATTCACTAANACGTTGGTACATTGTTNGGTATGAACAGATAATTTGGATTTCTTAATGAGATCAATAATTAAAACAGTTTTATTTATTGTTGTACTTATCCCAATATTAATGGGTGTAGGTTANTTTTTAGGGGTTGGAATTTTCCAGTTTTTAAATTTCTTTCTGGAAAGCGATTATTTAAGAGGAAACGCCGGTATGCTTCTCTTTATCTTATTTGTTTCAACACTATCTGCAGTTTCCATGTATTTTCTCCTTCGTTACAAGAAAAAAATGTTGAAGGAAAAAGGTAAAACAACAGAAGAAGAAAGAATGATTGAACCTTTTTACGGCGCTGGGACTGATGATCGGGTTCGGGTTATCGCTTCACTGGCTCTCTTAGGTTCGCTTCCTGTCATCATAATTTACCTGCTCTCTGATAATTTAATAGCGCCCTGGGGGTCGATAGTTTTAGCTGTATCTGTTTTTGTTCTAATTTTAGTGATTTTAATTTACTCTGTTTTACTCTTTAAGAAATCCAGAGAACTTTTTAACCGGTATGAATTAATTATTACACCTGCAGGTTTTTTCATCGGCAGCTTTTTTTTCCTGTTATATATCATAGACATATTAACGAGCAATCAGATCAGTACGCCTGAACAGATTAATATTGAAAGTATAGCTTTGGTAGCGTTCGCGGTAATTGCTCTTATACTTGGCGGAAAACTTTTGCTGATGGCCAACCGAACCATCTACGACAAAAAAGCAAAAGCTGAAGAGGAGCTCAATTTTGCCAGTGAAATACAAGAACAGTTTTTGCAAGATCGCGAGACAGAAGCACCATTTCTAAAAGGCTATGGAATATCACGTGCGGCCAGAGAAGTTGGCGGAGATTTTCTTTTCCTGGATAAAAAAAATGATAATA
>SL_7KL_010_BRINEDRAFT_10000476_pt1 | contig 19027 bp, 10 predicted proteins | sample SodLak_010_BRINE_FD_10663 | JGI IMG/M metagenome (IMG submission 10663)
ATGTGCAGATTATTTTCACCGGCTTGCCAGGGATTTGGAGCTGATAGCGGACGCCCGCCATAATCCACTGCTTCAACCCATTCCTCTGAAGCCCGGTGCCAGATAATAATATCATCTCCAATATTGAATCCGTTTGCGTTTGCAACCTCAAAAGTTCTTGCTCCGACAGGTACAATTTCTGATTCAATTTCAGTCAATGCGGACCCTTGGGCAATAGACCAATCGACGTTTCCTGTTCCGATTTGTATCGAAACATTGCCGATGTTTTTTACGGCATGTATTATGGTGTCATTTACAGGGTTATCTCCATCGCCGGAGCCACGCAACACCACGCCGCTATGCCGTATAATTATTCGTTGAGAAATATGATACGTTCCGGGATTCAGGAGCACGGCGCCACGGTGTCCCTGGTCATTTTTCGCCAGACTCCCAGCCTGATCAAGGGCCTCTTGAATCTGCTGCGTATCGTCGCCGCTTGATGAAGGATCAAGCACAATGTACACCGGCAACTCAGGCAGATCCACTCCACCTCCATGATATCCAGCGAAACTGAAGTCCGGAATACGATTACCCTCCACATCAGAGTGATAAATCAGTTGGTCATTATCGCCGTGATAGATGATGGATGAATTCCATGTTCCAGTATCTTCAGAGAACAGTTCACTATCAGATGATAGATTAGAGCTTTGTGCCATGGCCAATGAAGGCACCATAATAGTGGCAAAGAAAACTACAGAAAGTCTTAAAAAGATAATCTTAAATATACTTTGTAAGAAATGAAAACCTGAAAGGTTCATAAGGTGTTATATTTTAAGAAGTAAAAGAAAAACTATAAAAAACTAAAATAACATGAATAAAACTATGTGATTTAAATAAGGCAGACTGCGTATAAAGCGCAGTCTGCCAAAAATAAAGGCTGTTTACGAGATTAATTACTACTTGATTAATATCATGCGTCGGGTCTGCACAAAGTCACCTGCCTGCAGGCGATACAAATATACGCCAGATGCAAAGCTTGATGCATCAAATACTACTGCGTACTGCCCCGCCTGCTGAACCGTGTTTTGCAACAGCGTTGATACCAGCTGGCCTGTAACGTTGTACACTTTCAATGAAACTTCAGCTTGTTCAGGTATTTGGTACACAATATTGGTAGTCGGATTGAATGGATTCGGATAGTTGCCTTTCAGTTCATACACAACAGGTCTATTTACTTCATCATGAATTCCAGTAGACACCGATTCTACCGTCTGCACCCAGACAATGTCCGTCGGATCCGTATCCAGTCCATCAACACTAACAGCCACAAGACGGTAGTGATAATCAGAATCCGACTCCAATCCGGTATCTGTAAATGAAGTTTCCCCAGTACGGCCAATCTCGTCAAAGTCTGCAAGTTCCAAAGCGTTAAATCCTCCACGATATACGATATACTCCTCAACGGTATCATTTCCGTTAGGTTCTTCCCACAAGAGTACTGCTGATGAATCCGTAATATCCACGGCAGATACATTCCTGGGCGGAGATAAATGCGGGTGAAGCGGTGCATTTTGATCAGTCGTGACGAAGTCCACAAAAATCATGGGGGGATCATCGGCAAAATCGGTATCAAAATTTATCCGTACGCCCATGCGAACCAGATTCACATCGTCTCTCATAGTCCGATCTTCGTTGATCCAGTGCGTTATTGTACCCCACTCTCCGGGTCTAATGGCTTCGTCGCCCGAAAAACCATAGCTCGACTGTGAATAGTCAAATCCGCCACCCGTATCATACATGTGGTAAAGTACCACGTTGTTAATTTTCTCAACTTCCGATTCCGGAACTAAAACCCGGGCATGGATTATCTGCTGAAGCTGCGCACCCTGTGCAACAGGATTGTCTATGGACATACGGAAATTATTAGCATCAGAAAGAGTTTCCGGATTTCCTTTAAAGGCTACCGAATGTATACCACTATATGATAGGGTATCCACTGCTTCCAGTATGGCACGTTCCTGATACCAGGTATTCTGGTTTCGGTTCTCTGGCCTCTGGGTTGACAAAACACTGGAAGGATCCGTAAAGTGCCAAGTCGCATAGGTATCAAATTCAATATCCTCCGTGCGAGCCCAGACAATCTCCGTGGGATCGGTATATAATGAGTCTGTACTCAGTGCAACTATCCGATAATGATAATCTGTATTGTAACGCAAACCTGTATCTGTGAAGTTGGTAGTTTCTGTTCGACCAACCTCATCAAAATCTGCAATGTCCAAATCAAAAAAACCACCGCGGAAAACTGCATATTCCAGCACTTCATCATTTCCAACAGGTTCATTCCAACTGAGATCGACTGAATTTTCCGTGATGTTCAACGCCGAAGCTTCCAGTGGTGGGCTTATATGTGGATGCAGAGGTGCGTCCGGATCGGTTGAGATGAAATCAACAAAAATCATTGGAGGATCATCCGAATATTCGGTGTCAAAATTGATTCTAACGCCTAACCGCGTGATATTTTCGTAATTCTTCTCAACATCTCTGTCTACGTGATGTGTAATCGTATTCCATTCACCGGGTGTGATGGCGTCGTGGTCCGGGACATTATAGCCTGTTTGGCTATAGTCAAATCCTCCACCCGTATCGTACATGTCATAAATAATAACAGAGTTGATTTTGTCAACTTCCGTTTCCGGTATAAAGACACGTGCATGGACTACATGCTGAAGCCTGACCCCCTGGGTTCCTGGATTATCTATTGACATACGAAAATTATTAGCATCAGCAAGTGTTTCCGGATTACCTTTAAAGGCAACGGAGTAAATACCGCTGAAGGAAAGCGTGTCAACGGCTTCAAGAATGGCCCGTTCCTGGTACCATGTGTTTTGATCCCGGTTCTCAGGTCTTTGGGCCGACAAAACGCTGGATGGATTCGTAAAGTGCCAGGTGGCATGCGAGTCGAATTCAATGGTATCGTTGTCGGTATTAAAGTCCTGTGCCGATGCATAAGCAACAAGCATCGTGCTTATAGCCATTAGTAAGGTAGATCGTATCAGGTTTTTTAACATAGTTTTGGGATTTGTTTTTAGTTTAACTTGTTAGAAGCCATTTCATTAGTCACTGAAATATGCCTAACTCTTATATCATTGGTTTATATTGGATTTATTCAAAAGTGCTATTCCACATTAAATTGTATTTAAGGGTGAATGCTGCATTATTCTATTTAGGATCGGAATAATTCGATGTATGTTTCAAAACTTTAGGTTTGAAGGGATATTCTCGGAACTAACTCTACCCGATATCCGGTATTTTTTTTCGCTTATTCCCCCTTTCAAAACCATTTCAAAATGGCCCTCTAAGCTAGACGAATTAATGGATGTAATAGTAAACGTACCAGATTCCGAAACTACTCTCTCTTTTGGCTCCTGTTCGCTAAATACACACAAAATCGCTGTTCGAGCTTTTTCGTTATCCCCTACAGTGTATGTACCAGGTCCGGGGCGTGCTTTAAAATTTAAAAGATGAATTGAACAATTACCTTTATCACTTTTCATATATATTGAGTAGGATGAAGGAGTCATCATAAACTCCGAAGATCCGATAAGATCTATAGATGTGCCATCTACTTCAGCTGTTAAAATAAAACTGTATTCTGGGTCATTCCCCCCATCAACTGTTGCGTAAGTTATACAGGGAGAAACTGATATTAGCATCAAAGCAACACATACATTTAATATCAGGTAGTAAAAATTTCTTTTAATCATCGTTATATCTATAACCAGTAATTCAGTAATTATTTATCTTTATCTGTTTTAAATGATTTCTCAATCAAGTAGCCTATTCATTATCTTAAAATATCTGTAAGTCTATAATAAAATGGGGCAAATCATAAATATTGCGGATTTGCCCCATTTTAATTTACTCAGGCATTATTTATCACACCTGATCGGGTTTTATTTGAGCAAAGTTACCTTATGCGTCTGAACATAAGTCCCCATCTGCATGCGAACTAAGTAAACTCCACTTGTAAGGTTCGAAGCATCAAGGGTTACATTATGTCGGCCAGCAGTCATTGTACCCATTTCCATATTGGCAACACGCTGCCCCAGTATATTAAATACTTCCATCGTCACATCCACGGTACTACCCAGTTCAAAGACAATATTTGTAGTTGGGTTGAATGGATTTGGATAGTTACCTACCAGTTCAAAATCACGACTTATCTCAGTCTGATCCTCTGATGAGGTTAATACATCGCCATCTCCCCATCTTTCGCGTAGCTCAGGATAGAAATTCAAGTTACCCACCGGGTAGCCATTTTCACCATGTGTGAATGATTGACTATCGGTATTGTATGAAAGATCCCGAAACCATGCTGCTGTCGGCCCTTCAGTATCCATAGGTGTACCAGGTCCCGGATGGAAGTACCGCGCACCGTCTGCAAAGAAGTCGTCGCTGTTGTCAGATATATCATCCCAGCGATCGTAATGATTCATCAGCTCAAGTCCAAACCATACAGCCCTAACGTAATCAGCAGTGCTTTCCGGCATATCTGTAACACTAATCTGTTCACGCATGTTGTTTTCAATAGAGGACCATGGTGCACTCTGCTCCTCCCATGCTTTCAGTGTGGAATCCATAGGGGATTCCCAAACGCGTACCAGTGGAATCGTATCGCGTACTGCCCATGCAGGATGTTCCGGTGTGATGTCTGGATTCGCCCAAATCCATTGAGGATCCGTACCCCAAGGCTCACTGCCCCGTCCTTCTACCGGTATTTGCGGATCACTGAATTCAGCCCAATTATCTAGATGATCCTGTGACGGAAGTCCGCCAAAGTTGTTGTTTCTGATAACAATAGAGCGATCCTCATCTGAAGGTGCGTCGTCAACTCCTTCGAAATGTTGATCATAAGGTGTTATGCTGATCAAGCCTCCCTGGCCAAAGTAGCGTGGACCATCATAGTCTGGGCCGGCGTCACCTACAAGTTCTTTAGATTCCCAAGAGCCATCAAGTCCAGTATGGTAGAAGAGACTGTTAGTGATGGACACATTTTCAGTTAAATGAAGATTGAGGCCAGCTTCTGAGTGGTTCATCACCGTCACATGGTCAAAAATTACATTATTGATACGAGCTCCGCCATCGCGAAGTATATGAAAATTCAGATTATAGATACTACTATTAATCACGATGATTGAATCTGTATCATTGCCCCTTGTATCTATAAATCGTTGATTTGGTGGACTTGTAGACCTTCCGGCATTGGCCAGTTGTGAGTCTTCAATGCGAAGGGTGGTGTTTATTGCTCCCAACCACCAGAAATAGTTATTTCCTCCCATGAAATAGCAATACTGGTAGTGTAGGTGAATGCCCTCACCTGAGGTTCTTTGACTCTGGGGCAGGCCTCCCAAGTCATCAAGACCATAAAAGAAGATGCCCCTCATGATGATATCATTTTGATATGTTGATATGCGCTGCGAATTCCCCTGTACGTCAGTACCTGCCCGGATGATAGGCGGATTGTCGCTCGGATACTCTTCTGCTTCAATATGTAGAAAGTGCTCAAATTCCATAGCAGAGTCTAGAAAATAGGTCGCTCCATTTCTCAACACATAAATAACATCCCCGCCATTTTGTTCAATAGCCTCGTTTAACGCCCCTATTTCAGCAGGGAAATTATCCGGCTCCACAACGACAGTTTGCTGGGCATTTGCATTTTGAATGCCCATAACGACAACACAGATCATTAGGGTTGAAACAGCCACTTTCATGACTTTTTCTACATAATAAGCTATAAATTTAGTAGTAATTTTTTTATTCATAATAGTCCAGGTCTCAGTTATATTTGCATGATTTATTTTACGATTTAAACCTTCAATATTTCATTGGCACCTCACTATATCTTTGTTGATTTTTGATTTATCCAAACTAAGGCTTAATTAAAATCGAAACTCTACACCAATATCAAATGAAGCTCCGTAATACTCAATTGTACGCGGTCTGTCTCTGGTAAACTGAGAGGAACGGTCTTCACGATTTGTGATATTGTGCATATTAGCAACTAAGTGCAGACGTTGATCAAGAAAGCGTTGCCGAATACTCGCATCAAAACGGAGATAATCATCTGTATATAAGTCATTCTCTGGCCTGTTCCCGACAGAGCGTAACGTAGGCCCCTGATACTGCATCGAAACCCTTGCTGAAAAGCTTTGATAATCGTACCCAACTGATACATTGGCAATATGATCGGCTTGATGTACCATAGGTGCTGTCCTGAACGTATCCACTCCGGCAAATCCTTCGCTTGTCCGCCTTATCTCAAAACCGTGATAATTTGCCTCAGAAAAGAACCGTGAATAGTTGGCATTAATCACCAATCCATTAAATGGATTGGGCAGACCCGTTAAATTACTTTGCCACTCCAGTTCAAACCCATGAACAGTAGTCAGGTTTTCATTATTAAACGGCTCTGAGATATCGAATAGCCGAGTATTGGTTGGAAGCCCTATTTCTAAAGGAAATAAAATATTAGCTCTCCTGGTGTATATCAGATCCTCAACTTCTTTATAAAAACCGCCCAGCGTAATCAGTCCAAATCTGTTGTGATTGAACGTAAAAAAGAGATCGTAGTTTGTTGATCTCATCGGCCGGATTTGAGTATGTCCCCGGTCAACATTTCCGCCATCAAAATCAATTTCCAAACTTGGCGAAAGGGCATCGAAGGAGGGGCGGGACGTACTAACCGTTCGGGCAGCTCTGATATCAAACCAGCTAGCCAGCCTATATCGAGCCTGAACCATTGGGAACCACATTCCCATGTCTCGGGTAGCCACTGTGTCTTGCAGCTGTGACATAAACACATTCTCTTCAATATCATCAGGTTTACTTTGGAATCTGCCAATTTTTGCATTGTAATCTGAATGCTCGTATTCATATCTTACTCCTGGCATTACCATAAGTTTTGCGCCGATGTTAAGTTCAGTCATTATATATCCTGCACTCAATCTCTCAGTTGCATTGTAATCATCCAACCGAGGCATGAATTCCCTGCGGTATATATCAGAATGATTATTCCACATTTGATCTACAAGCTCAATTGACGGTAAGTGAGCCATTTCAAATTGCCCATTTATAATATTGTACCTCCGCTCTCTATTTGCAATGAAGGGAGACATACTGGCACGGCCGCTATCATTCACCTCCCATGGAAAGTCGGAATTCGGATTATTGAATAGATCAGGAGTATGCCAATTTGGAATCCTGTAATCAGTTGACAGCCGGTCCCGGTATTTGTTATAATGCTTTCCTCCAAATTTCACATAACCCTCTATCAATCGCCCGTAAGCTACAGGCACCTCTATGTCCATTGATGCTGCATAATTACGCTGATACTGTTCTCTTTCACTATTCGCCAGATTTTCAAGAAATGCTAATTCTGTACGATTATTTGCAATATCAGGTAATATCTGTGGACCGCCACTCAAATCAACACCTTCGCGTTCTAAAGCACTCGGTTCAAAAAACCAAGCCGCATGGTTATAAGGAATATTATTAGTGGATGCACTTCTGCTACCCCTCCAATCTACCCTGATCCAGGAAAAATCGTGTTCTCCGGATATCGTATTATTAAGAGTATATAAATTTCGCTTCGTATGTCTTGGCCTCCATTCTTGCCTGTTATTGCTTAAATTATACCGGCGATCCTGGATAAAATCTTCACGATCCTGTCGGTTAAATGTATTATTGGTTAAAATCTTTCCATTTGGTATTCTCCAATCCAGTGACAGGCCTGCACCGTACCTTTTGCGGGTACCATCTATATCCTGAAGATTTAAACTATTTACTTGAACAGGAGCATGGGGTTCACCTTCCCTGGCATCACGCAAAATTCTGTATCCAGCATTAGAAATATGAGCACTACGATCAACTTGTTGGGCATTGGCTGAAACCATAAGCCCAACCCGATCATCAAAAAACCGGCTGCTTCCCATTACTGAACCCTTATAATTGCCTACACCGTTTGTATGGCTGCTATAACCGCTATCAAAAGTAACTCTGTAACGTGTTTCATCGGGCGCTCCTCCCATGCGAAAATTGACCGAACCGCCAATTGCATCAGCATCCATATCCGGCCTTATCGATTTATAAACTTCTATTCCTGCCAACATATCCTGCGAAATCATACTAAGATCTACAGATCTGTCACCCGAAGTTCCCGGAACCTGGTTTCCATCTATTGTAATTGAGCTATACCTGGGTCCCATCCCTCTGATAGATACTTTCTGGCCCTCTCCTGCATCACGCAGCACTGAAATTCCAGGCAGACGACCGATTGTTTCTGCTGCGTTGGCATCAGACATTTCCCTTAAACGATCTTCAGAAACCACATTAACAATCGTATTGGACGAAAGCTGACGCCTTACGGCTCGTGCCTGTCCGAGCGCCTGTGCACCTACAACTATCTCTTCTCCTTCAAGTTGATCAAAATCCAGGGAGACATCGCGCACAACAGCTTCATCTTCTACTACCTCTACCGTAACCTCTTTAGTTATATAACCTAAATATCGTACAACCAAAACCTGTTCCCCTGTTGGGATTCGCCTTAGCAAATATTCACCATTGAGATTAGTTGCGGTTCCTACAGACGTATTTTTCAGAATAATATTAGCACCAAGCAGTGCTTCGCCAGATTCAGAATCGGTAACTTTTCCGGTAATGTTACCAGTTTGTACATTGGCATTTATGTTAGAAGCGCTTTCAAGAGAGCTAATTTTAAATTTAACATCGCCTGTATTCTCATTTAAATTTATCTGAGCCAATAGAGAGGAGCTGGTACAAACTGCCAGAACAATCATTAGAAAAAATTTAATCTGCAATTGTAAACCGTATTTATGTTCCATATTTCTGATTGTCTTTTATCTTAAAAATCTTTGGCTGCGATTCAGTAGATAAATTATTCTATCTTCAGAATAATTTAATTCGTAAGTGATTACTGTGCATTTCTAAAATTAAATTTCGCATGTTATTCAAAATTTTCTTCAACTTTGGAGGCTGATAGTTAGTTAAAAAGTATTTTCAACTAATTTAGACGAATTATATTCACTTAAATCTTTAAGAGTTAATTAATCGGTTAAGTTATTTCAGAAAGATCATCTTTTTTTGTAACCGGTTAAGTAAAACCTAATTGATAACCATTCAATTGTCAAGAAAATTTATAACTATCTTTTAAAACATTCATAAATTTCGTTACAGATCTCAGAATTCTATAAAATTGCTTGGCATATGTTCGCTTTTATCCACCTTGAATAAGTCATAATATATATGGGTAAAATAAACCTATCCACTGATGGAATTAAGCATTTTATCTACTCTGAGGGTTAGAATCGTTGAGAATAATCACCTAAACGAACTGATTACTTATAAAATACTTCCCTATTCACTTTGTACCGAAAACCGGGGTTAAACTATTCAAAGTCTTCCAGAGATAGTTTTGTCCAAACAGGAAACTTATGGTTGAATTGGTTATTGTATTTGAGTCGAACCTAAAATCACTGGCCGTTATGAAATCCTTTCTCCTATTTCTGCTATTTACTGTCACTCCATTTGCCATCTTTTCACAATCGCTTGTCTTACCTTTGTGGGATGGCATTCCGCCTCATCAGGATGATGTGAATCTTGAAGAAGAAAGAAACAGGGAAGAGATTCTTAGAATAGGCAATGTTCAAGCGCCTACCATGGAGGTTTATTTGCCTGATGAGACTAATACTACAGGAAAAGCCGTGGTCATTTTTCCGGGTGGGGGATAGTCCATATTAGCGTACGAATGGGAGGGTACAGAATTTGCAAAATGGCTGCAGGGCCATGGTATTGCCGGTATTGTTGTTAAATACCGGCTCCCGCTGTCTGAGTCACTGACCGATGCGAAGGAAGTGCCTCTTACAGATGCACAGCGAGCCATTCGGCTCACGCGGTATCATGCTGAAGATTGGAACCTGGATTCCGGACAGATCGGCGTTATGGGCTTTTCAGCCGGCGGACACCTTGCATCAACCCTAAGTACTCAATATGACCATCATACAGTTCGGGAAACAGATACGATTGATGCGCTACCTGCCCGTCCGAATTTTTCTGCTTTGATCTACCCGGTGATTTCATTCAGGGATCTATCAGCACATCGAGGCTCACGCAGAAATCTATTGGGGGAAGAACCACCACAGGAGTTGGTAGACCGTTTTTCGTCGGAATTAAATGTGACTGCGGATACACCACCCACATTTTTGATTCACAGCCAGGATGACGAGATAGTGCCTGTCGAAAACAGTCTTCTTTATTTTGATTCACTACACCAGCACAACGTACCAGTATCGATGCACATTTATCCAACCGGTGGTCACGGTTTTGCATTTGGAACTGAAAGGGGAACCGTTCAAAGATGGAGCACTGTACTTTTATAGTGGTTGAAATCGATAGATTGAACAACATCGTAACAGCGTATTTTTAAAAACTCTCACCACATTTCACATGCTATAGACCATCTAAAAACCTCAAAGATTTTAGATTATTCCAATCCGAATCAATTTTCTCCAGCTTGTAATTTCGTTAAAAATTCTACAAGATCGCGCAGTTCATCTCGTGTAAGTAAATTCCCCATCGCTGGCATTCCAGATGGTGAATTAACTCTTTCAGCAATATTCTCCTTTTCTATTTCCCAAACCTGTTCTCTGCCTGAAACGGTTAGATGCGTATCTGATTCTGCACTCAACATTCCGTGTATGGTTTCCCCGTTATTTAGTGTGAGAGTGACCGTGCCATAACCGGGTGATATCCGGGCATCGGGATCAACCATCGATCGCAACAGTTCGCTTCGGGATAATCTGTTTCCGGCATTTGTCAGATCCGGACCGACGTCACTTCCCTGACCATCTACAACGTGACAGCGAATACATTGCGCTGCTGCATTTTGGTAGAAAATCTCCCTTCCCTGACTCGCGTCACCACCATAAAGCGATTCTCTGTAAACAGCGACAGAATCGTCCCGGTTTTTTTCAGATTGATAGATACGAAGGCGTTCCTGTATCGAATCTGATTTTACGGCTTCTGCAGCAAGCACCAAATCGAGTTCAATTTCATTATCCAGCTCATTCTGCATAAGAAGATCCATCTGCTGATTTAATATTTCATAGGATGAAGGATCATCGATATCGCCCAGTATTCGTAAAGCCGACTGTTTTTCTTCTATTGTCCCATCTGCCAGGACCATTTCGCTGATTGCCACCATATTTTCTGCTGGTAAATTCAGTTCCGGTACCAGCCTTAGAGCGTTCCTGCGTACACTTGTATCTTCATCTTCCATAGCAACAAACAGAACTTCATCTATTCCCTCATACTTCATGTCCACAAGAGTCCGCAGCGAAGCAATCCGGACATCCGCGGACGAATCCTGTTCTATAAGTTGTAAAATATCAGGTATAGCCTGAGTTAAATTTAGATCACCCGCGGTTTGCAGACCGGCAATTTTCACAGCGCTGCTTTCATCTGACAAAATTTTTGCCATGATTGGCCCTGCAGCATTGCGCGCTATTTCCGGATCATTCTGGATCTCGCCCCTCGGATCTCCGGTTACACGGTCCAGAACTGATGGCTCCGGCCAGACCGCAAGCGTCTGCAGCGCTTCAATTTTCAATCCTTCCGGAATATCATCTCTCACAGCAAACGTGGCCAGCCTGTGTGCGCCTTCCGATGAACCACGGTAGAGTGTAGCATTAATCGCCCGTCGCATCAGCGGCTCATTCAGAAATCGATCCTGTTCAAGCAGTTTTGATAGTTCTTCAAGCCCCTCCTCTATCATCTTATCATCATTTATAGCCCGCGCTGCATTAGTTACAATAAATTCATCCTCATCTTCCAGGAATTGAACCACACCGGGACTTTCAAGCCGGGTCAAAGCTACAAGAGCCGCAATCCGGACAGCCCGTGATGAATGGCCTGCAAATTCTGTCAGCGCATTTTCGTCGCCGATTCGCTCCAGTGCGATGGCGCCCCCATGACGCAGATATATATCTTCATCATTGTTGACTTCCAGCATCTCGATGATTGGATCCAATGCCGGCCGCCAGGATATCCTTCCCAAAGCTTCTGCAGCAAAAAACCGGACCCGTAAATTGTCATCCTGCAGCAGAGGAATCAGGAATTCACCTGCCGGTTCGTATTTCACATCTCCCAGGAGTTTAGCGGCCTGAGCTCTGATTTCAGAATCGGCATCATCCAGGTATGATATTAACGGTTCTGCTACATCGGGTGACTGACGGGAAATTTGTGCAAGCCCCCAGATTCCATGGATTCGGGCTAATTGATGATCTCTTTGTTCTATGGCATTCTGAAGCGTTTCTGTTTCGGATCTTGCCGCGAGTTCAAACTGTGCCTTTTGCCGGACCCGCATGTCTTCATGTGCCAGCAGCGGGGATAGTTCTTCTAATGAGAGAGCGGTGAAATCTTCATCAAGAAGAGATTTTGTTTCCATTCGGACAGGGGATTCAGATTCATTTGGTGTATCAAACTTCCAGATCCTGCCTTTTTGTTTTAGTGTCCACCCCTCAATCCAGTCTGTAAAATAGATGGCGCCGTCAGGCCCAAAATCAAGACTTGTTGGCAACAGACCTTCCAGGATTTGTTCATCTTTTTCCAACTGAAAAGAGGCCCCGCTTTCTTTCAGCGTAAATGCATGAATTCCGGAATTCGTTGGGGATCCTACAAACTTACCAACAAAAAAATGGTCCTTCCACTCTTCACTCAATGCCGTGCCCGGATTATAAGTCATCCCGGAGGGACCGCTGATATACCTATCCAAAGGCGGTAGCAGATGAGCCGCCTGGCCTTCAAATCTGGGTTTAAAGTACTCTTCATCCATGAGTACATTATAATTATTATTTTTCGGATCATTATATTTTCCAAACTGCCAGTTCAACCTCCAGCCACTGTCAGATCCGCTGACAAGGTACACCAGCCGTTCAAACTCTCCTGCATGATCTCCATCATTGTCGACCGTAATAAGATTTCCGTACTTGTCAAAGACAAACTCGTGTGTGTTGCGTAAACCTGCGGCAAATACTTCAAAATCACTGCCATCCGGCTCTGAACGTAAGATCATTCCCTGACGCGGATAATGCCACCGTTTCCCTTCATTGTCTACAACACTCAAACCCACATCACCTATGGCCCAGTAAAGCCGTCCATCTGGCCCGGTTGTAAGTCCAGACATTCCATGTCCGTTAAAGCCAATATTTGTTCCGAACCCATGAAGAATAGACTTTTTATCATTTCCGTATCCATCACCATTTGTGTCGCGGATACGCCACAGGTCCGGTGAAACTCCTACAAATAGATCTCCATCAAAAAAGAGCACGGCACCTGCGACATCTGTTATTTCGTCATGGAAGTCCCGAATTAACTCTTGCGATCTGTTAGCATATCCATCCCCGGTAGTATCTTCAATTCTTAAAACAGACTCCTTACCCATCTTAAGATCGCGCCAATCGTGGCTTCCGTCCCTATTATAATCTTCAAGCCATTGATTGTTAGCACTCTTTTCGGGTGCAAGTTTGCGGCGGATCAACTCTCTGCGGTCATCCACCGTTTCAAGTTCAATCGACTCAATCATCCAGCCGCTGAGGCCTCGAATATCTATTTCAGCATTTCTTCTGCGTTCGGTTATGGTTACATATACTCTGCCGTCGTCATCTACATGAATCCCAACCGGGTCGCTTAGAAGTTTTTCCGATGCCCAGAGGGTTGCTTCAAAACCATCGGCAACTGACAAAGCCGACCGTTCCAGAACCTGATCCGCATACTCAACCGCCTCCTCATCTGTCACAGAACGCACAACAAGTTCATGAGTTTCTTCAGTGCAGCCTGGAAAAGAGGCAAACAAAAAAGCGACTAATGATAATGAGAATAGTACTCTATACTTCAACTGCATCACAACCAACAACTCCTTAAACATCAGATTCATTTTATAATTCGTTTACAGCCCAAAGTATGCCATTGGCAACTTTATTGAGAAACTCTTCCTGTTCAAACATTTCATTATTGTGACCTAATGTTGTTGCAAAAATACGGGTACCCTCAAACTCATGGGTCCAGGTTACGGTTTGATACTCTTCCGTTTCCACACCGAACGTCCTGGCAAGAGGCGTGATACCCCCCCACACCTCTTCAATCACATATACTTCATCAGCTGGGGTTATCCATGTTTCAGGAAAATCACGCATTATAGGGTGGTCAGGAGCAATATTTTCTACTTCAAATTCTCGCTGATCTTCATGCCACATCGATTGCAAGCCCATAAATTCAAACCATGGATCTGCCGGTTCTGCATAACGGTAGCTGAGTACAGAGGCATGTATTAATACAGCAGGGGTTCCGAGGTGATGTTGCACAAAATGCGAAACGTACTCAGGATCGTCTACCCGCCCAAAACCCGTATTGTGAACAACCAGATCGTAATCCGCTGCCCAATTCTCTTCCTTCATTATAGACACATGATGATTGGGTTCACCATCGCCCTCATGAACAACCGTCCATTCAATTCTATCTCCAATCCGTTCATCCATTGCCTGGATCAGAAGTTCTTCCTGGGTCTCATAATCATGCCATCCACCGCCAGTTACGAGAAGCACCTGGATAGTGTCCCCCCCTTCATGTGAACAGGAGAGCAGACTAAAACCAAAAACAAGGATGAAAATTGGACTGGAAAATGCAGAATGACTGATTGCTGACATATATTAACATGTTGAAAGTTGATGTAAAAAACTGAAATTTTATTATTCTGACAATATATATTAAATTTAACAATGACAGATTCTCAGCTACAAATCACCTACACATGGCAATGTTTTTCATTGCAGGAAATCTTACAGACGACCTCCAAGTCGAATCGTTAATCTTTGCCCTGAGATAATGTTTAACTCCGATTTTGCTGAATTGGATAAAAAAGAGATTGGTGATAATTTGTGTTAGATTATCACAAATTTCAGAGTTTACGAACTCTCGGCGAAGATATTCGAGATTGCTGACCTTCAGATTTAATCCATCTTTCAGCAAATCTGTCTATCAAATGTATATTTATTTACCCGTAAGAAAGAAAATTTCGAGGCATTAACGTTCATTTGGGTAAATAGAAACAAAATACACACGCTTATTGCACCCAAAATTATGAATGATAATACTTCAGAATTTCGCATAGATGATATTATCACAAGACATCCCAGTATCAATTCAATTACTGTACGCAGTTATCTTGATTTAACTTGTCTATTATATTGAAGTTATTTAGATTGTGTTTGCTTCACCGGTAAAGTTTAATAGGGCTTTCTTAATCTAAAACTCCTGTAGCAGACGTAAAATTGGTAAAACTTTGGACTCTGTCTTAGCGGTGCCACAACGTTAATTTAAAGTAAATCCTAAAAAAGACGATAGAGATTTACGACATAATCTATAAAGACTCGTGATTGAACAGCAGTTATCGAGCTTTTTCCTCTTAAGAGGGTATAATTTTAATTACAGTGAGCTACTCTGCAGCATGAGTAGCGGAAGATAATTACCGAAAAATGTTGAGTTACGATTAACCCAAATTTAGAATGAGCGAATTCAAATTTATTAAACTGTAGTAGATTTGTGTTCGATTTACCATATCAATGCATTTCATCAAATTATTTACAACTCTATGAAATCATTATTTGATCAGAAGTACTTTAATCTTGGTAAAAATCAATGAAAAAAAATAACGTTCGTCTTATAGATATTGCTGAAAGACTCAATCTGACTAAAGTCAGTATATCTAAAGCGCTTCGAGATCATCCCGATATCGGCGATGATACAAAAAAAAAGGTGAAAAAGGTTGCCAAAGAGATGGGCTACCGACCCAATCTCGTAGCACGATCACTGACATCGAATAAATCTCATACCATAGGAGTAATTATACCAAAAATTGCTCATTATTTTTTCGCCCCTGTTGTTGAGGGTATTTACAATTCCGCAATTAAGACCAACTACGAAATCATTTTGGGAATCTCATTGGAAAATGAAGAAAAAGAAAAACAACTTCTGGAATCAATGATAGACCTAAGAGTTGATGGGTTGTTAATTTCAATTACAGAGCAAACAAAAAGCCTTACAATTTTTGAAAAGGTAAAAGAGATGGGTATCGACATCGTATTCTTTGATCGGGGATTTGCAGATTCTGATTTTTCATATATAAAAGTTGAAGATAGAAAAAGTGCCCGTAAAGGTGTTAAACATTTGATTGATCAAGGTATCAAAGACATTGCCCACCTTTCGGGGTACTCTTCACTCTTGATTGGAAATGAACGGAAACTTGGTTATTTGGATGCCCTAAGTGAAGCTTCAATTAAGATGCCTGAAGATGCGATAGTTGAAGGAGGTTTCAGTGAAACTGATGGTTATGAAGGGTTTGAAAAATTACTTAGTAAGTATGGCTTGCCTGAAGCAATTTTTGCTGTTACATATCCAGTTGGCCTGGGAGCATTGAGGTATATGAAAGAACATGATATCGATTCAAAAACTGTTAAAATACTCACATTTGGAGCCAGTGAGTTTAACAAATATCTCGAACACCCCTTTATTTGTATCGATCAGCCAACGTTTGAATTGGGCCAACGGTCGTTTGAACAGATTCTTATAGAAATAAATAAAGAATCAAAAAGGTTACCTGAAATCATTCAACTACCCGCTTTTGTGAGAGAATAAAAGCGCACTTACGCGCTGAAAATGCTAATAATACATCTAAAGAAATTTAAAAATCCCATCTAAGCTTTTCTCCTTTTCGCGCTGTACTACATCGGAGAAGCTTTCCTTTTATACTCTTCAAGTCTAAACGTAAATAGATTGGAATTTAATGAGCTTTAAAGGGTTTCACTGTGCCAAATCGTTTAATTCACGTATTTATAATGCCATCAAAATTAATACCACTTTTTCTCGCAATCATTACAATCACCTGCTTCATATTCTGCAAAAAAGAAACGAGGAGAAGAAGGTTTAAAATCAGAATTTGATTGGATACACCTACCCCGTTTGAAAAACCATGGTTTTTATGGCTAATCATGTGGTGAAATAATCTCAATCTATTTTATAATGGTTCTATACCAATACTGTCCTAAACATCAGAAAAATTTGCTCAAATCCAATTCTTATGGCCATAACAGAGGATTGGATACTATGTTAAGATTCAATCCCTAGGTTATCTTGCAGAATTTTACTGTGTCTTCAAATCGTGGGTGAAGATCAACTTTTGTATTATTCTGCGCGACTCAGCGGTATACTCTGCGCAAATCAGCGAGAACGAAAATCCCAATACAATTGACACCCCATTTTTATTTGATAAATTCAAATGTTTAGGACGCTACTGGTTCTATACCTTTTTTTGTAACCTATTTAATAATTGTATACTTCTTTCTGCCACGCCTTCTCAGTTGTAAACTGTTAAAATAAAATGAAGATGAATAAAATATATCCGAATACTAATCCTGAACTTCAGACGGCTGTTCAAACATTTAAAGAGACATGGAATATCCATGTATATGAAAAATCTCTTCAAGAATATGGTAACTGCTGCTATTTTTTAATTCGGGAAGACCTTAGAAAATTTCTTGTCATAGCCGCAAAAAAAGATCACACATTTTCAAAAGATTTTCAGGGTCACCAAATTGAGGCTGGCGAGTTTATTTATTTGAGATGTAAAATGAGTCGTAAAAACGCATCTGTCCTTCGCTCTAAATTCGAATTTACAAATGCGGTATTAGTTGGTAAAAATAACTCGTATGGTTTTGGAGATCGTCTAGGTAATGCAGGACCTGCACATTTAAGAGCTGTTCGGAATTCTGGCTTCATACCTGTTCTCGCTCAACAGTCTATACGGGAGCTGGAAAGGACCAACAGAACTGCACAGGAAGTAATGGATGCAGCAAGCTGGGCTGCTTTTCAGGAAGGGTTTACGGAAGGCTTTGGAGCGGATGCCGATCATTTAAAAACAACCGATCATATCGATAGAATGGTCAAGGCTGGTTTCACAATGTTTACCATTGATCCAAGTGATCATGTAGTAAATAAAGCCCGCATGATGGATCAGATAGAATTGATTAAAGCGTTCAACTCACTACCATGGAAACAATTACGCTGCCTACCCGAAGATCTTTTACAACGCTATTTGAATGAAAAGCTGAGTCTGAACAATCTTATTTTGACTCCCACAAAACATGATTTAATAACGGGTATGGTAAAATATGGGCGCGTCATTACCCATACCAAAAAACTTGCTGATTATTTGGCAAGCACCTACCCGGATCATCCCGTCGAATTGGAACTTTCAATAGATGAAACAGAACTGCCTACAACACCATTTGAACATTATTTGATTGCATCTGAATTAAGCCGGTTAGGAGTTGAGCTCGTTAGTCTTGCCCCCCGTTTTTGCGGTGATTTTGAAAAGGGAATCGATTTTAAAGGTGATCTTGATCAGTTTGGAGTAGAATATGAGCAACACCTGGCTGTCGCGGAGAGGTTTGGAGGATATAAGCTAAGTATACATTCGGGAAGCGATAAATTTTCGGTATATAAAGTCATTGGTTCTATCAAATCTGGCTCTGTACATGTAAAGACAGCTGGTACAAGTTACCTGGAAGCTCTGCGAACGGTCGCAGAAGCTAACCCTGATCTGTTTCGAGAAATACTCTCGTATTCAATGAAGTGTTTTAACGAAGATAAAAAAACGTATCATATCTCTGCTAAACTAAAGAATGTTCCGGCTCTTGAATCACTGAAAGATAAACAATTGCCGTTGCTGCTGGATGATAATGACACACGCCAAGTTCTTCATGTTGCCTACGGTTCCATTCTTTCAGAAAATTCCGAAGGTAAAACATTCAAGGCGCAATTGATGAGGTCTCTTGAAGAAAACGAGCATCTCCATGAAAAAAATCTGGTACATCATTTTTATAAACATTTGGAACCTTTTTTAGTAGATAAATAGGGGGTA
>SL_7KL_010_BRINEDRAFT_10000477_pt1 | contig 18951 bp, 19 predicted proteins | sample SodLak_010_BRINE_FD_10663 | JGI IMG/M metagenome (IMG submission 10663)
CACCCCCAGCCCCTCTCCTCGGCGGGAGAGGGGAGTTCTGGCGCGGCCTTCATGGGGCGCATGCGCTCTAGCCGCCGATCGCCTCGCGGCCATGCGGTGCGTCGAGGTCGAGCACGGGGCCGAGGGGTACGACGCGGTGCGGGTTGATGGTTTCGTGGCTGTAGTAATAGTGGTTCTTGATATGCGTGAAGTTCACCGTCTCGCGCACGCCGGGCCACTGGTACAATTCGCGCAGATAGCCTGAGAGATGCGGGTAATCGGCGATGCGGCGCAGGTTGCACTTGAAATGCCCGACATAGACCGGATCGAAGCGCACGAGCGTGGTGAACAGCCGCCAATCGGCTTCGGTGATGCTGTCGCCGGTGAGATAGCGCCGGGTCGCGAGCTGCGCATCGAGATCGTCGAGCGTGGCGAAAAGCGGCGTCACCGCTTCCTCATAGGCTTCCTGGGTGGTGGCGAAGCCGGATTTGTAGACGCCGTTATTGACGGTGTCGTAGACGCGCGCGTTGATCGCGTCGATTTCCTCGCGCAGGGCCTGCGGGTAATAGTCGCCCGGCGTCGCACCGATTCCGTCGAAGGCGGAGTTCAGCATGCGGATGATCTCCGCCGATTCGTTGCTGACGATGGTCTCGCGCTGCTTGTCCCAGAGCACCGGCACCGTGACGCGGCCGGTATAGACCGGATCCGCCGTGGTATAGACCTCGTGCATGACGCGGGCATTGTTCACCATATCGGGGATGACGCCCTCGGCCTCCTGGAAGGTCCAGCCCTCGTCGAGCATGGCCCAATGCACCACCGAGAGCGAGATCATGTTCTCCAGACCCTTGAGCTTGCGGAAGATCAGGGTGCGGTGGGCCCAGGGGCAGGCGAGACTGACATAGAGATGGTAACGCCCGGGCTCGGCGGCGAACCCGCCTTCACCGCTCGGGCCGGGGGAGCCGTCGGGCGTGACCCAGTTGCGGAATTGCGAATCCTGGCGCTTGAAGCGCCCGCCCGTGGACTTGGTGTCGTACCACTTGTCCTGCCATTGTCCGTCGACGAGAAGGCCCATGGCGTTCTCCTTTCCTGTCCGGTTGCGGCGGCGATATCGATGTCAACGCATCAGCGCCGGTATGTTTGCATTGAAGAAAGATATAAGCCGGGAAACCCGTGATTTCCCGGCTTTTCTTCTTGCAATTCCGCAAGCGCGCCTCGCGCCTGCGGGCCGGCTTACAGGATGTAGCGGCTCAGATCGGCGTTCTTCGCCAGATCGCCCACCTGCGCGCGCACGTAATCGCCGTCGATGGTGACGGTCTCGCCGGCCTTGTCGGTGGCGGTGTAGGAGATATCGTCGAGAACGCGTTCGATCACGGTCTGGAGCCGGCGCGCGCCGATATTCTCGACGCTGCCATTGACCTCCACGGCGACCTTGGCGAGGGCATCGATGGCATCATCCGTGAAGACGAGTTCGACCCCCTCCGTGCTCATCAGCGCCACCGATTGCTTGATCAGGCTGGCCTCGGTCTCGGTGAGGATGCGGCGAAAATCGTTCTCGTCGAGGGGGTTGAGCTCGACGCGGATGGGCAGGCGGCCCTGCAATTCGGGCAGGAGATCCGACGGTTTCGCCACATGGAAGGCGCCCGAGGCGATGAACAGGATATGATCCGTCTTCACCGGCCCGTGCTTGGTGGCGACCGTGGTGCCCTCGATCAGCGGCAAGAGATCGCGCTGCACGCCCTCGCGCGAGACATCCGCGCCGCCGCGCCCCTCGCGGGCGCAGATCTTGTCGATTTCGTCGAGGAAGACGATGCCGTTGTTCTCGACCTCGCGGATCGCCTCCTCGGTGAGGGATTCCTGATCCAGCAGCTTGTCGCTCTCCTCCGCCACCAGCGGCTCATAGGCCTCCGAGACGGTGGTGCGGCGTGATTTGGTGCGCCCGCCGAAGGCCTTGCCGAACATGTCGCCCAGCGAGATCGCGCCCATCGAGGCGCCCGGCATGCCCGGCATCTCGAACATCGGCATGCCGGAGGAGCCCGCCTGCATCTCGATCTCGATTTCCTTGTCGTTCAATTCGTCGCTGCGCAGCTTCTTGCGGAATGCCTCGCGCGTCGTCTGCGAGGCATTGGCGCCCACCAGCGCGTCGAGCACGCGGTTTTCGGCTGCGAGCTGCGCCTTCGCCTTCACCGCCTGCCGCTTCTCCTCCTTGACCAGCCCGATGGCGATCTCGACCAGATCGCGCACGATCTGCTCGACGTCGCGCCCGACATAGCCGACCTCGGTGAATTTCGTCGCCTCGATCTTGGTGAAGGGGGCATGGGCGAGCTTGGCGAGGCGCCGGGCGATCTCGGTCTTGCCGCAGCCGGTGGGGCCGATCATCAGGATGTTCTTCGGCATCACCTCGTCCCGGATCGGCCCGGTCAGCTGCTGACGCCGCCAGCGATTGCGCAGGGCGATCGCCACCGCACGCTTGGCATCCTTCTGGCCGACGATGAAGCGGTCGAGCTCCGAGACGATCTCGCGGGGGGAAAATGTGGTCATGCCTGGTCCTGTCGTGATACTGAGGCTTTGAATGGAGTGATGTGATGCGTCCGATTCTGTGGCTGATTGCTGGCGCCAACGGTGTCGGCAAGACGACTTATGCGTTCCGCCATATTCGAGCGGTTTCCGGTGTGAGCGAATTCGTCAATCTCGACGAGATCGCGCGCGGGCTCTCGCCGCTTGACGTCGAAGCGGGCCGCTTGCCGGCTTCCCGTGTCGCGATCGCGCGGATCCGCGAATTGTTTCAGGCGCGGCGCACCTTCAGTCTCGAGACAACGCTTGCGGGCCGCACCCATCTGCGCACCATTGACCGGGCCCGACGGGCCGGTTTCGATGTCGTGATCCTGTATTTCGCCGTCGGCCATGTCGAGACCTGCCTGACGCGCATCGCGCGCCGCGTGTCCGAGGGAGGCCATGATATTCCGGAAAACGAGGCGCGTCGGCGCTTTGCGCGTTCGCTCGACAATGTTCCCGATTATTTCGCCCGCGCTGATCTGTGGCGCGTCTTCGATGCCAATCGCCGCCCCTTCATCGTGGCGGAGGGGCGTGGTGATTGTCTGGCCAGCCTCGGGTCGGGCGATGGTGACGCGCCGCAGGAAGCCGGTCCGGAGGGCGGCGACCGGCATCTCGGTGGATTGCCCGCCGCGCTGGCGGCGCATCTGCGCGCCCTGCCACCCTGTCCGGAGGCGCCCGGTGAACGCTGATTGAGACAGCACCACCCTCACCTTTCGCAATCCATCGTCTCGATGACCAGATTGCCGTTGGTATAGACGCAGATATCGGCGGCGATCTGGAGGGCGCGGCGGGTGATGGTTTCGGCGTCGAGATCGGTATCGGCGAGTGCGCGGGCGGCGGCGAGGGCGTAATTGCCGCCTGAGCCGATCGCCATCACGCCGCCCTCCGGTTCGAGCACGTCGCCGGAGCCCGAGAGCAGCAGCGAGACGTCCTTGTCGGCCACCAGCATCATCGCTTCGAGCCGGCGCAGGTAGCGATCGGTGCGCCAGTCCTTGGTGAGTTCGACACAGGCGCGCAGGAGCTGGCCGGGATATTGTTCGAGCTTGCCTTCGAGGCGCTCGAAAAGCGTGAAGGCATCCGCCGTGGCGCCGGCGAAACCGCCGATCACCTCGCCCTTGGCCAGGCGGCGCACCTTGCGGGCATTGCCCTTGACGATGGTGGGGCCGAGGCTGACCTGGCCGTCACCGCCGATTACCAGTTTGCCCTCCTTGCGCACCATCAGGATCGTGGTGGCATGCATCGAGGGGGAGCCGTTGCGGGCATCGTCTGTGGACAAGATCGTGCACTCCGTTGAAAACCTGTCCCCTCCACTTAAGCGTTCCCGTCGCCATTTCCAACGCGTATGGCATTTTGAAGCAAGCCTTGCTAGAACCCGCTCGCGCCCAGCATCCGGCGCGCCGCCAAAGAGCCGCATCATGAGCCAGACATCGCGTACCGCGACGATCGCGCGCCGCACCGCCGAAACAGATATCGACCTGACGCTGGATCTCGACGGGACCGGGGCGATCACGATCGAAACCGGCATCGGTTTCTTCGATCACATGCTGGAGCTCTTCGCGCGCCATGCGCTGTTCGATCTGACGCTCAAGGCGAAAGGCGATCTGCATGTCGACGACCACCACACGGTGGAGGATGTCGGCATCGCGCTGGGTCAGGCCTTCCGCGCGGCCCTGGGCGATAAAAAAGGCATCATGCGCTATGCCGATATGCACATGCCCATGGACGAGACGCTGACCCGTGTCGCGATCGACATTTCCGGGCGCGCCTTCCTGGTCTTTCGCGCGCCGTTTCCCACCCAGAAGATCGGCACGTTCGACACCGAGCTGGTGCGCGAATTCTTCCAGGCTTTCATCGCCAATGCCGGCGTCACGCTGCATGTGGAGACGCTCTACGGCGATAACAGCCACCACATCGCCGAGAGCTGCTTCAAGGGATTGGCGCGGGTCTTGCGACGGGCGGTTGCAGCCGAACCGCGCGAGGCCGGGCGCGTTCCCTCCACCAAGGGGATGCTGTGAGGCGAAGACGCCTCCGAGCGGAACCGCGCGCGATCGCCGCGCGGCAGTTTTTTGATTGATGATGGGAGCTTGCACCCGGCATGCATGTTTATACGGTCCATCTGCCCGCACAGGCCCGCCCGGGTGATGCGGAGGCTTTCGAGAAGGCCGTGCTGGTGAGAGACGGGTTCCATGTCTGGGCCTTTCTCTTCACCGTTTTATGGTTTCTCTATCACCGCCTCTGGCTGGCCGCGATCGGTGTCTTCGTGGCGCTGAGCGTGTTCGGCCTCATCGTCGACCGGCTGGCGCTTGCCCCTTGGGCGGGGCTCGCCGCGCATATCCTCGCTTCCACGCTGATCGGGCTGGAAGCCTCCAGCCTGAAGCGCTGGACTTATGGCCGCAACGGTTTTGCCATGGTCGACATCGTCTCCGGCGCCGACGAGGAGGAGGCCGAGGCCAAGGCCTGTGCGCGCTGGCTGGCGCGTGGCGAGAGCCGCCCCGACGGCCCGCAATCACCCCCTTCATCCTTCGACTGGCCCAAACCCGCACCCGGCGCGTCGCCCCGGCGCGAGAGCGGCGTGATCGGTCTTTTTCCGGAGCGCTCGCGATGAGCATCGCCATTATCGATTACGGATCCGGCAACCTGCATTCGGCGCAGAAGGCGTTCGAGCGCGCCGCCCGCGAGGCCGGCATTTCCGCGCCCGTGATCGTCACCGACGATCCGCAGAAGGTGCGCGAAGCCGAGCGCATCGTGCTGCCGGGCGTGGGCGCCTTCGCCGATTGCCGGCGCGGGCTCGATGCCGTGCCCGGCATGACGCAGGCGCTGCACGAGGCGGTGCGGGTGAACGGCAGGCCGTTCCTGGGGATCTGCGTGGGCATGCAGCTTCTCGCCACACGGGGGCTCGAGCACGAGACCTCGCAGGGGCTCGACTGGATCCACGGCGATGTCGCCGCCATCCGCCCGCGTGATGCGAGCCTGAAGATCCCGCATATGGGCTGGAACGTGCTGCATCCGCAGCGCGACCACCCGCTGCTTGCCGATATCGCCACCGGCCCGAGCGGGCTGCACGCCTATTTCGTGCATTCCTACGCGCTGACCCCGGATGATCCGCAAGACGTCCTCGCCGTCACGGATTACGGCGGCCCCGTCACCGCGATCGTGGCGCGCGACAACATTGCCGGCACGCAATTCCATCCCGAGAAGAGCCAGAAGCTGGGTCTGGCCCTGATTGCCAATTTTCTGAGGTGGCGCCCGTGATTCTCTTTCCCGCGATCGATCTGAAGGAAGGCCATTGCGTCCGCCTCATCCAGGGCGACATGGAGCAGGCCACGGTCTTCAACGACGATCCCGCCGACCAGGCCGCCACCTTCGCGCGCCAGGGTTTCGAATGGCTGCATTGTGTCGATCTCGACGGCGCTTTTGCCGGCAAGCCGATGAACGGCGCGGCGGTGGACCGGATCCTCGCCGCGATCGACATCCCCGTCCAGCTCGGCGGCGGCATCCGCGACATGCGCACGCTCGAAGCCTGGCTCGAGAAAGGCGTCGCGCGGGTCGTCATCGGCACGGCTGCGGTGCGTGACCCGTCCTTCGTGCGCGAGGCGGCGCGGCTGCATCCGGGGAAGATCGCGGTGGGGATCGACGCCAAGGACGGGCGCGTCGCGGTCGAGGGCTGGGCCGAGACCTCGACCCTGACGGCGGAGGAACTCGGCCGGCGTTTCGAGGATGCCGGGGTCGCGGCCATCATCTATACCGACATTGCCCGCGACGGCATTCTCAAGGGCCTCAATATCGAGATGACGCTGGCTCTGGCCGAGGCGGTCTCGATCCCGGTCATTGCGTCGGGCGGCCTCGCCTCGATCGAGGATGTGGACCGCCTGCTCCAGCCCGATTGCGCCGCGCTCGCCGGCGCGATTTCGGGCCGCGCCCTCTATGACGGGCGCATCGACCCCGCACAGGCTCTGGCGATGATCCGGAAGGCGCGCGGCTGAGGGCTGCATGCCGATCTGCGTGTTCGCCGGTATGGCGCGAAAGCTTGGCCTGCGCTAGGCAGAAGCAAGGGCCATTTTTCCGGGAGATGAGCCATGCCGCAGCCGATCCTCGTCGCCACCGACCTCTCCGCGCGGTCCGAGGTCGCGATCACCCGCGCGCTCGGGCTGGCGGCGCGCCGGCAGGAGCCGCTCGTCATCCTGCACGTCGTCGATGACGATGAGCCGGCAGGGCTGGTCGAAGCGCAGGTGCGGCGCGCGGAGCGTTTTCTCGAAGAGACGCTCGCCTCCCTGCGCGGGGAGCTTTCCGTCGATGCGCAGGTGGTGGTGGAGCGNGGTGATCCGTTCAGCGTCATCAACGATCATGCCGAGAATATCGGTGCCCGCCTCATCGTGATGGGCGCGCATCGCAGGAACATTCTGTTCGATCTCTTCCGCGGCACCACCATCGAGCGCGTTTTGCATACCGGTCGTACCCCGCTCCTGCTCGTCAACCGCGCAGATGGCGAGGCGGTCGAAGCGGTGGTCGTGGGGATCGAGGCGGATGCGCATTGCGCGCAGGCGATCTCGGTTGCCGATGAGCTCGGTTTTCTGGAGGGCGCCAGCATCACCGCAGTGCATGCCCATCCGGATCCGGCGAAGCTGCAAATGAGCTATGCCGGGGTTGATCAGGACGTCATCCGCCGCGCCTCCAGCGAGGAAACGCAGAAGCAGGCAGCCGAAATCTACACTTTCCTCGCAGGCACGGCTTTGGCTTCGCGCGATTATCGCCTGATCCTCGAAGAAGGCGAGCCATCGCACTTGCTCGTCAAGGTGGCCGGTGATCTCGATGCGGACATGATCGTCCTCGGCACGCGCAGCCTGACCGGTCTGCGCAAGGTGATGCTGGGCAGCGTCACCCGGAACGTGCTGCGCCAGGCCCGCTGCGACGTCCTCGCCGTGCCGCCGCGCGGCTGAGGGCGCTCACGTATAACGCAGCCCCGTTCGCATCCGTATGGCGATCACGATCAGGTAGAAGGCGAACAGGCTCGCCATGGCGAGGGCGAAGCCGTGGGGGCGGTAGAGGTCGATGCCTGCGCCGGTGAGCGGCGGGCCGATCACCATGCCGGCATTGTAGAGGATGACGAAGGCCGCATTCGCCGCCGCGAGATCGCCGCCGGAAAAGCGCGCGCCCAGATGCGCGAGCCCGACCGTGTAGAACCCGCCGGCGACACCGCCCCAGACCAGCAGCAGCAAGCCGAAGCCGATCACGCTGTGCGCCACGAAGGGCATGATCAGCGCGCCCGTGAGGCCGACCATCGCGATCATGGCAAGCACCAGACGCCGGTCGATCCGGTCCGACACCGCCCCGAGCGGGATCTGGAAGACGACGTTGCCCAGCGCCATCAGGCTCGCGAGGAAGGCCGCGCCCGCCGCCGCATAGCCCAGTTCCAGCCCGTAGATCGGCAGGATGGCGAAACCGCCGCTCTCCACCGCGCCGAAGATCAGCGCGGCCAGCGTCGCGGCGGGGGCGGCGAGGATGAAGGAGAGGACGGTGCGCCCGGTGCCGCGATCGATACGCGGCGAAATCCCGCGCGCAAGAAACAGCGGTATCGCCGCGAGCAGGCACAGGCCCGCCCCGGCGATATAGGGCGGCCAGCCCTGCGTCCCGGTCAGCGACAGAACCGCCGGCCCGGCGGCGAAGCCGAGCGCCAGCACGGTGGAATAGATCCCCATGACGAAGCCGCGCCGTTGCGCAGGCGCGGCGGAATTGACCCAGTATTCCGACAGGACGAACAGCGTGCCCAGCGCCATGGAGAAGACGAAGCGCAGGGGAAACCAGAGCAGGATGTCATAGGTGAACTTGAAGGCGATCAGGCTCGCAGCGGCGAGAAACACCGCGCCCCAGAGCAGCGGCAGCACGCCGGTGCGCACGGCGATACGCGGCACGAAGGGCACGGTCATGACGGCAGCGATTCCGGCGATCGCGGTATTGGCCCCGATCAGGGTGCCGGACGCTCCCATCCGCTCCATTTCGAGCGAAATCAGCGGCATCGACAGGCTCAGCCCGATCCCGACGCTGGTAATGCAGCCGATGGCGGCGGCGATGGAGGCATTGCGCGCGCGAATCAGCGCGCGGCTGCGCAAGGCCTCATCCTGCCTCTCGGCATCGCTCATGGAGCGCCATCCTCACACGTATTCGCGCACGAAGGCGCCGCGTTTTTCATAGTAGAAAGGCACCGGCAGCATCGGCTCGAAGCCGGCCTCGAGGCGAATATCGAGCTCGTCGAGCACCACATGGGTGATCGTCGGCAGATCGAGATCGCGCGCCTGCGACAGGGGCACCCAGACCAGTTCGGTGAGTTCGGAATCGGGCCCCACGAAGCCGGGCTCCTCGCGCGCCGCCATTTCGCGATCCACCGCGAAGAAGCGGGTATCGAAGCGCTTGGGCCGGCGCGGCGGGGTGATGGCGCGGGCGACGAATTGCAGCATGTCGAGCTCGGGAAACACCCCCGCCGCGACGAAGGCGCCCCAGGGGCCGTCGATCTCGATCTCGGGCGCGCCGTAATCGGCCGAGCCCAGCATCACCCCGGTCTCTTCGTAGGTTTCGCGGATCGCGGCGAGGGCGAGCGCGCGGTTGCGGCTGGAGGTTGGGCGCACGACGCGGGCCGAAAGAGCGGCATCGGTGCGGTCATCGAGCATGCCGGCGGCGAGCATGCGCCGGTCGCCGGGTTCGATGCGCCCACCGGGAAACACGAACTTGCCCGGCATGAACTTGTGGCCCTCATGGCGCTTGCCCATCAGAACGCTGGGTTCGGATCCCGTCCGGTCGAGAACGATCAGCGTCGCGGCGTCACGCGGGCGCAGGTTCGGCCAGCGCCGCTCGCGCTCGGTCTTCGTCAGGCGGTCGGTCATCGGATTACCGGCCTGCTCCGCACCGGCGGGGGTCTTGGTATCGGTCGTGGCACTCACGCTGTGTTTCCTCGTTCGTTGTCACCGTCCCGGCCTGCCGGATCGGCATCGCCGAATCCATGCATGCCGAGCGCATATTGCAGCCCCACGACGGCGCCCTTCATCGGCTGCAACAGCGCGAGCGAGAGAGCGACCGTCAGGAGCGGCCAGGTGCCCATATGAAACCACAAGGCCGGTTCGTAATGCATTTCNGAGATGTAAATCCCGGTTCCGACGATCTTCCCGACGATGAAGATGGTGAGATAGGGCGGCAGGTCGTCGGCGCGGTGATGGTGCAGTTGCTGGCCGCAGGCATCGCAGGCAGGGCGTACCTTCAGATAGGAGGAAAACGCGCGCCCCTCGCCGCAGGCCGGGCAGCGACAGCCGAGCCCGCGCATGATCGCGCGTTTCCACTCGCCGGAACCCGCTGCGAGGCTCTTGCTGGCCTCACTGCCGGTCTCTCTGTCGATCCGGTTGCCGTTCATGACCCGCCCCTCATTTGCGCCCTTTACCACCCTTGCTGCGGGCGGTGGAGCCGATGCGCACCTTGGTGCCGGCACCCTTGCGCCCGCCCGGCTTTCCCCCGCCCGGCTTTCCCCCNCCCCCCTTGCCGCGCCGNCCATGCGGCAGCGGGGCCGTGCCCTTGCGGCCTTCGGAGAGGATTTCGAAACGCAAAGCCCCCTGCACCGGNGCCGCCTCGACCAGCTTGACGCTGACCCGGTCGCCCAGACGGTATGTCTCGCCCGTGCGGTCGCCGACAAGGGCGTGGGCGTATTCCTCGTAGCGGAAATAATCGTCGCCGATGGTGGAGGCGGGGACGAAGCCGTCGGCGCCGGTATGGTCGAGCTTGACGAACATGCCGGATTTGGTGACCCCGGAAATCTGGCCCTCGAAGGTGGCGCCGACCTTGTCGGCCAGGTGATAGGCGATCAGCCGGTCGATGGTCTCGCGCTCCGCCGCCATGGCGCGCCGCTCGGCGGCGGATATCCGTGCGGAAATCTCGGCGAGCTGGTCATTGGTGGTATCGGGGTGCAGCCCGTCCTTGCCGAGATCATGGGCGGCGATCAGCGCGCGATGCACGATCAGATCGGCATAACGCCGGATCGGCGAGGTGAAATGCGCGTAGCGGCGCAGATTGAGGCCGAAATGGCCGTAATTCTGCGATGTGTATTCCGCCTGGGACTGGGTGCGCAGAACCACCTCGTTGATGAAGGTCTGATGCTCCAGCCCTTCCACCGCCTTGAGGATGCGGTTGAACAGGGTGGGGCGCAGCGCGCCCTGCTTGGGCATTTTCAGCGCCACGGAGGCGAGCACTTCGCCCAGAGCATGCATCTTGGTGAGCGAGGGCTCGTCATGGGCGCGGTAGATGAAGGGGATCTTCGCCTTCTCCAGCGCCTCGGCGGCGGCGACATTGGCGAGGATCATGCATTCCTCGATCAGCCGGTGCGCATCGAGACGCTCGGGCACCAGCACCTGATCGACCATGCCCTCGGCATTCAGGATGATCTTGCGCTCGGGCAGATCCAGCGCCAGCGGCTGGCGCTCGTCGCGGGCGCGGGCGAGGCAGCGATAGCAATCCCAGAGCGGCTTGAGCACGGGTTCCAGGATCGGCCCGGTCACGTCGTCGGGGCGCCCGTCGATCGCGGCCTGGGCCTGCTGATAGGACAGGCGCGCCGCCGAGCGCATCATGATGCGGTGGAAGGAATGGCNCTTCTTGAGGCCGTCCGAGCCGATCACCATGCGCACGGCCAGAGCCGGGCGGTCCTCGAGGGGGCGCAGCGAGCACAGGTCGTTGGAGATGCGCTCGGGCAGCATCGGCACGACGCGGTCGGGGAAATAGACCGAATTGCCGCGCTCCAGCGCCTCGCGGTCGAGCGCNGAGCCNGGNCGNATNTANGCCGCGACATCGGCGATGGCGACGGTCAGGACGAAGCCGCCTTCGTTCTTCGGATCATCGTCGGGGCGCGCATGCACCGCATCGTCGTGATCCTTGGCATCGGCGGGATCGATGGTGATGATCGGCAGATCACGCCAGTCCTCGCGGCCTGCAAGCCCGACATGGCTTGCCGCCTCTGCCTCCGCGATCACCTGATCGGGGAAGACATGGGGAATGTTGTGGACATGCAGCGCGACCTGGCTGACGGCTTTTTCCGATTTCATCGAGCCCAGCCGCTCGCGCACCCTGGCCATGTCGAGCCCGTAGCGCTTTTGCGGGGCGACATGCACCGCCACGAGATCGCCGTCGCCCGCATCGCCCTCGTCGCCGGGGGCGATGGCGAGCTCCTTGCCGAGCATCTTCTTATCGACCGGGATCAGACGCCCGCCACCGCCGGGAAGCGGGCGGAAGATGCCGAGAATCTGCGCCTTCTGCTTGGGCAGAACCTTGATCACCCGCCCGCTATAGGCGGGACCGTCCTCGTCCTCGTCGTTGCGGGCGATGCGCAGGAGCGCGCGATCATTGATGCCCGGTGCCGGCTGGCCGGGCTTGGGGCGGCGCGAGAGCGTGACGAGGATGCGCGGTGCGGCGCCGTCATCCGCCTCGTCCCAATCGGCGGGTACGGCGATCAGCTCGCCGTCCTCGTCGCGCGAAACGATATCGGCGAGCACCACCGGCGGCAGCATGTCCTTGCCGGTGAGGCGCTTGCGCTTGCGATCGATCACGCCTTCCTCCTCGAGCTCCTTGATGAGATGCTTGAGAAAGATCCGGTCTCCGCCCTTGATGCCGAAGGCGCGTGCGATCTCGCGGCGCCCGACCTTGCCGGTCTGCTCCTTGATGAAGGCGACGATCTCCTCGCGCGCGGGCAGATTGGGGTGATAGCCGCCCTGTGCGTCAGCGGCGGCTTTCGCCTTGCGGCGACGGGTGGTGAGGCGTGTGGGCAAGAAGGTCTCGTAATGGTTGGCGAAATGACCGGCACTCTCCCGGTCCCGCATGAAGACGGCTCGTTTCTGCCCTGTATATAGGCGTTGCGGCGGGCAAGCGAAAGCCCGCGCATGATTCCACCCGTTCCCACGCTCAGCGCACCGACTTGCCTTTGCCCTCATCGCGATCCGCAACAGGCCGCTCGTCGCGGCCCTCGTCATAGCGCAGGGCCGGCGGCGCCTCCTCGCGGGTGCGCCGATTGGCGAAGCGCGAGCGCATCAGAACGCCCGACAGCGCGATCGCAGCCGGCAAGGCCAGAATGATCGAGAGGATCAGCACGATCGGATAGGCCGCCGCCGGATCGACCACGCCGGGCAGGATCGGCAGCACGGCCATGACGACGCTGGAAATGATTCCGACCATCGGCAGGAAGACGATCGCGGTGACGATGACACGGGCGTTCATGGCGGCCTCCGGGCATTCCTCGGCGCTCGTTCGCGCGATAGCGACGCTTGTTCAACGCCCAATTCAACGCCCAGGGCGCGATTCGGTTCAAAAGCCGCGTTTCGTCGCTCACGTGTGCAAGGTCGCTCGCGCGTGCAAGGCACCGAGCCCCGCACCGGCGGCGCCCGGTGGTGCGATCCGAGCGGTGAAACCGTGGGCCTCACAGGCCTGCGCATAGCGCGCGGCGAGATCCCCGCGTCCGATGATGGTGCAGGCGGTCGCAGCCGGGCCGCCGGTCGTCGTTGCGCTGTTGCGCATCCCGGCCCTTGCCTGCGCGACTTCGGTTCCGATCAGCAGACCGGACAGATAATCCCCGATATGGGCCGGGGCGAGCCTTTCGAACAGCACGAGGCTGCGGGCCGAAAACAGCTTCGCCAGCAGGTCGTCGCCGTCCTCGCCCGCCGCCGCGACGCCCTGCGCGAAGGCCTCCCGGTCGCATGGCGCGTCCTCGTCGCGCGGCGGCATCAGATCGCCGAGAATGCTGTGGCGGGTCATGGCGCCGTAGATTTCGCCCGTCATGTAGGTGCGAAACCGCGTGATCCGTCCCTGCGCGCCATCCACCCATTTGGTATGGGTCCCGGGCAGGATCAGAAGCCGCGCCGGGTCATCCGCGACCGCGGGGTTCTGCGCGAGATGGCCGACGATCTCGGTCTCCTCGCCGCGCATCACGTCAGGATGGGTGCCGCTATCGTCGCACAGGCCCGGTACGAAGGCGATGACGGTGCCATCGGGCATGGTATGGCGCACGAGCCCCGCCGCCAGCGCGCCGGCATCGGCGGGAAGCGGAAGATACGGCGTCTGCACCCAGCCATTGCGGCTGGTGATCATGCCCGAGGCATAGACGGGCAAGCCGGGATGTTGCGCGCGCCAGGGGGCGATCGCCTCGGCGAAGGTCTCGGCGAAGGCGCCCCGGGCGCGGCGGATACCCTGATCGCTCTCGCGACTCGCGATCACGTTGCCCGCGACATCGAGCAGCATGACGCGCAAACGCGTCGTTCCCCAGTCGAGGCCGATCAGCGCCGGCGCGCCGGGCGTATCGGGGGGCATTACACGACCTCCCGGTCCGGGCTGCCCGTATCGAGCAGGCTGAACATGGCGAAGTCGCGGGCGATCGCGGCGGCGGTGGCGCGCAGATCGTCCCGGTAACGACCTAGCGCATCCAGCGAGGTGCGCGTCGTGGAGGAGGTGACCGAGATACCGCCGAGCGGGCGGCTGCGGGCGTCGAGGATCGGTGTGGCGATGCAGATGATCTGCGGTTCGTGTTCCTCGCGATCATAGGCGATGCCGGTCACCCGCACGGTTTCGAGCTCGGTGCGCAGGGCCTGTGCATCGGTGAGGCTGTGCGGTGTGTGGCGGTAGAAACTCTGTTGCGCGATGGCCCGCTCGCGCTCGGTCTCGTCGAGAAAGGCGAGGATCGCCTTGCCGATTCCCGTGCAATAGGCCGGGCCGATCTTGCCGGCATCGGAGAACATCGGGATCGGACGGGTGGCGTTGCGCTTGTCGACATAGAGCACCTGCGCATTGTCGAGCTGGGCCAGATGGATCGTCTCGCCGGTCAGCGCGGAGAGCGTATCGAGATGATGGCGCGCGACCGGGGCGAGGGAGGCGCGGCGCCAGGCGGCATGGGCGAGGCGGATCAGGCGCGGCCCGAGGCTGTAGCCCTGACTTCTGGCGTCACTGGTGAGCATGCGCTGGCTGACGAGGGTCTGCAGCAGCCGATAGAGCGTCGCCTTCGGCAGATCGGATTCCGCAAGCAATTCCGAAAACCGGACCGGGCGCTCATAGGCCGCGACCTTGTCGAGAAGGGACAAGGCCTTTCCTACGGTTCCATCCGAAGGAGATTGTTCGTTCACGGCGCCTCACAGTTCCGGTTTTGCGCACAAACCGGATTTTTCTTTTTTCGATTGACAGAACTAACACCACAATACATCGTTTTCAATAAACGAAACAAGGTTTCATTATTTGAAACTCTCATAAAAGGAGGAAAACGTCATGAGAACAGGTTCCAAGCTTGAAACAACTGTGCGTCCGCAAGGGAAGACTCGCCGCGGCTGGCTGATGGCCAGCGCTGCCGCGATCGTCATCGGCGCTGTCGGCATGTCCGGCGCGGCCCAGGCCTATCCCGATCGTCCGCTTACCCTGATCGTGCCCTGGGGCGCCGGCGGCGGTACGGATGCGACGGCGCGCATCGTGGCTTCGCTGCTCGAGGGCGAACTCGGCCAGCCCGTGAACGTGGTCAACCGCACCGGCGGCTCCGGCGTGGTCGGTCACTCCGCCATTGCCGATGCGGAGCCGGACGGCTACACGATCGGTCTGGCCACGGTCGAGATCAACATGATGCACTGGCAGGGCCTCACCGATCTGACCTGGGAGGATTACACCCCGCTCGCGCTCGTCAACGAAGATCCCGCCGCCGTGCATGTGCGCGCCGATTCCGAGTGGGAGGATCTCAACGACATGCTCGAAGCGATCCGGGCCAATCCCGGTCAGCATCGCGCCTCGGGCACGGGTCAGGGCGGCATCTGGCACCTCGCCATTGCGGGTCTGCTCTCCGAGCTCGACATGGATCCGACATCGGTGCCGTGGGTGCCGAGCCAGGGCGCCGCACCGGGTCTGCAGGATCTCGTCGCCGGCGGCGTCGACATCGTGCCCTCCTCGATCCCCGAGGCCCGTTCGCTGCTCGATGCCAGTCGCGTCAAATCGCTCGCGGTGATGTCGAGCGATCGCAACGCCGCCTTCCCCGACGTGCCGACCACCGAGGAAATCGTCGGCGTGGCATGGAATATCGGCGCGTGGCGCGCGATCGTCGGCCCCCAGGGCCTGCCCGAGGAAGCCGTCGAGACGCTCACCGCCGCGCTGGAGGCCGTCTATAACAGCGATGAATATGCCGAGTTCATGTCCGGTCAGGGCTTCGGTATGCGCTGGGCGGTCGGTGACGATCTCGTCAGCTTCATGGGCGAGAGCAACGAAAATCTCGGCGACGTGATGCGCGAAGTCGGCCTCGCCGAGTAAGTTCGGCCTCGCTCTTTTGCGAGGTCTGCTACGGGTGCCGTGTCCGTCCCTCCAGGCACGGCACCCGCTTTCCCTTACATCGACTCTCGATCGGAGACGGGAATGCGGCTCAACGATGCCCTTCTGGGTCTATTGTTGTTCGGGGTAGCGGCTGCGCTTTATCTCGGCTCGCGCGATTTCAGGCCGATTCCGGGCCAGCAGATCGGCGCGGGCGCCTTTCCGACCGTGCTTGCGACCGGATTCGCCCTGTGCGGCGTCATTCTCGTGATCTCCGGTCTGCGCAGCCGCCTGCCGGCGATCGTCTGGACGGACTGGACGCGCGAGCCCGACGGCATCCGCAACGTCGTGGTGATCATCGCCCTGGTGATCTTCTACATCGCCTTCTCGCGCCAGCTCGGCTTCATGCTGACCATGGCGCCGATCATCCTGATCATGCTGCGACTGTTCGATGTCGGCTGGCTGCTTTCGCTGACGATTGCCGTGATCGCGGTTCTGGGCATGCAATATCTCTTCGGTCGCTTCCTGCTGGTCCCGCTTCCCTGGGGCCTGCTCGCGCCGATACGCTGGTGGTGAGACGATGGGCGCGATCGAACAGGCTGCCGGGCTGGTCTTCCAATGGGACGTTCTGGTCACGATCTTCTTCGCGGCCGTGTTCGGCATGTTCGTGGGCGCCATACCCGGCCTGACCGCGACCATGGCGATCGCCTTGCTCGTCCCGGTCACCTTCTTCATGGACCCGATCCCCGCCGTCGGGGCGATGGTGACCTGCGCGGCCATGGCGATCTTCGCCGGGGACATTCCCGGCACGCTTTTGCGCATTCCCGGCACGCCGGCCTCTGCCGCCTATACCGACGAAGCCTATGCGATGACCCGCAAGGGCGAGGCGGAGAAGGCGCTGGGCGCAAACCTGCTCTATTCCGCGCTCGGCGGTCTGGTGGGGACGGCGGTGCTGATCTTCGCCGCGCCGCATCTCGCCGAAGTCGCCCTGAAATTCTCCTCCACCGAATATTTCTGGATGGCGATGCTGGGCCTGACCTGCGCCGCCTTCATCAGTTCCGGCTCGCCGGTCAAGGGGCTGGTCAGCCTGCTGATCGGGCTGTCGGTGGCGACGATCGGGCTCAACAATCCCGCCGGCCAGCCGCGCTTTACTTTCGGCCATACGGAAATGATGGGCGGGATCGATTTCATCGCGGCGATGATCGGTCTTTTCGCGGTGTCCGAAATCCTGCGCAACGCCGCCGGCGGGGCGCGAAACCTGCCCGTGCCGCAAGTGCCGATCGGCAATCCCCTGCGCGGCTGGGGGACGATGCTGCGCACCTACTGGCGCCAGCAGATCCGCGGCAATATCGTCGGGGTGGGTGTCGGTGCGCTGCCCGGTGCAGGTGCCGATCTCGCCGCCTGGATCGCCTATGCCGTGAGCCGCCGCTTCTCGAAGAACAAGGAGAAATACGGCACGGGCCATGTGGAGGGTATCGTCGAGGCCACCTCGGCCAACAATGCGGCGGTGGGGTCGGCCTGGGTGCCGGCTCTGGTCTTCGGCATTCCCGGCGACACGATCACCGCGATCGTGATCGGGGTGCTCTTCGTCAAGGGGCTCAATCCGGGGCCGACCCTGTTCATCTTCAACCCCCAGAACATCTATGCCATCTTCCTGATCTTCATTCTGGCCAATCTGATCATGATACCGCTCGGCTATCTGGCGATCAGGGCGGGCAGGCAGTTGTTGCGCGTGCCGCGCCGGATCATCATGCCGGTGATCCTCGCCTTCTGCATGGTCGGCGCCTTCGCCACCAACAACGCCGTGTTCAATATCGGCATCATGCTGGCTTTCGGCATTCTTGGCTTCTTCATGGAAGACAACGGCATACCGGTGGCGCCGTGCATTCTCGGAATCGTCCTGGGCGGCATGGTCGAGCAGCATTTCATCACCACCATGATCCGCAGCGACGGCGAGCTCCTCGCCTTCTTCGGACGCCCGATCGCGGCAGGGCTCGGCGTGGTGACGCTCCTGATCTGGATCACGCCGATGATCATGTGGCTGCGCAGGCGCGGCAGCCCGACGCCGGCGCCACAGGGCGCCGGACCGGAAGGCGCCTGAGGGCCGGCTCAGACCTGCACTGCCTCAGGAGGCGCGACGCGAGGACGGGGCGGTGGCGCCCGCCGGCCTGGCGGAGGGCGCGGCGTTGTGCCCGGGATTTCCCCCGGTCCGCCCCGCGCGGCGGATCAGCTGATGCGTGTCAGCGGCATCCGGTGACGCGTCACGGCGACGGGCGAACCCGCCGAGAAAATCATGCCGGGCGGTGAGACGCAGCCGGCAGTTGCGCCAGCCCCGGAGACCATTTCCGGTAACGGCCAGTTCCGGCTTGTCACGGCGGCGTGCAAGCGCAGCTGCGAGGCGCTCGTGCAGGAGCATCGCCGCACCCGGATGCGCGGGATGGGTCGCTTCATGCCAGATCACCGCGCGGCCATGGGCAAACAGCACCAGCGCGGCAGCCAGAACATCCTCCCCATTGCGCAGCAGCGCCACCTGACAACTCTTGTCATCCGCCATGGCGCGGCTGGCCGCGCGGATGGCGTTGACGGTACCGACATCCTGAAGCAGGGCAGGGCGCCGCTGACGCGCGGCTGCGCGGGCATCACAATCGAGCAGATGCTCCACGCCGGACCGCAGGGAAGCGGCGTCGCTGCTGCGCTGGAACGTGAGCGTTGCGCTCATCTCCGGTCCGGCTACGGTCGCTCTGGACCGCAGGGCGGGCTGGTACAGGGCACCCTCGCGCAATTGCGCGGCCCGTCCGCTGCTCTGGTTTCTGACCAGCGTCGCAAAGGCCGAGGCTGTCTGCGGGAGATCGAACTGCAGCGTCGTCGCGCGCGTGCCGAGCATCATGCAGGCAGCTGCGAAGACCTGTTCGGCCTCCTCGCGCAGAAGGAAGGGCGCGCCGGTCGCGGCCGGATGCAGGCGCGGTATCTGCCAGCTGCGCGTCAGGAAACCGTTCGTCGCGCGCAGCGGAAACAGGCCACACAAGGTCCCGGCGCGCCAGACGGTCAGGATCTGCAGATCGCGCAGGCCGCTGTCGTGGCGGGCGGCTGCGGCGAGCCAGAGCGGATGCAGGAAGGGGTCGGGAACGAGCGCCC
>SL_7KL_010_BRINEDRAFT_10000478_pt1 | contig 18950 bp, 16 predicted proteins | sample SodLak_010_BRINE_FD_10663 | JGI IMG/M metagenome (IMG submission 10663)
TCTGACATGTGACGTCTCCCAGTTTCCTCCAATGCCGTCCCGCTACTCGGGTTGGCTTCCTCTCTTGCCCCCGGACCATGTCATCAGACATGCCTCGGGGGTTTGCAGCCGCGCGGGTCTCGCGCGTTCTGCATCTCGGGCACCGATCGGTGCCAAACCGGTTGCCCGGAATCCTAGCTCGCGGCGGCCTCCACGATTGCGGCAAGGTCATCGGCGATACGGCCGATCTCTCCCATGGCATCGACGCGCTTCAGCACGCCCTGCCCCTCGTAATACGCGATAAGCGGCGCAGTCTCGGCGTGATACGCCTCCAGCCGCGCGCTGACGGTTTCGGCATTGTCATCCGCCCGGCGCTTGAACTCGGTGCTGCCGCAGGCGTCGCAGACGCCGTCCACGGCAGGGGTCTTGAACCGGTCATGATACCCTTCACCGCAATTGGCGCAGGTATAGCGGCCCGACACACGCTCGACCATCGCGGCATCATCCACATCAAGCGAGATGGCCGCGCCGATGCCCATGCCCTGATCGGCGAGCAACGAGTCCAGCGCAGCGGCCTGCCCGGTGGTGCGGGGAAACCCGTCCAGGATCACGCCATTGCGGGTGTCCGGCTCGGCCATGCGGTCGCGCAGGATCGCCAGCACGATCTCGTCGCTGACCAGCCCGCCCGCATCCATCGCGGCCTTGGCGGCCTTGCCCGCATCCGTGCCGGCGGCCACGGCCGCGCGCAGCAGATCGCCGGTGGACAATTGTACAAGCCCGAATTTCTGTTCCAGCTTGCGCGCCTGCGTGCCCTTGCCGGCCCCCGGAGGGCCAAGCAGGATCAGGACGGCGGGTTTTGTCACTGTCTCGCTCATCCCGTTTACGCCCGGTTCATGCGATTTTCGATCAGATCATCGACCACAGCAGGTTCCGCCAGCGTCGAGGTATCGCCCAGCGCGCCATAATCATTCTCGGCGATCTTGCGCAGGATGCGCCGCATGATCTTGCCCGAGCGGGTCTTGGGCAGACCCGGCGCCCATTGGATCAGGTCAGGCGAGGCAATCGGCCCGATTTCTTGCCGCACCCATTTCACCAACTCCTTGCGCAGCTCATCCGTGGGCTCCACCCCGGTCATCAGCGTGACATAGGCGTAAATGCCCTGCCCCTTGATGTCATGCGGGTAGCCGACCACAGCGGCTTCGGCCACGGATTCATGCGCCACCAGCGCCGATTCCACCTCTGCCGTGCCCATCCGGTGGCCCGAGACATTGATCACATCATCCACACGGCCGGTGATCCAGTAATACCCATCCTCATCGCGACGGCAGCCATCACCGGTGAAGTAATAGCCCTTGTACTGGCTGAAATACGCCTCTTCAAACCGGGCATGGTCGCCCCAGAGCGTGCGCATCTGCCCTGGCCAGCTATCCTTGATGCACAGCACGCCTTCGGCCTTGGTGTCTGTCTGCACCTCTGCGGTCGCGGCATCCAGCACTTCAGGCTGCACCCCGAAAAAGGGCTTGGTCGCCGATCCCGGCTTGTTCGGGATCGCGCCGGGCAAGGATGTAATCATGTGCCCGCCGGTTTCCGTTTGCCAGAAAGTATCGACAATCGGGCATTTCCCCTTGCCGACATGGGTGTTGTACCAGTTCCATGCCTCGGGGTTGATCGGCTCACCGACTGTGCCCAGCAGCTTGAGCGAGGACAGGTCGTGCTTTTCGACCCATTCGGCCCCCTGCCCCATCAGCGCGCGGATCGCGGTCGGCGCAGTGTAGAACTGGTTGACCTTGTGCTTGGCGCACACTTGCCAGAAGCGGCCCGCATCGGGGTAGGTCGGCACACCCTCGAACATGAGCGTCGTGGCACCATTGGCGAGCGGGCCATAGATGATGTAGCTGTGCCCTGTGACCCAGCCCACATCCGCAGTGCACCAGAACACGTCGCCGTCATGATAGTCGAACGTGTATTGCTGCGTCATCGCGGCATAAACCAGATAGCCGCCCGATGTATGCACCACGCCCTTGGGCTTGCCGGTGGACCCGCTGGTATAGAGGATGAACAGTGGGTCCTCGGCGCCCACCTCGGTATAGGGGCAATAGGGGGCGGCCTGTTCCATTTCGGCCCGCAAATCGACATCGCGCCCGTCAACCCAGGTTGTCTGGTCGCCGGTATGCTTGACAACAAGGCATTTCACCTGGTCCTTGCAGTTGCGCAGCGCCTTGTCCGTGTTGGTCTTGAGCGGCGTGCGGCGACCACCGCGCGGGGCGGTGTCGGCGGTGATGACGGCTTTTGCATCGCAGCCATTGATCCGGTCGGCCAGCGCGTCGGGCGAGAAGCCCGCGAACACGATGGAATGGATCGCGCCGATCCGGGCGCAGGCCAGCATCGCATAGGCCGCTTCGGGGATCATGGGCAGATAGATGACGACGCGATCACCTTTCTCGATGCCCTGGTCCTTCAGGACATTGGCCATGCGGCTGGTCTGTTCCAGCAACTGCTTGTAGGTGATGTGCTGCGCGGGGGTGTCGGGTTCATCCGGCTCCCAGATGATCGCCGTCTGGTCGCCGCGCGTGACGATATGGCGGTCGATGCAGTTGGCGGACACGTTCAGCGTGCCATCCTCGAACCACTTGATGCTGACATTGCCGGGCGCGAAGCTTGCATCCTTGACCTTGCGATAAGGCTTGATCCAGTCGATGCGCTTGCCATGCGCGCGCCAGAATGCTTCGGAATCGGCGACGGATTCCGCATACATCTTCTCATATGCCGCAGAATCGACATGTGCATTTTTGACGAAATCGTCAGAGGCAGGATAGATCTCGGACATGAACGCTCCTCCAGTCTCGGCGGCGGGCCGGGCATGCCTTCGCCCGCGCTCCCCCCAGTGTATTTCTGACGCCATGTTACGTTGCGTCACAATTCCCCGCTGCTTTTCTAACACAATCGTAAACGAATGTGTAACTTTTTTTAAACACTACATTTTTTTGTAAATTCATTCACAAAAATAGCGTAAATCGAGTCAATCAATTTTCGCCGCAATGCAGAGTGCATGGAAAAACATGGACTTCGCAAAACCGACTCCTGAATCAGATGACACGATAATAACATGTAGTCACAATGTACCTTTTGAGTGTGAGCGCAACCAGCGCCGAGTCAGATTTGTACGAAATCATCGCCCGATCCGCAACAATATGATTCGCGATCAGGGGCGACAGGCGCACGGTCTGCTATGCTTGCAACCTGCCCGCGATGACAACACAGTGGCAGCCCGGAATATCAGAGCCAAGCGACATGCCACCCACCGACCCGACCGCGCCGACCGCAGCCCCGCCCGACAGGGCGGCGATCCGTGCATATCTGGACAGCCTGACCAAGCGCATCGCGGGCGAGGGCCCGCCCGATCTGCCATCGGCGCTGATCAGCGGCGCCATCCGCTGCGGCAAGACGCGGGTTGCGCGGCAGGTCTGCAACGCGACCGGGCTGGTGCGGCTGGAAACGGATCACCTGCGCAATGCGCTGATCCTGGGCCTGTCCGAAGGCGACAAGCGGCGGGTGACGAAATATGTCTATCGCCAGATCCTGCTGCGCCACCAGCGCGGTCTGCTGATCGACGGGACCGCTTTGATGGATGCGCCCTGCGAATTGCCGCTCTGGGCGCGCAGGCGCGGCATCCTGTTCTTTGCCATCGGCTATAGCGAGGGGCGCGTCCCCGACAAGACGCGCGACCTGCTGGCCTTTCGCGCCTCGAACCCGTGCTGGACGCGCAAGATGACCGATGATGCAGGCGTCAAGCGGCTGGCGCGCCAGATCATCCAGCGCAGCAAGGAAGTGCGGGGGTTTTGCGCGGCGCATGATCTGCCATATTTCCACCTCGACTCCGGGCAGTTCGAGGCCGAGCGCGACCGCGTCGCCCGCGAGATCGAGGCGCATATCCGCCGCCACCATGCGCAAACCGCGCCATCAGGGCTGATGGCGCGGCTGACATCCTGGCGGCGGGCGTGGTTTACAGCGGGCGATCCACCCGCACGGTGACCAGCGCGCGCCCGCGCACGGCCTGCGGCCAGCGCAGATGCACCTGATCGCCATTCGCGCCTTGCGTGGTCTGGACATAGGGCATGTCATGGCGGATCGCGTCGCTTGAATCGCGCGCTGGCCCTTCCATCACGACGGAACTGACTGTGCGCGCCCGCCCGCCAAAGGGCAGCTTGCTGCCGGTGCCAATGGTCCATGTGCTGGCGGTGCTGTTCTGGTCATGGATGATGACACCGGGGCTCTCGGCGGGGAAATCGACGCCGTTATAGGCGTTGTTCTCGAAGATCACATTGCGGAAACGCCCGAAATCAAGGCCCGCAAAGGTCGTGTCCACGGCATCCACGCGATCGATCCGGCCATTGATGGTGCGGAACACATTGCCCGACACCTGCAACCCCTGAATGAACTGCCCCGGCCCCAGCGGGCGGAACACGATCCAGTTGAACCAGGGCGCGACATCGTTGCAGGTAAAGATATTGCCCGTGATCGTCAGCCCGCCAAAGCTGAAACCCGAGGTAAAGGCAGGCTCGGGCGAATGCTCGTTCGACATCTCGATAAAGGAATTGTCGATATAATTGCCGGTGATCGTGGTCTTTACATTGCCCGCCGTCAGGATCAGCCCGGCCTGTCGCGGGGCCTGTGCCAGATTGTCCCCACCGAAGAAATGGTTGCCGATGATCACATGGCCGGACCCGTTCATCACCCCGAAATGCGCCCAGAGCGATGCGCGGTTGTTGCGGATCTTGGCGTCATTGCCATTGACATTGAAGGCGATGACCGTGCGATCCTCGGCCGGCATGGGCTGTTGCGAACTGCGGAATTGGCAATTGTCGATCCAGATCCCCTGACAGGCCGTCCCGATAGACGTGATGGCCCGGTCGCGGGGGCGGTCGAATTCGCAATTCATGAAACGCAGGATGCGCCCGCCCTCGGGCAGCATGACCGACGAACACCGCCCCCGGCAGCGGAACTCGATGTCATGCATCTCGAAATTGCGCAGGCTCGAGAAGCCCGAGAAATCGAGCATGTATTGATAGCGCTCGAAGGTGAAATTCTGCGTGCCCGACCCGCCATGCAAAGGCTGGCTCAGCGTGATCCGGTCCGCGCCGGTGTTGCGGTCGCGCACATAGACCTCGCGCCCCACGCCCACGCCCATGACGCGCGCGCCCACCGGCACGCCCGCGACATTGTCGATATCGTCCAGTCGCTCGGGGTTGCCGACCGAATAGGTCGCGGTGCGGGTCACGGTCTGGGTATCCCAGTCGCTGGTGTCCTGTGCGTCGATCTGACCATTTACGATCAGGCGGCGCGCGGAATAGCTGTCGGTCCCGGCCAGCGCGCGCATATCAACCGGGCCATCCAGCGCCACGCGGCGGCCTTTCAGATCGAATGTCGTGTGCTGGTTGATGGCAAACAGCGCCTGCACGCCCTTGCGAAAGGCCGTCTCGCCATCGCCGAAGGCGGCCTCGTACCCTGGATAATCGAAATTGCGCTGCAGGATCAGCACCGCGTCATCGGGCATGCTGAGCGTGCCGCGAAACGCCACCGGCATGGGCACGGTCAGGTCGGATTCGATACGGTACTCCCCTTCAGGCACCAGCAGGTGCCGACTGCCCGCCGCATCCATCGCCGCGACAAAGGCCGGGCGGTCATCGGTCGCCCCGTCCCCCACGGCCCCGAAATCGCGCACATCGACCAGCCCCAGCAGGTCAGAGGCATAGAGCGCGGTGATATCCTCGATCACGATATCATCGACACGGACAACACCCCCGGTCGGCCCGGTCAGGTCGATCCCGAAATGCGCAAAGACAACCTCGACCGGCCAGACCATATCGACACCGGGGCGCGCGCCGGTGCCCACGATGGCCGACATCTCGACAACTGTACCGTATTCCTCCAGCGTCGTGACCGGCCCTGTCGTCGTGATGCCCGAGACCTGCTGATTGAACTCATTGCCCGCCCAGGCCGCAATCGCGACATCGGGCAGCACACCGCTGACGGCCTTGATCCGCACGCGGATGCGCAGGTAGCGGCCCGGATGGATCGGCACCTCGCCCATCCAGCGCAGCCGGGTGGTGGCGCTGAGCTTCTGGATTTCCAGGCTGCTGCCGAAATCCGGGTCCGTGGGCACAAAGGCGGCAAAGGCGGCCTCGTCATAGGTTGGCGTATCGGGACGCCCGGTGGTCTGCGACCAGACATCCAGCCCGGCAGAAAACGGCGGCGGCATGATTGCCAAACCCTGAGTAACGGCCAAGTTCATGAGAGACCCCTCTTGTCATGCGATCAGAAACAGGCCGCGTGCGGGGCTGGCAGGGCAGCGTGCCCTGACAGGCCCGGTACTGGCCGGATCGGACAAGTTTTAGGGGAAAGCCGTTAAACCGTGCTGAGGCGAGCGCGCGCTGCCCCTTCAGACCCCGGTTTCGGGCGCGCGCAGAAGCTGCACGCCATTGATCTGCCAGCCCTCATCGGTTTCCAGCATCTGATAGCCCAGCATATGCACCCGACCGGTCGCATCGCGGATCATGACGCGCTGCATCACGCGCCCGCCCATTTCCTGCTGCTCAAGCATGGTGACCTGATCGGGGCGGTGGACCATGGGGTAGCCTTCGCGCACCATACGGCCGAAGCGTTCGGGCGTGCCGAACAGGCGCTTGATATTGGGGCTGGCATAGGAAAAGGCTGTGTCGAAATCATCGGCCATGAAGGCCTCTAGCTGGTCGGAGATGACGCGCTGGACCGGATCATCCTGGGCTGCGGTCTGGGTGCCGACCGCGAGGGTGAGGCAAAAGGCGAGGGTCATGAACGTTTTGCGCATGGCTGCATCCTCCTGAATCCGATACGCGGCAGATGCGGGGATGGATCACTGTTGCCTGTGCCTTTCCGGCAGGGTTGCGCAAGGCGACGGGCCGGGCGATACCCGAACGGGCATCAAGGCGGGGGCGCGTATGGCACTGGCATCTGATCTGCAATGGCGCGCATGGGCCGTGGCGGCGCTGGTCCTTGGCGCGCTGCTGTGGCTGCTGGGCGATGTTCTGGCCCCGTTCCTGACCGGCGCGGCGATTGCCTATTTCCTGAACCCGGCGGTCCTGCGGCTGACGCATGCGGGGCTGCCGCGCGTGCTGGCCGTGGCCGTGCTGATGCTGGCCATGCTCGGCGCGCTGGTCACGGCGATGCTGCTGATCATCCCCGCCGCGATCAGCCAGGCGGTGCAATTCACCGATGCCGCGCCCGATCTGCTGGCGCATTTGCAAGAAACATTGCGCGCGCGCTTTTCATGGGCAGACGGGCTGGAGGAACANTTGCAATCCTCGCTNGCAGCNCTNGGTGACACGATCCGCGAGCGCGGTGCCGAGCTGGCGCAGGGGGTGTTGCGCTCGGTCTCGGGGCTGGTCAGTGCCGTGATCTTCCTGGTCATCACCCCGGTGGTCGCATTCTACCTGCTGCTGGACTGGCCCCGCGTGGTGGCCGGGGCCGATGATCTGCTGCCGCGGCAGCATGCGCCGACCGTCCGTGATCTGGCCTGGCAGATCGACCGCTCCATCGCCGGGTTTGTGCGCGGGCAAGTGACGGTTTGTCTGATCCTCGCGGCCTATTACGCCACGGCGCTGGGGCTGGCGGGGCTGCAATTCGGGCTGGCCATCGGCATCATCGCGGGGCTGATTTCCTTTATCCCCTATATCGGCGCAATCGTGGGGGGCGTGCTGGCGATCGGGGTGGCGCTGTGGCAATTCTGGGGGATGCCCGGGTCCATCGCGCTGGTCGTGGTGATCTTTGCCATCGGGCAGGTGCTGGAGGGCAATATCCTTGTCCCGCGCATCGTCGGGCATTCGGTGCGGCTGCATCCGGTCTGGCTGCTATTCGCGATTACCGCCTTCGGCACGCTGTTCGGCTTTACCGGCATGCTGATTGCCGTGCCGCTGGCGGCCAGTATCGGGGTGCTGGTGCGCTTCGGCGTGGCCCAGTATCACGCCAGCACGCTGTATGACGCGCAACGCCAGAACCCGGATGACCCCGCATGACACGCGCGCCCCAGATGCCCATGCCGCTGAGCCTGCCCGTGCGCCTGTCGCGGACGGATTTCGTGACCGCGCCCTGCAATGCCGCCGCATTTGCGATGCTGGAGGGGGATGACTGGCCGCAGGGCAAGCTGGTGCTGACCGGGCCAGAGGGCGCGGGCAAGACGCATCTGCTGCATATCTGGGCCGCGCGCCGCGACGCGCTTTTGCTGGATGGCGCGACCCTTGGCGCGGCGGACCCGGCGCAACTGGCGGCGCGCGGCGCCGTTGCGGTTGACGGGGCCGCGCAGGTCGCGGGCGACCCGCATGCAGAGCACGCGCTGTTTCACCTGCACAACATGCTGGCGTCGAGTGGCGGGCATCTGCTGCTGGCCGCGCGTGCGCCCGTGCGCGACTGGGGCATTGCGCTGCCGGATCTGGCCTCTCGCCTGCTGGCGGCCACGCATGTCAGCCTGGGCGCGCCGGATGATGCGCTGCTGGCGGCAGTGCTGGGCAAGCTGTTCGCGGACCGGCAACTGACGGTCCCGGACACGCTGATCCCCTATCTGCTGGCCCGGATGACCCGGTCGCTGGCCGCCGCGCAGACGCTTGTCGCCCGGCTGGATGCGGAATCGATGGCGCGCAAGAAACCCGTCTCCCTGCGGCTGGCAGGCGATGTTCTGCAAACTACGCAGGACTGATACGACGCGGGACGAATCACCCTCTTGTTTCGTATATTCGCGCTGCCTACTTTATCTCAGAATGCATATAGCGGAGGCTGCCTTGTATCGTAACGCCCTTGCGGCCCTGTTTTTCTGCCTGACATTGGGGGTTCCCGCAACGGCAGCTTCGGACACCTCGGAGACGCGCGAGATTTCGGGCGAAATGATGGTGCTTGAACGGATGGCGCTGCCCGATGACACTGTGCTGCTGGTCGATCTGACCGATGCGCTGGATAATTCGGTCGCCAGCCATCGCGAGGGCACGGATGGCCGCCAGAGCCCGTTCGCCTTCAGCCTGACCGCACCGACGGATGAATTGCTGGTCCTGCGCGTGGGGCTGCGCGGCGGGGATGATGCCTTCTGGCTCAGCGAGCCTGTGGCGATTGCCGAAGGGGATGAGGATGTGTCGCTGGGCACCTTGCGTGCGTTGCGCATCCCGTTCATGGGGTTTGCCTCTCTCCTGTCCTGCGACAACCAGTATTTCGAGCTGGGCTTTCGCCCGGATGAGGTGCGACTGCGCCTGAATGAGCAGATCATCACGATGCTGGCGGAGCCGGCGGCGTCTGGTGAGATGTTCGTATCAGCCGACAACCCGTCCACTTCGGTTCACCTGAAGGACGCTTCGGCGATTCTGCGCATCGACGGGGCGGAACTGTCCGAATGCGCCCTGATCCGCCCGCAGGATGACATCACGCTAGGGGTCTGGACGATCAGTTCCATACAGGGCACCCCCACGTTGTTCCCGTCGCGCACAGAGCTGGTTTTCTACCCCGACGGCCGGATCAGTGCCTCTATCGGGTGCAACCGCATGGTGGGCAGCTACCGGCGCCACGGCGGCGTGTTGACCTTTGGGCGCATTGCCAGCACTCTGATGGCCTGCCCCGAGGGGTTGGATGACCAGGAACGGCGATTTGCCAGCGTTCTGGACGTGATCGACGGCTACAGGCTGGACCCCGAAAGCGGACGGCTGAACCTGCTGGCGGGAGGAGAGACGATCCTGCAGGCCAGAAAATAGACACTGTCCAGCCGGAGCCGATGCTGTGCCTCGGGTAAGACGTTACAGGATTGTCATGGGAAATGAGTATCGCGCCGGAATGAGCAGCACAAAGCAACCGCAAATAGCCCAGCCGCAGCCCATAGTTCCCTGCGCCGCTTCGGGCGATGGTGCCACCTCTGTGGCACAGGCCGGGCCGCATGTGTCGGACACCGCCATGAGCGCGGATTTCCTGAACACACCCTTTCCCGAACCGGTCTCGCTGGACGGGTTCGACCCGTCGGGGCCAGAGCGGTTCTTCAATCGCGAATTGTCATGGCTGGCCTTCAACTGGCGGGTGCTGGAAGAAGCGGTCAACCCACGCGTGCCGCTTCTGGAACGCCTGCGCTTCCTCTCCATCTCGGCGGCCAATCTGGATGAGTTTTACACTGTGCGCGTCGCGGGCCTGCGCGAACTGGCGCGGGCGGGCAATACCACCCCGTCAGATGACGGGCGCATACCGGCCGAACAATTGCAGCTTATCCACGAAGATGCGCGCCGCCTGATGGAGTATCAGCAACAGATCTGGTCCGGCCTGCGGGGTGAGCTTGCCGAGGCCGGAATCGTTCTGCTGACCCACAAGGACCTGCGCGAGTCCGACCGCAACGAATTGCGCGCCTATTTTCTGGAACATGTGTTCCCGGTCCTGTCGCCGCTGGCCATCGACCCTGCGCACCCCTTTCCCTTTATCCCCAATGCGGGCTTCTCGCTCGCGCTGGAGTTGGAGGACAAGCGCGGGCGCATCGTGAACGCGCTGGTGCCGATTCCAAACCAGATCGCGCGCTTTGTGCGGCTGGGCCGCGACCCGGTGCGCATGCTGCCCCTGGAGGAACTGGTGCTGGCCGAGTTGGACAGCCTGTTTCCGGGCTATCACCTCAAAGGGTCCTGCACATTCTCGGTGCTGCGCGACAGCGATCTTGAGGTCGAGGAAGAAGCCGAGGATCTGGTGCGCGAATTCGAGGTCGCGCTGAAGCGCCGTCGCCGGGGCGAAGTGGTGCGCATGAAGATCTCGGCAGGCGCGCCGCCCGAGTTGCGCGAGGTCGTGATGGAGGAACTGGCCGTTCCCGCAAGCGATGTCATCGAGGTCAACGGCATCATGGGCATCTCGACCCTGAAGGAGCTGGTGCTGGACGAACGCCCCGACCTGCTTTGGCCCAGTTTCACCCCGCGCGTGCCCGAACGCGTGCAGGACCATGGCGGCGACATGTTCGCTGCCATCCGCCAGAAGGACATGTTGCTGCACCACCCCTATGAGACATTCGACATGGTGGTGCGGTTTCTGGAACAGGCCGCGCGCGACCCCGATGTGCTGGCCATTCGCCAGACGCTTTACCGCACCTCGCGCGACAGTCCGATTGTCGCCGCGCTGTGCGAAGCGGCAGAGGCGGGCAAATCCGTGACCGCACTGGTCGAGCTGAAGGCCCGCTTTGACGAGGCCGCGAATATCCGCCAGTCGCGGCGGCTGGAACGCTCGGGCGCGCATGTCGTCTATGGGTTCGTGAACTACAAGACTCATGCCAAGATCAGCACGGTCGTGCGGCGCGAAGGGGACAGGCTGGTGACCTACACCCATTGGGGCACTGGCAATTACCACCCGATCACCGCGCGCATCTATACCGATCTGTCGCTTTTCACCTGCGACGCGGCCCTTGGGCGGGATGCGACGCGCGTGTTCAACTACGTCACCGGCTATGCCGAACCCGCGCAGTTGGAGAACCTGTCAATCTCTCCCCTGTCGATGAAGCCACGCCTGCTGGAGATGATCGCCGCCGAGGCAGAGGCCGCGCGCGAAGGGCGCCCGGCAGAGATCTGGGCCAAGATGAATTCGATCATCGAGCCCGATGTGATCGACGCACTTTATGCCGCCAGTCAGGCGGGGGTCCGCATCAGCCTTGTGGTGCGGGGCATCTGCGGGTTGCGCCCCGGCATCAAGGGCCTGTCCGAGAATATCCGCATCAAATCGGTGGTGGGGCGGTTTCTGGAGCATTCGCGGATCGTGTGTTTCGGCAATGGGGCGGGGCTGCCCTCGGATCAGGCGCGGGTGTTTATCTCTTCTGCCGACTGGATGGGGCGCAATCTGAACCGGCGGGTGGAAACACTGGTCGAGATTCAGAACCCGACCGTCAAGGCGCAGATCGTGGGGCAGATCATGGCCGCCAATCTGGCGGATGAGGCGCAAAGCTGGGTCATCCGCCCCGAAGGCCCGGCGCTGCGCACCCTGCCCGACGCAGACGCCTCGCGCCGGTTGTTCAACTGCCACCGGTTCTTCATGGAAAACCCGTCCCTGTCGGGGCGCGGGTCAGCCGGGGCGCAGGATGTGCCCGAACTGACCCATTCGCATGACTGACTGCGCTCGCATCATGCCTTCAATTCCCTGAACGACCCGCCTAGACAGGGCAGGCTTGCGCCGTGTGGCGCGTCGGGGAACGCGTATGCTGCTGATCACGATATGGCCGCTCTTTGCCATGATAGGGCTGGGCTTTGTGCTGGCGCGCCGGGGCTTTCCGTCCGATGCGTTCTGGCCCGCTGCCGAGCGGTTCAACTATGCGCTGCTGTTTCCCGCGCTGCTGGTNGTCAGCCTGGCCGACGCGCCCTTGCGCGACCCGGCGCTGCTGCAGCTTGGCGCGGCCGCCGTCACCATCATCCTGATCGCATCAGCCGCGCTGTGGCTGTTCCGCCGCGTGGTGCCGATGCCCGCCGCGCGCTTCGGCCCGATGCTGCAGGGCACAGTCCGGTTCAATACCTATCTGGGGCTGGCGCTGATTGCATTGCTGGCGGGGCAAAACGGGCTGGAGCGGGCCGCTGTCTATCTGGCCATCGCCGTGCCCCTGGTGAATGTGCTGTCGATCCTTGCACTGACGGATCGGGCCGCGCCGCTGACCATCCTGCGCGCGATCCTTCTGAATCCGCTGATCATCGCCTGCGTAGTCGGATTCGCGCTGGCGTTGACGGGCATCGGGTTGCCCTATGGCACGGACAGTTTTCTGGGGCTGATCGGTCAGGCCAGCTTGCCGCTGGGGCTGCTGAGCGTGGGGGCCGCGCTGAAACTCTCGGCGCTGCGGGCGGAATTCGGCGCGCTGGCGGGGATCGGGGTGGTCCGCCTGCTGGCCATGCCTGCGCTGGCGGCCCTGATTGGCATTCTGTTCGGGCTGGGCGGGACCGAAGCGCTGGTGCTGGTGATCTTCTCGGCCATTCCGACGGCACCGACCGCCTATGTGCTGACGCGGCAACTGGGCGGGGATGGCGCGCTGATGGCGGGGATCGTGACCTCTCAGACGATTGTGGCCGCGATCAGCATTCCGCTGGTGATCCTTGTCTTCGGCGCGCTGTAAGCGGTCACGCGACGCCGCTGCTTGCACTTCCCGGCGCGCAGGCGTAGCTCTGGCCCCATGCTCTCGCTCACTGATCCCGATGCGCAGCCCGCCTGCCCCGCGCCGTTCAACATGGCCGCCTATGTGCTCGCCGCAGGCAGCGCCACGCCCGACAAGATTGCGCTGCAAATCGTAGGTGCCAGCCGGGCGGAGCGCTGGTCCTATGCGCGGCTGATCGCCGCTGTCAGGGGCACGGGCACGGGGCTTTTGCAACGCGGCCTGCAGCCCGGCGACCGGGTGCTGATGCGGCTGGGCAATACGGTCGATTTTCCGGTGGCCTATCTGGGCGCGATTGCCGCCGGGCTGGTGCCGATCCCGACCTCGACCCAACTGACCGGCCCCGAGATCACGCGCATCGCACAGCAAACCGCGCCCGCGCTGGTGCTGGCGGGCGCAGATGTAGCCCTGCCCGATCACCCCGCCCCGGTGCTGGACCAGAGCGCGTTGCGCGCCATGCATGATCTGCCTGCCTGCGAGTGGCATATGGGCAGCCCGGAGCGGCCCGGCTATATCATCTACACCTCGGGCAGTGGCGGCAGCCCGCGCGCGGTTGTCCATGCCCATCGCGCGATCTGGGCGCGGCAGATGATGTGGCAGGACTGGTATGCCCTGCGCGCCGAGGACCGGATGCTGCATGCAGGTGCCTTCAACTGGACCTATACGCTGGGCACGGGGCTGATGGACCCCTGGGCCATCGGGGCCAGCGCGCTGATCCCCGCGCCGGGCGCACCGCTGGGGCTGATGCTGCGCCGCTACGATGCGACGCTCTTTGCCGCTGCGCCCGGCGTCTACCGGCAATTGCTGAAGGACGGGCGCAAGCTGGACCTGCCCCATCTGCGCCACGGCCTGTCCGCGGGTGAGAAACTGCCCGAGGTCACGCGCGCCGCCTGGAAGGACGCGACCGGGTGCGAGATCTATGAGGCGCTGGGGATGTCGGAATGTTCGACCTATATCTCATCCTCGCCGCGCCGCCCTGCCGCGCCGGGGGGCGCAGGCTATCCGCAGGCCGGGCGCCGGGTCGCCGTGCTGGGCGAGGATGGCGCGCCCGTCACCCGCAACAGCCCCGGCATGCTGGCCGTGCACCGGGGCGATCCGGGGCTGATGCTGGGCTATCTGGGCGCAGAGGGGCCGGAACTGCCCCTGACGGGGGATTGGTTCGTGACGGGCGACCGGGTCAGCATGGCCGAGGATGACGCGATCACCTATCTGGGCCGCGATGACGACATGATGAATGCAGGCGGTTTCCGCGTCTCGCCGCTGGAGGTCGAGCAGGCGCTTGCCCGCCACCCCGCCATTCAGGACATCGCCTGCACCGAGGTAAGCCCGCGCGAGGGTGTCAGCATCATCGCGGCCTTTTACACCGCAGAGGCCCCGTTGAACGAGAGCGATCTGATGGAGTTCGCCGCCACGGCGCTGGCGCGCTACAAGCAGCCGCGCCTCTACCGTCATTGCGCCAGCCTGCCGCGCAGCGCGAATGGCAAACTGTCGCGCCGGGCGCTGCGCACAAGCTTCGAGGCAGGCACATGATCCCGCTGGAAATATGGTCCGATCCGATCTGCCCCTGGTGTCTGATCGGCAAGACGCGGCTGGACCGGGCGCTGGAATCGCGCCCCGATCACCCGTTCGATATCCGCTGGCGCCCCTTTCAGCTCAACCCCGACATGCCGGCAGAGGGCATGAAGCGCGACGAATACATGTCACTGAAATTCGGCGATGCCGACGGGGTGCTGAACGCCTATCGCCCGGTGGTCGAGGCGGCCGAAAACTCCGGCCTGACCCTCGATCTGCCTGCGATCACGCGCACGCCCAACACGCTGAACGCCCATCGCCTGATCCACTGGGCCGGGCTGGAGGGGCGGCAGACAGCCATCGTCTCGACCCTGTTTCGCGCCTATTTCCAGCAGGGGCGCGATATCGGCGATGCCGCCACGCTGCTGGAACTGGCGGAAGGCTGCGGCATGGACCGCGCCATGACCGCGCGCCTGCTGAACAGCGATGCCGATGCGCAGCTTGTCCGCGACGCCGACCGCGATGCCCGCGCGCGCGGCATTCAGGGCGTGCCCTGTTTCATCCTGAACGGGGAATACGCGATCACCGGCGCCCAGCCCGTGACGCTGTGGCAAGAGGTGATCGACGATCTGCAAGGCGGGACCGCCACGTGAGCCGATGGACCCCGACCCGCCCACTGGGATTTGGCGAATTCGTGGCGCTGATGGCGCTCCTGATCTCGACCGTGGCCTTTTCCATCGACGCGATGCTGCCTGCGCTGCCCACGATCGGGCAGGAACTGTCACCCGACAACCCCGCGCGCGGGCAATTGGTCATCGCCAGTTTCGTGCTTGGGCTGGGGCTGGGCACGCTGGTCTGGGGGCCGATCTCGGACGCGTTCGGGCGCAAATCGGTATTGCTGGTGGGGATCGCGATCTATCTGGCCGGGGCGGTACTGGCGATCTATTCCTGGTCCATAGAGACATTGCTGGCCGCACGCCTGCTGCAAGGGTTCGGCGGCGCGGCGCCCCGCGTGGTCGCCACGGCCATGGTACGCGATCTGTATGCGGGGCGCAGCATGGCGCGTGTCACATCGATCATCATGACATTGTTCGTGCTGGTTCCCGCGCTGGCGCCGTCAGTCGGGGCGGGGATCATCTGGCTGTCGGATTGGCGCCTGATCTTTCTGGCCTTCGTCGTCTTTGGCGTCACGGCGGCGCTGTGGCTGATGCTGCGTCAGCCGGAATCGCTGCCGCCAGAGAAACGCCGCCCCCTGCGCCCGCGCGCGCTATGGGCATCGATTGTCGAGATTGTCAGCAACCCGGCAGTGATGGTCTATGTCGTGGCGCTGGCCTTTGCCTTTGCGCCGCTCTTTGCCTGGCTGTCGAACCTGCCCATGATCTTTGATGATGTCTATGACCGCGCCAGCACCTTTCCCTTCTGGTTCGCCGCAACCGCGCTGGTCGCGGGTACGGCCAGCATCGTGAATGCGCGGCTGGTCATGCGACTGGGCATGAAGAAGATCGCGACAAGCGCCTTTGCCTGGCAGGCCAGCGTGTCGCTGCTGTTTCTGGGGCTGCTGCAACTGGACCTGCCCGCGCCATGGGATTTCGGGTTGTTCTTCGTGTTCATGTGTTCGGCCTTCTTTTCCATCGGGCTGACATTCGGCAATCTGAACGCGCTGGCGCTGTTGCCGCTGGGGCATATGGCGGGAATCGGGTCATCCGTGGTGATGTCACTCTCGACTGTGGGATCGGTCATGATCGCGCTGCCGATCTCGCTGGCCTATGACGGCACGCCGCTGCCGCTGATCACCGGCATGCTCATCTGCGCGAGCGTCGCGCTCTCGCTCATGCTGCTTGCACGCAGAGTTGCACAGGACGAGGCCGCGTGATTTAAGCTGGGGCAGCTTTCAGTCATCGCGCAAAGGGGCGTTCATGGAACTTGTTCTCGCACTTGTGGTCCTGCTGGTTCTGATCGTCCTGCTGGGGCTGAAGATCGTGCCGCAATCGGAAAATTTTGTCGTCACCCGGCTGGGCGCCTATCGGCGCACGCTGGATGCGGGGGTCAATGTCATCATCCCCTTCCTCGACCGGGTGCATTCCAAAGTGCCGGTCAACGATCAGGTGCTCAACGATATCTCGCTCGAGGTCGTGTCGGCCGATAACGTCGTTTACGGGGCGCAGCTTCTGGTCGTCTACCGGATCGTGAACCCCGAGGCGGCGGTGTTCCGCGTCAACAGCATCGACAATCTGGTGATCGGGCTGGTGCAATCGCTGGTGCGGTCCGAACTGGGCAAGGTGGAACTGGATCAGGTGCAATCGGATCGCGGGTCGCTGAACGTGGCGCTTCTGGAGGCGCTGGAGGATGCGGGCAAGACCTACGGCATCACGATCTCGCGCTCGGAAATCACCGATGTGAAACTGAACGAGACGACGCAAAAGGCCATGGCAGAGGTGCTGGCCGCGGAGCGCGAGCGCCGCGCTGCGATCACCCGCGCCGAAGGTATGCGCCGCGCAGCAGAGTTGAACGCGGATGGCGAACTTTATGAGGCGCAGCGCCGGGCCGATGCGATCCGCGCCATTGCCGAGGCCAATGCCGAAGCCAACCGCGCCATCGCTGCATCGCTCGAGGGGGACAATGCGCGCGAGGCGCTGACCTTCCAGACCGCGCGCATGCAGGTCGAGGCACTGGAAGGGCTGTCGAAATCCGACAATGCCAAACTGATCATGCTGCCCGGCGGACCATCCAACGCCTTCCGCGAGGCGGCAGCGATCCTCAAGGATATCTGAGGCCATGGACCTGTTCGCGCTGCCTGACTGGGTGATATGGGGGCTGATCGGCGCCGTTCTGCTAGGCGCCGAAATGCTGACCACTGCCTATGTCGCCCTTGGCTTCGCCATCGGCGCGGTCGTGACCGGGCTGATCACCTGGATGTTTCCGGGGCTGCATATTTTCGTGCAGGCGCTGATCTGGGCGGCCGTCGGGCTGGCGGTCTGGCTGGGCTTTGCGCGCTGGCACAAGCTGCGTCGTCAGTCCCACCGCGATATCAACGATTTCAACTCGCTCGATTCGCTGCCCCGTTCAGACCGCAGGCCACCCAAGGATCAGGACTGACCCGCAGGCCTCTGCCCGCCCCGTGCCACTGGCACGGGACGCGCCCGCGAAGGGTGCCGGGGCGGGTGGGAGGGGGCCCCCTGAGCGGGCGCGTGCGCTCCAATGCACCTCAGCCGCTATAGAGCCCTTCATAGATCGGCGACAGGGTTTCCGTGTCAAACAGCGATGACACGGAGGTGCCCTTCCATGTGTTCAGGATCCCTTGGGCAAACATCGGGGCCGTGGGCACGATGCGGATATTGGGCGCGTTCGTCACTGCCTCGGTCGGCGTGATCGAATCGGTGATCACCAGCGATTTCATGACCGACTTGGTGATCCGCTCGACCGCAGGGCCGGACAACACCCCGTGGGTGATGTAGCTGTGCACTTCGGTCGCGCCGGCCTCGACCAGCACTTCGGCGGCCTTGCACAGCGTCCCGGCCGTGTCGCAGATGTCATCGACGATGATGCAGGTCTTGCCGGTCACATCCCCGATCACCGTCATCTCGGCCACTTCGCCCACTTTCTCGCGGCGCTTGTCCACGATGGCCAGCGCGCAGCCCAGCCGCTTGGCCAGTTCGCGCGCCCGCGCGACCCCACCGACATCAGGCGAGACGATGGTCACATCCTCCAGCCGCCCCTTGAAGTGATGCTGCACATCCAGTGCAAAGACCGGCGCAGCATAAAGGTTATCGACCGGAATATCGAAAAACCCCTGAATCTGCGCGGCATGCAGGTCCAGCGTTAGGATACGCTCGATCCCCGCTTGCGTGATCATGTTGGACACCAGCTTGGCCGAGATCGGCGTGCGCGCCTTGGTGCGGCGGTCCTGCCTTGCATAGCCGAAATAGGGAATCACCGCCGTGATCCGCGCCGCCGAGGACCGTTTCAGTGCATCCGCGATGATCAGCAGTTCCATCAGATGGTCATTCGCGGGTTTCGATGTCGACTGGATGATGAACATGTCCTCGCCCCGGACATTCTCGAACACCTCGACAAAGACCTCACCATCATTGAAACGCTCGACCCGCGCATCGACCAGCGCGACCGACATGCCGCGATGCAGGCTCATTCTGCGGGCGATGGCCTTGGCCAGCGGCGGGTTGGCATTCCCGGCGATCAGTTTGGGTTCCGAGCGTTCGATCATGGAGGCGGTCCTTGCAAATCCACAGCGTTGACACCGCTTATCACCCCGTTACCGTCTTGCAAACGGCCTTGCCCGGCAAAGGATACA
>SL_7KL_010_BRINEDRAFT_10000479_pt1 | contig 18881 bp, 17 predicted proteins | sample SodLak_010_BRINE_FD_10663 | JGI IMG/M metagenome (IMG submission 10663)
CAGGGGATCGAGCTTCTCGGGTGACAGCCTGTCCAGGCGACCAAGGTTGGCGACCACCTTGATCCTGACCTTGCCTTCCGCGTCGCGATGCCCCTCCACCAACTGGAGATAGCTTCGACCGCCTGATTTTGAGATGCGCGTATACATTGGACTAACGTTAAGTCCGAATACGCCAAACTTGCAACCTATTTATTACCAAAACGTGTTACAACGGAGCTTCGCCAAAGCAGGAGGCTTTGGGACGGTAACCCATTGAAAACTATAGCATCGCAAAACCGCAGATAGAGAATTTACCCAATTTGCTGTCGAACTTCGGCTGCCCGCTCGACCGAGGTCGACGCAGGCGAAGGCTTCGGCGCAGGTGGCTCCGCTGGCACCTCAGAGGGCGCGAGTGTCACCGGCATGAACTGCAACGGTGCGGCACCGCCAGCAAGTTCGCCGTTGCGATATTGACGCCGCCAGCGCACCAGCAGCGTTCGACCAATATCATGGCGACGCGCTGTCTCGGCCATGCTCCCGCGCGGGCCGAAACTCTCTTCCACAATGCGAACCTTCTGCGCATCCGTCCAGCGCCGACGGCGGCCGGTATCGGTGACAGATAGGATCTCGACTTCGGGTCTGTATCTATGGTCGGACATAACGTCGGACCTAAGCGGAAATCTTCAGCGCAAAAAGACGGCCCTCGGCGGAGGCTTACCCAAGACCGGCACAGTAGCCGCGACCTCGCAGGCAAGGACCAACTCTCACCCTTCCCGGAACTGTCCGGGAATTACTGAAATCCCTGTCCGGGATTTACCGAAATGCGTGTCCGGGAATTTCCGTAATCACTGTCCGGGAATTTGCGAAACCCGCATTCTCAGGTCAGTGCAACCCACAGCATCCGGCCCGCAGTGATGCACAGGAAGACCGCGAATGCCCGCTTGATCCAGATGGGTTCCAGCGCATGGGCCAGACGCGCCCCTAGCGGCGCACATAGAACCGAGAGCGGCATTATAAGCGCAGCCGCCGGGACATTTGCGTAGCCAAGGGAAAGGGGCGGTCTTCCCTCGACCCCCAGCCCGGTGACCATCATTGCAATCGCCGCAGGCACACCGATGACCAGCCCCAGTGCGGCCGCCGTTCCGACTGCGCGATGCACTGGAAACGAGAATGCGGTCATCAATGGAACCCCTAACGTGCCAGCGCCAATCCCCATCATTGCCGAAACGGTTCCCATGCCAGAGGCCATCGCAGGCTGCGCGCCCGGTGCTTGCGGCAGTGCATCGGCGATGACGCGAATCTTCGGAAGCGCAAGGTTCCATGCGACCAGTAGCCCTATACTTCCGAAAACCAGCAGAAGGATCTGGCCTGACACCAGCCCGGCAAGCAACCCGCCAGCCAAGGCACCTGCCGCCATCCACGGAGCCCATCGCCAGACAAGTGTCATGTCAACGGAACCGCGCCGATGATGTGCCCGTGCAGAAGATACGGCCGTGACAGAGACTGTGATAAGCGATGTCGCGACAGCGACCTGCATCCCCAATTCCGGGGGCAGCCCCAAAACAGAGAAGACCCAGAACAGGACAGGCACGACCACGATCCCACCACCAACGCCCAGCAATCCTGCGAGCACACCGGCAACACCACCAGTCCCGATGACGCCGATGGCGAGCAGTGTTACATCCCAAAATGCTAGTGCATTCATGTTGGATCTCCAAGATTAGGTTGTGATCAAGCCAGTCCTGACGGTCATTCCCGAATTAAAGAAATGTGTGGCGCTCAGCCACTTCTGGTTCAGTCGCTCGCATCAAAGTTCCGATCAAGGATGTTGTCAGCGATCACCGACCGTTCCCCATCGTCCTGAGGCTTCCCGCTCCGTTTTGGGTATGCTTTCAACGCATTCTTGCGCATCAGCCGCTCGATCCAGTGAAGGCCGCAGATCAGGCCCTCTTGGAGGACGTCCTGCCACACACGCCGAACGCCATAGGTTTGGCCACTCTCCTTGAACCTATTGTGGATTCCCGCCTCTTGTCCGGTGGCCGATCCACGATTCTCCTATCGAGGCTGGATCTGCGGGCGGATCGGCTACCCAATGACGACCAGGGTCGACGATGGCAGCGCGTTCATCTCCCGTGGTCTCGATCTTTGGACCTATGCCAACGACGTCATGCTGGATTTCTCACAGCCCGGGAAACCCACGGACAACGGCTTCATCGAAGCGTTCAACAGCAAGCTCAGGGCGGAGTGTCAGAGGTCTTCGATAGCAGATGCACCAAGTTGCCGGATGGACTTCGAGGGCCTCGCAAGGTGCAATGAGGGGCATGAGTGAAGCGCTGATCGTCCAGACATTGAAGCAGAAGCGCGCTGAGATCCTTGGTCAGATCAAGGCATACGAGACTCAGATTACGCAACTTCGTAGGCTTCTTGGTCAATCAGCTGGATGACCGTCCGGCACTCATCTGTGTATTTTATTGCATCATGCTATGCCCGCATTCACGTGACCTTTACGCAGCCGCGTCTGACGAAGCCGGAGGGTACGAGCTCAAGGTGGCCCAAAGAGGTGACCTTCTACGGGCTCACCGAGACCAGATTTCTTTCCCTGCAGTTCGCCAAATTTGATCTGGTAAGACGTCATTCGGGTGACAGCCAGCGCAGCATGTTGAGCCAGAGCGTTCGGTACCCTTCCCAAGCAAGAAACTCTGGCGGCAGCCAGTGGGGGGCCATATCCGAAGCCCAGGCGATGGATCGACCTTTGCCATATCGTCCGGTTACCAAGAGTGGATGCCCGCCTTCTTCTTCAGGTAGGCTGGCGATCACCTCGGCTCCGTCGCGGGCGACGATTTCGTTCGCGCCAATGATATACGGCCAGTCGGCTGGAACATCTTTGAGAATCGGATGATCGGCGTTGGCAAGGATCTTGGCCTTGAATCCGTCAGGCACCTCGAGCCGGTCGTCGTAGGGTAGGCATGTCACGGGGAGTGCGGTCTCTACCGGGGTACGGCGCCAGCGGCCTCTGCCATCGATTCCTTGGAATGTCAGATAGCCGCCAACCATCATCAGCCCGCCGCCGTCATGTGTCCAGTCACGCAGCAACTTGAGGCGATTGGGACGCCGTTCGCTCTTAATAAAAACTTCGGGCGGCAAAAGAAGCGAGTTCGAACCGATGTCCGAGATCATGATAATATCCCACTTGTCTAACCCCTCGCGGTCATAGGGCAGGTCGCTCACCGCTTCATGCGAGGGCATGAAGGTCACGTCGAACTCGCTGTTTTTAATCGCATCCAGGAAGGGACCAGCACCAGTATGGTAGTGGGCGCTCGCGAAGTTATCAAAGCCCTTAAAGTGGGTCTCGCTAGTGATCCAGCTCTCTCCAACCAGCAGCACTTTCTTGGTCATTTGTTCGTCTTTCTCGGGTATTTTGCTGAAAGTCCCCCCCGCACGATGATCCGTGCGGGGGGGACGGGTCAGGGGTGCATTCACGCACCCACTTTTGCAACCTATTCCATAGAAGCAAATTGCAGGCGCAAGGCGCCGTCGGGCCACTGAACCCAGTCCAGATCGGTTACCGAAGCCTGAAGCATCTGCGGGAAGACAAGAAAGAGCAGTGGCGCTTCGTCGGCGATGATTTGCTGCGCCTGCGCGTAAAGCTCGGCACGAGCGGTTTGGTTCGTCTCGGTCCGCGCTTCGTTAAGCAGGCGATCGACCTCTTCGTTCTCCCAGCCGGGGAAGTTGTTCGGGCCATCGATAGTAAAGTAGTTGAATATATTGCCATCGGGATCTGAGCGACCAGACCAAGGCGACATCGTCAAGTCCGAAGTTCTTTCTCGAAGGACTGTGATAAGGCTGGTCGAGTCGATTTGGTTGATTGATACCTCGAAGCCGGCGTTGCTCACCTGCGCCTGAAGAATCTGGGCGATCCGTACATGGATGGGTGAGTTGGTTACCGTGATCTCGACACTCAAGGGTGTTTGGATTCCGGCCTCTTCGAGCATTGCCCTGGCCCCATCTGCGTCGTCACGCGGCGCCTCGAGGCTATCGTCATAGGCCCACTCAATGGAGGGCGGGATCGCACCGAATGCCGGAGTTGCCGCACCGAAATAGGCCGACTGAATGATAACCTGCGGATCAATGGCCATAGAGAAGGCGCGGCGAATGTCGGCATTGTCGAACGGTTCACGGGTCGTATTGAACGAAAAAGCATTGAAGGCAAGACCCGGGCTTTCCTTCAGGCTTAGACTATCTTCGCGTTCGATCTGTGGGATAAGCTGGGGGGCTACGCCGTCAATCAACTGGACGGTACCCGAGCGCAGGTTGTTGATCCGCACCGTTTCGTCTGGAATCGGACGGAACACCACGCGGTCAATATCCGGCGTACCGCGCCAATAGTCATCAAACGCCTCAAGCGAGAGTTCAGAGTTTGGGGTCCAGTTCACTACCCTGTAGGGTCCAGCACCGACGGGCTGGCTGGCGAAATCTTCGCCCAGCTCCTCAACAGCGGTGGGTGAAACCATCATTCCCGCGCGGTTTGCGAGCACCTGCAGAAGAGGTGCATAAGGGGCACTCAGCGTCAGCGTTACTTCTAGGGGGCCAGTAACCTCGACGCTTTCCAATGGGCCTAGCTCACTGCCGCGTGGGCTGCCGATTTCGTCGTCGAGATAGCGCTCAAAGTTGAATTTGACCGCCTCTGCATCCAGCGTTGTACCGTCGTGGAAGGTCAACCCCTCCCTGAGTGTCAGGATATAAGTGGTCTCGTCTGGCATCTCATAAGATGCCAATCCCGGCTCGATCTCGAGCTCGGGCGTAGTATGCAATAGTGGCTCGAAGATATTATATTGTACCGCAAGCTCGAAAAACGATGCCATGAGCGCTGGATCGAGCGTGACAGGATCCGAGACGATGGCAACGTTGACCGGCGAGCTGTCCTGCGCGGTCGAAGCGACCGGCGCAAGGCTAGCTGCGAAGCCGACTAGCGCCGTAGCGGTGAAGAAGTGTCTTCTTTTCATGTTCTTTCTCCCAGTTGGTTGCGGTGATTTAAGCTGTTCGGGGGTCGTAGAAGTCACGCAGTGCGTCTCCGACTACGTTGAAGCCGAGGACAGTAAGGAAGATCGCAAACCCCGAGAACCAAGCCATCCACGGTGCGAGCTCTAAAAAGCCGATCGCGTCGCGAAGCATGTTGCCCCATGTGGCAGTCGGGGGTTGCGCGCCGAGGCCGAGAAACGAGAGGTAGGACTCTGTGATGATAGCCGCTGCGAACAGCAGCGAGCCCTGCACCAACATCGGTGCGGCGATGTTGGGCAGGATAGTGCGGAACAAGATATTCCAGCCTCCGAAACCGAGCGCGCGTTTGGCCTCGACAAAATCGAGCGAGCGCACAACCATAGTTTGCGCTCGTGCGATGCGGGCGAAGACGGGAAGGTTCACGACCGCAATGGCGAGAATTGCGTTGCCCAGACTTGGCCCTAGGACCGCGGTGATCGCCAGCGCGAGAAGTACACCGGGAAATGCGAAGATCACGTCCATCAGGCGCATGATAATTGTGTCAGCCCAGCCCGACAGGTATCCTGCAATCGCGCCGATCAAGCCCCCGATTATCAACGACGCTAAGACGCTGCCAAGCCCTACGAGAAGCGATACACGCGCCCCAAATAGCACGCGGGTCAAGATATCCCTGCCAAGCTCGTCGGTACCGAAAGGGTGGGCAAGACTTGGCGCTTGCAGAACCGCAAGAAAGTTAGTCTCGTTCGGTCCATAGGGTGTCAAAACTGGCGCAAAGATTGCACTGACCACAGCGAGTGTCACCAGCGCGCCGCCAAGTATCGCTCTTGGGCTCGAAACGAGGCGGGTGAACCGCGTTGAACTGCCGGTCGCAACCGGTGAAATGGTGACCTCAGTCATGACGGACGCATCCTTGGATCAACTAAGGTGTAGATGATGTCGGTGATAAGGTTGATCAGCACGAACAGAGCCGCAGTGACCAAGATTGCCCCCTGAACCACCGGGTAATCGCGCGCGAAGATCGCATCAACGGTTAGCTTGCCGATACCCGGCCAAGAAAAAATGGTCTCGGTGATAACTACTCCGCCAAGTACCTGCCCGAATTGGAGGCCGATCAGAGTGATGATGGGTATCTGCGCATTGCCAAAGGCATGCGTCCAAATCACTTTGCGCCACGGTAGGCCCTTGGCGCGCGCGGTACGTACGTAGTCGGATTGCAGAACTTCAAGCATTGCTGAGCGCGTCATGCGCATGACTGCCGCGGCCAGGGCGGTGCCTAGAGTGATGGCAGGCAAAATGAGATGCCATAGGAATAATCCGAAATTCGTACTGGGGGCTACGTATCCCGAAGCTGGCAAGATCGGCAGTTGGATCGAAAACAATAGGATCAACAGTACGCCGATCCAAAAACTCGGCATCGATAAGCCGAAGAGTGACAGCAGCGATGCAGCTGCGTCTGCACCGGTATCGCGTCGGGTAGCCGCAATCACACCCATTGGGATCGCAATAGCTAGCGATATAACCGTCGCCGCCAACGCTAGCCAGAGTGTTGGCAAAAGCGACATGGTTAGAAGCGAAAGTACATCTCGCCCACTTTGGATTGATCTACCAAAATCACCACCAAGAATGTTCGTGATCCATACAAAGTACTGGACGAACCAGGACTCATCGAGCGCATATCGAGTACGTAGTGCCGCGATCGCCTCAGGCGTGGCCTCCATCCCAAGGAGGGCCACGACCGGGTCGCCGGGAATAAGGCGGACAAGCAGAAAAACGACGATCGACACCCCGAACAGAATCGGGATCAGGCTGATCACTCGTCCAAGTATCTGACGGCCCAAGGTTAGCCTCCAAGCGCAGAAAGGCGCGATAATTTTTGATTGAACGCGTTCAATGAATTATTGAACCAGTTCAATTATCCATTTATGAGTCGAATTGGGTAGGTGATGTCAATGGAGAAAATTATCGTGCAGTCAGATTTGCCCGTTGCGCCGACAGGGGCAGCACCGTCGCGTTCAGTTCCAGATATGGCGCGCGAAGTGCTTACGATACGCGGGCTTTCTGTGGGTTTCGGCAGCTTTGATGTGCTCGACCGAATCGACTTGACAGTGAACGCCGGCGAGCTGGTCTGCGTGGTCGGTGAAAGTGGATCGGGAAAGAGCATGACCGCCCTCGCGACGATAGGGCTGACGCCTAATGAGGCGCGGGTCTCAGCAGATCGCATGACTTTCGACGGGCAAGAGCTTCTGTCGCTGGGCGAGGCTGGTATGCGAGCGTTGCGAGGCAACCGAATGGCAATGATCTTTCAGGAGCCCATGACATCGCTAAACCCCGTAATGACGATCGGCGCGCAGATCTGTGAGCCCTTGCGCCAACATCGCGGGGTGTCCGCTGCCGCGGCGCGAGAGAAGGCACTAGCGATGTTGCGCCGCGTGCAGATTCCTGCGCCTGAGGCGCGGTTCGATCAGTACCCGCATCAGTTGTCCGGGGGTTTACGACAGCGCGTGATGATCGCGATGGCCTTGGTATGTCAGCCGCGCCTGCTGATTGCGGACGAGCCCACGACGGCGCTCGACGTGACAATCCAAAAGCAGATCCTGCGACTCGTGGACGAACTACGCCACGAAATGGAAACCTCTGTACTTTTCATCACGCATGACCTCGCTGTCGTGTCCGAGATCGCTGATCGTATAGCAGTCATCTATGCTGGACGGATTGTCGAGGAGGGGACTCGGGATGAGATATTCAACGATCCGCAACATCCTTACACGCTGTCGCTTTTTTCGGCACTACCTCGACCTGAGGACAAGGGGCGCGCGCTTGCATCGATCCGTGGACAAGTGCCGATGCCGGGCGCGATGCCCGAAGGGTGTCGTTTCGCACCGCGGTGCCTCTTTGCAATCGAGCGGTGCCGCGTCGAACGACCGCCATTGAAAGAGTTGGATACCAAGACCCATCGCACCGCTTGTTGGCGCGCGCCTCTCGAGGATTCTGTGGCATGACGTCTCCCCTTCTCGAGGTAAAGAATCTCTATAAAAGCTTCGGCGGAAATGGAGGGTTGTTCCGTGCGGGCCCTCGTGCACACGTAGTTAAGGATGTGAGTTTTGACATTGCACGGGGCGAAACCTACGGGCTGGTTGGTGAAAGCGGGTCGGGAAAATCCACAATCGGTCGAACTGTCCTGCGCCTCCTGGAGCCAGATAGCGGCAAGGTGCGGTTTGACGGACAAGAAGTCACCGCGCTATCGGGAGCGGATTTGCGGCGGTTGAGGCGACGAATGCAGATCATTTTTCAGGATCCATTCAGCTCCCTGGACCCGCGCGTGCGTGTCGGTGAGGTACTGGCTCAGCCGATCCGATTGCACCGCCTGCGCGAAGGCGCAGCTGTCGAGGCGCGGGTAGATGAGCTTCTTGAAACCACCGGGCTCTCGTCACATCATAAATTGCGCTATCCCCACGAATTTTCGGGGGGGCAGAGACAACGAATCGCGATCGCACGCGCTCTTGCGGTCGAACCCGACCTAATCGTTTGTGACGAGGCCGTCTCGGCGCTAGACGTTTCGATACAAGCGCAAATCCTGAACCTTTTGGCAAGGCTGCGAGACGATCTTGGTATGTCCTACATGTTCATTTCCCATGACATGGCAGTCGTGCGTCACATCTCTGATCGGGTCGGGGTGCTTTACGCCGGACGCTTGGTAGAAACCGGAGAGGTGTCAGATGTGTTTGAAAGTCCATCGCATCCCTACACGCGGATGCTGCTCGCGGCGACGCCCAGCCTGAGCGGTCGCAGCCCGGATGCCGAGCAGAAGATCCATGGCAGCCCACCGAGTCCGTTCGAACAGATCAATGGTTGTGCCTTTGCTTCGCGCTGTTCCTTTGCCACCGCGAGGTGTACTTCAGATTCGCCCGACCTAGATGCCTTTGAGATACGCACTCATAGAGCGGCCTGTTGGCATGCCGACGATTTGCCGGATATGACTCTAGCGGGCGTAGCAGGTGACGCGGCGATGTCGCCGGCCTTTCGCAAGAGGATGGAACTCTTGCGCCGCGCCCATGATGCAGTGGCGCGATGAGCCCACCGACGCGCAAACCTGCAACCATCGCCGATGTTGCCAATCTGGCTGATGTCGCCAAGAGTTCGGTTTCGAATTACCTCAATGGTCACGTGCGCGTAGCCGATGCGACTGCGGCACGAATCGCCATGGCGATCACGAAGCTGAACTATCGTCCAGCTGCCGCGGCGCGTTCGCTGACATCGCGGCGATACAGCAACTTCGATGTCAACCGCCTGCCTGCTGGAACCCCCTGTCTAACAGCAGTTGGCCCAGTCAGTGTCGATACGATTGCCGAAGTTGCGGTTTTGCCTGCTTGTGGCGAAAAGAAAGAGGCGCCGCGCATCATTCGAACGCTTGGTGGAGCGACTGCAAACGTTGCTGTTCTGGCGGCAGGGCTGGGCGGCGACTTCAGGTTGGCGGCGTCGCTTCTAACCTCGCTTGGAGACGATCTTGATAGCGACTGGATAAAGGCCGAACTCGCTAGCCGCCATGTAGCGGTAATTTCACCGGTGGCGGAGCGCGGTAGCCGAGCACCACAGAATATGGTTCTGGTTTCACCGGACGGGACGCGGACCACCATTTCAGAACCGACTGACCCCGCACTAATTGACTTCGATGACTTCCTATCACGCACTACTACACCCTCGGACCGCCGATGGTGCCTCCTTTTCGACGGTCAGCAAGTTCCGCGCGCGCTGGAGCATATCGGTGACATCCGCAAAGCTGGGTTTCTGCCTGCGATGCACGGTGGTTACCCGCCGTTCCAGCTGCTTGAGGAGATGCTGGGACAGATCCTCGACGCCTTCGACTTTGTGATGATTAGTCGAGCAATGCTACGCGAAGGTTCGGTCGCACCGTTCATTGACCGCCTCGCCGAGGAAGCGCGTAAGCGTTCGCAATGGCCTGATACGGTTTTGGTCTCCTCCGGGACACAAGAGTTGGTCGCCGTCGAAGCGGATGGCGAAATTCTGCGTATGCCGCTGGAGAATGTTTCTCCAGTGGACGAGGGCAGCATCGACGACGCCATTACCGCCACTTTTTTAGCGGCTTGGCTGAACAACCGGTCGTTACCGGAGACAATGTCTATGGCATCGTCTGTTGCGATGCTGGTGGCCGGAAGCCTTGGGACGCAGGGGGTACATTCATGGACCCGCGAGCCCAGGGCCCGAAAGTGACAGATCAGCGATGACTGCCGGCGAGGATCTCGGAAAGGGTGAAGAAGGACGATGCGATGTGCCTGCGCATGCATTCCCGCGCCGCTTCGGAATCGCGGTCGAGGATCGCCTCAGTAATCTCGGTATGTTCGGCGTGCGAACTCGACTGCCGGAGTCTCTGAACCGAAAACTGCGCTCCCCGCCACGGCAGCGTGCGCAGGTTCAGTTCGTCCAATATACTCGACATAACTGCGTTGTGCCCGCCGATGCGAATCGCACTGTGAAACCGGGTATTTATATCGCTATAGCCGACACAGTCCCCTCTGTTAGCCTCCCCTTCGGTCAGAATGTCGGCGAGCTGCTGGCGTTCGGTGGTGGTCATGCGAATCGCGGCCAACGCCGCTATGTCGCTTTCGATTTCGCTCACCGCCTCGAAAAGCTCGGCTATGTCACCGGCCTCGATATGTCGTACCTTGATTCCGCGACGCGGTTCGCGCTCAACCAGTCCCGACTGCTCGAGCTGCATCAACGCTTTTTGCACAGGCGTCCGGGGCACCCCGTAGTTTTTCGCGAGATCTGGGACGTTCAGACCTTCGCCAGGACGAATCACACCCGACACGATCCGCTCCACGAGAGCAGTAAGCACCGTGTGGACAGAGCTGCAGCTGGTAGTTTGACTGGCCATGTTCTCACCTGCCTTTCATTCGTGAGTATATAACATTCGCAAAGTTCGATCTTTGGAAGTTATCCCTCGCATAACGATCCTGAAAACAGAGACCGGAAGACCCAAATGCACGATTTTTTTTCGAATGGCCGACCAAGTACCCTTGCTAAAAGCGCGATGGTGGCCACCTCGCACCCGCTTGCCTCTGCGGCGGGTCTCGAAATCCTCTCGCAGGGAGGCAACGCCGTGGATGCCGCGCTTGCCGCGTCGGCGGTCCAGTGCGTCGTCGAACCGCTGATGACCGGGATCGGAGGCGACTGCTTCGTGCTCTACGCCCCGAAAGATGGGCCGGTTCAAGCGCTGAACGGGTCGGGCTGCGCGCCGTCTGGGGCTAATTTGGAAGCAATGCGCGCCGCGGGCCTGACTAACGAAATTCCCCGTACCAGCCCGCATGCTGTGACTATTCCCGGTGCAGTTTCGGCTTGGTGTCTTCTGCACGAAACCCACGGCAGTATTTCGATGGAACGGCTGTTCGCCCGCGCGATTTCCTACGCACGTGATGGTTATCCGATCACGCCACGTTTGGCACAGGATTGGGCTGGTACTGCTGACCTGCTGCGGGGCGATTCGGGCGCTGCTGACTTGTTCCTGCCCGGAGGTGCTGCACCTGAACCAGGCGCGATGCACAGTCAGCCACTGTTGGCGGACCAACTGAGCGCCATCGCAGCGAAGGGCGCAACCGCGTTCTACGAGGGAAAGGCCGCGGCCTCCATGGTCGACTATCTGAGGGGGATCGGCGGCACCCACACGGAAGAGGATTTCTTCGCAGGCAAGAACCAGGCGTTCTGGACCGATCCGATCTCCGCTGATTATCGTGGTGTCGAGGTTGTCGAGTGTCCGCCCAATGGCCAAGGGCTGTGTGCCTTGATGATCCTTCGGATACTTGAGGGCTTTGACATGGGGCCCAAAACGCCTTTGGCCGACCGCATCCATCTTCATGCCGAGGCGACCAAGCTGGCCTACCATCACCGCGACGCCCTGATCGCGGACCCGGCGACTTCGACGGGGCTGGCCGAAGAACTGTTGTCGCAACGCAGTATCGACACGTTGCGCACTCGTATCGACCTTGAACGCGCGCTGACGCCAGCGCTCTGGTCCGAGCCCGAGCATGAGGATACCGTCTACATCAGCGTCGTCGATGCCGCAGGAAACGCGGTTTCCTTCATAAATTCGCTGTTTCACGGCTTCGGGTCTTGTCGCGTCGATCCGGGCACAGGCGTTGTGTTTCACTCGCGTGGACATTCGTTCCGCATGATCGCGGACCATCCCAACGTGATCGAGCCGAACAAGCGGCCCTTGCACACAATCATTCCAGGCATCGCGCGGCGTAACGGTCGGACGTGGATGAGTTTCGGCGTAATGGGTGGCGATTATCAAGCGGCAGGGCAGGCAGCCCTGTTGTCGGCTATGCTTGACCGGGGGCTCGAGCCGCAAGCTGCGATGGCTGAGCCGCGCAGTTTCGCGTTCAAGGGCGAGTTGCAGATCGAGCCTGCAATCCCCTCCGAGGTGCGCGCAGATCTCGAGAGGCGTGGCCACGTCCTCGTAGTGGCCGAAGCACCAATCGGCGGGAGTCAAGCTATTGAGATCGACGCGTCGACTGGGGTTTTGCGCGGGGGCAGCGATACCCGAAAAGATGGGATGGCTATCGGTTTCTGACTGCCCCAGACCGCTATGCATCGTAGATACGGCAGAAGGCATCGAAGGTCGCCCCATCTGCATAGCTGGACTGAGTGCCGTGCCCGGTGATCGAATGGGCCGCGTACCGCGCAGCAAGGTTAAGTGCGTCGAAAGGGGTGGCGCCCCCGGACAGGAACCGCGCGAAGCTGCCGATGAATGCATCGCCTGCACCCGTGGTGTCCACAGGATCAACCGGGACAGGGTCTATCACGTAAACCTCCTCGCTAGTGACCAGCCGCGCGCCACGCCTACCAAGCGTAACGATCACGTTACGGATGCCATGCACGATCAATGCCCGCGCAGCTTCGACAACACCTGCATCGGTATCGGTAGGCATGCCCGATAGCACCGCAAGCTCGCTTTCGTTCGGACAGAACCAGTCGAGTCCGTCAAGCCGAGACAGGTCAAGGGCGCGATCAGCGGGTGCGGGGTTGAGGATCGTCGTCACACCTTTCTGTGCACCGAAGGCCACGGCTGCGTAAACGGTTTCCAGCGGAACCTCCAGCTGCAGCAAAATCGCGTCACAAGCGGCCAACGTCGTCGCGGCGGCAGATACATCTTCAGGTGAAAGATGAATGTTGGCACCCTTCACTATGAGGATCGCATTTTCACCGTCGGGTTCCACAAAGATCGGAGCCACGCCGGACACCGCGCCGTTGACCATTCGTAGATGGCTAACATCCACCCCATTCCGCGCAAGATTCTCTCGCGTCTGGTGACCAAAGCCATCGTCGCCTACGCAGGTGATCATGGTGACTGTCGCACCAAGCCGGGCGGCGGCTACGGCTTGGTTTGCCCCCTTTCCACCGAAACCCTGCTGGAACCTCGGCGCTTCAAGGGTCTCGCCGCGATTCGGCATGCGCTCCACATAAGTGACAAGATCGATCATATTCGATCCGATGACGGCGATACAGTCAGACATTGGCGGTCTCCGATAGTCAGATGAAAACGAACCACCCCAGAATTTCCGGAGAGCCGTTAGTTCAATAGGCAGGCTGCTTTTTAAACGCGTTCAGGATTTGGCAGAAAGTCTCCTTTGATTCTGATAACTTATCTGATTACCCTACATTATTAAAATCTAACTAATTTAAGCATTCTGAGTAATATGAAGAGTAGAATTCCATGGCCTAATAAATTTGACGATCCCAATCTCGAACAGATTGAGCGGCCTAAATCCTGGATCAAGACGGTCCCGTTTAAACACAACTTCATACTGCTTCTTTTTCAAAAATGATGTAGATAATATTTGTCATCCATCTGCTCCTTGACTAGTTTTACTCACGTAAAAACTGGGTGATGAAATTCCGTCTTCGGTAGCGATCAGGTCAAAATCTTCGAGCTTGGCGAAGGCTGCCGCTTTGACTTGGCCAAATTTTGAATTGTCAACGACAAGGACGCGCTCCTGCGCGCGCGCCATGGCCGCACGCTTTAATGAAGCTTCTCGAAATGTGACGCAAGAAACACCAAGCCGAGCATCCACTCCAGCAGCAGACAAGAAGGCATAGTTGATCGCAAAAGCGTCCAGCGTTGTTTCTTCCTCTACAGGATAAAATGACGCTGTGGAGGGATTGTAGACACCACCAAGCAATACAATTTTCACGTTCGGCTTTCGAACCGCCATATCGACGATGTTGAGAGCATAACATATGATTGTTAACTTTATATCATTCGGCACAAGATCGACCAAATGGGGAAGTGTTGTTCCGCAATCAATAAAGAGTGTTTGTTCTGGTCGAATTAACGAAATGCAGGCCGTGCAGGCTGCATGTTTGGCATTTTCGTTTATTTCAGCAGCTTGCGCTAGATTATAGGGTAAGCGCTGCACAGCATCGTCAGACAATACGATGTAACCGCCAAGGAACTGAAATTTTTCTGGAACATCACGGACATCGCGGCGGATGGTCATTTCGGACACATCCAGAAGCTTTGCCGCATCTCTGATGTGAAGGCTGCCACTCCGGACGACCGCGTCCCGGATCTGGCTCAATCGAATCTCTTTTTTGCTAGTATTCTTGAGCTGTGCTGAGCCGTCTGTCATCTTTCGCCGCGCCTAGGATAGATTTGTTGCCATGGTAACACAAAAATGTTGCCATGGCAACATTTTTGTGCCATGCCGGTGGGGTAGAGAACATTCTCTGCCTCGCTTCCGATCAAAATGTTAGGATACGCCTACCATGTCCATGACGGCCACATCGCAGCCTCTTTCGCAAGTGCCGTTACCAAGCCACGGTCACGTACGTAATCCCGGAACTCCTTTTGACTTGGGGGAGGTCAACGCGGTACGTGTTAATAGGTTGGCTTCTGAGCGGCGCGTCTCGTCTTTGCCTGGGCGGCGCGCCGTCAAGGGAGACGCGCAGACAGCATGGCTTCTCAAGGCAATCACTTGCATCGATCTCACCACTCTCAATGGCGACGACACTGAAGGACGGGTGCGGCGCCTGTGCGCGAAGGCGGCACAGCCGGTGCGCCCCGATATCTTGCGTGCAACGGGAATGGAAAAGCACCGAATCACAGTTGGGGCGGTTTGCGTATACCATCGGTTTGTTGCCGCGGCAGTGGACGCACTGCGTGGCACCGGAATTCCAGTGGCCGCAGTATCAACTGGATTCCCCTCGGGTCTTAGCCCCCATGCCGCGAAGCTTATGGAAATCGAGGCTTCAGTGAAGCAAGGGGCTAAAGAAATCGACATTGTCATCACGCGCGAGCACGTTCTGACAGGAAACTGGCACGCGTTATATGATGAGATGAAAGACTTCCGCGCCGCCTGTGGCGATGCTCACGTCAAGGCGATCTTGGCCACTGGTGAACTCAAGACGCTTCGGAATGTCAAAAAAGCCAGTATTGTTTGCATGATGGCGGGTGCGGATTTCATAAAAACATCGACCGGCAAAGAGAGCGTGAACGCAACATTGCCCGTCTCGTTGACCATGGCCAGGGCAATTCGGCGTTATCACCAGATGACAGGTGCCAAAGTTGGTTACAAACCTGCGGGCGGTGTGTCCACGGCCAAAGATGCTCTGACCTATCTTTCCCTTATGAAAGAAGAACTGGGCCGTGACTGGCTTGAACCAAACTTGTTCCGCATCGGCGCCTCATCTCTTCTCGCAGACATAGAGCGTCAACTTGATCACCGACTGACGGGCGCCTACAGCGCTTACAATCGGCACCCAATCGGATGAACAAATGAACGTAGCGAGCTTTTTCGACAGCATGGACTACTCATCCAGCACAGAGGACGATACTGCAGCTCGTACGTGGCTGGAGGCGCATGACAGCCGTTTTGGCCACTTCATAGACGGACAATTTACTGATCCGGCCGACGGTTTTACGACGACGGCTCCGGCAACCGGTGCGTCCTTGGCGCACGTTTCTCAAGGTACCGCAGCGGATATCGACGCGGCTGTGGAGGCTGCGCGCAAAGCCCAAAAAACTTGGGCCGGGCTGCCCGGTCATGAACGTGCACTCAAACTCTATGCTTTAGCGCGTACCATCCAGCGCAATGCGCGGCTTCTGGCGGTGGTCGAGGCGCTCGACAACGGCAAGCCAATCCGAGAGACGCGTGATATCGACATTCCCTTGGTTGCGCGGCACTTTTACCATCACGCGGGATGGGCGCAGCTTCAGGACAGCCAGTTCCCCGATCAGGAACCGCTTGGCGTTATTGGCCAGATCATTCCGTGGAATTTCCCCCTGATGATGTTGGCATGGAAGATTGCACCAGCCTTAGCGCTTGGCAACACCGCAGTGCTGAAGCCGGCCGAGGCAACACCACTAACTGCGCTTCTTTTTGCGGAATTGGCACAGGCCGCAGGCCTTCCGGCAGGTGTATTAAACATTGTGACCGGCGATGGAGAAACAGGGGCGTTGATTGCGGCCCATCGAGGTGTGGATAAGGTAGCATTTACCGGGTCCACGGAAATTGGTCGCCGGATAAGGGAAACGACGGCAGGCACCGGTAAGTCTCTGACCTTGGAGTTGGGTGGTAAGTCACCATTCATTGTGTTTGAGGACGCCGATCTGGATGCAGCAGTCGAGGGTGTCGTGGATGCAATCTGGTTTAACCAAGGCCAAGTGTGCTGCGCGGGATCACGTATTCTGGTTCAAGAAGGTATAGCAGCAGATTTTCACGAGCGGCTTGCAACCCGACTGAAGTCTATGCGCATTGGGACGTCACTGGATAAGACTATCGATATCGGCGCCGTGATCGACTCTGAGCAAAGAGCACAGATTGCTGAAATAGTTGAAAGCGCCGTTGAGCAGGGAGCAGGATTGCTTCAAGCTGAGATGGCCCTGCCGGAAAGCGGAGCTTATTATCCGCCGACTGTGCTTTGCAATGTGCCAGCGACTTCAGAGGCCGCAACAGAAGAGATCTTCGGCCCGGTGGCGGTGTCGATGACCTTTCGGACCCCCGACGAGGCGCTCCAGCTGGCTAATCACTCGCGCTATGGCCTGTCTGCCAGTATCTGGAGCGAGAATATCAACCTGGCGCTAGATATCGCAGCTGGAGTCGAGGCGGGTATCGTCTGGGTCAACTGCACAAATGTCATGGATGCCGGGGTAGGCTTTGGCGGCGTTAAGGAAAGCGGCTTCGGCCGCGAAGGGGGGCGGGAGGGGTGCTTTGATTACCTCAAGCCCCGGGCGCTTGACTCAACGCCGGACCGCAAAATCAGTCGTCCGCCCAAGCCCAAGAAGTTTGCCATCAATGCAGTCGATCGCACCGCGAAACTATTCATTGGGGGCAAGCAAACACGGCCGGACAGCAATCATTCCCGCCCCGTGATTAGCACTAATGGCGACGTGTTGGGCGAGGTCGGAGAAGGCAACCGCAAGGACATCCGTAATGCCGTCGAGGCTGCGCGCAACGCAGTAAGCTGGGGTGCCAAGACCCAATACAACAGGGGGCAGATACTCTTCTATATGGGCGAAAATCTTTCGGTGCGCAGTACGGAATTTGCGGATCGACTGCGTGCAATGACCGGAATCAAGGCAGACAAGGCGCGGGCAGAGGTTGCAGCCTCAGTTGCGCGCCTGTTCAGCTACGGTGCTTGGGCGGACAAGTTCGAAGGTACTGTGCACCTGCCGCCGATGCGTGGTCTTGCCTTGGCAGTGCCGGAACCTGTAGGCGTGGTCGGCGTCGTGTGCCCGCCTGAGGCGCCTCTGCTAGGGTTCATCAGCACGATCGCACCATTGATAGCAACAGGCAACAGGGTGGTTGCACTGCCCTCGGAGCCTCACCCTCTGTCAGCCACAGATTTTTACCAAGTTGTTGAAACATCCGACGTTCCGCCGGGTGTGTTAAACATCGTCACGGGCAATACTGACACACTAGCGTGCGATCTTGCTAAGCATAATGATGTCAAAGCTGTATGGGTTTTTGGCTCGGCTGAGTTGTCCAAAACTGTCGAACACTTGTCGACCGGTAACCTGAAGCGAGTCTTCACCGATTATGGGCGCGCTTGGGATTGGTCGTCATCTATAACGGAAGGGGAGGCTTTTTTGCGGCAGGCCACGCAGATCAAGAACATCTGGGTACCTTACGGAGAATAATACATATCGTAAGAGCACATGTCCCGACGAACCATAAAACCATCCGTGCCGAAGGTCTTCTTGATGTAATCCTTCGTGTCCTGGGGGATCACCTTCCAGGCATCCTTCAGGATCTCGTTCTCCAGATCGGGATCATCAAGACGCACGAAAGCTTTCTGATCTTCATCTGTCTTGGCCGTGTCCCAGACCTTCTTCAGCTCAAGAACCAGAGCCTCGTTATAGACATCCGAGATCTGCTCCTCGAGAATACGACCTCTCCAGGAGCCAAGCATCTCATCGAGCCTTGTGTTCAGATCCAGACCCATGAGATCAGACGGAGCCAGGTGACGCTGATACCCGACAACCTGACCAATCAGCCGCATGGATCGGGATCAGCATGTCTGTCCCCACCCGACCAGCTTTGATATTCCGCTTAATCCGGGTCAGGCTCAGACCAGAGACCATCCCCCCGGCCACCGTCGATCTTCGTCAAAGGGTCGCGCGGCAAACACTCGAAACCAAAGACGGGGATGACGATGACCGATGAAAGAATGGCACTGCTTGAACTGGTGCAAGCGATCCTTCCGCAGTAAGCATCCGGCGAGGGACGCGGTCACGCGGCCTTGACGGCTTCCTGCTGGGCCTTCCAGTTCCAAGGGAGTAACTCGCAGAAGTTCAACAGCAAAACGGCTAAGTGATTGATATTGTTATGACGAGATTCGCCATTGTGTGACTACAGAACGGGTATCAGGCGGGTTTTGGCAGTTCC
>SL_7KL_010_BRINEDRAFT_10000480_pt1 | contig 18869 bp, 31 predicted proteins | sample SodLak_010_BRINE_FD_10663 | JGI IMG/M metagenome (IMG submission 10663)
TTCCATGAACCAATTCCAATTCACTTCACGAATCAATTTTGTAGAAGAAGGGGTGTAAGTGTGTGCGCCCGCAGCATTACAGACTGTATCTGGTAAGTATTTCATTTCTTGGACTTCTATATTGAAGCGACCATAGAAATTCATATAAATACTTCTATCATAGATCATTTCAGGATTAGAACCAGAGACATGATCAGGAATAAAAATATCGTGGACTTCAAATATCTGTGATGTCGGAATCATATTCAAGTAGGCTCTGTGTGTCAAGTCTACTAGATAGATAAGACAAATAGCCGTAGTTATGCCCACTAAAGCTTCTTTCCATTTGGTAAATACTTCCATCATTCTATAGGCCCCTGTCCTATCAAATAGAGAAGGCCGTTTATAGCCCACTTAGAAAATACTGCCCAAGCACCAAGTACTATGATAATCCAACCAGCTATATACTTGGCTGAACTAGACAACCAAGATATAGCTCTTTCTCTTTCTACGACATTCTTAAGCACTTTTATTTCATCATCAGTAAGATGTTGTTTATTATTTTCGTTATCTTCTGACATTTCCTACACTGAATACTTTGTGATTATTACTATAAGTATTTAGTTACACAAAGTATTCGGTATTAACGGGTCAGATGTGTGATTTTGTCACTATAGAAAGAGCGCCATCCAACATCTATTTCATAGGCAATGATTAGGTTATCAGGGTGTTTCTTTATGGTATGATTACTTGATTCATCTTCTACACCGTCTATTTCTGGTAGAAATTCTTCATTCAATGTAAAGAAACCTTCCCTGATAGAACCGTCTTTTTTGACAAATTCTATGTAACACACACCTTGATGTAATTGATCTTTTACTTCAGAGGGTTCCATTGTTTTCTTCCCTTCGCAAGTAAGCTTCAAGAGATTGATACCCACCAATATATTGTTCGTTGATGAATACTACGGGAACTGTCTTAACATCAGGAACACGCTCACGCAATTCTGTAAGAGAAAGGTCTTCAAACAGAGTTTTATATTCATAATCTATTTCTTTGTTATCAAGTAGAAGTTTGGCTTGCACACACCAAACACAGTCTTCTTTTCCGATGATTTCGATCTTATTCATAAGTTCTTACCACTTCTTCTGCTTGTTGTTCTTCTGTGACTAACTGCATTCTATCTGCATACATTTCCATATCCAAAAAGTCTTTGGCACCCATCAAATCTTTGAATTTTTTGGAAAATAGAAAACCGAAATCTATCCATCTGGCATAGTTACCAATTGAATGTTTTCTCTGAGGAACGTAATATAGTCCACGTTTCACAATTCTATAGTAAGCCACTTATCGCCCTTTCCCCGGAACAAAAGTATTGGCTACCTTGTAATCACCGAGATAATCTTTTCCCGAAACCTTGATAAAAGGCTTATTAGTCTGTTGTTTATTAGGATTGGGTACGGTAAAGTTAACCGGTTTTCCTTTTTCCCAAGCCTCGATCTTATTCATGTGTCTTTCGATGAATGTGCGCTTACGGCATACACGTTGGTTGTCTTTTGATAGTGTTCTAGCCATTTTGTTACCTTTCATTTGATTTTTGTAGATAGTAGTTCTTCGTATAGATCAAGGTATTCAGTGCATACCTTAGATATTTCATCTTGTACGAATTTTGGTATCAGTTTAAAGTCAACATGATATTGTGTCCAGAGTTCGGCGTCACGCAGGGTCAAGTCTTCGGTTTCAATATTCCAGTCAATATTAGAAATAGTATTTTTCCAAGGCTCGACTAATTCAACATATTTATTCTTCACATCAAACACCCTAGAAAATTCAGAAAAGCTAATCATCACTATCCTCTTTCGATACATCTATAAGTTTTACGATTTCTTCGTTTCCACAACCCATACACACAGTCTTGATTAAGTGATTTCTTAATTTGTCTGACTTTGTGTGAGATACGATTATTTTTGATCTATTTCCAATACTACAGTGCTTACATTCTGAAAACATACACAAAACACCTTCATCTAGTACTATTTGGTGTATCTTTTCAGACATCCACCCTCCTTTCTACATCAAGACGATTGAGATGGCAATAACAAATGCGCCCGCAGCCGAAATCCAGTAAACAAAGGTCTTAAACTGCATTTTTTTCTTCAATAAGGTTTTTGACATGGCTTTTCCTTATTTTGGCACTTACCCAAGAATTATAGTATTCATCAGATAAGATAGCATCATTTTCAAATATATGCTTGGTTTCAATGTAGGACATTTCCCCTTTTGACGCACAGAGACGGATGATTTCTCTTCTGAATTGATCGGGGCCGTGTTCTTCGACTTCCTTGATCAATTCGTCATTAGAACCATAATACTCCTGCCAATCGGATTCTGCAAGGTATCTTTTCTTCTTTTTGTTCACTTGCCGTGTTTTTTTGAAGTGAAAGAGTTTCTTGCCTATATATTTTTTATTGTTATCTAGTCTTGTAATACAGTAAACGAAACCAGAATACCCTTCAGGAATTTCTTCTAAAGGTTTCCCTTTATAATACCAAGTCATTAAATACTCCACAAATGAGTCTGTAGAGTATTTATAGGGATGACAGAAGTTATTCCATCATCCCTTATATCAGAACAGGGTTAGCCTGTCAAGCCTCGCAAGCGGAACATTCTGGTCCGGATAGAAATTTCTTGCGTGTCAAAGATTGAGCCTTAGACATTGAATAGCTATAATAAAGACTCTTTACACCCATTTCCCAAGCGTAAAGATATAACGAATTAATATCCTTTACAGACATATCAGGATCTAACATAAGGTTTAAACTCTGACTTTGATCAATATATGATTGTCTAACCGAAGCATGATCGATGATTGTATAAGGATTGATTTCAGAAAAGGTTTTAAACACATTCTTTTCTTCTGTCGTCAAAAAATCAAGATGTTGCACAGAACCGTCATGAATTTTGATGGTTTCCCAAACATCCGGAGTATCTTTACCTTTCTCTTGAAGAAGTTTTTTAAGGTATGGATTTTTGATTGTTATCTTTGCCTTTGCCAAGTCTTTTACGTAATGATTAGAAAATTCAGGTTCAATACTTTGACTTACTTGACCAAGAATAAAACTACTTGATTTCGTTGGTGCTATAGCCATAGTAGTCGTGTTACGCATACCATAACCTTTAAGTAATGGAGGTTCGCCTTTAATTTCTGCTAACTTTCTTGACGCACCATGAGACTTTTCTTTAAGGGTCTTTGCGATTTCCAAGTTTTTCATGGCTGCTTCTTTACTTTCAAATGCCATCATGTTTGATTGAAGATAAGAGTGCCATCCAAGAATACCAACACCAATAGCACGATGATTGATAGCAAATTCTCTTGCTCTTTCTAGATAAGGTTTATTTTCTGTTTTAATGATGAATTCTTCCACTACAGTATCTAGAAAATAAGTCATCACTTCGATTGCGTCAGTCTCTTTAATTTCATCCCAATGCAAGACATTTATAGAAGACAGAACACAGGTAAAGGTTTCGGTATTAGAAGAAGGTAAAGCAATTTCGATACACATATTTGATGCGTGAATTTTCAAATCTTTATCTTTATATACTTTAGGTTTATTGTTATTAACATTATCAGAGTATAATATATAAGGAAAACCGATTTCAGAACGTCTTTGAAGAACTTTTGCCCATAATCTTCTGTTTTCTGTATTACCGTTTTTCATGTCATTGATAAATTTATCAGATACCACAATGCCTGTAGTAATACCTTGAATTGGATTGCCTTCGGTGCCAATATCAAGAAATTCTTCAGCGTCAGGATGTTCAATGTCCTGATATCCTGAAAAGAAGCCTCTACGAACAGACCCTTGAGACACTACAGAAGCTAGGGTATCATATAACTGCATGAAATGCACGGAACCAGACGAATCACCTGAATTTGTTATTTTACTTCCCCTACCTCGAATCGCTCCAAAATAACCAGAAGTGCCGCCACCATTTTTCATTAACATACCATTTTCAGCTACACCATATAGTATTGATTCCATATTATCATCAATATACGAACCAAAACAAGATACTGGTAAACCGCGTTTCTTACCATAATTAGCCCATACTGGCGAAGAAAATGAATAGTATCCTTTACTTGCATAATCATAAAATTTATCTGCGTAACCTTCAATGCCTAGATATTTTTCTGCGGTTTGAGCGATTTCCCAAATTCGGTCTTCGGGTGTCTCGTCTTCGTGTAAGTATCCTCTGGATAGAAATTTCCTAGAATCTTCATTTAACCAATAGAATTTTTCCATAAGTAGTCTCCTCTTTTGTGATTGATGTATTATTTTAGTGTCGCCGATTAGGGACACACTCGGTTTAAATTTTTTATAAATAGTATTGTCAATCGCGGATGCCAGTCCCATTGACTCTATGTTTGAACACTTTACAACGAAAGAAACATACAAAAGAACATATCGAAAAAATTTCTGGTTCAGGTAATCCAATGTACGAAAAAACTCATAGCGAAGAAGTAAAACAAAAAATATCAGAATCTTCAAAAAGACTAAAAGGTAAACCCAAGTCCGAGTCTATGTCATCTAAACTTTCAAAGACGGTTACTGGCAGAAAAAGAAAATATTTAGAAAATGGTAGCTGGACTTGGGAATATCCTAACAAAATTTAATCGTCGAACAAGTCATCTTCAGTGAAAGCTTTAGTCTTCTTTGAATAAGCGGTGCTTCTCTTTACGAAAAAGTCAATATTTTTTGTGCTTAGTATTTCCTCAATAAACCAATCTGTTGTTTCAATATTTTTTTGATCTACTTCATATATTGGTTTCATATCTATAGCTTCTAATGATTGGTTAAATCTATGTTTTAAGAAATCTTTTACAGTCTCTTTAGGGAGAAAATCTAGGTCGTAATCACCATAAATCCAGTCTACAATAGCACTCTCAGCCTTATAAGCATCACGACAAAGACGATTTACTTCTGCTATAGTGTCTTTATTCCACCAATCAGGATTTTCTTTTTTGATGATATTGACAACATCAAAACCAAATCGGGCATGAATATCTTCTTCTTTTGAAGTAGCTTCTACCGCATTAGAAATCCCCTTTAGTATGTTTCTGTGTTTATTAAATGCCATCATAATCAGAAATTGCGAAAACAGGGAAACATTTTCTACAAACATAGAGAATAGAATAATTTTATGAAAATAATCTTTATTATCTACTGGAGACTGGATAGCTTGTTCTAAGTATCCGATTCTTTTTTTGATAGCGGGCACTTCCATTAAAGTTTCGAATTCTTTATTGAGACCCATTATTTCAATCAAATGCGAGTAAGCATCCGCGTGTCTCACTTCACTTTCACCAAAAGTCACGCCAACTGCCTGTACTTCGGGTTTTTGTAATTTATCACCAATTTTTGCCCAAAATGTCTTTACCTGCACTTCAATTTGTGATATAGCTAACATTGCCTTTTTAACGATGTCAACCTCTTCAGGCGTCATATTAACTTTCATATCCTGAATATCAGAAGAATAATTGAACTCCGTGTGTATCCAGTAAGAATGTCTAATTGCTTCTACATATTCTACTAATTGTGGATATTCATAAGGTTTAAGATTTGTTCTTTTTCTAAACAAATCAGGCATATTTGAAAATCTGTATACGATATATTCACGTGCAAGATTATGCAAGCCCATATCCATTATGGTATTCTCAACCAGTTTATGAATATTGTCTACTTCTATTAATGATAACTCATGCTCTGCTAATTTTTCCAATACGCCTTCTGTTATTTCTTCTGACAATGATTTACTACGAATCTTCGTGGACCTCATAGCCTTTTCTACTGCATTTTTAATCTTGTTTCTATCAAAAGCTTCGGTGCTTCCGTTTCTTTTAAGTACATATGCTACGTTCATATTTGTTCCTAAATTTTCTTCCATTCTGCGTATTTAATCTGGGCACTAAGCCCGCGTACTGTATTTTCTACTATCATCTTCTTGATATCAGGCAAAGACATACCTGTCAAATGCATATCGTTCACGTCCTTCTCTTTTACATGAGAAGGCCAAATACAAATTTTATAATCATCGTGAATTAGTTTTTCATAGTGTTTCAGGACTTCTTTATTTCTGGGCTGGTTATCCAATACTACGGTTAACTGACTACGTGAACCAATCATTTCTAGATCAACATCAGCACCCACCATAGCAACAGAATTGGATATAAGCAAGGAATCCATAGGCCCTTCCACTACAAAAATTTCTTTCGTTCTATTGATTTGATCAAGACCGAATACTTTTGAATACTTAGTGTCAAAAATGGTCGTGACATATCTTAATTGTGAATTCTTATTTATTGATCGGGAGTTTGCTCCGAATACATATCCGCCTTCAGAAATCAAGGGAAAGACAATTCGACCCTCTGTATTCTTTTTATCGAACGTATCAGGTTCGAATTGTTCAATCCATTCACTAAAATTGGAACACCAATACATTCTCCAGTGCATATTTGAAGGAATCTTGCGTCCTTGTATGTACTTTTTTGCAGGATGGTTTGTGTCTAATTGCGAAATTTTTTTCAGGTCTTTGAACGGCTCAAATTTATCTATTCGGCGCTTTCCTGCTTTTTCTATTTGAGGAACGTAGTCTGGTATCTCAGTATCACGATCACGATAGACTTCTAGTAAGTAATCATCATAGAGATTGGTATCAAACATCTGCATTAACTTGGCAGATGAAGTAGAAGCTCCACAGTTATGACATTTGTAATTGATACGTTGGCCTTTTTCATAAAAATAACCACGTGTTTTATACTTGTTTTTTTGAGAGTCACCGCAAATCATACAACGGCAAGTGGCCACGAAAGGTGATTCTTTTTTGATTGAAAATCGTTCTAGTCTTTGACCGAGTAAGGTCGTATACTTACGATCTAAGTATAGAGGCAAATCATTTCTCCTTGTTATTGCTTGGGTGCAATTATACAGAATTCGGAGAAGAAGTCAACTAGTTTTCGGCAAAGGATTCGTAGTAAATCAAAATATTTTCTTGCTGGCGGATGTAACGCCGTAACTCTGCCAAGTTCAAGGCAAGGTTTTCATACGAACGAGGGGTTATCATAAACCAAGCTTGATCATTACCATTTTCATATTCACGAACGAATTCTTCGAGATTCGCGGCGGATACTACACGAAAATTTACATCATTGAGCCTAAGTGGTCTAGGTCTGTCCACAAGAGCAACATTAAGTTCCTCTTCAATCGTGGTTATTTCAATAGTATCCGTTGTAGAACACGCCGTCAGGGTAAGCAGTCCTAGGAATACTATACTAGCGATCAATACTCTCTTCATACCAATTCTCTGTCATTTCTTCTAGTTGTCGGAAGGCGTCTCTTGTGCCTTGATTGATTCTGTTCTCTATCAAGCCGGGTCTTTGTCTGGACAATTCATCAAGATCATGGGAACGAAAGATTTCTTGAAGGGTGTTTCGATCTTGCTCGGCTTCTGCTAGGCCACGTTGAAGTTGCCTAGAGTATTCCTGATGCATTTCTAAGAATATTCTCTGACGTTCAATAGTCTGTTCTTGCATATCAACAGCTAGTTCAAGGCGGGCCTGATTAGCCTGTAGAGTTTCTATTGTGGATTGTGAGTTATTGTAATACCAGTAGAATCCACCCATTACTGTAAGTAATACAACTCCTAATCCTACTGTGGCATATTGAAATAAATTCATTTCTTCCTCAAAGTAAACTCTACAGAAGAGCCAACTTCTGATTTTGTTACACTAAAACCATACTGCGTAGAAAATCTTTTAGTCATCTTATCGTAAAGTCTTGCTCTACCTTTACTTCTATCACCGGTAAAGATTATTGTTTTTGGATCATATATATCAACGAACTTTTTTAACATAGATATAACTGTGGAAAATACTTTCATTGGATTGCCTGAATTGGTAAAATCTGTAGTACCATTAGCATAGAAGGACACTTCCCATATATCCTCAACAATCTTAGTCACAAGAAAACCAATACTATCAGGGCCGATTTTACTGGATGCGGTAAACGTATGTCTATCTGTTTTTTCAATCTTAAAAGGCGATGGTCTATCAAAAGCCTCATTTACTTCACGTCGCCTTTTCAGGAATTTCAAGACTGGTGATTTATCAGCATCGTCTTTATTTTTCTTGCGATGTTTTCTTTGTTGCTTCCTAGTTAGACCCGGCTCTCCATCTGGACCTACACCAATTCCTGCAATGTGTCCAGAACCAGCCGAAACCGTTGGGCCATCTTCAGTAAGGATACCGGAGTTTTCTACTTGTGTCAAGTATTCATCTAATTTTTCTGCAAGTAAGTCTTCGGGATACACATGGTTAATATCCCGACCTTCTTTAATCAGGAACATGGCCGCTGCATAGGTTGCAAGTCTAGATCGACCACCCGGAACTTTGGCAAGCATTTTTTTAAGGTTGAATACTAAGACATCAAAGTAACCAAGGGCTTTCTTTTCTTCCCTTGTGCGAAGTTCTCTTCTTTTCTTAAGGAAGTCGCCATTCCTGTCAATAATACCTAACTTATAGGCATCAGTATTTTCAAAGGGGGTTGTTAGTCTTCGCAAGAATTCATATACTAACCAAACGTCTACTGGTCTTGCCATTACTTGTTAATCTTTCTTAGTTCTTCCACTATTTTAGTGTCCAATGGTATTTCTGAAGTGTATAGAATATTTATGTCACCAACGTTCTTTACGACTTCTGGCCAAATGGAAAGATATATGAGGAAAGGTTTAAGAACGTCCATGAATTCTTCACATTTCAGAAATAACATTCTAGCCGTCGCATCAGGACCAAACATATTATAGAGAATTACTATATGATTTAAAATAAGGATGACCCGTAGATCATCCTTTTTCTTGTATCTATTACATAATCTTTTTATATACTTGAATCTACCAAGGTCTTCTAAGAATTCCTCGGTAGATAGGCAAGATGGGTTGTCATAATGTCGTGCCGCAAAAATAAGAAAGTTTTCTTCTGTCAGTTTATCCATAATTTATGTGCTTCTATCAAGTAATTGTTAGAAGAACCTCATCAGAAGTAATATCTTCGGCACCAGACAATGTTACCACAACTCTTACTAGTGTTTCGTCTGTAGCTGTATTGGCTGCAACTGAGAGTGTAGCAGTATCTACATCTGAATATGTTGCCCCGGCTGCGGCATTAGCAAAGGCATCACCAACACCTGTTTCGTCAACTTCCCATTGATAAGACAATGTTTCGCCTGCGGGAACTGATTCTGCTACAACTGTGAATGTAACAACGTCATCTTCAGCAGCTTCACCGGTACCATCTACTGGTTGTTCCATAATAACTATCCCAAGATCAGGGAATACTGCATCATCGTCGGCATCACCAGTCATTGAAGACATGGCAACAAGAGTTTCAAATGAAACTCGGCCTGCGCGACCGCCCGAACCTTCTATACGAACATTCCAGCCTGCATGTGCCGGTCTTGGTGATCCGGTTTCTCTTGTAACTGTTTGTTCTGTAGTATCAACACCATATTGACCTAGTGTCAAGTCACCAATAAAAGCACCTGACGTAGTATTACCAAAGAACGCTGTCTGATTAGCAGTATTCGCTCTTTGTTTATAGTTGGACACACCCCAAAAAACTGAGTTATTTGCTTGGTCCTGATTTCCCCACTGAGCCATTTTTCTTCCTCTTCTTTTTATCTTTTTTCATAGGATTTTTTAAATCGTCAATGTATTTAGACTTTTTGGTTACAATAAACGATAAATCATTCTTATCTAAGTATTTATCTAATTCGTCCTTTTTGTCGGTCATTATTCTACTTCTGACAATTTATCACGAATAGCCCTGATAATTTTCTTGTGTGAAGGGGTTAATTCTCTATCACGTTCCAGTCTCTTAAGAATATCTTCTGTTTCTTTCTTATATTTACGACGCCATGCGGGTGTCTTTGCAGTCGTTATATCCTGAATATTATCAAGTCTATCTGCTAATTTAATGGCTAGAGCCCAACTCGACATATTAGAAAGTTTTTGTGCCAAGTATTCAGTTTTACCCATTTCCTTGACTTTTTTATTGTCGGAAGTGAGTTCCTTAACCAAAGAAGCAATAAGACCACCAAACATCTTTTCCAAGTCTTCGTGTGTGGTATCAGTATCTTCTATAGTATCATGAAGTAAAGCAGCAGAAATCAGGGCATCAAGATTATGTGATTTCTTGAAATGTCTTATAAAATTGGCTACACGCTCCGGGTGTTTGATATAAGCCGAACCATCAGAACGAAACTGTCCTTTATGAGCCTTGGTTGCATATTTCAAGGCTAGGGCAGCATCTTCGTTTAAGTTGTTTACGAAAGCGTGATAAGAAAGCACTTATTATTCACCTTCACTAATGTTTTTCTTGAAAGATTTTGGGTATTCACGCATCAATTCTATCAGTTCTCGAATAGGAACATGAAAAACATAAGCATTGAGTTTAACACCATCATTCCATGCAGCTAACCATCTGTGGTGGCCATCGACTACATACTTATCTTTACTTACGAATATTTCTTTATCAAGATTTTTACCCATGAGACCGGCAACTTTATCTTGATTGAAGTTCTTTTGAGTTGCTTTATAGTTCTTAGGTTCAATCTTTTTCTTAGTAACCCGAATACCTTTTGCGCGCAAAAACTTAATAAAATCGTCATAATCAGCAGATTTTATTTGTGGCATATGACCACGAGCAATATTCAGGGATTGTGAAGCAGGTGGAATATACATGTCTTCATCAATTATTTGCTTCTGAATAGCTTGTTGTCGATACATCTTCTTGTTGTATTTGCGTGCAGTCTTGACTGCCCTAACAACTAGATCAATTTGCTTACGATCACGTTTATCATTTCTAGGAATAGCTTCTCTTTCTTGTATTTCATTTTTATTAACCCATCTAGAATGCATCTTAACAAAATCTTCAAAAGCGTGTTTAGCATTAAGATGATCATATTTACTTTTAACTGATACTTCTCTAGTATCTGGACCTTTCCCACGTTCAAAATCATAACTGTATCTTGTTACATCCTTTCTACTAGAAACTATTCTTGCCCCCGGTTTTCTTGTTTCTTTATATCCTGAATAGGGTTCAATAATACCAACCTTTTTTCCTTTATAAAGAACATCGTATACAGGTTTGCCATTAGGATGAGCTATTGTAGTTTGCTTTTTACCTGTTGTCTTAAGTTCATATTCATCTATCTTAATAGATTCTTCCAACTCTACTGATTCATTAGCGGACCACATGTTATCTACCATATTTGGACACGACCTCCCTGCTTTTCTTGCCCTATTCTCAGCCTTTTTCTTTTGTTCAGGAGTAAGTTTACTTGACTTACCTTTGTATTCTTTATCCCATACATCAGTCATCTCAAATCCCCTTCAACCATCTTGATTACTTGTAAGGTTTCATTAATATCTGACGTGTTTACTTCAAGAGAATTGAAAAAGTTTTCGAATTCTTCGTTTCTAGGGCGTCTTCGATTTCTTTGTGATGCATCTCTACGAACAGTCTGACGCAACCTCTGGGCAGTTCTTTTTACGATACCTGCACGCTTCTTTGCCATATTTTCGGCCCGTCTACGTTCGGCTGGTGACATCTTGGAAACACTTTTTCCACCCGAAACATTGCGTTTTACTTGCGCAAGCGCGCGTCTACGTGAACGTCTATCAACATCGGCTCTTGTAGCTCCACGTGATCTTGCTCTTCTTCTACCTTGTTTTAGACGAGGCTGGAGTCTACGCATTCTAGCACGTCTGCGAATACGTTGCTGCATAGAAATTTCGATTAGTTCTTGTGCCAAGTCTTCATCAAGAGTAGGTTCAACGTCAACATCTGTAGATGGTTCACCAGTCATGGTTCTACCTTTCTTAGGAGCATCTTGTTCCTTTTTCTTATCGTGTTTCTTTTCTTTTTCTTCTTTTTCCATCCGAATACCTTTCTTTATAGTATTTATATTTCTTCTGACGGTATCCATACGTAGTCGGCATGACCTGATCTTTTGTAGAACTTGTAGTCATAACTTTCAAGTAATGAATCCGTTTTACTACGTTCCACTACAATAATAGGTCTTGTTCTTTTGATCGTTTTCTCTGCGCCATTTAAAGCTTGTTCTTCGAAACCTTCAACATCTAATTGCAGTAAGTCTAAGATAGGAAAATTCATGGTATCAAGTGCAAACACAGAAATATGACCAAAACCAGACATTCTATGTATACCACAATTTGATCCTCGCTGTATTTTCATTCCCATAAAGGTATTTTCCGAACCTAGGGCTGCATTCATTTTGATCCAATACCAATCATTTTCTCCATCAATACTTTCTTTTCTCACTTCGCATAATTTATCAAAATCATTCATACTCTGATTTCCGGGTCTGGAGAACGAAATCCCTTCTTTCTCATTACTGTAAGAAAACGAACGTTTAGTTCATCTTTACGACGATCATATTCAAGTGCCAAAGGAATATTAATATTGGATTGAACATCCTTCAATACTGCTTCCATGTCCTTATACTTACTAAGAATGTTATTTCCACTCTGCTTTTTCTTGTAAATTTTGGTGATCATCTTACCAATTTCTTTGATATCAATACATGGTTTATTTCTTTCGTGAGACATTCTTTCACGAAAATGTTTGGTAAAAGAAAAATCAATACCGAATTTTTTAAATAGCTGATCTACAATGCCTTCAAACTTTTGCATTTGGGCTCTGGTAATAACAGGACAAGAACCAGTGTCCCTTTCTGTAATGAATTCTTTAAAACTGTGCATTAAATTTCTCCAAATATTTTCTTAATGTCTTGAATTTTGTCCAATGTGAACGGGCTTTTATTGTTATTTACTAAGCGTCCCTGTATTCGATAAGACGATGATACTGTGCCGGTTTGACTTCCACCATTTTGCAAGCGAATTTCCACATTGGCTACACCTTTCAATTCTGGTACAGGTAAGTCAAGTGGATTTTTATTCATATAAAACAAACCTTGTTTACCTATATGTATATAGTAAATGCCTTTGTTGTTGTAATAGTTTTTAATAAAATCAGTATTCGATAGATTAATAACAAGATTAAGACGTTGAAGTAGACCCTTGTTTCTTGCTGCATCCCATGTTGTTTTTCTTATACGACCAAAAGGGATAGACATAGTAAGCGGAGTGCCTTCTTCGTTCATAACGAATTGTATATACTCTTTAAGATCATGCACCTTGGAACGAATTCTGGAATAGATTTTAGACCTGTGCTCATTTTTGACCGCTTTATCATCGGTCAATCCAAAGTTGTTATTTTCAATATCGAATTGAACAGAAGTCCCTCCCATCTGGGCTCGATTGTCTTTTTTGATTTCGATCTTGGTTCGTTTGCCCTTATAAGAAATCTCAATATCACCTTGTGCGCGGGCACCGGTTTGCCTGTGAACACGAACATTTGATAGACGTGCTGATCTTAGATTGCGGAGTATTTCTTGCTCATATAAATATCCCTTCTGTCCTGTAGCAATCCTAGGTACTACAGGTGGCGGGTTCTTTTCAATCGGTTCAAGTTGAATTTCTTCCTCTTCAGGGCGCATGTATTATACCCTGTGGTCTTTGAATACATGATAATAGTGTTTGCCGTCATACCAAGTCATTTTCATATCCCTGACACGCTCGGCATATCGTGGAATCACGTCATTGTGTTCTTCGCCATCGGCACGTGATCTTGTGAGTGACTTAACCAGTCGAAAACCGGAAGGAACTTTCAGGCCATATGTAGTTTTTTTAATAACCATTTCTGATAGAAAATCTGTGTATCTTAGAACCATATTTTTACACTCCTTTTTATATTATTTAGATTTACAAGACATTAAAACAAAAATGGGGCACCGAAGCGCCCCATTACTATACGTTATTGAAATTTATTTAATGGTGAACATGTTCTACTGGTTCATCTTGATTGTTTACAATGTGATCAAGTTCTTCAAGGTCTTGTCTATCAGATTCGGAAGTATCACTATATACTCTCATAGTTCCATCATAGAATCTGACAACGATATAACCCCTGTAATAATCGATACGTTCTACTGGATTATCATCAGAATCATATGACATTTCCTCTTCTTCATAATCTTCTTCGTAGTCATCTTCCCATTCTTCATATTCATAATCATAATCATTACGAAGATCATCATTACTGTAATATGACCGGTCAAATGCAGTAGAAGTCTTATAATCTTGATAGCCTTCCCATTCTCCGATTACTTCATAACGGCAGCAACGACCCTTTGTGTTATTGTAATCTGAAGGAATAGAAACTACATCCTTCGGATTGATCTTTAGAATAACAACACGATTATTATGTGATGATCCAAACGAACCAAGATACTCCTTGGAACAGAAATGTAGACCATAACTGCATGTATTATCACGTCTATCATCTACCGTGTTACGTTCTACTTGAACCACTTTACCAATACTATTGTTAAAGGTGCCGGAATGAATATCAGTATAGTTTTCCCTAACCTTCTTGTATGCAAGAAAACAACCATCTTCTGTAATAGGCATATCACCGTATTCTAGGAATAGATAAAGTTCCTCGACAGAAGTTCTTGATGGGTTTTCCATAAGGTTTTCAAGAAAACGAATAAGATTCGACACGGGATAACCTTGATCGTGCATACTGATGATCTTATTGGCAAGGTAAGAATTCAGTTCAAAACCCTTATAGAATAGACTGGAACCACGAATTTCTACCTGTCCATCAGTGGTATTCTTGATATGTTGACGAATATCAAACAGGTTTTCAATACCGTCATAATCCTTGTCCTTGATACGCTCTAGAATCTTGTCATACGTATCATGAGTGCTTCTTTGTGCCGTATACTGTTTACCGTTGATATGAACAGTAACAGATTCTTTTACTGTATTGATGATTACTGGAATTTCTTGTGTCATGCTGCAATCTCCTTCGCTTTAGCATTCCTATAATAGTCTAGTGCGTTGATTAGTTCGATTTTCAAATCCATATCACTCATTGAATGATAAAATGGATATGTTTTATTTAAGACATCAATTGTAAGCTTGATGTTCTGTCTTTTTATTTCTGCTTTTTCATCTATACTTTTAATGATTTCTTTATCGAGAAAACCACTTAGCATTTCCTCGATTTCAAAGTTTTTATTGCCTCGCAATTCTCTTTGAAGATCGTAATATTCATCTATAATTGCCATAAAACGTCTTGTATCAGGATTTTCTATCTTTGTCAAGTCTTGTGCGCTTATTAGACTTTGACCACCATAAGTATAAGGCAGGACGTTCAATGATCTTTGATCTATCAAGAAGTTTATGTACTTGTCATTATTTTTTACCTTTTCAATAATCTTATCAGTTATTTCGCTGATATGCTTAAGATTTGGATTTTTTTCTACTTCTTCTTGATCTTTTCTTCTAAAGATGTAGAGTTTTGATGGAATATCAATTTTATACTTTTCTTTCCAAGGTTTGGCCCTCTTAAGAATTTGAATTTGATGATTATAATGCCTATCGTCTATACTATCCAAGGAAGTAAAATCCGAAACTAAGAAATAATATCCTTCATATTCAGAGTGTTCTTCGTATTCCTTATCACAGTAATTCTTAAGGTATGAACTATTGAATGTAGTATGAATAGAACCATGAGACACTTTTAAAGTGTATGCCGTTGCAACCGTAGACTTTTTCTTAGACAATTTTCCATTCAAGGAAATAGTCGGTGGATTCCCCAATGCCTTTATTTGTTTTTCGACATTTTCAGGAGTTCCCATGATTACTACAGAACTTGTAGCGGAAATAGATTCGTGGTTCTTTACCTTGTATTCACAAAAACGTGATACAATACTTCCTGATTCTGTATAAGTATAGAACTTCACATTCGAGTATTTATCCAGCCATGACATATAATGTCTGATACTAAGACCAGAATTTTTTCGTTTGGCTAGATCGATAACCTCTTGCTTAACATTTTCCGTAGGTTTTCTGTCAGCAAAATTGTTGTACACTGCTCGATTCTTTGATTTACCATCAATTACTTCACTGAAGAAGTAAATCTTGATAGATGGAAACAAATCGAATTTACCTTCGAATTCATTGTCACCAAAGAATTTATTAGTCGAATTATAAAAAATGCTATAAGGATTGTTAGTATCCTTTGCAAGAATATTATCCTGAAAGAAGACGAATTTATCCCACCCATTGGAAATATTATCTACCTTATCCTTGATAATATCAGTTACACTATAGTAAACACGGTCAAGGTGTGTTAGAATATTGTCCACTGTAAAGGTGTCGTAATTCAGTTCTTCGCGTCCGGGCTCGAAATCACAATCACCCATATTGACTTGAATGATGACATTCTTTTTCAGGATCATGATTTGCTTATCAGTAAGTTTTCCTGTTTTTTCAAGAATACTGATATTGATAGGATACACAATTGGACCTTGTTTGATATGAGGGCCTTCGATTGTTTTGTATTCAGGACGGGCATAACCCACATATTTGTGTTCTGATTCGTAAAACCAGTAATTGTCACCAGAAAGAATTATGTTTCTAAATGGTGTATTATCTGTCATCAAAACCTTATCAGAACTTACGTCAAGATAATTATGAATTTTTACCTTTTCAGGAAACACTTTGAATGGTGCATCAAACCAGAAAAGAATCTTCTGGGCTGCATGATAGAAATCTTGTGTATCCTTTTTTGATACTGGAAAAGAAATTTCTAGACCGTTGGCTTCATCGGTGTCATACTCACCAGCATAAAGGATTGACGGGGTGTCTTCCTCACTGATATATGCTGAATAAACACGCTTCTTGCCATTCTGATATGAAGTCACGTTGAATGTGTCTGTATATGAGAATGGTGCCTTTGAACCGAGTCCTAGTGTCCCGATAGGATCGTTTGAATTTTCTTTCGTGGATTCAAAATAAGTGACATATAACTTCATCACGTTATCGTGTGATAGACCTGTGCCGTAGTCTCGAATCGAAAATTCTTGTGTCCAATCGTTCGGTAAATGGATTTCAAACGGAACATCTTTAGTGCCAGCATCATGATGCGCGTCTACCGCGTTAGCTGATAGTTCACGAATAATGGCTTCAATTTTACGTGAATAAATGTTATTTGATAGAATTCGAAAAGCTTTTGATGAATTTTTGATACCAAAGGAACCGGAGCTTTGGAAACCGGACACGATGGCTTGTGATTTTTGCTGTTGCCTAATCAATGTTTTTACCTCTTTTTATGAATTTTGTGGAACATAGCAAACTGGGATAGGCTTGTCAAGCGGGAAGATTCTGAAATTTTTCTTGACAAATAAAATCTGGTATGGCATATTGATCATAGAAACAAAGGAGACGGGAAATGACTAAACCCCCTTTCTACAATCCCAAAGAGTTTATTTGTGTGCGTGATGCGTATGAAATTGTCAAGAGCAAGCTTCAATATGAATTCTGGGCAGAGCGCGCCCTTAACATGATGGAACATGTCGCTGATCGTGGACATGGTAAAATGGATTATGTGCGCGTTGTGCGTGTAGATAAAGATTGGCCACGTGAAGGTAAGATCGTGGTGGAAACCTTAGAACCAAAACAAAAATTCACCTTCACTCTAGGCAAGGGAAAGAACGGAAAATTCAAAATCAAGTGGTAATTTTCTTGACAATTAAAATTCCTTATGCTACCTTATAGACAAGATAGAGAAACGGAAGGAACCAGTTATGGCCTATTTTAGTCAAGAACAAAAGCGTGAAATTGCTCCCAAGATCAAAGCCATCCTTAAAAAGTATGGTATGAAGGGAACGCTTCGTGTAGACAATCATTCCACTGTTATTCTCGGGTTGAAGTCTGGCCCTATTGACTTTGGATGCGGAGAACGTGGTTATCTTCAGGTTAGCCAACATTATCGGGATGAAAATTTTCCCGAAGCGTGTCAGTTTCTCAAGGAAGTTTTTGCCGTTCTTATGACTGGCAATCACGACAATTCTGATATCCAGACTGATTATTTTGACGTAGGGTGGTATGCTTACGTCTATGTCGGGAATTGGGATCGTCCCTATATCCTGACCAAGTGAAATTTCTAGGCTCTTCGGAGCCTTTTTTCTTGACAAAAAAGAATCGTTATGGCATACTCTAAATGTAATCAAGAGACGGAGAAAGATCATGGCACAGCCTATCGTTACCGACGCAACCATTCTTTTCGATCTGGAAGTCCGTGGAACACAGGCGTTTCTAATCGATATTGAATGCGGATTGCGTGTCCCGGCTTGCTTTGTGGAACGTGTCATTAAGATTGTCGAAAAGAACTATGCCCGTACCCTTCGCCAAGTTGCTGAAACAACCGAGACTTTCACGGGAACCTTCTGCATGATGCGCTACGAAGATCAGAAAATGGTCACTCTGAAGAAATAATTCTTGACAAATAAATCGAATCATGCGATGATGTAGTCAAGATAGAGACACAGAGAAGGAACCAGACATGGATATCATCACTGTTAAAGAACTTCGTGAAGCTGTCAAGACTGCTGATATAGTTGTTGCTCAGGTTCGTTTTGGTGCTAGTGAAGCATGGGTTAAAATTCCAAAGAAAGAAGTTTATAGTGAATTGTTAGCCGGTCTTGAAGAAGACGAAACTCCTACTGACTATGAATATTGGACTGGTGTTTTCGGAACCCTGAAAGACGGTGTGCTATATCTGGGGTGAAATCACCCCAGAACTTTTTTCTGGAATCGTGCATTTTTTACTTGACAGCTTTTTCAAACCCTGTATAATAGCTCTGTAGCCAATAAGTATATGAGTTTAATGATTCTTTAAT
>SL_7KL_010_BRINEDRAFT_10000482_pt1 | contig 18864 bp, 14 predicted proteins | sample SodLak_010_BRINE_FD_10663 | JGI IMG/M metagenome (IMG submission 10663)
CGTCTGGAACACACCGGTTTCGAGTGCCTTCTGATACACACGCCGTGAGGCAGGGACAACGACCATTCGGGTTCCTTGCGCAAGCGTTTCACCCGCAAGAATGTCAGCAACAATTTTGATATCTTCGTATCGGCCATTGGTACACGTCCCAACAAACAGCTGATCTATCGATGTCCCTGCAACCTCCGATACGGAGACCGCATTCTCCGGGTTCGATGGTTTCGACACCTGCGGTTCGATCTCTTCGCCGATATACCGTTCGACCGATGCAAACTCCGCATCGTCGTCCGAATAGAGGTTCGGATCGAGTTCGACGGATTCACCTGTTTGTGCTTCAAGGAATGCAACCGTTCGTTGATCCGGTTCAACAAGCCCTGCTTTGCCACCCATCTCAATGGCCATGTTTGAAAGCACGATCCGCTCATGAATCGGGAGCGATTCGATCGCCGAGCCAGTGTACTCTGCCGCCATGTACGTTGCACCCGCAAATCCAACGTCACCGATAAATTTGAGGATGAGGTCTTTTGCATACACACCTGGTGAGAGCTCACCGGTTACCTCAAAACGGCGCGTTTCTGGGACCCGAAACCAGAGCTCACCCGTTGCCATTGCGGTTCCGAGGTCCGAAGAGCCAACACCGGTTCCGAATGCACCAAGTCCACCGAAGGTTGTCGAGTGCGAATCAGCACCGATCACGAGGTCGCCCGGTTTCACGAACCCTTCTTCAACGACAAGCTGATGACAGATGCCATCGCCGACTTCAAACTGTGCGACACCGTGTTTCTCACCAAACTCGCGAAGGATATTGTGATTATTCGCTGCTTGGACGCCATCAGCAGGTGCATGATGGTCGATTGCCAACAGAATCGACTCGGGATTCTGTGGGGAAGCATCCTCACCAGCAACCTCATAGAACGTTTGAAAACTCAGTGGTCCGGTGATATCATGCGTCAACATTGTGTCAACCGTTGCTTCAACGTAGTCACCCGCACGAACATCGTCGCCCGATTTGTCCGAGAGAATTTTTTCAGCAAGCGTTTTTCCACTCATTGTGATCCCTCCTTATCCGCTCGAACATGTTCAAGCACACGTTCCGGAGTGCCACCCATTAAGACGTGGCTCGTTGGGCCGAGGTCAAGCTCATCTTTGACTATGTGTGCAGTTTCTTCAACCCGATCGAAGTCAGCAGTGACTGCAATTCCCATTGCGGTAAGCATGTGCACAAGATCTTCAGTTGGTGTGTTGCCAACGCCGCCCATACCATCAGGGAGGACGACCCCACCGCCAAGCCCACAGACAGAGGAATCAAATCGATCGACCCCACACTGCATTGCAGTGAGTGTATTTGCAAGGCTCATCCCGTTTGTGTCATGAAGATGAAGCCCGACGTCAAGGTCTGGATAGCGCTCAAACACCGCTGTGAACGTCTCTGCGATCTGGAGTGGGTTCGCTAACCCCATTGTTGTGGCAAGGGTAACTTCATCAACTCCAGCAGCAACAACCCCATCGACAACGGCAAGCGTCTGCTCCATCGGGATTCGTCCCTCATACGGACAGTAGAAGCTGGTACCCATCCCTGCCTCAACCAGAATGTCATGATCGTGTGCAAGCTCAACGATATCATGAATGCCAGCAACAATTTCATCAGTGCTCATTCGCTGGTTGTTCTGGCTGTACGTTTCGCTCACAGTGACGAGCGCATTGACTTTGTCTACCTCCGCTTCAACCGCTCGTTCCATTCCACGAAGGTTTGGAACAAGCGCCCGGTAGCAGACATCGGGATTTCGATCGATCTGTTGGGCAACCGCATCCGCATCTTTGAGCGTTGGCACCGCTTTCGGATGCGTAAATGAGGTAAATTCGATCTCATCGACACCAGTCTGGGAAAGCTGATTGATTAGTTCGACCTTTTTTTCGGTCGGGACAAACCTATCAAGCCGCTGGAATCCATCCCGAGGGAGCATCTCTACGATCGAAACCGCCTCAGGCGTTGACAGAGAGCCAGCAGGCAGTGGAATCTCCATTAGATCACCCCCTCTTCAGCAAGCCGAGTACGCTCTGTCGCATCATATGCAAGCAACTCACCGTAAATTTCGTCATTATGTTCGCCAAGCTGTGGTCCGAGGTGGCTCACATGTCCGGGTGTCTCGCTAAACACAGGGAATGCGTTTTGAACCAGCCCTTCACCAAGTTCGGGATCGGGAACTGAGACGACAGCCTCGCGCGCATTATAGTGTTCATCGTCGAGAATATCCGCAATATTGTAGATTGGGGCAACGGTCGCTTCTGCATCTTCGAAGACCGAGATCACCGTTTCGCGATCGTTCTCATCCATCCATGCTTGGATGGCGTCGTCGAGCGCCTCGACGTTTTCAAGCCGTTTCTCGTTTGTCTCGAATCGTGGATCATCTTTCAGCTCTGGGCGTTCGATCGCATCAAAAACACGCATTGCAATCGGTTGGGCGCTCGCAGAGATGGCAACGTATCGATCGTCTTTTGTCCGGTATACATTGCGTGGCGCAGATGAGGTTGAGCGGTTGCCCGATCGTTCTTCAATGTCGTCTAATTGTTGGTACCGAAGCGACTGTGGACCAACGAGCGAAAAAATCGGCTCAATCAAGCTCGTATCAATATACTGGCCGCTCCCCCCATTTGCATCCCGATGATAGAGCGCAAATGCGATCGAGAACGTCGAGAACAACGCCGCAATCCCATCAGCGAGCCCCGTTGGTGGCAAAAGCGGTGCTCGATCCGGATAGCCATTAAGATATGCGAATCCACTCATCGCCTCCGCAAGTGTGCCAAACCCGGGCCTGCCAGCGTACGGCCCTGTTTGCCCGAAGCCGGAGATTCGGAGCATAATCAGTCCAGGATTGCGTTCCGAAAGCGACTCCCACCCAACGCCCCAACGCTCAAGCGTTCCTGGGCGGAAGTTTTCGACCAGTACATCTGCTTCTGAGATAAGGTCCTCAAACACGATTTTTCCATCTTCGGTGCTCAAGTTGAGTGTGATCGATCGCTTGTTTCGAGCAAGATACTTCCACCATAGTCCAACGCCCGCTTTTTGTGGGCCAAAATGGCGGAGATGGTCGCCGTTTGCAGGATGTTCGACTTTGATTACATCCGCTCCGAAGTCCGCAAGCAGTCGGCCAACCGTGTTTCCAGAGATCATCGTCCCCGCTTCGACGACAGTCACGCCGTCCAGTGGCCCTTGTTGTGTGTCAGTCATAGTCAGTGATCAGCAGTTGCCATCTGTGTGAAGGCAACAGTTAGTATGTGTGTCATTGNCGCAATTGGTCTTAAATTGTGTGTGTAAGTACAGATAAGTAACAGGTTTAGATCGGTCGATCGATGTGTGTACCGAATCCGCGCTCGCCGACGATCTCACCATCATCGTACGCAAGCTGTCCGCGGACGACCGTTTGGGTTGGCCATCCAGTGATGTCTCTGCCCTCATATGGTGAATAGTCCGGACCGCCTTGGAGCAGTTNAGGAGTAACAGTCTTTGTTTCCTCAAGATCAACCACGACGAGGTCAGCGTCGCTACCGACACGGATAGCACCTTTTTTCGGGAAGAGGTTCCACGCTTTTGCCGTGTTTGTGCTTGTAATTTCTACAGCACGCCTGAGCGAGATTCGATCGTTGTTGACACCCTCTGAGAGAATGAGCGGGAGCATTACCGGCGTACTTGGGAATCCAAGTTTGGAATCCCGAATATCGGCTCCGATCTTTTCGGCACGCATATTTGCACAGTGATCGGTCCCAATACAGCTGATGGTTCCATCAGCAATGCGCTCCCAGAGCGTATCCTGATCGGCTTGGCTCCGTACTGGTGGGTTAACTTTCATTCGTTCGTCGCACTCTTCGGCAGTGAGTGCCAGATAATGAATGCAGGTTTCGCCAGTGACATTGTACCCTGCAGTGTGGAGTGCGGCAAGCTCATCAGCAGTCTGGCCCGCACTAATATGAACTGCGTAAAAGTGGTCATCATAGTCATGAACTTTTGCCATCGCAGCACCTGAAATCATATCCTGTGCTTCGGCATGTGCAGGGAACTCCTCAACCATGACCTCATACCCTTCATACGCTTTGTTTTCATCGGCCTCCTCCTCAATGTAGACGTTCCCACCTGCAAGCGCATTGGTGATCTCAACATTTTCCGAATGGTATCCAAGCGTTGTCGGGACCTCTTGTGCTGCGAGTTTCGCAATGAAAGCATCGCCAAAATCATCTTTCATTTCGCAATCGACACCAAACTTCTCCGCGGCAGCATACTTGTAGTTCATATACCATTTGAACGAGGTGATACCGAGTTCGTCTATGATATACGGAATTTCGTCGATATGTTCGAACGATAACAATCCAAGCGAAAAGAAGTAGTCATGGTAGTAGTTTGCCTCCGCATCGGCAGTATACTCACCCATGATCTCCTTGTAGGAGCCCGCTCGCCGGAAGTAGTTCCCAATCGTCGTGACGCCGCCAACTAGATCCCCTCTGGATTCGCTCTCTGCATCTGCAGCCATTCCACGGTAGATACTATGATGGGTGTGTGGATCGATCGCACCGGGAAGAACGTGTTTCCCTGCCGCATCAATGACTGTCTCTCCATCGGCACCAAGTGAGCCCGGCTCTGCAATCGCCGCAATCGTCTCCCCACGGACACCAACATCAGCCGAGAAGATACCCTGTTCTGGGATGACGACCTGCCCATGCTCGATCACAAGATCGTAGCTGCTCATGCGATTGACTCCTCGATGTATGCTTGTACTTCTGATCGCTCAAGCACCTCCGCATATTTCATCCACAAATCAAGCAACCCAATTTTGTGTGATGCCTCAATACGATCAAAAATACACTCCTGTGGCAACAAGACGCTGAATCCGTTCTGTTTCGCATCCACTGCCGTTGCACGGACACAGCCGCTTGTTGAGTTGCCAACAATAATGACCGAATCATGCCCACCACGAACCAATCGAGAGAGCAAGTCTGTCCCATAAAACGCAGATGCGTATGATTTGTCAATAACGGTATCCCCTGGCTCGGGACCGACCGCATCAACAATATCTAAATCCGGATGAGTCGGGTCATCGTAGCTTGATGGAACAACTCGAGTATACGTGATCGGAATCTCATGCTCTCTAACAAACGAAAGGAACGGTTGGATCTCCTCGATCGCCTCCCATGCAATATGTCCCATTGCTGTCCGGTACTCTTCGACTGCATCAAGGATATGTTCGTTTTCTCCAACAATGAGCCGTTGCATATCAATGACAAGAACCATTGGATTGGTTCCAAGTCCTCGTGACTCCCACGAAGAAGCACCCTCTTTGTCATATCCTGCTTTTGTAATAACTTGTTTATCTTGTTCGGACAGCAAGTCCTCCCAGATTCGTTCTGTCATTCGTGTTGACCTCTAGCATGAATCGGTACGGATTGATTATAAAGCTATGGCCACTGCGGAGTTCAGCTCTCTGGAGCGAACGTCTGCAGAACGGTGTCTCTCATTTCGTCACTGCAGCCAGATGGGGCCCGCACAATCGGTAAGTCAACACCTGCGCGCCGATACTGGTTGAGCTGTTCGACGGCTGTTTCAGGCGTCCCCGTGATTGCGACGAGATCAATGAATTCCTGAGAAACGGCAGTGACTGCCGCATCAAACGTTGGTGCAGCTAAGATGTCATCAACGGTCTCATCAAGACCTGCCTTCCGTGCAACACGCTCGTAGTAGCCGGGGATCACGCGCATATAGTATGCAATATGGTGAGCTGCGGCTTGGTGTGCAACAGTTGAATCCTCATCGACCGCGGTGAGAATGTACATTGCAACGTCAATGTCGTCACGCGTGCGACCGCCACGATCGAGTCCGGTTTCGAGCCACTCGAGGGCCGTCTCAAACCGATCGATCGGATACAGATTTGGGACCCACCCATCGGCAAACTCCCCCGTCAAACGGACGTTTCCTGGGCCAAGTGCGCCATTGTAGATCGGAATATCAGATCGGAGTGGCTCAAACGCATCCCAAAACGCCGTCCGAGTAGGTGAAAAGAATCGTCCATCGTAACCGGACACGTCACCATTGAGGTACCGACGGATCAGTTCAATATATTCGTGCATTCGTGGGAGCGGCTTCTCAAACTTCGCACCATGAAATCCCTCGACAACTCCCGGATGTGCAACGCCAAGACCTAAGATTGCACGACCATCCGAATGATCATCAAGCGTTGCGATCGCTGATGCGGTCGTTGCAGGTGTTCTCGCGAAGATATTGACGATTCCTGTCGCAAGGCCGATCGATTCGGTGACTGTCGCCCAGCGCTCAAGTTTGCCAAAGGCGGATTTTCCTTGTCCCTCAGCAGCCCAGAGGCTTTCATAACCCAACGCTTCCGCAGTTTTGACTGTATCTAGGTCATCTTCAAGCGCCAGCAGAAATCCGGTTCGAGTGGTCATTGGCCAGCCTCACCGGTGCTCACGACGCCATCGACTGCGAGATCGTTCCAGATATCTAATCGAGCGATCAATCCCGTATTTGGATCGATTGTATACACATCGATGTAGCGAACGTCCGTAAACTCGGCCCCAGCATTTGTTTCACCGTAGAGCGTCCCGATGCTGATGACCTCGTTTCCTGTTTCGATCCAGCGATCAAACGATTTGTCAGCCCACTCATACCGTGGGGCAAGGAACTGAAGAAAATCGTTCGCTGCAGACGAACCTGAAAACGTTGCTCCAGGGAGCGATATTGTTGCATCATCCCGAAACAGTTCACCCACAGATTCCCGCGCAGTCCCGCCTTCAGACATTTTGGCAAAAAATGATTCGACGACGTCTCGTGGAGTGTCACCCATATCAGATAAGAGTCCTCATCCATGTTAAGCGTACGCATCACATGATTCTGTGGTGAGATATCAGCCGATAGACTTAGGTGAAAAACACACAAGGTCATGGTATGGGTACGCAAGGCAGTAGTACACCGTTGGAAACACGTGTGCAGTCAGCCACAGACGTTTCATTCGACGAACAGGCAGATATCGTAGTTGCAGGTGCTGGTGGAACCGGACTTGTTGCGGCTCTTGCAGCGTGTGAGGATCCGGATATTTCAGTCCACCTGTACGAAAAGGCAGACAAAGCAGGTGGGAACGCAGCACTTTCTACAGGAATGATACCTGCTGCGGGGACACGGCTGCAACAGGACGCTGGGATTGAAGAAACACCCGCAGATTTTGTTGCTGATGTGATGGCAAAAAACGGTGGGAACGCCGATCGGGCGATGGTCGAACACCTCTGTCAAACGAACATAGATCTCATACATTGGATGGTAGATGAGTGGGATATTACACTCCATCTAGTTGCTGATTTCAAATATCCAAAACACTCCGAGTATCGGATGCATGCCCCCGATGGGCGCAATGGTGAAAATCTCGTCGCGGAGTTCGTTGAACGGATTAGAGAGCAGCCAAATATTGCATTCCATACGCAGCGTCCAGTGACAGGGCTCGTTGCTGAGGATGGTGCAGTCTGTGGTGTGCTCGTTGATTCAATCACGGAAGATGGTGAGTTAGAGAACGATCCAACAGCAGTAGCCGCAGAGAAGGTGATACTCGCGACGGATGGGTTTGCTGGAAATACGGAGATGGTGACAGAGTACTGCGACGAGATGGTGGATGCGCTCTATTATGGCTCTCCGGGCAATACAGGGGATGGAATCAGGCTCGGAAAAGAGCTTGGAGGAACCCTTGCCTGTATGGATGCGTATCAGGGCCACGCAACCGTTGCAGCGGACACGGAGACGCTCTCAACGTACGCGGTGATAATGAACGGCGGGATTATGGTGAACAGTGACGGAGAGCGATTTGGAAACGAATCTGCAGGCTACTCGAAGTTCGCGGTCTCAGTCGTCCAGCAGCCGGGTAATATTGCGTACGAAATATTCGATAAGTCAATTTTTGATTCGCTTCGAGGCGAATTTGAGGATTTTGAGAAAGCGATCGAGCTGGGAAGTTACATCCACGGTGAGACACTGTCAGAGATCGCTGAGAAACTGGATCTCCCAGTTGAGCAAGTAAATGAGACCGTCGCCACGTACAATGACGCTGTTGCTGCTGGTGAACCGGATGACACAGGCCGGGTTGATGGACGGTCGGTCCTCTCAGCGCCGTTTGTTGCTGCAAAGGTTACTGGCGCCCTATTTCACACCCAAGGTGGGCTGGTCGTGGATAAGAACGGCCGTGTGCTCAGAGAGGATGGCTCTGCAATCGAAAATCTCTATGCGGGCGGCGGTGTCGCAGTGGGAATCAGCGGCAATGGGGCAGGCGGATATTTAAGTGGAAATGGACTGACTGCAGCCTGTGGACTGGGTCGGCTTGCCGGGATTGATGCGAGAAAAACGCTCTAAGAACATTATGACAGATCAAAAGATAGACACGGAGATAACACCGATGTCAGAAGAACCGGTGCGAGAGTGGGAAGCGAACGTATACGAGTTTCTAACAGCGGACATACCGGAGTCTGCGATGACAGCAGGAAGCAACGTGGTGCTGAATGTAGTTGCTGCAACAGTTGCGGGTTCAACAGTGTCTGCACACCAACATGCCCAGGCTGCTCCGCTGGCAGACGGAAATGCAACCGTTCTCGGTACTGACAAAGCATACCACCCCACACATTCGGCATTGTTGAACACGGCCGCAGCAATCACTCCCGAAATAGAAGAGGGGCACAATTGGGGTGGGCATGTTGGAGCAAGTATCGTTGCTGGTGCAATCGGCGTCGCCGAAGCCGAAAACTGCTCAGGTGAGGAGTTTGTCAAGGCATGTGTACGGAGCTACGAACTCTGCGTACGGATCGAGTATGCGATTTTCGCAATGAAAGCGAAATTGAACGAGGCAGTGCCGTGGCTCCTCCGCGATCCGCATGCAACGTGGACAACGATCGGCCCGGCGCTCACTGCAGCACAGTGTATGGGTGCAACCGAAGAGCAGTTGCGAGAGGTGTTCCGAACTGCGGCGAATCTCGCAGTAATTTCAATGCACGATCCATATGAGGAGGGTGCTCCAGCTCGGAACTTCACAGCGGGATACTCTGCACAAGCGGGAGTGTCCGCAGCCATTCTGGCAATGTCCGGTGTCAAAGGCTCAGCAACCGCGATCGCAGATGTGTACGATCCATTCCAATCGATGCTTGAGGAGGGGGAATTTGACCGGCTTTTCAGCGAGCTAGGAACAGTATGGGAGATCGAAAATGCATATTTCAAGTGGGCACCTTCGTGCCGATATACACATCCCCCGCTTGATGCACTTGAGCAGATGGATATCGAAGCAATTCGTCCGTCCGAAATCGAATCGATCGATGTCTACACGTATGCCAATGCAGTTGCAATGGGTCAGAAACATCCGAAAACAATGACCGGCGCGAAGTTCTCTATTCCATACGTCCTAGCACGACGGCTCGTTGCTGGGCCGCTTGAACTTGCTGATTTTATGTCAGCGGCGGTTGCCGATACAGCGACACAACAGCTAGCCGATCGGGTGAATGTCCATCATGACGATGCATTTGAAGCGGCGTTTCCTGATGAGTGGGGCGCGAGCGTCGAAGTTACGCTCACCTCTGGAGAGACGCTACACAAAACGTGTCCATATCCAAAGGGAGATTATCGAAACCCACTCTCAGAGACAGTATTTCGATCGCTATGCAAGGACCTGTTCGCAACAGCAGTGGGAGATGAAACAGCCCAGAGCGCTGTTGATGGGTGGTCAGAAATTATGGATACAGAGATCAGGTCACTCATAGAGTTACTGTCACCAAAATGAAATTGGTGGGCCAATTGTTCAACAATGTAGAAACCTTGTTCGGTATCGTCGGAAAATAGAAAGGGTTTTTAAACTTCGTAACCGGTTATTAGTATGAAAAATGATGAAAATACAGCGCTGGAAATCAAATCTGTTGGAAAGGTGTTCGACATTGTTGAATATCTTGGGGAGAATGGGACATCATCTGTCACATCAATCGCAGATGCGCTGGAGATGGCAAAAAGCACCGTTCATGCATATCTCTCATCGCTTGAAACACGTGGGTATGTCGTACGTGAAAAAAAGAAATACTGTCTATCGCTGCAGTTTCTTAGTTTAGGAGACTACGCCCGTCGGCATCACGGATTATACATGTCTGCAAAATCAGAGATTGATGAGCTAGCTGCAACAACAGGCGAACGGGTGCAGCTGATGGTTCAAGAGGGTACTATTGGTGTGTATATCTATCAGACACAGGGAAACAAAGCAGTGCAGACTGACTCTCATGTTGGGACTACTGTGGCGTTACATGCAACCGCAGTTGGGAAAGCATATCTCGCATTTTTGCCTGATGATCAGGTCAAAAAAATACTCGATCGCACAGAACTCAGTGCAGTTACTGACAAGACGATTACCGATCGATCGGCGCTTCTTGATGAGCTGAGGGTGGTAAGAGAACAAGGATATGCAACAAATATGGAAGAGCGTATTGCAGGTATGCGCGCAGTTGGTGCGCCAATACGTGATTCGGATGGGGACGCAATTGCAGCGATCAGCCTATCGGCTCCAACAACCCGACTTCAGGGAGAACAGCTCGAAAAAGTCATTCCGGAAAAAATACTGCAAACAGCCCGAGTTATTGAGCTAAGAACAACCTATTCATAAGATTGTATAAATTACAACGTTATGTTTGTAATGCCCTTCCAGCGTTTGTTCACTCCTCAAAAAACAGTTGAACGGATCGCCAGTCGAATAGATGAAGTATAAAAGTTAAAACACTTATGTACACGTGTCTAGTAAATAATATGTCTCTACATGAGTTCACAGCGGATAAAATGGATTACGATCGAGGTATACTGATGTATCTTGAGAAACGTATCGAGTTTGAGCGGTAGACAAGGGCTTCAAGTCACGATATCATCGTTATGGAGAACGCCTTCCATCAGCAGCGTTACACAAATCTAATGACAAAAATTAATTAAATTGTGCAAAAATCGAGGTGGAATGTGAGACGAACGTCCGATAACTAGTAGCTGGGATATCGATCGTGATCGCTCGTGCTGTCTTTTAAAAAAGAATTTATTACGATAACTGTCAAATAATATATTTATATATTCATATTATACTTCGATTTTAGATATAACATAGTTAACGGCCTCCCCGGTTGACGTTCGGCCGCTTCGCAAAGATTCCCACATTGATTTTGAGGGCGGAAGCCCACGACTTTAGTTGTGGTAACTGACCCGGCTTACAACTCTTCAAATCCGGTTGACTCACCACCACCAAAATCAGCAGGCTCCGATCGGACTGGTTGTGATTGCTGCCGATCGTACGTTTCCGACCATTGCTCTGTTGCGGAGAGACTGCCTGCTCCGTGATCTGTCAATCGCTTTCGTATCTGTACCAGTGCGGGTGTATTCATCGCATCTCCAGACAGCACTGCCTGTCCGGGGGTGAGTCCCGGAAGCTCTCGGAGGACATCTTCTCCTGCTGCTTCGACCGATTTTTTAATTGCTTCTTGGTCGGTTGGGTTTCTGATTTTCATCGTAATTTGTGTCCCACATTGTGAGAGGACGTCTTGGTCGATCTTAGAGGGTCGCTGACTAATGATGCCGATACCAAACCCAAACTTCCGCCCCTCAGATGTGATTGTTCGCAGAATCCCAATTGATGGTGCACTGCCAGACCCAGGAGCAAACCGATGACCTTCTTCAAACAGTGCAAACACTGGACATTCAATATCTGACTCACGTCCTCGCATTGCGTTTAAACGCTCTCGATAGATCCGTCGAAGAAGAACTGTCGCAATGAGCTGTTGGTTGCGCGAGTCCAGTGTCTCCATGTTGAGGACCGTGCACTGACCAGCAGCAACAATCTCATCAAGTGGAACATTAGCTTCAGGCTGGAACAGTTCGTTACGCTGGATCGATCGGCGAAGCCGCCACTCTAGACCACCAACACTGGAGTCATCTTCGCCGTACATAGTGTACATTTGCTCGACAAGTTCATCAACGCCCCATGTTCGGCTATCTTTATTCTGCATGGCTCGCCATCCACCTGCAAGCCGTTCCTGCATTCGATCGCTTGGGTTGTCAAGAATGGCCATGATATCTCCAAGTTCAAGTTCGGAGATACGGATTCGAAGCCGATCCTCGTCGAAGTATACAACATCCGGTTGATATCCGTCATCACCTTCGAAAGCGGAGTGTGTCTGCATTTCCGAGAGTGTATCATACTCACCATGTGGATCAAAAATCAAGAGTGCAGCCCGCGAAGACGGCAGCATCATCTCTTCGATTAGCACACCACCAGTGTAGGATTTACCACTTCCTGTTGATGCGAGAATCGCAAGGTGTGTTGAGGCAAATTCATCGATCGGCATTCGGATGTTAACCTCTCCAGTAGGTCGATTGAGGAGCCATCCAGTATGTGCGAGGCCATCACGTTCAGTTACGTCAGCAGTGGTTGAATCGACACCAAGATTCGGGAGAACTGCCTCTAGTTGTTCAGCAGGCGCAATTCGGAGTGGGGTACCTGTTTGTGGAAGTTGTCGTGGATTCGCAAATGTAGACATCATGGTATCGTAGTAGCCGATCACCATTGCAGTCAACTGATACAAATCAGTGTCATCGTGTGGAACGCCAAGTGTTGCTGCGATCGTTTCGGGGGCAACGGCAGGATCTGCAAGAAACGTATCCGGAAGGCCTCGAATCTGTTCACGGTTTGTAACACGAGCGAAGACATCCCGACTCTCACCTTCGACAGTGACTGTGTACGTGATGAACTCTCCAGTCTTCACTGCCTGATCTTCTGGTGTAACAAAGAGGAATTCATTCGGATTGTCTCCCGGTCCGGACACTGCTCCTATTACATCTGATCGATCGTTCATCGAATCACCCCCCGATCGGTGTGGGCTTGCCATGTAATGTTTTGCTCAACAACATCTAACACACGCTGGTTTTTATCCGTATCTGCAATCATCGATCGGAGTCGCCCGATAATAGATAGCAAAACGTCCGATCCAAGGGGGCCACCAACATTCAAGATCCGATCCGCATACGCAAATTGTAGACCTCCCTCATCGTTCATATGGAACGTTTTTGTTAATTCATCTGGACATTGACAAACAATGTCATCAACTTCGAGTGTCCACCGAGGAAGTTCGTGTGATGGGTCTGTAAGTAATCCATCTTCGGTTACTCTAGCGGTTCCAAGAAGCGCAACACCTGCGAGAGTAGTTCGTTCTTCAATATACCCCGGGGTGAACTGTCCTTGATCGCTCTGTGCAAGGCGTGGCCCTGTCCGTCCCTGATCTGGATCAACTAATTGTGTATTATAAATAACGCCCATGACGAGGTACGGTTCTCCGCTAACGCTTTTCTGAATGAAGACTGGTTGTCCAAATTCCCGCTCATCAATTTGCGGTGCACGCTCCCGATCGGTCTCTTTGTAGATTTCGACGGTGTAATCGAGGTGGCTGTTCGAGCTGACAATACTCCCAAGTGCTAAGCAGTTGTCAACGTGTGTGTCTTCTGGTTGTGTTTCGATTGTCATTTGTGTTGTAGGTCTGTGTGAGATAGTCAGTTGTCGACACCATTGCTGTACGTCTGATTCACCGGTTACCGACGTCGACGTTCCTTGCTCAATGCTTTTGCGTTCCATTCGAGAGGGACATTGTTCTCTTCGGCCCACCGTCCGAGAATTCTCGTGAAGCGATCTCGATCTTGTTGAGAAATCACTGCATCACTGTCTGCTTGTTGAAGAATTTCTGGGTACCCGCGACCGATCGCTGCTTCAGCTCGGATGATCTCTTTGGTGTAGTCATACATTGAATCGTATCCATCAGGGCCCGCAGCATCTATCAGCCATCCAGGAAACTCAATTCGATCAAGGCCTGTTCCGGGTGGGACTTTGAGATATGAGAACAGCAAGTCATTTTTGAATGAGTATTGCTCTCCTTTGTACGTCGTTTCAAGTGCATCAACACTCCCATCACGACGAGACGCAAACGGGATTGTTGTATCTCCCCACGGACTCATGAGCTCTGTGAGGATTCTAGAGTCTGCCAACACAGGGCTATCCCCAAATTCTTCTTGCAGAAGTAGCCGTGTCATTTTTACAAGTTCAGAGGCGTTCGATCCAGCAACATACCCAACCAGTGGGATTTTGTGATGCTGACTTGCTGCGACAATGTTGCTCAGTGTCTCCAGATACCGATCGCGCGTTTCTGGTTTGAGTGGCGTGGCAAACGAACCAACAAGTGGGCCATCATAGAACACCACTGGCCGGTGGTCCAACTCTCCTTCCTCATAGGCGCTCGCAATTGATTGAAGTTCAGTAATCAGTTTTGCTCCTTCATGTGCGAACCGATGATGGCCGACACGTTTTGAATCAATAAACCGATACTCTCTGTTCGCAGACTCCGTAGAGATTAAATCCGGTGTGAGTAGCTTCCCGTCCAGTCCACAAGTGATTTTCCCATCAGGATGGTGATAGTTGAGACACCATGCAGTCTGGATGTATGCAACAGGGAGGTTGTACTGTGTCGTTGGTGGAAGTTCTGAGCCATCCACTGCAAGCACAGGGACATCACGAAGAATGTCTCTCGCCCAGTCATTGACTGCTTCATGGCTCTCCCAGTGGTTGCTCTCTTCATGCGTCTCAATGAGAGACGAGGCGGTGTCAAACAGATCGATCGGGAGTGCTCCCGGATACGACGCTGATTCAAGCTCTGATTTAATCTCATTGCTTGTCCATTCACGTGGCAGGCGCTCGAACACATCACGATACCGTTCGATGAGATCGTAATCGTCTGTCAGATATGCCTCGATTGCATCACGGTTATCGTTCAGTGCGGTCGCGATGCTGTAGTTATCGATCGGCATTACTGCGAGACAACCTCTGTTGTTTGCTTGTCCTTTTCAACGGTAACTGTATAATCAGTCATAGAGTCAAACGTTTCATCGTGGCTGATCACAGTGAGTTGTGTGAATGTATCCAATCTATTCAGTTGTTCAACGAGATTTGCTCTCTTCTCAGCATCCAAATTAGCGGTTGGCTCATCAAGGAATGCAATACCAATCGTTGACAGCTGTTCTAAGATCGCAAGCCGGACGGAAAGGGCCGCAGCCATCTTTTCACCGCCTGACAGTGTCGAGAATGACTTTTGGATACGTGCGTCATGGACAATAATCTCGTAATCACTACGCCATTCGAGTGTCTCGGAAGATCGTCCACGAATCGATCGGAAGAGTTGGTTTGCTCGTTGTCCAATGCGATCCGTGATTACTTCGCGCATCTTTGGTCCAGCGGCACGAACATTATCCCGAACCCAGTTAGCAAATTGAAGGTCTGCTTCAAGTTCTTTGTATTCGGTGAGTTTCTCTGATCTAGTGTCTAATTTGGACTCTAATTCAGCGATCGTTTCTTTGACCTCAGTGAGTGTATCCTGTGTTGTACGTTTGCTTCCCTCTTTGGCTGCTTTCTCACGCTCTTTTTTTGAAACCTCTGCTGTCAAGTTCTCCAGAGTCTCTTCGTCGAATGATTCTTGTTCCGTCTCCAAGTCTGTCTGAAGACTCGATTTCGCATCAGTTAGCGACTCAATCGAAGATTGAAGCGATGCTACAGCCGCTTTTCGATCGTCAAGCTCTGCAGCCTGCTTCTCGTGTTGAATATACTTGTTGTAGTCTTCTTGCGTCTCAGAAAGCGTCTTCTTGACAGTTTTCAGCTCTGGCCCAACGTGATCATACTCGCTAATCTGCTCTTCAATTGAAGATCGCTCTTCAATATGCTTCTCAAGACGTGATTTTGCGTCTTCTAAATCATCATGTGCGTCACTGGATTCATTAATCCGTGCCTTTGCAGTAATGTGGTTATCGTATGCTTCTTGTAACGATTCTTTTTCAGAGACACGCTCAGGCAATTCCGCAGCGTTTTCTTTTGCTTCCCGAAGCTCTGATTCCACCTCGTCTTTTTTATTAGCCGTCTCTGAAAGGCTATCTTGCAGCGACTCAAGCATCTCGTTATGATTCGGTAACGAAGCAGCTTCCTGTTCAATCTCTTGTGCTTCGGTATGCTCCGATTCGAGCGCTTCAATTGATGCTTCAAGTTCTACGTACCGCTCGGATATCTCTTCAAGCCTGCTCTCTTTTGTAGCAATCGTCTCCGATCGGTGTGTCTCATCAAGTGGTCGATCACAGGTTGGACATGGTGCATCTGCATCTGCATCTCTAAGCCGTCCAAGTTGGGTCTTGAGTTTCTCTTCTTCTGATTCGAGCGCTTTCTTATCTGCTTTTGCAGAACTCAGCTCTTCGCTGATCTCTGATGTTGGCCGTATCTCTTCTGTTTTTGATTGAATCGATTCAATCGTCGATTCTCTTTGTTCGATATTGGTTCTGATCTCCTTAATTTCCGTAGAAAGTCTCGAGATCTCCTGTTCTAATGTCTCAATCGATTCCGCATGCCGCTTCAATTCCGATATTTCAGTCTCAAGTTCATCATACCGCTCCTTTTCAGATGCAGTTTCTGAAAGTGTTTTTTCGGCCTGTTCCAGCCGCTCTACATCTTTTTGACACTGTTCAACAGCCGCCTCAGCCCGAGCAATTTCTTGTTCTTTCTCGCTCTTTTGATCTTTGAGATCGTTGAGTTTGGCCTCTTCCTCCTGAAGTGTGTCGCGTTTCTCTCGAGCAGACTCATGTGCCAGATATCCTTTCTCTGCCTGTTCGCAAACGCTAACTGCCTCTTCTGCAGACTCCAACTCAGCCTCTGCGGTTTCCAGCGCAGCCTCTTTTGCATCAATCTCTTGTTGCTTGGAGTTGATCTGTGTTTCAAGCTCCTCGATCCGACCTTGCTGTGACGCTAATTCATCACGCTCTGCCTCAAGTTTAGTGATCTCGTCGCTAAGTGAGTCGATCGCATCTTTGAGAGATGTGATCTCCGCTTGGAGATGTTCCGCACGTTTCCGTTCATTGGGGAGGCTCTGGACTTCTCCAGTGAGGGTTTGAATCTCATCCCGGAGAGTATTTTGGTCGGTCTTGATTGTGTCGGGAACATCTTTGAGCGCGTTCTTCCATGACTCCTCGTATGCCTCTACTCCCAGTAGTGGGTCGAATGTTGTTTCTCTTTTTGCAGGTGTCTGTGCGAAATCCGAGAGGAATTTTGTTTGTGGAACTCCAATACAGGATTCCCACAGTCTCGACAGTTCATCTTTGTCTTCCATATTGAACTGTGAAGTTAGCCATTCGATAAGATCGGTTTTTGAATCGATATCCAAGTCGATCCACTCGTCAGCAATCTCGTCATATCGGTGAACAGCATAGGTCGATCGGCCAACACCCCGCTTGACTCGGAACACCTGTTGTTTGTCTCTATCCTGCTTTGTGAACGTGACTTCGACAACCCCGGAATTAGCACCTTCACGGATCAACTCCTTATTATTGAACGGGAGCGAGTCAAACAGTGCAAATCCAATTGCTTCTTGGATTGTTGATTTCCCAGAACCATTCTCTCCCAAAATTGCGGTCACTCCACCATGCAGTGGCACCGTCGTTCGATCGGCGTACGATTTAATATTCGTTAGTGCGACCTCTGTTATTTTCATTCTTGAACCACCTCAACCTCTTGTTCTTGATCTTGCTCTTCAGTTGCCTCCCGAGCAAACGGGTCCTCAGAAAGATCAACTACAACATCGTTAACCATGGTTTCAAAGAGCTCTCTTCGCTTCTCCGTAACGGAAACTCGGATGTCTTCTGGAGACTCGTTGCGCTGTGCCATATCGTGTGCCCGCTCCAGTACATCTGCAACAGCATCCGATTCAGAATTGTACACTGATTCTTCGGCGATCGTCTCAAAGACGCGCCGTTCTAAAAGTACCGTATTCAGCCGTCCATCAACGAATACATCACCGTCTTCGATCTCTGAAAGGAGTGCTTGGACGTTCGCAGTTCGAATTCCTGTATTTGTCTGTACGTACAACGCACCACATTCCTCTTCTGCCCATTCGGCAAGCGTCCCGGTACGGAAATCAGCACGATCGAATTGGAGCGTGCCAGTGAAACGGAGATCAACTATTGGCTCTCGTGGCGAGCCACCGGACAGATAGAGTGGTTTTTGAAGATGGTTGTTGAGCGCATACTGGCTTTCAGAGAGCTCCGATCGGAATGCCTCTTCAAGTCCACTTTGTGATTTGTACCCGGTCACGTCAAAATCGATTGTGAAGTATGGCCGACGCTTTGACTCACAGTGAGAGACACGGTGCGAAAGGCTCGTTCCACCCTCACTATCGCTCAGTGTAACTGTATAGTAACCGTGTTCCCAGTCTGTTCTTCCTTCGCGTGTGTTGTGTGCCTCTGGTGAACCCGGATTATAGATCCAGCCAGCGGAGTCATATCGCTTGTGTATATGCCCAAGTGCGAGATAATCAACAACCTCTTTGACTTCCCGAAGCTCCGCATGTGTCACGGTACCACCAAGCGTTGGGACTTCGTCTTCAATGCCAAAGTGGGCTAATAAGACTGTGAAATCAGGCTGACCATGAGAATCGTTTGTTTCTTGTATTCCTGCAGCAACCTGTTGCAAAGCAGTGTCAACTCGTGCACCGCGCCATTGGAGTCCAAAGAAGCGCACGAGCCCTTCATCAGTTTCGAGGTCGTAGAAGCCCGAACTGCTCCCAAGGTTCTCTGTATCATGTGGAGTGAATACTGCTGCCTCACTGTTTGACTCCAAATCAGCTTCCAAAAGAATGATTTTACCTTTCTGATGGAGATATTTTAACCATGTCACCTGTCTTGGTGTGAGGTTTTCGTCGTGGTTCCCACGTGAAACAAGAACTGGAATGTCTTCGGGAACAGAATCAAGCACCCGC
>SL_7KL_010_BRINEDRAFT_10000483_pt1 | contig 18860 bp, 10 predicted proteins | sample SodLak_010_BRINE_FD_10663 | JGI IMG/M metagenome (IMG submission 10663)
GGGGGGGGGGGGGGGGGGGGGGGGGGGGGGGGGGGGGGGGGGGGGGGGGGGNGGGNNGGGGGGGGCGCTGTCGTTGGGGCCTGCCCTTCCGCTCTACGCGGTTGTCGGCTGGTGCTGTGGATGAACGGGGGTCGTGTCGCAAGCCTCGGTTATAGTCGAACACATGTTCCCACCACTGCAGGCTAGCGACGCCTCCGACCGCGCATCGGTCAGGGGGCGCTTGAGCCTGCCCGCATCGCCGGCTGGGTCCTACCAGGCGGCTGCCGATGATGACGGTGATTGCGATGGTGCTCTGCCGGGTGGTGGCGTGCCCTCAGGTGACACGCAGGCTGGTAATGCCGACGATGGTGGCCTGCCGGATGGTGGCACGGATCGCGGCGGCGCCATCGATGCAGACACCATCGAGGTGGCGACGCGTCTCGATGGGCTGCGTGCACAGATCGCCGCGCTGACCGGGGTTCTCCCGGATCGCGCGGATCCCGATCAGGTCGACGCCTGGTTGGCGTCCTTCCGCCGTGTCGAGGGGGCTGTTGCGGGCCTGCGGTCCCGTCTGGTCGGGTGCGCACAGAAGTCACACTCCCACGCTGGCGGGGGTCATGCCTCGCAGCCGTCGTATCTCAAGGAAGTGCTGGGCATCTCTGGCCGGGAGGCTGCACGTCAGTCCAAGCTCGCTCGCGATCTACGGCGTCTGCCCGGTACCCGTGACGCGCTGGCCGCGGGGGAGATCGGCCCGGAGCAGGCGCAGGCGATCGGCCGCAGCGCCCGGGGTGGTGTGCTCGGGGATGCGCGTGCCACTGAGGAACAGCTGCTCCCGCTCGCGCGCCGTCAGGGCCCTGACGAGCTGTCCCGGGAGATCCGGCGGCGCGAACAGGAGGCCGACCGGGCCAGCCTGGAGTCGGCTGAGCGCCGGGCGCATCGTCGACGTCGCGCATCCCTGGCACGCCGCAACGACGGCATGTGGGATCTCCACGGCCTTTTGCCCGATGAACAGGGGGAGGCGCTGGCCACAGCGCTGGATGCGTTCCGGACCTTCGACCCACCCGGCACCCCCATCCAGGAGGAGCGGTCCCCTGACCAGCGCACCGCCGACGCGCTCGCTGAGGCGGTCGCTGCGCTCCTGCGCAGCGGCAAGGGCCCCAGGTCCGGCGGGGTGCTGCCGCAGCTCAACGTCGTCGTGCCGCTGGAGGCGCTCGATCCCGACGGTGCGGTCGTCGGTGAGTTGGCCCACGGCGGGGTCCTGTCGCCGGCTGCGATCGAGCGGCTGTTGTGCGACGCGAACCTTCGGCGGCTGGTGACCAGAGGGGACAACGAGGTACTTGACGTCGGGCGCAGCCGCCGCGAGTGGTCGGTGGCCCAGCGGCAGGCGTTGCGGGTGCGTGACGGTGGCTGTCGTGGCCCCGGCTGCGACCGGCCACCGGCGTGGACCCACGCCCACCACCTCGTGCCGTGGGAAGACGATGGTCCGACGTCGGTAGACAACGGCATGCTGCTGTGCAGCTTCCATCACCACCAGGTCCACGAAGGCGGGTGGACCGTGCGGCTCGACCTCGCCACCGCCGCGGCCCACTTCTGCTCACCAACCGGACGCGAAGTCACCACCCACCCCCACCGGCCTGCCGGGCCGCGGTCCACACGCCGCGTACAGCTCGACACGGCCGCGTCCTATGCAACCCTCGATCTCGAGGCAGCTGCGGAGCGCCGGGATGCGACGCAGCCTCGGGACGAGGCTCATGACGGCTCGGAATCACCCCCGAGCCGACCTGCAGCAGACAGGCCGATCCCCTTTGCTGGCCCGCACGCCGTCACAGTGCGGGTTGCTGGTAGGAAGCCAACTCTCACGACCGCTCGGCCAGCCGAGGTCGAGCCTGCGTCAGGAGGTGGCGCCCGGTCGAGGTCGAACCCGGTAGCTGCGATCAGACGCCGCCGCGGAGGTGGCCGTCGAACGGCCGTCGAGCGTTCCGAGGACCCGGCGGTGGCCCGGAACCGGGCACCACCGTGATCGCGGTGCGGCGCGGCGCGAAGGCGGGCGGTGGCGAGCGGTGGCGGGCGGTGGCGGGCGGTGGCGGGACGGTGCCGGGTGTGGGAGCACTTGCCGGCGGTGTCGTTGTGCTGCCTGACGGTCGTCAGTTGGGGTGGCGTTCGGAGCCTGTGGTTGGTCGTGGTGGGGTTCGGAGCCTGTGGTTGGTCGTGGTGGGGTTCGGAGCCTGTGGTTGGTCGTGGTGGCGAGCGGCCGGGGTCGACGACATCGAACCCCACCCGGGTGCGCTGGCGGCGCGTACCGCCTGCCCATGAGTGCGTCGCGGACCGTCGCCGCGTCGGGTCAGCGGCTGAACCCCGGCCTCGCGAACCCCACGACACCACGACGGGTCAGCCCGTCGTTGCGGATCTGCACAGTGCGGCCACGACCCGGTGCGTCGACGACGCGACCGTCACCGATGTACATGGACACGTGGCTGACGGGAGAGTGGTAGAAGACCAGGTCGCCCGGGATCAGCTCGGACCTGGAGACCGGAGCCAACGCACCGTGCATGTGACGTGAGCTTCGTGGCAGCGTCACGCCGTTCGCCCGCCGCCAGGAGTAGTAGACGAGACCGGAGCAGTCGAACCGGTGGGGCCCGGCGCCGCCCCACTGGTAGGGCTTGCCCAGTTGGGCCATGGCGACCTCGACGGCGGCCTGACCACGAGCTTCGAGCCGCTCGCGCTCCTCGCGTTCGCGGCGCTGCTCGGCTTCGATCCGCTCACGCTCACGACGCTCCTGCTCGGCGATCCGCTCCGCCTCGATCCGCTGGCGTTCCAACTCCTCGTGCTCCGCAAGGCGCTGCTCGAAGGGCGCCAGGGTGACCGGTTCGGTGAGGCCGAGGGCACGGCTGATGAACACCGCCGCGTGGGAGCGAAGCACGGTCTCCTGCGTGCAGAAGGTGACCGGGCCGCAGCCGTTGCTAACACCGTTTGCACCGAGCGTGTCGATGTTGCGCGCGTGCGACTTACCGCCATCGATGAAGAAGGACTCCTCATCGGAGGCGGGTTCGAGGTTGAACGCGGCGACGAGCATCGACGCCAGCTGGCCGCGCGTCAGGCTGTCGTTGGGGCAGAACGCCCCGTCGTCACAGCCCTTGACGATCCCCGCGGCGGCCAGCCGTTCGATCGCGCGCGAGTGCACGGAATCTAGGATGTCGGCGAAGACGAGCTCAGCGTCGTCATCGTCTGACGCGGCGATGGTGGCGTCGTCGGGGTCGTCGTCAGCGTGGGCGTCGTCGGGGTTGTCGTCAGCGTGGGCGTCGTCGTCCGTGTCGTCGAGGCCGAGCGCGCGGTCGAGGATGGAGGCCATCTGGCCCCGGGTGAGGTCGTTGTCGGAGCAGAAGCGATCCTGCGCGCAGCCTTCGACGATGCCTTCGGCAACGAGCTGGGCGACGGCGACCTCGTGGAAGGTGCCGGCCGTGTCGCTGAAGGTCGCGGTCGTGTTCTCCTGGGCACCCGCCGGAGCGGCGATCAGCAGGGCCACGAACGTCGCGGTGATGGAGAGCAGGGAGCGGTGGACGGACACAAGGACTCCGGGACGTGAGGGGACACGCTGATGGCCGACGGCCCTGACCGTCTGTCCGGCCGGGAGCGCGATCCCCAGACCGCTTAGCCGAACATTCTTGAGGCGCGGGATAGTTACCGCTCACCAGACAAGCGCCGACCGCTTTCCCGCCCTTTCGGCCACTGTCCTCGCCTATCGCGGCCGCCCCCCGGGGGGTCGCTCGAACGCAGGCGGATGGCGTGCTGCGGGTGCGGCGCGGGTGGAGCATCGTGCGTGTGGCTGCCCTGGTGGGAAGCTCGGCTACGACGGGTCTGTCGGCTCAGCTGCGCGGTCTCGGCGTCGGTCCACTCGATGCCCGCTGCCAGGTGTAGCAACCGGTCACCCGTGCTCCCGCTCCAGCAGCCGGAGGATCAACGATGCGGTCTGATCGCGTCGCAGCGGCGTATCCGGGTGGAAGCGACCGTCCGCGTCGCCGGCGATGAGCCCGGCGTGGGCGCTCGCATCGATGGCCCTGCTGAAGCGTCGGTGGGTCGGCACGTCGATGAACCGCTCCCGTTCGCCCGTCGCTACCTCGCCGTCGAGGTGGCGCAGCGTGGCTGCGAGCTGGGCGGCGAACTGCGCGCGGGTGATGGGAGCGTTCGGCTGGAACCGCCCGTCCGGCCGACCAAGGGCGATACCGCCGCCGGCCAGGTGTTCGACGGCGCGCGCACTGCGTACCTCGGGTCGGACATCGGAGAAGGCGCCATCCAGCCGCGGGGGGAGCGTCGCCCCTGACGCGTCGATCGTGCGGGTCAGCAGCAGCGCCAACTGTCCACGCGTCACGGTGCTCGCCGGGTCGAAGTGGGTCGGGCTCACGCCTTCGATGATCCCACGCGCGGCCAGGCACTCGATGGCATCGGCGTGAACGCCGCGCACGTCGGTGAAGCTGCTGCGACGGATCGTCGCAGCGCAGACGCCACCGGGCTCGCTACCGCCGGCCACCAGCGTTCCGGAGGCCACCGTCGCGTCCCTCGTCTGGAACACCGCCGTGACCCACAGCGTGTCATCGGCGTCGATGACCACGCCCACACCGATGTGGGTGAAGCGAGCGTCGAGCATGTTGCTGCGATGCCCGGAGGAGCGCAGCCACATCGACGTCAACTGCTCGACGCTCCTGCGGATCGCGGCCGGATCGTCTGCGGGGGTGCGCGAGATCCGGCCGACGTTGTCCCCGAAGACCGCACCGCAGCACAACGCCTCGCGTATCGCGGGGTCGTGGTCCATCCTGGCCCGCTGCGCCATGCGGGCCGAGGAGGAACGCGCCAGATCGTGCAGTTCGGCCGACCAGGCCAGCTCGGTCGTCCCGGTGCGTACGACCGCAGTGCCACCCTCGGCGCGCCGGGCCTCGTCGTGTTCCGCGGCGAACACGTGCTCTGCGTACGTCTCGCCGCCGTTGCCGCTAGCTGCAAACCCCCCGGAGGGATGTGTCGGCAGGAGGGTGAAGGTCAGCGCGAGCAGGACCAGCCACGGCCCCCTTCGCACGTGTGGACGGCACGATGACATGGGTGCTCCGCGCTGGATGATGGCGAGTCGGGCATGGTCAGCGCAGCACCCCTGCTGACGCGCCGGCGCGCAGCGTAGGCGGCGCGTCGGTGGCGCCACGCCAGGACGCATCGCCCGTTCGGTCAGTGCTGTGGTCCCGGGGTGCAGGCCCGGGGTCGGGTGGCGGGACGCGCGCGGCTGCGGTGGCTTCCGCGCCATGGGGCGGGATGGTCACCGGTCGATTGGCAGGTCCGACAGCGAGGTGCGACCATGCGCACCATGCGTCCCACGTCCCTCCGGCAACCTGCGACCGCCCGTGTGGCAGTCGCGGTCGAGTCCGGCCATGCCGCCCCTGCGGGGCAGTGCGCGACTCTTCGGTGGTTGTCGGCCGTCACCGCCGTGACGCTGTTGCTCGTTCTGCTCCCGCCCGCAACCGTGGTGGATGCCGCCGAACCCCGCGGCCTTGACCGGGTCTGTCCCGTCCCCGACGGTCTCAGCACGGACGTAGCGGATCCGCTCGACCGGGGAGAGGCCCACGGTGAGGCGATCCTGTGCGCCGTCGGCTACGGGCTGGTGAGTGGTTTCGGGGACGGCACCTACCGCCCGGGCCAGGCAGTCACTCGGGGACAGACGGCCTCGGTCGTGGCAGCCTGGCTGGAGGTTGCCACCGGCTTCGCGCTCGAGGTCCCCGAGGAGGAGCTCTTCACCGATCAGGGTCTGACCCACGGCGAGGCGATCTCGAAGCTGGCCGCCATCGAGGTGATCGCCGGTCGCGGGGACGGCACCTTCCGTCCAGAGGACCCGCTCACGCGCGGCCAGTTCGCACGGGTGATCGTCAACGCCATCTCCTACGCCGACGTGTTCAGCACCAGCGGCCCGCTTCCTCCGCCACCCGATGCCACAGCGGACGGCTTCGACGATGTCGCGGGGATCGCCTTCGAAGACGACATCCTGGCGTTGGCCGGCACCGGCATCACCACCGGCACCGACGACCACCGTTTCGCTCCCGGTGAGCAGATCACCCGGGGGCAGCTCGCCACGTTCCTGATGCGCTCCGCCGACTACCTCGACCGACACCAGCGCTGGAAGCCCACAGCGGTCATCGCGATCCTCGTGGCGGATCTCCAGCTCGTACCCGCGGCATCCACTACGCGCGACGGTGGGGGTGAGGTCACTGCGGCTGGGGGTGNGGTCACTGCGGCTGGGGGTGCGGTCACTGCGGCTGGGGGTGAGGTCACTGCGGCTGGGGATGAGATCACCGACGGTGGGGATGAGGTCATCGAGGGGACGGATGGGGACAGCGACGGCCTCGAGGAGGGCGCCGGGAGTGCGGATGCGGATCCCGCGCCCGGCGACGGAGAGGCGGCAGGTGGTGCAACGCCACCTTCCGCCAAGGCTTCGGTGATCATCAACGCCTTCAACGGCACCGCCGGTTACCTCATCGAGCTCAGCGATGTCGACGGCGACCTCTCCGAGGACGCCCGGCTCACCCTGCGGTTGGGGACCCTGGACGCCGAAGGTCCCGTGGTGCTGACCCTCGCCGATGCCGCGGAGCTCACCGCCGCGCTGGCGTCCGACGGCATCGCCACCGGCGTGGCCACCGAGGCGGACAGTGCGGTCCGGTTCGCGGAGCTCGTCGTCCGCGAGGACGGTGTGGTCATCGAGCTGCAGGGGTCCTCGCAGGGCCCCTTGCGCGGGCTGCTGCGTCGCGAGGAGTGACCGCAGCCGGTCGCAGACCGGCAGCCCACCGCGGCGGTCCGGCTCACCCCGCGGGCTCGAACCGCGCCGTGACCGCGCTGGCGGGACGGTCGGCCGGCAGCCGCACCACCGGATCGTCCGCCAGCTCCCGTGGCACCCCTGTCCATCCCACGAACCGGTAGCCCTGGTGCGGGCTCGCCTCCAGCTCGATAGGAACGTCCTGCAGGTAGGTGGCCCGCCAACGTCCGGGCTCGCGCACGCCCGGTGTGTCGTCCTCGAGCACCACGTCGTTGACGCGAACCCTGCCCTGCTCGGGATCGTGGGCTACCGACAGCGCCACCGTGCCCTCCAGCCCGTGATGGTCGAGCAGTTGCTCGAAGGCGACCGGTGGCCGTCCAGCGAAGAAGCTGCGCAGCAGGTCCATCGCGTCCTGCCACTCCTCCATGGACGCCGGGTAGCCCCAGCGCTCGATCTGGCGGACCATCTCCGGTGCGAACAGCGCCTCGAGCGCGTCGAACCGTTCCAGGGTGCGGTGCGACGCGAAGGTCGTGTTGAGGTGGTCGGCGAAGCGGGAGAGGAACCGCTGCCGGCTGGCGGGATGCTCCAACATGCGCTGGTAGAGCAGCGGCAGCGCGGTCCCGGCCAGGGGCTCGTCGGCGGTGATGTCCATCCGGGCGAGATTGTCGTGCGCGACGTCGTGTTCGAAGGCGCTGCCCCCCACCATGTCGAGGTCGAAGACCAGGAACCGCCATCGTCCGTCCGCCCGCTCGGAACCGCTCCCGGTGTCCGTGCTGCGCCAGAGCCGCACGTTGTTGGCGGGCCAGTCGGTGTTGGAGATGAACAACTGCAGGATGAGGTAGTCGATCAGCTCGTCGACGTCGAAGGTCGCCTCGATCAGCTCCACCGCTTCCGGATCCGAACCCTCGAGCTCCGCCAGGCGTTCGAGGCGGCGCACCAGTTCCTGGTTGGCATCCTCAGGGCCGTGCTCGACCCGCAGTGCCGGGCCCAGCATCGTTGTGGTATCCGGGTCGACCCCGTGGACAGCTTCGAGGTAGTGCTGGTCGTAGCGCTCACGCAGGTTGAGGATCCCCCAGTACTCGCCGTTGAGGTAGACCACGGCGGGCCGGAACGCCTGGATGTCCAGATCGAGGTGGGCGATCAGTTCCTGGACGTAGCCGTCGGTGAGGTTGGTCACCCCCCAGGTGTTCCCGCCGTTGCGCAGCAGGAGGCGCCGGTGTGCGAAGGGCGCATCGGGCCCGAACATCGGGTACTCGAAGGTCCGGGCGCCGTAGTCGTTGCGGGCGTACAACCGGAAGGACTTGCCCGGCAGCATCCGGCTGTAGTTGCCGTGGATCCGCACACCGACGTCCCGCGCGTCCACGCAGGCACCATCGGTCTCGCACCACTCGAACCGCACGGCACGGTGCAGTTGGTCCTGATGGGGCCGCTCCCAGTCGCGGCCACGCTCGGCGGCGTTGCTCGGCACCCGCCAGTCGTGCGCAGGGTCGTAGTCGTCGCTGTCCAGGTACTCCTGGTAGGCGGCGCCGGGCACATGGATGCCGTGCTCATCGCTGAAGAAGTGGTCGCCGTCACCGGCGATGCTGACCAACGGCCAGTCCGGCCGGCGGTGGTGGTCGCCGACGAAGTAGGTCGCGCTCGCCTCGCGGCCGTCCACGGGGCGGGCCCGGAGCACCGTCGCCTTGGGCACCGGGCTCTGCGGTGGGCGCCACCCGTCACCGTGGACGGCCCCGGAGAAGGGGACGGCGGTGGGGATCGTCGCGAACCGGTCCGGCTCCTCGGAACGGTCGGTGATCAGCAGCGGCCCCGTGTAGGTGTGGGTGGCCTCGGCGTTGCCGTCGAGGTCGGGGTAGGAGCCGTCCAGGGTGTAGAGGATCGTGGCGTCGGGATCGTGGCCGGTGACGGTGACCTCGACGTCGTCACCGTAGAAGCCGCTGGCAGCGGACAGGGTCGGCCGGCCGAGTTGAGTGTCGGCGAAGCACGCACGGGTGTTCTGCTCCCCTGGGGCCGGGAAGGCGAAGTAGCACCAGCGCGACGGGTCGTCGGCGTGCCGGCCGTAGGAGACGTCCCGTGGCAACTCGACGGCGTCGACCAGATCGGCCACGGTGCGGCCGTCGGGTTCGGTCAGCAGCACCGGTTCCCCCTCGGCGGCGATGGCGAAGTCGGTGTGTGGCTCCACCGGGTCGGCGCGGTCCTTGCCCGAGGCGAACACCACCAGCCGTTCGCCCGGCGCGAGGAGCACCTCGGGGAACTGCCACCGGTCAGGCTGGTCGAGGTCATCCGACAGGTACCAACCGGTCAGCTCCACCGGCTCCTGCGTGGGGTTGGCGACCTCGACCCAGTCGGGTCGGTCACCGTCGCTGTCCACCAGGGTCGAGCCGTTCGAGGACACCAGTTCGGTGATGATCGGACCCGTCGGCGCGCGGGGGACGTCCGCCAACGCGGCGAGGCCGACGATCGCGGCGACGAGGCACAGGGTGACCCCACCCAGTCGTAGCCGTGCGAGCAGCAGCGTCCGGTCGGCCTCCTCCACGCGGTGGCGACCGGCACTCACCGGGTGCCTGGTACCCGGAGTCCGACGGCGCCATCGTCACCGGGTGGCGCCGTCAGGGTCCGCAGGACCGGCCGCCACGGGGTGCCCCGCAGCTCATCGTGGGCGACGGTGAGGCCCACCCCGTACTTGCTGATGCGTGCCGGCCGCAGCCCCAGATCGGACAGTGCCCGGGTGCCGGCGCCGCGGCGTGCAGCGGTCTTGGTCTCCACGATCGCGTGGGCAGCGCCGAGGAGGTGGTGGTGGCCGCCCGCCTCGACGGTGAGACCGAGGTCGATGGTGACGCGCTCGACGGCGTCGAGGTCGGCGAGGGTGATGCGGTGGAACCGGGTACGGGCGGCTACCTCGAGGTCGTCGGGTGCCGGGAGCCCGTAGGCGGCGTCCACGGCGGCGGCGATCAGCTCCCGGGCCTTCGCGCCGAGCTCGTCAGGGTTTGGACCGGGGTGGGGCCAGCGGTCCTTGATGGTCTGTCCCCGCAGGCCCTTATGCTTGACCTCGAGCATCGCGGCGGCGGGATCCCCGTAGTGACGGGTGCGGATCTTGAAGCGCCGGCGACGACGTTGTACGTGGTCGCGGTAGGTGCGCAGCTGGGGGGTGTCGAAGTAGACCGATCGGTAGGCGCTGCGACGGCTGCCATCCACCTCGAGCACCGCGAAGGAGCTCGCCAGGGCAGCGACCAACCGTGGCAGCGTGGTCACGGGCACGAGGTACTTGGTGTCGAAGCGCCGCTGGAGATCGGCCGCAGCCACCAGGTCGTCGAGGTCGACAGCGTCGAGCCCGGCGACCACCGCGGTCAGGTCGCCGTGGCTGGCCGCGCGGGGATGCGTGTCGATCGTCGGCTGCGCCCCGGCGGCGACGGGGTGAGAAGCGGACTCGCCGGGTAACGGGGTGACCGGGAAGCTCACGGTGTGCCCTCGGGCAGGCGCGGGGCCGGCTGGTGGGTCGAGGTGCGCATCCGCACGTCGATGCGCATCGTCTCCCGGACGTAGTCGATCTCCTGGACCAGCATGTGGTGCACCGTGGCGCCGAGGCGGCGTTCCAGTTCAGCACGTAGCGCCGGCGGGTCACTGAGGATCGTGTCGAGCTCGACCCGGCAGCGCTGGTAGCGCTGCGGCGGCAGCAGTGCCCCGTGGTCGACGACGTACATCGCGCCGACGAGCAGCACGCTGAACAGGACCTTGACCTCGAACTGCAGGCCGGGCAGCCCGTTGAGGAGCCCGAGGACCAGCGACACCATGGTGTAGCCGATCTCGGTCTGGGTCGACTCGTCGGAGCGCAGCCGCACGATCGACAGCACAGCGAACAGGCCGAAGCCGACCCCGACGTTGAGGGGGTCCGAGGAACCCAGCGCAGCGGCGACCGCGAACAGGCTGATGTTGAAGGCCACGTACCCGACGAGCAGGTCGCGACGCCGGTGGCGCCGGAAGAAGATGCCGTAGGTGAGCACCGTCACCGCGAGCAGGTTCACCGCCAGGGCGCGCAGCAGCTCGGGCATGACCAACTCGCCCACTGCACCCACCCTTCGTCCGCGTCCGGCGCACCGAGGCAGTGTAAGCCGCTGTTCAGCTCCCTGTCCCTCGGCGATCACCTTCCACCGGGTGCGCGGCGTGCTGGCGGCAGGGGCGTGCCCGTCACCTCCGAGGTGGCTCAGCGCGACCAGCGCAGCTCGAGGGTGGCCCGGGAGGTGTCGGGCGCCCGTGACGGCAGGCAGGGGCGCTTCGGCGTAGCGGTGGCAGGGATCGACGGTGGGTCGTCGGGTCCAAGGTCTGCGGGGCGCTCGTAACGGCGCCATACCCCGTCCTCGGGCTCCTCGAGCTGGGTCACCGGCCAGTCGGTGACGGCAGGGGAGAAGGGTGGCTCGCCCCGCTCGAGGACGTAGACCTCGAAGCCCTCCTCGGCCAGCAGGCCGAGATCGCGCCGGGCGTCGTGGCACTGCAGTGCATCGGCCTGTGGGTCGAGGACCTCTCCGAGGCAGCCGGAGTGCCACTGGATCTCCGGCCACTGGACGTTGGACAGGAAGGCGCAGGGTCGTCCGTCCGCGACGTCGGACAGTGCCTGGCCAAGGGCGACCGGACGCGCCTGCAGCGGCGCGATCTGCTCGGCGTTGGTCGCCGCGAGGTGGAGCTGCCAGCCGATGTAGGCGCCGAGGATGGTCACCAGCGCGATGGCAGCCACGGGCTCGCGTCGGCGCGCCACAGCGACCACCAGGGTCACGAGCCCGGCGGCCACCGGCAGCGTGAACAGCAGGAGACCGGGCAGGATGTAGCGCAGGTTGATCCCGGCGTTGAGGAGCAGGTACGGCAGCACCATGATCGCGCCCGACCACAGCCCGACCGCTGCGGCGAGCCGCCGTCGCCGGTCGTCGACCTGCACGAGTCCGATCAGGATCAGCCCCGCCGCCCCCAGCAGCAGCGCGAGCCCCGCTGCGGTGAGCACCGGATCCTCCGCCACTCGGCGGACCGGGCCTTCGATGAGGTTGAGGTACTGGATCACGCTGTTGCGGTCCGCACCGCTCGCCGAGGTCGCCCGAGCCGCGTCCAGCCGGGCGAAGGGCCCGCCGAACCGTACGATCGCCTCGATCAGCCACGGCAACCANCCCACGAACCCGCCTACGGCGAAGGCGGCGACCGCCCGCCACCAGCGGCGGCCCCCCAGCAGCGCCACAGGGGTGAGCGCCCCGGCGATCCACACGCTCTCGGTGGGTCGCAGCCACGCGACCACCGCGATGGCCAGCCCCGCCAGCACCAACTGCCGGTGGTCGTCCTCCAGGAGCCACCGCACGGTCGTGCCGGCGGCTGCGACCGCGGCGAGGCCGGCCAGCAGGTTGGGATAGCCCTCGACCGCGAAGTACAGCGGGATCCAACCGACGGCCGTGAGCAGCGCAGCGGTGGTCCCCGTCCACCCGGCGACCGCGACCCAGGGCCGGAACACCACCACCAGTGCGACGGCGTGGACGAGCAGCAACCACGACCTGACCAGCGTCGTGGACGCCCCCAGCAGGGCGGCGGGTAGCAGGACCACCGTCATGCCCCGGGCGCGTTGCGGGCCGAACCACACGTCCGGTTGGCCCGGTGTCACCTGCGCGAGGTAGGTGACCTCGTCCCACCGCAGCTGCCGCTCCAGCCCCGTCACCAGCAGGGTCAACAGGGCGAACAGCGCACCTGCTCCCACCAGACCGATGGTCGCTGGCTCCAGCCGTCGGATCATCGGCCGAGCCTGATGACGGTCACCTCGCCGTCGTCACGGGGCAGGCGCACCTCGACCCGGCCGTCCACGGTGCTCGCGGCACTCGCCGGGGCGTCGGTCGGGGTCCCCGGACGCAGCACCGTCACGAAGTGCGCGGCAGCTCCCGGTGGCGCGGTGAAGGCGAGGTTGGCCGCCGGCTGCAGGTCGCCGTAGCGGCGTGAGACCCAGCCGCGCAGGGGATCGTCGCCGCCGGCGACCGCGTCGGCGTGCTCGGTCAGCCCGTGCTGCTCGACCAGCAGTTGCGCCCCGGACGGCCAGCGGGCGTGGGCCCCCCGGCGGTCGACCCGCGTCACCTCCGCACCGATCTCCAGCTGCCAGCGTTGCACCACCGCGGCGTCGGCCGGGCCCTCCACCTCGTCGACCACGACCACCGCACCGTCGCGCGGCCGGAAGGCCACGTCGCGTGTCCACCGCGTGCCGCGACACCCCGCCACGTGGACCCGGAAGCGGTCCACCTCGCCGTCGGTGGTGACCGCGGAGATGCGGGACGGGCCATCCTGGTTGACGGTGCAACCGGCGCCGATGGTGACGACGTTGTGCGCTGCGGCGGAGAGGACGTGGAAGCGTCCGGGCACGTTGCCGTAGAGGTACTTCCCCGGATCGGTCAGGATGCGCTGGCCCTGTGCGAACAGGGTGATGGCACCGTGGTCGTCGTGGCCGTGGAGGAAGGGCTGCGGGCCGAACCGTGCGGACAGGAAGGTCTCTGCGAGCAGTGGGCGTTCGGTCCCCCAGCCGCTGCGGGTGAGGTAGAAGCCCGCGTCGTAGACCGCGGTGCGTGCCTGCGGCGGGGCGCCGTCACGACCTGCGGTGCGCAGCCAGGTGGTCGCCGGGTGGCCCAGGTCCTTGATCCGGCGACGATCGGTGTCACCGAGGGTCTCGTAGGTGCCGTCCGGCAGGGTCATGTGCGCGAGCGCCTCGGGCATCAGCGCGATGCGCTCCAGGCTCCCCGGTGGGGTCCGCCCGCAGGCCTCCATGGTGACGATCGCCTCGCGGTAGCGGCCGTAGTTGTAGTCCTGGTACTCCACCGCCTGCTCGTCCATCACCCCCTGCGGGTCCACCCCGACGCGCGCCAGGCGGTCGATCCGCTCGATACCGAGGTCTCTGCGGTCCCAGGCCTTCGTGTGGCAGGCCGCCGCCACCAGACCGACGTCCTGGTTCAGCGCGTGGTTCCCGTCGTCGACGTAGAAGTCGGGGTCGGCCAGGGCCCGCTGGTGGTCGACCAGGGCCTGGTGGAGCCAGCGTGGTGTGGGGCCCTGACGGGCGAGGCAGGTCAGTACCCGGGTACGCCACGCGGTGGAGTGGTCGTTCCAGGCGACCCGGTGCGCCGGTGCGGAGCGCGGGTTGGCCGCCACCCAGGAGCGCGCGAGCCGGGTGGCATGCTCGAGGTAGCGCACATCGCCCGTCTGATCGGTGGCGGCCATCAGCGGCCACAGCCACCTGAGCGCGTGGAACTGGAACCGCCAGTTGGCGTCACCGAAGGGGTCCTCGGTCCAGTCCAGGTCCGTGCCCAGCACGGCGGGTGGGTGCGGGCTCCAGGTGTACACCCCGTCGAGCACGGCCTCGGCGCGTTCGACGTCGTTGCTGGTGGTCTGGCACACGGCGGCGCTGAGCGCGGTGGCGTCCACCGCGGCCTGTGCGGCGCGGACCTCGACGCCGTCGGCGACCGCCAGACCGAGGGCGCGGGCCAGGAAGGTCGCCATCTGGCCACGGGTCACGTGCTCCGCGGGGTGGAAGGCTCCCGAGGTGTCACCGACCGTGATGCCGGCGGCCGCCACCGCCGCGATCGCCTCCGCGTGGTGGTCGCCGACCGCGTCCGGGAACGGCGGCGTGCCCGCTGCCGGGAGGCTGACGCCGAGGTGGCGCAGCAGTCGGACCAGGAAGCTGGACATCTGCGCCCGGGTCACCTCGGTACCTGGACGGAAGGTGCCGTCCGGGAACCCGCTCGCCAGCCCCGCCTCGGAGAGCCGCGCGATCGGGCGCGCGTGGACAGCGGAGTGGCTGTCCTCGAAGCCCGGCCCGGGGGGTGGCAGCGCGCGATCGGCGGCCAACAGGGTGGCGGTCAGGAAGGTCGCCATCTGGCCCCGGGTCACCGCGAGCGCCGGTCGGAAGGATCCGTCCTCGAACCCCCCTGCGATCCCCCACCAGGCCAGGCAGTCGATGCTCGCCGCGTGGGTCGCATCGACCGTGCTGTCAGCGAAGCCGGAGCGGGTGGCCGATCCGCACGCAGCCGCCGAGACGTCCCCAGGAGGCGACCCTGGATCCTGGTGGTTCGTCGCCCACGCCGATGGCGCCGGGATGATCACGGCGGCCAGGAGCAGGCTCAGCAGCAGTGCACACCCGCGCAGACCGGTGCGCCGGCCGGGCTCGACCGCCTGGTGGCGGCTGCCGGGCTCCACCGCCTGGTGGCGGCTGCCGGGCTCGACCGTCTGATGGCGGCTGCCGGGTGGCCGCATCCGACCCCTCGTTCCGTTCATGGTCATCGACCTCTTCCCGTGGTCGCGCTCAGCTGAGCAGCAGTTCCACCCACCGTCGGCCGACCTCGTTGAGGTCGTAGCGCGCCACGACCAGCGACCTGGCGGCCTCGCCCACCTCCCGTCGCTGGTCGCCCGCCAACGCGGTCAACCACCCCGCGGCGTCCGCAACGTCAGCATGGATCGGCACGCCGGGGAACAGCTCCTCCACCCCATCACGCTGGAGGACGAGTGGCACGGCCCGTGAGGCCATGCCCTCGGCGAGGCCGAGGTGGAAGGATTCCAGGTCGCTGACGCTGAGGATGACGCCCACCCCTGCCAGCCAGCCCGGGATGTTGTCGACACGCCCGTCGAACCGCACCGCCCTCGCCAGCCGCCGCGACAGCCGGATCCGGTCGAGCTGGTCCCGGAAGAACTGCCGCTCGGTCAGCCGTGCCCACACCCACGGTGCGTCCCACGGCAGCGTCCCGGCGATCCGCAGCTGCCAGCCGGGATCCTCGTCGAGCAGCGATTCCAGGAGGTCCAGGGCGAGGTCGAGCCGTTTGAGCGCCGGCAGGAAGCCGATCATCCCGAGGGTCCGGTGGGTCCCCGGCAGCTTGGGTCGGTCGAAGGGGAGGGTGTCGATGGTGTTGGGCACGACCTCGACCTGCGCCGCGTCCCAGGTGAAGCGATCGATCGCCTCGCGGGCGACGAAGGGCGCCACGCACACCAGGCGGTCCACGCCGGCCTGGTCGACCTGGCCGGGGAAGTCGGTGGTCAGCTCCTGACGGTGCAGGCGCACCACCAGCCGCTGGTCACGCGAGCGGTTCGCCGCGTACCACACGGCGTTGCCCAGGCACCACTCCGCCCAGATGGCGTCCGCCCAGCCGAGCAGCTCGCGGCTGTGGCCCACGTCGTGCCCGCCGTGACCGGTCCAGCGGTCCTCGCGGACCTCCGCCCCGGTACGGCGCAGCATCTGCGCCAAGGGTCCGGTGAACTTCAGGTCGTGCCCCGCCACCACCACCCGGCGGCGCCGCAGCCGACGCTCGCCCTGCGGCCGTGCCGCCGTCAGCGCCGGCTCCAAGCGTGCCCGTACCCGCCCGAAGGTGTAGTCCTCGGCGGCCCGACGGGCGGTCGCGCGGGCCTGCTCCCAGCGCGCGGGATCAGCGAGGACCGTGCCCAGCACGCCGGCGAGGTCGTCGAGCTGGTCGATGAACAGCGGGTAGTCGCCACCGAACACCCGCTCGTGCAGCGGGTTGCGGTTGAGCACCACGGGCACGTTCGCCGCCCCGTACTCGAGCACCTTGGTGGACAGCTCCAGGGAGGCATCCATCGTCGGATGTCGAGCGGACAGCGCGACGTCCGAGGCCGTCAGCAGATCAGCCACCTCGGCGCGACTGACCGCGCCGTGCCAGATGAGCCCAGGGGTGTCGCTCAAGGCCGCGCGGACCGCAGGCGCGTAGCCCGGGTCGTCGGGCGGGTCGTGGACCTTGTCGCCGGCGACGTGGAGTTCGAGGTCGGGGTGCTGTGCGCGGAGCTGGGTGAAGGCCGACACGGTCTCCAAGAACCCCCACATCGGCGCGAACTTGCCGGCGTAGAACAGCGTTGGCGGCTGTTGCAGCGGTCGGGGTTCGCGCAGGAACCCCTCGGGCACCATCGGTGTGAGCAGGGCCGTACGCCAGGCCGCCTGGGGAACCAGCCCCTCCAGCATCCCTCGCAGCTCGTCGGTCTGGCACAGCACCCGTTGGGAGGCCGCGGCGATGCGGCCGAGGGCGGCGCGCTCCTCAGGGCCGGCCAGATGCGGCTGCTGCGGGATGTCGGTGAGGTAGGTCCACAGCCGGCCATGCAACCGGTCGCGATCGGCTGCCTGTTGGCACACCGCGAAGCCGCGCAGCAGCACCACGTCGAAGGGCTGCCCGTCGTCGAGTTCCTCGAGGACGTCGAGGGCCTGTGCGGGCTGCAGGCGGGCGCGACCGTGCGGGTCGGGGACCAGGCGCACGTTGTGGCGGTCACGCAGGGGCGCCACCACCAGCTCCCGCTCGATCGGCGCCTTGAGCAGGACGACCACCTGGGTGTCGTCATCGAGCGCGAGGGTCTCCGCGAGGGCTGCGAGCCAGATCGCCGAGCCATCGATGAGGTTGAGGTTGACGTCGCCGTAGATCGCGATGCGCATACCCGGCTCAGCCCGCAGCCACGGTCGGCGCGCCGACCTGCGTAGGGGCCGCACCGAGGTTGAACGGGCGGACCCCGGCGGCGGCCAGGGTCGCCGCGACGCGGTCCGCACCGGCCGCATCGACGTCCCAGCCGTGCTCGAGGACGAGTTCGCGGCGCAACGCGATGGCGCTGTTGTCCACCCGGTCGACATGGCGCCACGCCGGGTTGGCCGGATCGAAGCCGGCCGCGTCACCGGAGGTCAGCACCAGCCCGAGCACCAGGTCGGTCAGCGCCACGGGTGCGGTGAGGGGATGGGCCGGTACCACGAAGGGGGAGGTGACCCGGTCGGCGAGGTGGCGCCACCTCGCCTGCGTCTCCTGCGCCGCGTCCTGGCGCACCACCGTCACGGGGAGGTCGGTGAAGCGCTCGGGTCGGGCGGTGCCAACGGCCACGGTCAGCTCGCTGTCCTCGGCCGCCAACTGCAGGCACAGCCCGTGGGTGCGGTCCTGCTCGTCGTCGAGCAGCAGCACCGTTGCCGCGCGGTCGGCGTAGGGGGTGAGGGTGTAGCCCGCGAAGGCTGCCACCCGGGCCAGGCGGTGCTGGTAGGTGTGCTCGGCGAGGACCTGGCGGATCCCGGCGGCCGAGCGTTCGCGCCACAGCTCGTCGTCGGACAGCAGCCGGTCGATCGCCGTCCGGGCGGTGGGTTCGGTGTCGACGATCGGGATGATGTCCCCGAACAACTCCTCGACACCCCGCGACGGGGTCGAGACCACGGGCGTGCCGCAGGCCAGCAGCTCGAAGACCCGGCGGGAGAACATCGTGGGCGAGGCGATCACGGAGTTGGTGTTGAGGAACAGGCGGTGCTCGCGGTAGATGCGCACCATCTCCTCGTAGGGGACTCCGCCCTGGACGTGGGACTGGAAGCGGTCGGGGAAGCCGACCGACTCCGACTCCTGGCCGTGGGTCCGGTCGAAGATGATGAGGTCGAACTCCCGGGCGCCGTCGAGCAGGTGCTCGAGCTGCTCACGACGCTCCGGGTGGCGGTTGCGGTAGTAGGTGCCACCGAAGACCGGGCGATGATCGCGGTCGTCCAGCGCGTGGGTCGGGTGGTGCAGGGCGGGTTGCGCGGCGAAGGGCAGCGCGGCCACGACCTCGGCGCGCAGCCCGTCCAGGGCCTCGTAGGCGGGGATGCGGTCCGCATCGGTGGTCAGGACCACGTCGAACAGCCGGGCGGCCTCGGCGAACTTCTGGAAGTGGACCGGGTCCTCCTTGTTCCAGAAGACCGTGGGCACGTCGTGCTCCCGGCACCACGCCACCAGTTCGGTCAGGTGCGGCAGTCCGACCGATGCCGGGTAGGTGTAGCTGCCCACCTGGAACTCCCAGCTGCCGCCGTTGCCCTTCCAGGCCGACTCGACGAACAGCAGATGGGGGCGTTCCGCCTCGAGCGCGGACCGCCAGGTCTCCGGTCGGAAGGTGATCAGGTCACAGTCGGGTGCCAGGCACGCTTCGGTGAAGGTGTCCACGACCGCGGCCACCTTCAGGTCGGTCACGGCCCGCACCCGGGGCGGGAGCAGGAACCGGGACTCGAGGTGACGCGTCGGTCGCAGCTCCGTCGGGCTGCGCAGCTGTGCGCTGGAGACCTCCGTCTGCTCCCCAGCCGCTTCCCCCGCCGGTACCGGCGGGGGCACGTCGGGGCTCC
>SL_7KL_010_BRINEDRAFT_10000487_pt1 | contig 18788 bp, 18 predicted proteins | sample SodLak_010_BRINE_FD_10663 | JGI IMG/M metagenome (IMG submission 10663)
GGGCCGCCGGAGCGAGGGCCGCGGGCCGCCGGAGCGAGGGCCGCGGGCCGCCGGGGCGAGGGCCGCGGGCCCGGAGCTCAGGCAGCACCCCACCCGGGCGATCGTGCAGCCAAGCGACCGTCAGATGGTCGTCCGGCTGCACGCGTGCACCGGCTCCCCCGCGAGCAACCCAGGCTCTGCAGCCAAGCGACCGTCAGATGGTCGTATGGCTGCAAGGCGTTGCCCTATCCCCCGTCCGCCGCGGTCGAGGGCGTCGCTCCGCCGGCGGACCGCGCATGCGGTGCGCCCAGCGACCGGTCCGGTGAGCACGGCAGCGCGAGGGGTCTCGCCGAACCCCCTGCAACGATGTGGACCGCACGGGCAGTACCTCGGGTGCACCACCACCGGTTCACCGCTGGAGGCCCACCGCCACCTCGCGGGCCTGGATGGGGCGCACCTGAGGAGCACCAGGCCAGACCGGCGCGAGGATCGGTCGGACCTCAGCGGTGCAGCGGACCTCCACCCGGGTGGGGGGACCTGACTCGAGGGCCTCGAAGACGCACGCGAGGCCCTCGAGCGACCGGTCGGGGACCTCAGCGGACACGATGGCGGCGAGCCGCTGTTCAGCACGCGCCGGATCCAACGGTACGACGACCTCGCCGGCCTCCTGGGCGAAGAAGGCATCGGCATCCACCGCCGCCAGAGCGTCGTTGGCGACCGTCGCTGCAACATCGACCAGTCGGCGCTGGCCGAGGAAGACCGTCGCGCTGTCCAGTGCGAGCGCACCCAGTCCGAGCACGATCAGTACCGCGGCCGGGAACAGCACCAGGGTGTTGCCCACCTCGTCGAGGTGGAGTTGCCGGAGCACAGGTGCGGCCACAGCGCTAGAACCCGCCACCTGGCGCTCCCCGGCAGGCCTCGATCCCGTCCTGGCTCCCGAGTCCGGCACGGAAGGGCTCCACCACCTGCGCGTGACGCGAACGGACCGGGTAGGTGGCCGACGGGCCGATGCCCGGCACCACCGTGGCGCGCACCTGCACCTCGACGGTCACCGCGACGGTGGCGCACCGATCGCGCGTGAGCTCGGCTTCGACGAGCTCAGGCTCGGTGGTGTAGCCGTGCGCGGCGAAGGCCTGGCCTGCCGCCCCCACAGCCAGCGCCTTCAGCTCCGTCGATGAGGCGTCGACAGGCGCCAGGACCACGGCACGTACCGCCTCGCGGGCCGCCGCCGAGGTCGCGAAGCGGGCGTCGATGACCGCCCAGCCGTGCAGCACGGTAAGGGTGCCGAAGACGAAGACCAGGACACCGAAAGCCAACGCCTCCAGGCCGGCGACCATGCCCTGCTCATCGGTCGGCCAGCGGCTCACGGCCCACCACCGCGCGGCTGTTCGGTCCGGAAGGTCGCTGCCCGGTCGATCCGGTCAGCCACGGCGGTACCGAAGATGCGCAGCGCCCGCGCCGGCGACGGGCCGGCGACCCGGACCGTGGTGGCACCGTCGCCCACCACCGTGCAGCTCACCTCCACCTCGGCGGAGGTTCCCCAGCCACCCAGCCTGGACCGCACCCGGGCATCGGCCCCGACGCAGTCACCACCGTCGGTGCTGGCGCGTCGCGCCTCGTCGAAGGCCACGGCGGTCACGGTGGAGGTGGCGTAGAGGTGCACCAGCACCTGGGATGCGACCAGCAGGAAACCGAGGAAGATGCCCACGGAGAACACGCTCGTGATCGGTCCCGAGCCGTCCTGGCCGCTCCACCGTCGGGAAGTGAGCCCGGCGCGTCGCACGAGCCGGTCGTGCCCGACGACCTCGGCGCCCCGCGCGATCACCGCGTGGGACCCCTGCGGGTTCAGCCGTCGCTCCCGATCTCCGCGACCTGGTCGCGGATGTCGTCGGAGGCGCTGGTGAACACCCCGTTGAAGGCCGCCCACATCGCCGCGCCGATGAAGGCCATGATCAGGACCGCGATCGCCGTGGAGATGACGCCCTCCCCGGCCTGGTCGTCGCGGAGGCGCGCCAGGGCACCCTTGGTGGTGGTCTCGTGCATGGTTCCCCCGCTCCTGTCCGGTGGCGGTCACGCGTCCGACGCCGCACCTCGACGAAGGCGACGTCCGGGTCGTTGGTCGTGTTGGGGTCGTTGCTTGCGTTGGTGCCGTTGGTGGCGTGCCTGATGGTCCTGCTGGTCGCAGCGTTGCCTGTGACCAAAGGTGGGCGGATGACCACCACGGCTCCTGGAAGATAGCGCTCAACGGCCACAAGACCGCTATCCGTGCGCCCCGTGGCTGTGGATGTGCACCCCGGCACCCCTCCGACGTCATCGAGGCACCCCGGGCAGCTGCAAGACCGGTCCACCACCGCCATCCCGAGGTACCGGCACCCCACCAGCGACCACGGACACCGCTGCACCGGCTCCTCCCCAGCCCGCCACGCCACCGACGTTCATCCGATGAACCCCGAGAGCGCGGCGTAGAACGGGATGGCGATGAAGATGACCCCCGGCAACAGGGTCGCCACCGTCACGGGTATCCACACCTGCTGGCCACGCCGCTCCAGGGTCTCGACCAGTTCGCGGTGCACGTCCTGACGCATCGCGCGCGCCTCGCCGCTGATGAGGCGGCCGAGGTCGCTCGCCTCCCGGTTGAGCGCCAGAACGGACACGAACCGCTCGACCGCATCCACGTCCGCCAACTCCGCCCACTCCTGCAGGGCCGCGGTCTCGTCGACCCCCTGCCGGATACGAGCGAGGACGCTCTGCAGGTCGGTCGCCACGGCTCCCTGCCCCCGACGGGCGACGCGGTCGAGCGCGCCGACGAGGGAGTAGCCGGCAGCCAGCAGCATGCCGATCTGCTCGGCCACGATCGGCAGCTCGAGGTGAACGGACCGCTTCCAGCGGTCCGAGGCGGTGGTGACCTGCTGCTCGAGCAGCAGGAAGGCCAGCAGCATCCCGCCCAGGGTGAACAGCACGGTGATCGCCGCGGGTGGCCGCACCGCCGCCGCGACCAGCGTCCCAAGACCCAGGGCGGCCAAGGCCCAGCCGATCTGACGGATCCGGAACGCGGTGACATCGAGGTCGGCGTGGACCCGTCGCAGCCGCCGGTCGAGATCCTCGCTGACCCCGAAGAGCCGGGAGAACTGGGACCCGAGCGAACGGGCCAGGGGCCCGACGGCCTCCCGGAAGGACTCGACCGACAGCAGACCGGCACGCGGTCGACGTCCCATCCCGCCGGGAAGGTAGGGGCTGATGCGTGCCGCGAGCGGGCGGCGGGCGAACCACCGCAGCTCTGCGAGCAGCAGCGTGGCCCCGGCCCACAGCAACACCCCTGCCAGCACCAACCAGGGACTCACCGCGCCGCCACCTCCTCGCCCGTGAAGACCCGCTGCTCCTCCGGCAGACGAAGGAGCTGCCCGGCCCACACCCAGCAGGCCCCGATGAGCGCGAAGGCCACCAGCACCAACGCCTGCCCGGTGGCCGTCTGGAAGGCTGCGCGCCCATCGCCGATGTTGAGGCCGACCAGGGCCATCCCCAGCGGCACCGCGATGACGAAGAGCCGCGCGAACCGCACCCCGGCCTGTTTCGCCCGCGCGTCCTTGCGACCCTGGAGGTCCTGCGTCCGGTCGTCGATCAGGGCACGCAGCCGCGTATCCACATCGGTACCGCCGACCTCGTGGGCGATCAGCAGCGTCTCGCACACCGCGTCCGCGGTCGGGTCCGCGAGGTTGGCCTTGAGCACCTCCAGGGTCCGGTCGAGATCGGTGGAGATCAGCCACTCCCGGTGCGCCGCGGCGAAGGCCGGCCGCATCTCCTCCGGGCCCTGCGCCCCCACCGACAGCAGGGCCTGCGGGATCGAACGACCGAGCGTGACCGCCTGGAGACGGATCTCCTCGATCATCCGGGGCCACGCCTCCCGGGCCGCGGCACGCCGCGCCCGACGCCGGCTCCGCGCACTGGCGATCGGGATGGCGGCAGCCGCGAGCCCGACCACCGTCGCAGCAGGCATCCCGCCGTACACGGCGTAGCCGAAGGCGGCGGCGATGCTGAACAGCACCACCTCGACGGCCAGGAACTCCACCGGCCGGACGTTCTCCAGCCCAGCCTGGACGAGGAACTCCCGCACCGAGGTCCGCTGACGTCGCTGCTGGATCCCGGGGGAGATGCCGACTCCACGCCAACCGAAGACAACCGCGGTGTAGACCAGGAACACCCCGTACCCAGCGACCAGCGCCAGCAGGAAGGCGATGACGGCAGGGCTCATGTGGGCCGCCCCGTTGCAGCACCGGCGGGACCTGTCGCGGTGTCGTCGAGCAGCGCCTGCACCTGGACGCCACTGGCCGCCAGTGCCGGCGCGCACCGCACCGGCAGGTTCCCGGTCCAGGTCAGCGGCGCACCCGGTGTCCGGCGCGTGAACAGCTCGGTGACCGTGAAAGCGGTCGCGCCGGCGGCGGTCTGCTGGTCCTCGACCGCCACCACCTCGGTGACCTGCGGGACGCCATCGATGCGCTCGCTGTGCACCACCAGATCGACCGCCTCGGTGACCAGGGAGTTGAGCGCGGTCATCGGCAGCTCGGAGCGTGTGTCCGCGAGCTGGCAGATGAACCGCAGCCGGGCGAGCGCCTGCCGGCAGGAACCGGCGTGGATGGTGGTGAACCCCTTCACCCCGGACGACAAGGTCAGCAGCAACGGCAGCGCCTCGCGGTCACGCACCTCGCCCACGATGGCAACGTCGGGTGCCATCCGGAGGAACCCCGACACCAGCCGGCGCAGGTCGATCTCCGGACGATCGGGGCGGGCCGCGCGCGTCTGCATCGAGGCCACGTTCGGCAGGGGGACGTCGACCTCGAAGACCTCCTCCGCCGTCACCACCCGAAGGCCGGGATCGAGCTCCGCGGTGCAGCACGACAGCAGGGTGGTCTTGCCGGAGCCGGGTGGACCGGCGAACACCGTGGAGAGCCGGGCCCGTGCCGCCGCGCGCAGGAACGCACCCACCTGCGCGGTCATCATCCCGCGTTCCACCAGTTCATCGAGGGAGCGGAAGGCCACACCGGTGAACTTGCGGATGTTGACCAGCAGATGGGATCCGCGACCCACGTCCCGGTGCACGATGTGCAGGCGTGCCCCGGAGTCGAGCTGCGCGTCCTGGAGCCCCTCCGAGGGGTCCAGCTTGCGGTGCGAGGTGGACGCGTCGTCCAGGATCTTGGTCAGCGTGCGGATGACGTGGTCGTCGTCGTGGAACGCCTCATCGTGGTACCCGGAGTCCCCGCGGTGTCGCTTCACGAAGATCTGATCGGGAGCGTTGATCATGATCTCCCACACGTCGTCGTCGGCCAGCAGCGGCTCGAGCGGCCCGTAGCCCGTGAGGTTGCGGGCCGCCTTCTCCACCACGCGGGCCGGGTCGGGCAGGTCGTACTCCCGCAGCCCGTGCTTGAAGTCGAGGCTCCAGCGGGCGACCTCCTCCCCGAGCAGCTCCTGCAGCCGCGCGGCGGTACCTGCGCCATCGAGGTCGAGCGCCTCCTCCTTGGCGCGCTGCAGGACGCGTTGCTCGATCTCCACCAGCGGGGAACGGAAGGCGGTCATGCCTCGTCCTCCTCGGTGAAGGCAGCGAGGCTGCCGGGCGTGATGGCGACCGGCTCGGTCGCGGATCCTTCGTCACCGCGCCGTTCCGGGAGCCGCGCCGCCAGCGCTGACACCGCCCGCGTCAGGCTGCGCCCGAGACCGCTCGGCAGCGCCACGCCGTCGCGCAGCGCCTGGTCGACCGGCCGCTCGGGCAGGTGGAGCGGGTTGGCCAGGCGCGCCGACACCACCGCGCCCAGACCGCCCTCGGCGAGTGACGCCACCGCGGCGGTCACCTCCGCCCGGCGTCGCGGGGACCGGGGCGCACGGTTGACCACCGGCAGGACGCGATCGACGGGCACACCGAAGCCGACCAGCTCATCGATCGTGCGCACCAGCGCGTGCACCCCCTTCATCGACGGCTCACCCACCACCAGCACCAGCTCCGCCCGGGCGAGGGCTGCACGGGACAGCAGGTTGCGGTCCTCCACATCCCGGGAGCCGGTCTCCTCCTCGCCCTCCACGTCCGCCTCGACATCAGCCACCACCACCTCGGCCAGCGACTGCAGGGAGTCCAGCGCCGACTCCACCGCACGGGGCCGCAGGCTCACCCAGTGGCGTGCCCGTCGCAGACCCAACAGGAGCCGGTACCCACGCTCGGGCACCTCGAAGGTCTGGTCGAGGACCAGGTCGGCAGCCGGCACCGACGAACGGTGGGCCTCGACCAGCTCCTGGACGCTGGGCACCAGGGTGCGGGCGTCGTGGAGGAGCGCCTGGTCCGCGACGCGACACAGGTCGGCCAGGATCACCGAGGGCGGGTGCGCTTGCGCACCGCCGCCGCGCCCCCCGGCCTGCCCGCTGGCGTGCCCACCGGCCTGCCCACTGGCGTGCTCCGCAACCGCGTCGCCGGCCATGCCCTGCGCCAGGGCGATCGCCACCGTCGAGGCGCCGGTGCCACCGGGCCCGCACACCGCCAGCAGCCGTCCCTCCCGCACCGGGCCGAGCGCGGGTGCCGCACCCGCCTCCGCCGTCGCGCTACCGATGGACCGGGACGTGGCCTGGAGCACCTCGACGAGCTCGTCACGTGAGAACACCTCCGCGAGCACCGCTGCGGCGCCGAGGGCGCGCCAATCCCGACGCCCGGCACCGTCCACGACCAGGACGCTCACCCCGGCCGCCTGCGCCTCCTCGATCAGGTCACGATCGACACCGGGGAGCTGCCCGTCGATCAAGACCGCGGAGAAGGCCCGACCGGAGCGGAGCCTCGCCCGCACCTCCTCGACCGAGACGCAGCGAAGGAACTCCGCGGGCAGCATCGCGGCGGTGGCCCAGCGCCCCACGGTGCGGAACCACTCCGCACGTGCCGGCGCCAGGCCGAGGAGGACGAAGCGCTCACCCATCACGGAGATCCCGGCTCGGCCCGTGACACCGGCCCGGCCGGCTCCGGGAGGGGGCCCTGGTCACGGGGCTCGGCGCGGTAGGCACCCGGCGCCGCTTCGGACGCGCCCTGCTCACCGCTGGAGCGGACGACGAACACCTCGGCGGTGTTCACCGCGTGTCCGAGCGCCTGCACGTCAGCGGGATCGGTGATGGCGACGGTCAAGGTGACATCGCTGCTCGCTCCGAGCGTGCCACCGTCGGGCGCGGTGACCCGCAGCAGAGGCACGGAGCGGACCACGAAGGCGGTGTAGGCACCGTCGCCGGCGCCGAAGGTGCCGAGCACATCGATGCGCTCCCCCGGTTGCAGCGCGCCACCGACGGCTGCGGTCCGCGACAGCGCGAAGGAGAGGGTGTATGCGCCTTCCATGCCGCCATCGGCCACCACCTGCGACCCCAGCAGGAGGTCCCCGGGCTGCAACGGTGCGACCACGGTGCGGCCGATCAGGCTCTCGACATCGGCGGCCGTCACCAGACCGTCGGCAGCGTCCCCGCCCTGGAGTTCCACCGGGACGGTGCCGAAGCGCTCCGCGACGTCCTCCAGGGAGGCCAACCGGGTCCCCGGCTCCACCACGGCGGTGGCGATGACCACGTCACGGGTCGGCACCGTGGCTGCATCGAGGTAGGCGACGAAGGTGGCCACGATCGCCCCTGCGACCAGCAGCGCACCGACGACGGCGCGACCGCCGGGCAACCCGCGAACGCGGGTGATCCGACGCCCACCGGGAGCGGGCGCCGCCTGCGCTGGCGAGGAACCGTCTGAAGCGCCCGTGGGCGTCGCCACCTCGACCACATCCATCCCCGTGCCGGTGCACCCACGGTGCGTCACCTGGTTGCCGACGGAACGCTAGCCAGCACCGAAGCCCCCGTGAAGCCCACGTAGATCTGCCCCCGGGGGACCGACGCTGCTGCGCCTCCCAGCCTCGGTGACGACCGAGGCCATCCGGAGTATACTAGAGGAGTGTTGAAAGGCGCCATATGGACCGTGAACACACGAGATGGCTCAGCACCCGCGAGGCAGCGGGGGAGCTCGGCATCACGACCCGCACCCTGTACCGGCTGATCGACAGCGGCCAGGTCCCGGCCTACAAGTTCGGCCGGGTGATCCGCCTGAAGGCCGACGAGGTCGACGCCTTCATCGAACGTTCCCGGATCGCTCCCGGTGAACTCGAGCACCTCTACGGCGACAGCGCCGCGGAGGAGGAGGTGTGAGCTGGTGAGGTCGTCCGGGTCCGGGGCAGCCCCAGCGCCGAGGTAGCACCGTGGTCGCCCCCGGCGAGGACCGCGCCCCAGCGGTCGGGCACCACATCGCTCATGGCGGGAGCACATCAGGCTCAGCGGTCCAGCACCACCTCGACCACAGCCGCGAGCGGCAGGTAGACCACATCACGGTGCGCACCGTCGACGTGCAGCGTGAGCACGTCCTCTCCCAGAGCGGCCAGCGCACCGACCAGCGGCTCCTCCCAGCCGTCACAGCCGAGCGCCACCCGCTGCCGGTCCTCGAGCAGGGTCGCGAGTACCTCCACGATGCGCCGACCATCGATCCGGTCACGGTCACCGGTGGCGACGGGCGCCGCCAACCCGGGCTCGGGCCGCACCGTGCGGACGGCATCGAGACGCACCAGCACGAGCTGTCCTGCTGCCGTCCGCAGACCGAGGTGGTCGGCGCCCAGGGCCACCAGACGCCCACGGCGGGTCCGGGTGCCGGCCAGACGCAGGCTGACCGGCAGTTGCCGTTCAGCGAGATCACGTAGCGTCCCGCGCCAGGTGGCGAGCTCGCTGGCCCGCTCCAGCCTGGACCGGCGCTCCGCACGTGCCGCCGCTGCGGCCTCCTGACGGGCCGCGTCCCCCAACTCGACGAAGGGATCGCGGGCTGGCGGCACGTCGGACATCGCAACCACCCCTCGATCAGGCCTCCGGCACCGCGGGCAGGACGACCCGGTGGCCGGGCAGGATGAGATCAGGGTCGTCGGGGTTCGGCAAACTCCCCCGGTTCTCCTCGACGAGCGTCCGCCAGTAGGTGACGAGCTCAGCCTCCGTCGGGGCACGGTCGAGCTGTGCGGCCACACGCTGCTCCGCGATCCGCCAGAAGGAGTCACCGCTCCGCACCACGTAGCTATCGGCGCCCGCTGCCAGCTGTCGGACATCCGCGGACCGGTCACCGGCGCTCGACGGCGCACCGGTGTCCGACGTGCCAGCCACCGACCAGGGCACCTGGAGGTCCGTCGATGCCGAGCCGGAGGACGACTCGTGGTCGAGCTCGGGCTCCCCGGTCGGCGTCCCCACATCACCTGCCGCCGCACCTGGTGCTCGACCGAAGGGCACCGGGAGCGGTAGCGCGTCCAGCCGGCTCACGGAGGCCTCGGCGGGCAACTGCGGGTCCGGCGCGAGGCCGTCATCGGTCGATCGCCCGAGACCGACGGCCCCGGGCGGCACGAGGCTCCCGGGCGGCACGAGGCCCCCGGGCGGCACGAGGCTCCCGGGCGGCACCGGACCCCCTGCTCGCTCGGGGAGCTCCGCCGGTTGCGTCGAGCCGGCGGCCTCACCGACCACCGCCTCGGCTGGCCGACCAGCAGCACCGGTAGCGGGCCCGACCGCCCCGGCCATCATCGCAGCCGCCAACGTCACCCCGAGCCCCTGCTGCAGGAGTCGGCGCAGCCAGGCAACGGTCAACGCGTCGGCGACACGGACCAGCCGCGCCGCCCGCAGCAGACGGGCGACCACGCCGATCGTGGTGACCCCGACGAGGTACCAGCAGAGCCCGAGCACGAGCAGCCGCAGGACAGCCACGGTGGCGATCACCGGACCCCGCTCCTCAACCCAGTCAGGCCATCCCGCCGGCGCCAACGGGGGAGGTGACAGCGCGCCACTCCCGAAACCGTGGAACAACGCCGTTCCCGCCACGAGCCCGACACACCACGCCACCAAGCCCCAGGACCGCTGCTGCACGTCCACCTCCCGATCCGGAGCTACACATAGTAGCATGAGACATCACGAAGAAACATGGAAGATGCACGGACGACAGCGAAGCAGCGAGGTGGCACATGGATGACGTTCCGGGTTTCCGGTTGCGCGGCACGCTGTGGAACGGCCCCGGACGGCGGCTCCACCGCGCGGAGGCGCTCGGCAGCCCAGGCCGCCCGCTGTTGCTCGAGGTCCACGACCTCGAACCGGAGGACAGGATGCTGGAGCGGATGCGCCGCCAGACCGAGGTGATCGCAGCGCTCGAGCATCCCGGGCTGCTGCCGGTGCGTGCGATCATCAGAGCCCGTGGCGGGATGGCGCTGGTCATGCCTGCCGTGAGCGGTGGGTCGCTGGAGGAGGTGCTGGACCGCGCCGGCGACGCGAACCTGACTGCCGGGGCCGTCGACGCCATCTCCACCGCGCTACGTGACGCTGTGGACGCGGCCCACGCCAACGGGGTGCACCACGGAGCGCTGAGCGCGGCGCAGGTCCACTTCGACGGTGGAGGCCAACCGGTCATCCTGGGCTTCGGAGCAGGTGCGCTCCGGGGCGCCGAAGCCTCGGGCGAAGACCGCTTCGAGGTGGACCGTCGTGACCTCGAAGGGCTCCTGGAGCGCTGCCGGAGCCGTACCGCGACGGCGACGGACGTGTCCGGCGATCGCGTGGTGGGCGGCCCCGGGGGTGCTGCGTCGCGCGAGCGTCCATCCGCGGACGACGAACGCGCGCTGCCATCAGCGGATGGCCCCGTCCGGTACCGGCTGGTCCTGGCTGCCGCCGCCGTGCTCGCCACCCCCGCCCTGCTGGTGGGCGTCTCCCTCGCCTTCGGCTGAGCTGGCTGACGAAACCGCGGCGCCGTACCCAACCGGGATGGCCCGAAGCAACGGATCAGGGGTGGTGTGAGCTGCGCGCGCCTGCGGGAACGCGACGGTGCGCATCCCGACCCCCTCGGCGTTGCAGGTTCGACGACCCGCTGCGGATATCGGGTGGCGCCGAGCCCGCCCAGCGGCCAGGATGGACCCAGCACGACCTGCAGGACAGCAGCCAGGGACGACCGAGGGGCCGAGGGCATGGAGCACGAGTTCGAGCACGTCCTCAAGGACGGCAGCGTCGTCCACATCCGCAGGATCAGACCGGAGGACGCCCCGCTGCTGCTGGGCATGTGGGCGCGGACCTCGGCCGAGTCCCGGCGGCTGCGCTTCCTGGGCCCGTTCAACCTCGACGAGTCCAACGTGCACCGCTTCACCGACCTGGACCCGGACCTGCAGTACGCGGTGGTCGCGACCCGCGGTCGTGGCGACCACGAGCGCATGATCGGGGTCGCGCGGTACGAACGCGACCCGGACCAACCCGATCACGCGGAGTTCGCTGCGCTGGTGGAGGACGCCTCCCAGGGACTCGGCGTGGGCACGGTCCTGGTGCGCCAGGTGGCACTGGCAGCCGAGGTCGCCGGGATCCGCAACCTCTCCGGTGACATCCTCGCCGACAACGTGGCGATGCTGAACCTGGTCCGCGAGCTCGGGCTGGAGTACACCTCCGGGCACGACGGCGGGGTGGTGCGCTCCGACCTCGCCACCAACGTCACCGAACGCTTCCTCGACGCGGTCGCCTCCGAGGAACGGGCGGCGGCGAAGGTCGCATTGAACCGCTTCCTCCACCCGGAGAAGGTGGCGGTGGTGGGCGCTTCCCGTGACCGCACCTCCATCGGGGGGATGATCCTCGACCACCTGCGCCAGGCCGACTTCTCCGGCGTGGTCTACCCCGTCAACGCCGCGGCGCCCTACGTCCAGGGCATGGCGGCCTACCCGAGCCTGAGCGCGTGCCCCGAGCTTCCCGACCTCGTGGTGATCTGCGTCCCCGCAGCGCGCGTCCCCGAGGTGGTGGAGGAAGCCGCCGAGCTCGGTATCCGGGCGGTCACCATCATCTCCTCCGGTTTCGCGGAGATCGGTGGCGAGGGCCGGGAGCGGCAGGAGGCCATCATCGACCGGGCCAGCCAGGTGGGTATGCGCGTGGTCGGCCCCAACTGCATGGGCGTACTCAACGGGCGCGCGGACGTGCGGATGAACGCGACCTTCTCGCCCACGCTGCCCCGTCCGGGTCGGGTCTCGATGTCGTCGCAGTCCGGTGCGCTCGGCCTCGCGGTGCTCGACCACGTGGAGTCGATCGGGCTCGGGATCTCCACCTTCGTCTCGGTCGGCAACAAGGCCGACATCTCCGGCAACGACCTGCTGCTGTACTGGGAGGACGACCCGGACACCGACGTCATCCTGATGTACGTCGAGTCCTTCGGCAACCCGCGCAAGTTCTCCCGCATCGCCCGACGGATCTCCCGCAACAAGCCCATCGTCGCGGTGAAGTCGGGACGTTCCACCGCCGGTGAACGCGCGGCCAGCTCCCACACCGCGGCGGTCTCGACGGGTGACGACGCGGTGGAGGCCCTGTTCTCCCAGGCCGGCGTCATCCGCACCAAGACGCTGGAGGAGATGTTCGACTGCGCCGCGCTGCTGTCCGCGCCCGGGACCTGGCCCGCGGGTCGCAACGTCGCCGTCCTGACCAACGCCGGTGGCCCCGGCATCCTCGCCGCGGACGCCTTGGCCGCGAACAGCCTCGAGGTACCCCGCCTCTCCGATCGCACGATCGCGACCCTCCAGGAGTTCCTGCCCGCCGAGGCGGGCGTGTCGAACCCGGTGGACATGATCGCCTCGGCGTCCCCGGAGTCCTACGGCAAGGCGATCCGCATCCTCGGCACCGCGGACGAGATCGACGTGGTGTTCGTCATCTTCATCCCCACCGCGCAGGCGGACATGACCGCCTTCGCCGAGGAGTTGGTCGCCGCCCGCGATGACCTGTCCGACGACACCCCGGTGATCGCGGTGGTGATGACCTCCCACGGCCTACCGGCCCCGCTGCGCGACGCCAACGTGCCGACCTTCAGCTTCCCCGAGGGGGCGGCCCGCGCCCTGGGGCGGGTGGGTGCCTACGCACGCTGGCGGCGGCAACCTCTCGGCGAGGTCCGAACCTTCGACGATGTCCGCACGGAGTCCGCACGCCGGCTGGTGCAGACCGAGCTCGCGGCGGCCACCCGTGACGACGGCGCGATCTGGCTCTCCGCCGAACGGTCGAAGGAACTGCTCGCCTCCTACGGCATCCCCATGGCCCGCTCCGAGGTGGTGACCTCCGCCGAGGAGGCCGCAGCGGTACAGGCGGAGATCGGTGGCCCGGTCGCGATCAAGCTCGCCGCGCCGATCCACAAGGCCGATGTCGGCGGTGTCGCCCTGGGGCTGACCTCCGCCGAGGAGATCACCGAGGCGATCAGCGACATCCGCGACCAGCTCGCCGCCCGGGAGCTGACCCGCCACGGGGACCGCTTCCTGGTTCAGGAGATGGTCGAGGAGGGGGTCGAGATGGTCGTCGGTGTCACCCACGACCCGTCCTTCGGCCCGCTGGTCCTCACCGGGGCGGGGGGCACGTTGGTAGAACTCCTCGGCGATGTGAGCCTGCGCATCACACCGCTGACCGATGTCGACGTAGACGAGATGCTGACGGAGCTGAAGATGGCACCGCTGCTCACCGGTTACCGCGGCTCGCCACCCGCCGACGTCGCGGCGCTGAAGGAGGTCCTGCACCGGGTCGGCGCCATGGTGGAGGACATCCCCGAGGTGGCTGAGCTCGATCTCAACCCGGTGTTCGTCCGCGCCGACGGCGAAGGCGTCGTCTGCGTGGACGTACGGTGCAAGCTGCGACCGGCCACGTGACCGAACCCCTACCCCGACCTCGTTCGCTCCCCGCAGCTACCCCCACCACTGCCCCCGACGCCCTGGACCGCTGATGCCCCGTGTCGACGCGCTGCTCACCGCCGGACGCACCACCTCCTTCGAGTTCTTCCCACCGAAGACCGACAAGGGCGAAGCAGCGCTGCGCGCGACGTTGAACGAACTGGAGCCGCTGGCCCCTTCCTTCGTCTCGATCACCTACGGCGCCGGCGGCTCGACCCGCGAACGCACCCACCGGCTGGTGGTGGACCTACTCACACGCACGTCGATGACGCCGATGGCGCACCTGACCGCGGTCAACCACACCCGTAGCGACCTGCAGGAGATCCTCCGCCGCTACCGCGACGCCGGGGTGGAGAACATCCTCGCGCTCCGCGGCGACCCCCCTCGTGACAGCGAGGAGGTGTTCTTCGACCTCGAACGGGCCTGGCAGCTGGTGGAGCTCGCGCGCGAGATCGGGGGTGACGCCTTCTCGGTCGGCGTCGCCGCGCATCCCGCGGGCCACCCCCTCGCTGTGGATCTGGCCACCGACCGCAAGCACCTCGCAGCCAAGCTGGCCGTCGCGGACTTCGCGGTGACCCAGTTCTTCTTCGCAGCCGAGGAGTACACCCGGCTCGTCGACGACCTCGCCGCGCTCGACTGCCACACACCGGTCCTGCCGGGGATCATGCCGATCACCAACATCCGGCAGATCCAGCGCTTCGCCGAGCTGTCGGGCACCGAGGTACCGGCCACGCTCGCCGACCGTTTCCTCGCCCTCGGCGACGATCAGGCAGCCGTCCACGCCCTGGGTGTGGAGGTGGCGACGCAGCTGTGCCGGGAACTGCTGGACGCCGGTGCCCCGGGCCTGCACTTCTACACGCTGAACCGCTCACCGGCCACCCGCGAGATCCACGCCAACCTCGGCCTCTGACGGCCGGTCGTTCCCGCCGAAAGGCGCCGGAAGACCGCGGTCGCGCACCGAAAGGCGCCGGAAGACCGCGGGCGAGCGCCGCAAGGCGCAGCGCGACCTCCCACGCTGCACAGTGCTCCATCGTGCCCCCCGCACCATCGCTACGGGTCGTCCAACCCGACGAACCCGAGCTGCTCGCCGCCGGGTTCCTTCCGATCCGGTGGCGGTGCTGCCTGGCCTCCACCACCAGCCGTTCCGGCAGCATCCTGGGCTCGATCGAGCGGGTGGACGTAGGCGGACTCCTCGCGGTGGAAGGTGACCGCATCCCCCACGATCTCCACCCGCCACGATCCCTCGTCGAAGCGGCGGTGGTGCCGATATCGGCATAATCTACAGAGGAGCACGGCGTTCGCCGGAGAGAGCCGCCCCTGCGTCCGGAAGGGATGCTGCCCGTGCGCGACATCGCACCAGGAGGCGGGCGCGTCACACCCCTCCCATCGGCAACCGCCATCGCGCACGACCAGGGCACGCCACAGCCCGATGGGAACGGTGCGCACGGCCTCCCCAGCCTCCAGCGGGGTCCCGTCCGCGGCCACCGCCAGTCGACTGACGGTGCAGTCGGTGAGTAGCGTGCCGGCCTCCGCCAGGGTGACCGGCTGGGAGGACCCGGCGAAACGTGCGACCCCGTCCTCCACTCCTAGCCCCACGCACGCACCGTCGCGGCCGGCATCGCCATCGTGCTGCTCGACGCGAGCGCAGCGATCGCTGACGCCAGCAACATCGCACCGGCGGGAACGGGCAGCACCGAGGTGGAGCAGGCCGACCCGGTCGCCACAGAGGAGCCCGCGGAGCCCGAGGAGGATGCGGACACCGAGGATCTCGGACCCCCGCCGTACGCCCCCGCCCACGGGTTCCGTGCCCAACCGGAGGCTGCGGCGCACGCTGAAGACGACGGGGAGGACCGCGAAGCCGGCCCGCCCTTCTCGCCGCCGGGGCTGCGTGACCGCCCCGGGCCGCCCAGCAACGTCGACGGCCCCGATCGCGACGGCCCACCCGCCCACGCGCCAGCGCACGGGCGCAGCGAGAACAACGACCGCGCCGACCGCAACAGCGACGAGCCCCTGGACGCATCGGACGGGGCGCCCAAAGACGACTGAACCCCGCCACACACGTCGGCCCCCACCGCAAGCGGTGGGGGCCGCTCCGTGCCACCAGCAGGCACCAGGCGCGCGGAGCCCGGCACGGTGGCCGGGCGCGCGCGGCCCCGCACAGTGGCCAGGCGCGCGGAGCCCGGCACGGTCGCCGGACGCGCGGAACCCGGCGAAGCAGCCGGGCCCCGCAGCCGCCCCTACGCGCCCGCGCTCTGCGCGATGAGCGGGTCCAAACGGGCGAAGTTGGTCAGGTAGGCCGCACGGTCCTCCTTGAGCTGCGCCACGATGCGCTCGTACTCGTCCATACGGCCCTGGCGCTCGTAGAGCTTGCGGGGCTGGAGGAGTTCCTCGTCATCGAACCCCGGGATCGACGCGGCGACGGCGTACCCGAAGTCCGGGTCCTCCTGCCACTCGATGGTTCCGTCCACGATGCCGTGCTGGACCGCCGCCGAGTGCGGGATCTTCACGTTCTTCGACCGCTCATCCGACTCCGGTCCGCCGACCCTGCCGGTGTTCAGCAGGTACACCTCGAGTTCGGTGGTCGCCAGCAGCTCGAGGAAGCGGTTGCCCATCGAGGACTCCTCCTCGAACCAGAAGGGGTTGGTACCCGGCACCCGGAGGTTCTTGCCCGCCTCGTGCGCACCACCCGCCGAGGTGCCCTGCGTCTCCCCGAGCATGAAGTAGTAGGCGGCCTGCTCCGGCTTGAGCTTGGCCACGGCCGGGATGATGTTCTCGTTGCGGTTGAGGATGAACAGGTAGTGCGCCTTCGGGAGCTCCTTCGGATCGCGATGACGGATGTTGGCCAACGGGAAGGTCACACGACCGTTCGCGGTGTAGGAGTCGTCGAAGAAATCGACCTTGCCGTTCGCATCGACCTCGACGGACTCGAGCCAGGCATCCGGTCGGGTCGCGCCGCCGTAGATGGTCGGCTCATCGTCTGGATCGAGGCCGTACGACTTGGCGAAACAGCCGTTCTCCGTGGTGAAGACCTCCCCGCCCGGCATCAGCGCGATGAAGTCATCCTGGACCGGCAGGGAGCCCTTGACGTTACGGAAGGTCGTCGTCGTCTTGCCCGTACCCGACAGGCCGATGATCAGGGCCAGGCGCTCCTCACCGTCGGACGTCTCCTCACCCGGGAAGGTCTTCGCACCGGAGTGCATAGCGAGGCCGCCGAGGTCGAACACGCGCCTGTTCCACATCCGCAGCCCACCCATCTTCGACTCACCGAAGTAGTCCGAGCCGAACACCCGGGTGGTCCAGTTGTCGTAATCGACCAGGATCAGGCACTCCTCATGATGCTCGGGGATGCGCAGGGTCGGGGTGTAGATGATCGTGAAGTCGGGACTCCACTGGTCATCCTTGGGGAAGAACAACTGCTCCTGCATCGCCGGGATGTTGGAGTGGGCTCTCTCCATGTACAGGCGCGAGGCGGTCCTGAAGGCAGGGTCCGGGCCGATGTAGCCCTCCATCAGGACCATGTCCTGCTCAGCGATGTGGGCGTCCTGTTTCGCGGCGTACTCCGCAGCCTCTGCGCGCGACATCGTCTGCTTCGCGTTCGGTTCATCGCTGACGATGAAGGTCGACGGCGTCAGTCGCGCGAGGATCCGTGCCTTGTAGTTGATGTTCCCGAACTCGGTGAGCGTCGTGCGGTCCTTGGGCATCAGGTCGAGTACCCACTCGCGCAACTGCTCCTGGCTCGGGTTCTCAGCGACGGATCGGGCGGGCGGCAGTGGAGCGGGCACAGCGGGCCTCCTCAGCGGATGCAATCGATTCTCTCGAAAGGAGAGGGCGGTGAGGGGGTCAACTCCCACGTCACCCCCTCCCCTCCACCGTAGCCCCGCAGGCCCTGTGCGCCGGCATCGCGAGCCGCACCTGTACGTCGGCGTTCCGGGCGTCGAGGTGGCTGGCCACGACGCGGGTACCCGGGCAGTCAGCCTCGACACCGCATGTGGATCCACCCCTGATCGGTCGGCCGCCCCCCTGCGAGAACCGACGTGTTACCGTCAAACGGTCGCACGACAACGCCGCGTTCCGCGACGAAAGACGTCCGCACGGGGACCGATGAGGGTGGGAACACTGTGGCCCGAGAGATGAGCGAAGAGCACAAGGCTGCGCTGGCCAAAGGCCGCGAGCAAGGTCGAGCCGTGCGTGAGTACCTCGCGGCACTGGAGCAGGAGCGAAAGCCTGGCCGCCCGGTCGATCGGAAAGCGATCGAAGCCAAGCTCCCGGAGATCCAGAGCCGGATAGATGCGGAACCGGACCCCGCGAAGCGGGTCGAGTTGATCCAGAAGCGACTCGATCTCGAGGAGCGTCTCGTGGAACTCGGTGACGCGCCGGATATGGAACTGCTCGAGGACCGCTTCGTGGAAGCAGCAGCGGAGTACTCGGAGCGCAAGGGGATCACCTACCCCGCGTGGCGCGAGGCGGGCGTGCCAGCCTCCGCGCTCAAACGTGCCGGGATCAAGCGCACGCGCCGCACCAACACGTCCTGAACACGCCGGAGGTGAGCGCGGCCCTGTCCGCGCTCACCTGTCGCTCGGCGGGGCGTCAGCCGACAGCGGCCAACGTGCCGGGATCGGCCACCGCCGAGCGGGCGTCGGTCGCGCAGGCCTCGAAGGCCTCCACGAACCTCGCCGCATCCTGGCGTTGCGCCACGAGCGCCTCTGGGTGCTCGCTGATCGACTGCACCACCTCGAACTGGTTGTACAGGTCGGCTGCGAAGGCGCGACGTCGCCGGTCCACAGCCGAGCGGACCGTCTCCACCGCACCCTCCACCTGCTGGTCCACATCGCGCAGCAGCGCCGCAGCGATCTCATCGAGACGAGCAGCGATCGCTTCGCGGGCCTGTTCGAGGCTGCGATGCCCAGCGACCAGGCTGGCGAGCTTCCACCCGACCAGCGCACCCCCCAGCAGACCCAGGGGACCGAGCACCGCGCCCGCAGCCACGAACGCCAGTCCGCCCCCGGACAACCCTCCGAAGACCGCCGATGTGCGCGAGGTCTGCTGCGAGCGCCGACGGGCTGCCTCCAGCTGCTGCAGTTGATCGGGTGT
>SL_7KL_010_BRINEDRAFT_10000488_pt1 | contig 18764 bp, 18 predicted proteins | sample SodLak_010_BRINE_FD_10663 | JGI IMG/M metagenome (IMG submission 10663)
GTTGCCGACATCGAGCACTTTGCGCGGCATCGCGATCATTTCGAGGCGGCCATTCGCAGTGCCGACCTTGAGGTGGCCTTCGAGATTTTTGAGCGCTACACCGAGCGCGTTACCGACCGGGTCAGCTTCGCTCAGACCTTACTCGAGGCGGGCTTTGATTTCACGGTGGATGAGGACTATCACTTCGATCGCAGCGAAGCCGCTTGGGCCAGCGATGAAGCACAGTTGGATGAGTATTGGCGCCAGCGCATCAAAAACGATTGGCTGCGCTTGCGCTTGGCCGATCAAGACGATGAGGCCATCGTTGAGACCTTGACCCGCCGTTACACCAACCTGCAGCGACGGGTCGATGAGCTCAACAGCCAAGATGTGTTTCAGTTTGTCATGAACGCCTACACGCGCTCGATTGAGCCGCACTCGGGTTATTTGTCGCCGCGCAGTGTCGACAACTTCGAAATTTCTATGCGCCTGTCGCTGGATGGCATCGGCGCCATGTTGCAGCGCGACACCGACTACACCACCATCATGGAGATCGTGCCAGGTGGCCCGGCCGACATGGATGGTCGCCTCAAACCCGGTGATCGCATCGTCGGTGTGGCACAAGGCGATGAGGAGATGGTCGATGTGATCGGCTGGCGCCTTGATGATGTGGTCGCGCTGATTCGTGGCGAGCGTGAGACCGTGGTGCGCCTTGAGGTTTTGCCCAGTGATGTGGGCCTGACCGGCCCTTCCGCCGTGATTGATATCGTGCGCAATGAAGTGCGCTTAGAAGAACAGGCCGCCAGCAGCGACATCATTGAATTGCCGGCCGAGGCTGAGGGTGTGGCGCGGCGCATCGGCGTCATCACGGTGCCGGTGTTTTATGTCGACTTTCAAGGCCGCGCGCGCAACGAACCCAATTACCGCTCATCCACCCGCGATGTGCGCCGCTTGATCAATGAACTCAAAGAAGAGGGCATTGATGGCTTGGTCATGGACTTGCGTGGCAACGGCGGTGGTGCTTTGGTCGAGGCGACCACCATGACGGGCTTGTTTATCGACACTGGGCCGGTGGTACAGGTGCGCGACTCACGCGGTCGGGTCAGTTTGGAGACAGACCGTGAGCCGGGCATGGCTTGGGACGGCCCGCTGGCGGTGTTGGTCGATCGACGCAGCGCTTCCGCTTCAGAGATTTTGGCCGGCGCCATCCAAGATTATGGCCGTGGCGTGGTGGTCGGTGAGACCACCTTCGGCAAGGGCACCGTGCAAAACTTGGTCGACCTCGACAACATGGCGCGCGGCAATGACGAGCGCTTGGGTCAGATTCGGTTGACCATGGCTCAGTTCTATCGCGTGGCCGGCGGCTCAACACAAGCCATGGGTGTGGTGCCTGACATTGCGCTGCCCACCCCCGGACACCCCGATGACACCGGCGAGCGGGCCTTGGATTTTGCTCTGCCTTGGGGCGAGATTGAGCCGGCTGACTTTACCCCAGTGGCTGATTTGTCAGCGCTGATTGCGGGCGCCAAGTCACGCCATCAAGCGCGCCTGAGCCGTGATCCCAAGTTGATCGAGTTGCTTGATGACATCGACCGTTGGGAGGCCCAGCGTGAGCGCACATCGGTGTCACTCAATGAGTCGGTGCGGCGCGCCGAGATGGAAGCAGAGGAATCTCGTCGGCTGGCCCGTTTCGGCGGGGATGATGGCGTCAATGGGGCCGATGAGGCCAGTCAGGATGATGAGGCGGCGGACGACGACACCGAAGACCTTTATCTGTTGGAGTCGGCACGCATTTTGGCAGACCTGATGGATCTGGACCGGGATCAGCGGCGCATCGCCCATCGCCATGCACCATGACCGACATTGCACGGGTTGCCGTGCCGGTGCCACTGCCCACTTGTTTTGATTTTCTTGCTCCAAGCGATTCATCGACCCCCCAATCGCTGCCACCCCTAGGCAGTCGCGTGGTGGTGCCGTTTGGTCGGCGCCGACTGATTGGTTTGGTGCTGGCCCATGGCCCGGCCAGCACGCCGATAGAGCGCCTTAAACCCATCGAGCAAGTGCTCGATGAGGCCTTAGTCCCTGAGGCCATGTTGAGCCTGCATGCTTGGTGTTCGCGCTACTACGCCTATCCACCGGGCGAGGCCGTTAATTTGTTATTGCCCGCTGTGTTGCGCCGCATCAAACCCTTTCGCATGCCGCCCGCTGAGGCGCTGCGGCTGACGTCGGCCGGGCACGATGCCGAGGCCAAGCGCGCGCCAAAACAAGCGCTGGTGCTAGAGGCCTTGGCCGAGGGCGCCAAGACGCGCGCCGCATTGATTGAACTCGGTGTCAGCCAAGCAGTACTGAACCAGCTGGAGGCCAAGGGCTGGGTTGAGGCGTGCCAGCGGCCGCCGCCGCCGCCGCAACCGGGTCCTGAACTGAACGCTGACCAGCGCCGGGCGGTGGCGGCGATCTTGGCCCAGCGCCATCACTTTGCCGTGTCCTTACTGGCCGGGGTTACCGGCAGTGGCAAAACCGAGGTCTATCTGCGGGCGGCGCAACGGGTGGTGCAACGCGGCCGCCAAGTGTTGATGTTGATCCCAGAAATTGGCCTGAGTGCGCAGTTGATTCGACGCATCGAAGCGCGCTTGGGCGAGGTGGCTTGGGTGTATCACTCCAGTTTGAGTGCCGGCGAGCGTTTGGCTTGTTGGCACGCCGCCGCCAATGGCCAGGCCAAGGTCATTGTCGGCACCCGCTCGGCGGCCTTTTTGCCTTTGCGCGATGTTGGGCTGATCATTGTCGATGAAGAGCATGACGCCTCGTTTAAGCAGCAAGACGGGGCGCGTTATCACGGCCGCGATGTGGCCGTATTGCGCGCCCGCCATCACGATGTGCCCATTGTGCTGGGCTCGGCCACGCCCTCTTTGGAGAGCCTGAACAATGTAGAGGCGGGCCGCTACACTCTGCTGACTTTGCCGCAGCGCGCCGGCGCCGCCAAGCCGCCTGACTGGCAAGTGCTCGATGTGCGAGGCGATCGAGCACCCATTGCGCCGACCTTAATGCAGGCCATTGATCGTCATTTGAAGGCCGGCGGACAGGTCTTGCTGTACCGCAATCGTCGCGGCTTTGCGCCGGTACTGATGTGCCCCGCGTGTGGTTGGCAAGCGGATTGTCACCACTGCAGTGCGCACATGACGTGGCATCAGCAACCGCAGCGCTTACAGTGCCACCACTGCGGGGCGGGCGCGCCCACGCCGCGCCGTTGCCCAGCCTGTGGGGAGCCTTCACTGCTGCCGTTGGGGGCGGGCACGGAACGCTTGGAACAGGACCTCAAGGCAGCCTTCCCTGACACGCCCGTGCATCGAGTCGACCGCGATCAGCTCAGCGGCCGTGAGGATTTTGATCGGCTGCTGGATGAGGTCCGCCAAGGCCAGCCCTGTATTCTGGTTGGCACGCAAATGCTGGCCAAAGGCCACCACCTGCCGGGGGTAACCTTGGCCGCCGTATTGGATGTGGATCAGTCCCTGTTCAGCAGCGATTTTCGGGCGCCCGAGCGTTTGGGCCAGATCATTTGTCAGGTTGCCGGTCGCGCTGGTCGCGGCGATCAGCCGGGCACGTTTGTGCTGCAGACGCGCCATCCCGAACATGGGTTGTTGGACTTGCTGCGACAGAGTCAGTATTTGGATTACGCGCGTGCCTTATTGACTGAACGGCATGAGGCCGGCCTGCCACCCGGGCAGAGCTTGGCCTTGATTCGGGCCGAGGCGCACCAGGTGGAGTCGGTGGTGGCTTTCCTGCAAGCGGCCGCCAAGCTGTTTAGGCAGTCAGGTTCCGCGGCCGGCCTACAAGTAGCGGGCCCCATCGCCGCCATCATGATGCGGCGTGGCGGTTATTGGCGGCAGCAGTTGTGGCTGCAAGCCACACAGCGGGCCCAGTTGGTCGAGGCCTTGAGTCAGGCCTTGCCCGCGCTGCATGCTTTGCCGTCGGCGCGGCGCGTGCGTTGGCATGTGGACATGGATCCGTTGGAGTTGTGAGCCATGATGGCGTGACCGTGGCGCCGCAGGTCGGCCACGGCGCTGCTGTCGCTGACGGCATGGACGCCACCGAAAAATAGACTGCGCTGGGGCCAGGTTTGGGCGCTGCGGTAATGGCTGAGCAGCCAATCTTGCGCGTGCGCGGGCCATTGGCTGGCCAGTTCAATGTCCAACTGGCCACGTTCTAAGTGCAAGCGTGGCGACTGAATGGCGTCTTCCAATGACATGTTGAAGTCAATGACATTACAGATCACCTGCGCCAGTGCCGTGCGGATGCGATTAGAGCCACCGCTGCCCAGCAACAGATGATGTCGACCACGACGCACCAAGGTGGGCGCCATCATCGAGGCCAGCCGACGATTCAACGGCCAGGCATGAAAGCCGCCGCGATTGAGGTCTTCTTCGCCCAGCATGTTGTTGAGCATGATGCCGGTGCCGGGCATGACCGTGCCGGAACACTCGCCATTGGACAGCGTCATCGACACGCTGAGTCCAGCGCCGTCGTCAATGCTGATTTGGGTGGTGCCGCGGGTGCTGGCCGCAGCCTGCGGTGACAGGCGCCGAAAGGCTTGACCCAGGGCGCTGGGGCAGGCCAGCAGTTCCGGCTGTTCCAGTTGTGGCCGCATGCGCTCTGAGGCCGCCATGGCTTCGCACAATGCACGCAGATGGTCCGCACTGCCGAAAGTGGCCTCGGCCGGTAACTGTTCTGCCAACCATTGACTGGCCAGCGCCAGCATCAACCCCCCAAACGCCGGCGGCGGACTTGACCACAACACGGCATCGCGATAACGCCAGCGCAGCGGGCGCCGCCAGACAGCACGGTAGCCGCGCAAATCCGCCATGCGCAGGTGGCCACCGTTGTCTAGGCACTGATCGACCAAGGCTTGCGCGCCGGGACCTTCATAAAACAGGCTAGGGCCATGGCGCGCCAAGCGCGGCAAGAACTCAGCCAGGGTGGGATTGGTGATGCGGGCACCGACCTCCGGCAAAGGCCCGCGTCGGTGACTCAAGCCAAATAGCCGTGCCCCCTCATCGCTGGCGCGCACGATCGGCTCAAGAATCTCCAGCGTGTGCTGCTGCATCGCATTCAGCTCAACGCCATCCCTCGCCGCGCGCACGCCTGGTTCGACCAAACGGCTAAACGGCAGCCGGCCGTGGCGATGATGCAACTCGAACAGTCCGGCGACCAAGCCGGGGGTGGCCATGGACGCCAGCCCGACATGAAACTCCTGTGTCGTTCTGCCAAAGTTGCCAATGATCGGGTAGAAGTCCAAGGGCCCGGCATGGCGTTGACGCGGCGTGTGGGCGAAACAGTCTAGGGCCTGTGGCGCGCGCCCTTGCGCCTTGACCAGGGCCAGGCCACCNCCGCCCAGTGAGCACAGCAAGGGCTCGGCAATGGTGGCGACAATGGCAGCGGCAATGGTGGCATCGGCAGCAGAGCCGCCCAGCTCAAGGATTTCAGCGGCGGCGGCACTGGTCAATGTATGGCCACTGGCAACGCGCCATGGAGCTGTCTGAGTCATGGTTCCATTTTAGCCATGGTGTCCACCGCAAGCGGGCCTATGACTGAGCAGAGTGGTCATGGCTCGCCCAGATACTCGCGGTCATCAAACGAGCGCACCCACTGCGGCCGAAAAATCGTCAGCATGGTCAGGATGGCGCCGTTGAAAAAGCCCTCTGGCAGCACGACCAAGGGCAGAAACACCCAGTACTCCCGACCCAACTCGGCCCAGTGGTACCAGCCCAGCCAACCGAGNAGGGCGCCACCCAATACGATGGGCACGGCAATGGCCACCATCGACACAAAATGCGCACTGACAATCAAATAGACAAACAAATGATGCGGCAAGCGTCGATACACCACCCGTTGCAACTGATGCGTCACCCACACCGGCAGGATCACGGTTAGCCAAGCATTGACGCCCAGCGCCATCGGGTCTTGCACGCCGACCAAGGCCAGCACCAGCAGGGCCGCGCCGCCACTGACCAGCGCCAGCCGCCAACCAAAAATCAGCACCATGGCGGTCAGGCCCAACAGGTGGACATTGAGGCCAAGCAGGGCGCCGACGCTCAGTGCCCATAGGCCGATCAGCAACAGACTGGCACCGAGGTAGACATGATCCAGGCCGTTTTGGCCCAACAACAGCCACGGTGCGCCGCGCAGCTGCCACAGCCAAACCACCCCGGCCAGCAGCAAAGCCGGCCACATCAACCAGTCGGGCAGCAATTCGGCGGGGAGATTCATGCTTTCACTCACCAAGGGTCAGATCATGCGGGGTGATGCATTCACTGTACTTGAATTGTCGGGCCTTTTGGCCGATAATGGACGGCTGATTTGTTGATTGACAGGATTGTCGGCCATGAAGCCCGAAATTCATCCCGAGTACCGTGAAGTGGTGTTCCAAGATTTGTCCAGTGACTTGGTCTTTAAGACCCGCTCGACCATCAAAACCAAAGACACCATCAAGTGGGAAGATGGCAACGAGTACCCACTGGTCAAAGTGGAAGTGTCCAGCGCCTCGCATCCGTTCTACACCGGTCAGCACAAGATTGTTGACTCTGGCGGTCGCGTCGACAAGTTCAAAAAGCGCTACGGCAAGTAAGCGCAGTAGCCACGTCAAACCGTCAGTCCGATCAAGCACAAGGGTCGGTCTGACGAGTTCCACTCCGTTCCAAAACATGTTTGCCACTCGTTCACGTTTGCTGACGATCTAAGTCCAGCAGCGCCCCTACACTGGGGGCATGCGACAGCGCCGCCTCATTCCCAATGCCTTATCCAATCAGGGCCTCGCGCTGCTTGAGGTGCTGTTGGCGCTGGCCGTGGCGGTCGCCACCTTGTTGGCCTTGCTGCCGCTGTTGACTCACAGTCTAGACAGCAGCCACCAAGCCCTGACCGCCGTGTTGGCCGATCAAGCGGAGGGCAATCAGGCGCTTGAGGCGACCCTCACCCAGGCAGCGTCTGCAGACGCGCAATGAGGGCCAGACCTGACCAACGCCACGGTCGCGGCTTCAGTTTGATTGAGGCCGTACTGGCTTTGGCCCTATCCTCAATGGTCATCGCCTTGCTGATGCAGGGGCTCAGCGCGGTTCGCCACAGCACCTTGCTGATCGATCAACTTAGCCAAGTGCAGGAGCAAGGATTGTTGGCCAGCGCCTTATTGGCCGAGGCCATCACCGCATCGACTGCCTCAGTGTTGTGCGCGGGCCAACCGTCTTGGCGCTTGCATTGGTTAGACCAGGCCACGTCAGGCGCCAGTGCGCGGCCGCGGCACTGGCCCGTGCAACCGCCCACCGCAGCCCTGAATGTGAATGCCCGCGCCGAGTCCGATGTCTTGGTGCTGCGGCAGCCTCACCGGCACCCGCCAGTGAGCATTACATCAGCCGCCATCGATGAGCCGGTGCTGTCTACTGACGGTCATGAAGTGCGCGACTGTGAGGTGGTCTTGATCAGTGACTGCACCCACAGCGAGCTGTTTCAGAACCAATCCAGCAGCGCCCACCAACTGGCTCGTGGGACAGGCTCGTGTGCGCCGGGCAACCGCAACCTGCCGTGGCGGCAGGCGTGGGCCGGGCCGGTACAACTGCTGCGCTTTGAATGGGCGGCGTGGTACATCCGCGCAGAAACCGATGGCGAGCTGGCTTTATACCGAACCACCTGGGCGCGCGACAATCGCCGCAGCACCGCCGCCGAGGTGCGTGGCATTGAGCGATTGAAGGTTGAATACGGGGTCAGCGAGGACGGTGGTCGGGTGACCGCTTGGCTTACGGCCGCGGCAGTGAACGACTGGCGCCGTGTGGTGGCGGTGCGGGTGGCGGTGGTGTCGCGNAGTCAGGCGGTGCATGGTCGTGCGACGGGCGCAGACGGAGAACGAGCGGCCCTGTCAGTTTGGGGGCAAATCNTAGAAGTGCCTGACGACGGCCGAGTGCGGCGTGTGTTTACGCGCACGGTCGCATTCAATGAGCATGGGCAGGGTGCGGGATGAGGCAGCCATTGTCAGTTGGCACACAACGCGGCATGGTCATGTTGCTGGTGACGGTCATGGGCTTGGGCCTCGCCTTGTTGGCCATGCACGCAGCACGCCAAAGTCAGACCATGCAGTGGATGGCAGGCCATTACATCGCCGAACAGCGTGCGTTGTCTGCCACCACTACTGCCTTGCAACAACTCAGTCGGTCATGGTTGAACGATGATGCCAACGTGGTGGTGTGGCCCCTGACTGCGCTGGCGGTGAGTGTGAGCGAGGCAGATTGCGACCTCAGTTCGGCATTGGCTGAGCAGTGGTCGATGTTGCCGTGGCAGTCGCGTGATGAGGTGGACGTGGTGGTGGTGCAAGCGCCGCCGCGTTGCCAAGTCAGGGCTGGCGCATTCAATGAGCAGGGCGAGTCGGTGGTCGCTGAGGTGGTGGTCATGTTAGCGCGCAGCCGGGGACCGGTTGAGGTCATGCAATACACCTTGCTCAGGCGCGCCTATCGGCAGCCGTTTCCGCCGGCAGAGATTGAGGTGTCGGTGTCGGCCACGGCCTTTGATGTGCCGCCGAGCTCGCTTTGGTCGTGGCCGTGCCAACAGGTCTATTGGCCGGGCGAAGACAATCAGCCAGTGCGCTTAGGCCAGGTCTGTGAGGGCCAGCAAGCGTGGCGCCGTCTTCCATGAGCGCGCGCGGACTCAGCCTGATGGAAGTGATCGTGGTGATGGCCATCATCGGTGCGCTGTTGGCCATCACTTGGCCGAGTCTGGATCAGATGATGTTGCGAGCACGACGCACTGAAGCGGTGACGCTGTTGATGATCAGTGCTCAGGATCTGGCCCGTTGCCGAGCCCTGTACGACAGTTATCTGCCCCAAGATGGTTGTCCTTGGTTGACGCAACTGCCGACCTATTCACTGGGTGGCCGCTATCGCATCGATCCGGCCAGCGCACACATCGAGGTTGAAGCCTTCCAGTTGACGGCGGTGCCGGTGGGTGCTCAACAGCGAGATGGAGAATGTCTGAGTTTTGTGCTTGATCACCGCGGTCAGCAGTCGGTCACGGGCGCGGCGTTGGCGGTGCGCTGTTGGCCTCAGTGATGGGGTCTTTGTCTTCATCTTCGTCAGGCTGTTCAGGGTGCATCTCCAAGGCCACCGGCGAGGTGGCGAACTGGGGCACAAAGGCGCCTTGATCGTCTGCCGCAATCGGTGCACTGACCTGCATGCGGTAGAGCGCAAACAAGGCCGGGATGAGTGCGGCGGCGGAGATGAAGGGCAACAAGGCAGCGGGGCCCAGGGCTTGCATTAAGACGCCGGCCACGACGGGGCCGAGGATGGCGCCCGTGCCCCACAATAACTGCATGCTGGAGCTCACCTCGAGCATTTGTTCTGGGCTGACATGATCATTGGTGTGGGCGGTGGCCAGCGCATAGATGCTAAAGGCGAAGGCGCCATACAACCAGCCACCCAGCAGCAGCCAGCTTAATCCTCCTGCCATCAGGGCCCAAGCGGCCAGCGGTGTCAGGGTGGTCATGGCGCACACCGCCAACAACACCTTGCGTCGTTCGAAGTGATCTGACAGCAGTCCAACCGGCCACATCATCATGATGCCGCCGAGGATGGTCAGGCTCATGAAGGCGGCAATGCCGCCGGCAGACAAGCCAATGCCCGCAGCGAACACGGGCGCCAAACCCCAGAATGCGCCCGACCCGACCCCGGCAAAGGCACAGGTCACCACACCCAGCGGTGAGATGGCGTAGAGCTCGCGCACACTCAGGCGGGTGGATTCAGTTAGCACCGGCTCTTTCACTCGCGTCAGCACCACTGGAATCAGGCCGGCGGACAGCAGCACCGAGGCCAAGGCGAACAGCTGCAAGCTGTCAATCGGGCCGGCCAACAGCAACAGCTGTCCAATCCCTAGGCCAATCAAGGTGGTGGTCATGTAGGCCGAGAACACCTGGCCGCGGTGGGCATTGTCGGTGCGCTCATTGAGCCAGCTCTCAATGACCACATAAATGCCAACAATGTAGGCGCCGGCTAAAGCGCGCAGGATCAGCCAAAACCATGGCACCACCAGCAGCCCATGCAGCAAGGTGGTGATGGAGGCCAATGAGGCCAGCGCGGCAAACACGCGAATGTGACCGAATAGGCGCACCCAACGAGGCACGAAAAAAGTGCCGGCGACAAAGCCAGCAAAATAGCCACNCATGATCAAGCCCAAGGTGCTGCTGGAAAAGCCCTCCAGCTCACCGCGCACACCCAATAGCGTGCCGAGCAGGCCGTTGCCGGCCAAGATGACGGCAATGCCCAGCAGCAGCGTGGTGACAGCAATGATGGGGTTCATGGATTTAGTTTTAAGGTCATGAGGGCAAAAACAAGGCCTGAAGGTCGTTCAGACAACGTGCACCATCAGCCGTTCGGATCAATTGTGCGTCGGTATGCTCGAGCAGGCCCAACTCAATGGCACGCGCCAAGGGTGTTGCAATGTCTTCCAGCGTCAAACCTGTGCGCGTCTCGAAGCGCGCCACCGGGCAGGGCTCGGCCAGGCGCAGGTGGTTGAGAAAGAAGTCAAAGGCGCGTTCGGCGCTGTCGAGGTCGCGCTGCTCGGCGATAAAAGAGCGATCAGCGCGGGCCGCCAAATAGCGGGTCGGGATGGGTCGCCGTCGAGTGCGGGTAATGCGCGCCTCGGCCGGTAGGGTGAGCTTGCCGTGGGCGCCGGCGCCAATGCCCAAGTAGTCACCAAAGCGCCAGTAGTTGAGGTTGTGTTGGCTGGCCTGCTCGGGCTGGCACCAGGCGGAAATCTCATACGGATTAAATCCAGCCTCGGTCAGACGCGCGGCGCAGGCCTCTTGCATGGCCCACAGGGTGTCTTCATCCGGCAGCACCGGCGGCTGTGCGGCAAACACGGTGTTGGGTTCAAGGGTGAGTTGGTAATGCGACACATGACCTGGCGCGAAAGCCAGCGCTGACTCGACATCCTGCAAGGCCTGCTCGGGGCTTTGCGAAGGCAAGCCCCACATCAAATCCAGATTGATGCGCTCAAAGCCGGCGCGCTGCACAGCGTCAATGGCCTGCTTGGCCTCGTCGCCACCATGAATGCGGCCCAGGATTTTTAAGTGTTGATCATTAAAACTCTGAATGCCAAGGCTGATGCGATTGATGCCCGCTTCCAGATAGCCTTCAAAGCGATCGTGCTCTACGGTGCCCGGGTTGGCTTCCATGGTGATTTCGGCGTTGGGCGCGAGGCTGAGGCGGGCGCGCAGGCCGTTCATCAATTCAGCGATGGCTGAGGCGGAAAACAAGCTGGGCGTGCCGCCACCGATAAAGACCGACTGCACCGTGCGGCCCCACACCTGCGGCAGATCCAACTCCAGATCACTGAGCAAGGCTGCCACATAGGCCGACTCCGGCAAACTGCCTTTCAAGGCATGAGAGTTAAAGTCGCAGTAGGGGCATTTGTGCACACACCAAGGCAGGTGCACATAGAGACTCAGCGGTGGCTGGCTGAGCATGGCGCTAGGTCGTTGGAGAGGGTTGCAGGTGCTTGATCAGCGCTTGCAGGGCTTGGCCGCGGTGACTGATGCGCGTCTTCTCGGCCAGGGACAGTTCAGCGGCACTGGCGCCGAGCTGCGGATCAAAAAACAGTGGGTCATAGCCAAAGCCACCCTGGCCCTGTCGGCCAGTCAGAATCTGGCCATGCCAGGTGCCGGTGACAATGATCGGTGCGGGATCACGATAGTGTCGCAACAGCACCACACAACAAAAAAAGCGCGCGCTGCGGCGCTCCTCGGGCACGCCTTCGAGTTTTTCCAGCAGCAACTGCATGTTCTCTTCATCGCTGGCTGTCTCGCCGGCAAAGCGTGAGGAGTAGATGCCGGGTTGCCCACGCAGCGCGTCGACCACCAAGCCAGAGTCATCAGCCAGGGCCGGCAATTGACTCACCCGCGAAGCGGCGCGAGCTTTGAGCAAGGCATTTTCGACAAAGGTCAAACCGGTTTCTTCTACCGGCGTAATGTCAAACTTTTTCTGCGACAACACTTCGATGGGCAAGGCTTGGAGTGCGTGGCGCAGCTCCTTGAGCTTGCCTTTGTTGCCACTGGCCAGAACCAACTGCTCAAGGGGCAATTGCTCAAGGGGCATTGAGGGCGGTCTCCTGCGCGGTCAGCAGTTCACGGATGCCTTGCTCAGCCAGCGTCAGCATGGCGTCGAACTCATGGCGGTGGAAGGCGTGACCTTCGGCGGTGCCTTGCACTTCAATAAACCCTCCGCCATCGTTCATCACCACATTAAGGTCTGTGTCGGCATTGGCGTCTTCGGCATAGTCCAGATCGAGCACGGCGTGATCGCCCAGCATGCCGACCGAGATCGCTGCCACTTGACCGTGGATGGGGTTGGTTTTGATTAGGCCGCGATCGATCATGGTGCCGATGGCATCGACTAAAGCCACATAGGCGCCAGTGATGGAGGCGGTGCGGGTACCGCCATCGGCTTGCAGCACATCACAATCCAGCGTGATGGAATGCTCGCCCAAGGCTTCCAGATCAACCACTGCGCGCAAGCTGCGGCCAATCAGTCGCTGAATCTCCAGCGTTCGGCCACCTTGTCGACCACGGCTGGCTTCTCGTTGATTGCGGGTGCCGGTGGCGCGCGGCAACATGCCGTATTCGGCGGTCACCCAGCCTTGGCCTTTGCCGCGCAACCAAGGCGGCACGCGCGTTTCAACACTGGCGGTGCACAACACTTGCGTGTTGCCAAATGCAATCAGCACCGAGCCCTCGGCGTGACAAGTAAAGTGGCGCTGAATGGTGATGTCGCGCAGTTGGTCTGCTTGGCGCCCAGAGGGTCGGTTCATGGCACAGATGCTTTAATAAAGTGGGTGGCAAGGGTACCATGACTGCTTGGTCTTCAGGAGTTGGTGCCGCATGATTTCAAGCATGACCGCCTTTGCTCAAGTCAGCACCGACACCGAGCATGGCACATTAATTTGGACGCTCCGCAGCGTCAATCATCGCTATTTAGAGATTCAACCACGACTGCCTGATGAGTTGCGCGATTTGGAGCCAGCGGTGCGTGAGCGCATCAAGGCGGCAATCCAGCGTGGCAAGGTCGAGGCGCAATTGCAGCTGCGCACCGATGCTGCGCAGCGCAGCACCCAACTCGAGGTCAACGCGCCGCTGGCCGATCAGTTGATCCAACTGTTAGAGGCCTTCGATGCCCGGGTTCATTCCAGTCATCACATTGACCTGGTCCGCTTGCTGCATTGGCCCGGTTTGGTGGAGGTGCGGCGGCCTGACCAAAGTCAATGGACCACAGCCGCCTTGGCGCTGTTGGATGAGGCGCTGGTGGCCTTTGGTGAAGCGCGGCGTCAAGAAGGTGCGGCCATGGCCGAGGTGATCACCACCCGCTTGGACGGAGTGGCGCAGCAGTTAGCGGTGATGGATCAGCACCGTCACGACATCCGCGGCCTTCTTGAGCAGCGCTTTAAAGATCGCCTGGCCGCGCTGGATTTGAGTGTGGAGCCGGGCCGCATGGAGCAAGAGATCGCACTGCAGTTGCAGAAGCTGGATGTGGACGAGGAGTTAGATCGCTTGCGCATGCACGCCGACGAGGTGCGCCGCATTGTCCAGCGCGACGAGCCTTGTGGGCGGCGCTTGGATTTTCTCATGCAAGAACTCACCCGCGAAGCCAACACGCTGGGGTCCAAGGCCAGCACCATGGCCGTCAGTCAGGCCGCGGTGGAGCTTAAAGTGCTGATCGAGCAAATGCGCGAGCAGGTGCAGAACATCGAATAAATCCTAGTTAAATAGGATATAAAGCCACTCTCGTCCTGTAATGACGCCTTGCCGCCCATTATTAATCCTTGTAAAATAGGATTTAATGGCCAAACGCGTTGTCAATGCTCCCCAACCCTTACTGACCGGTCCGCTCACGCTGGACCAGTTGGCTGCCACCATTCGCCACCGTCGCAGTGTCGCCGGCCTCACTATCGCTGAGGCGGCGGGCTTGTGCGGTTTATCCAAACAGGCGTATCACAACCTCGAGCTGGGGGCAGCCAACAGCCGCAGCGACACCTTATTTGCGGTCTGCGCCGCGTTGGGCATTGCCTTGCGCATTGACGGGCATGACTGAGACCCGCTTCACGCTCTGGCAATCGGGCCTGCCGGTCGCCGACCTGACTGCTTCAGGGGAGACGCTGGCCTGGCAGTACCGACCGGACTGGCAGTTGACCGGCTGGGCGCTGTCGCCGCATCTGCCGCTGGATGCAGCGCCCGGTGAGGGTGCGGGCGAACACTTTGTCAGAAACCTGTTGCCGTGCTCTGACGACACTGAGCGCGACTGGGTGCAGGCATTGACAGAGTTGGGCCATGACTTGCCCGGTGCGCTGCAAGTGACTCAGGGCGAGCCACCGGTCAATCACGCCCGCTTGCGGCTGATTAATGAGGCCAGCCTGATTCGGCGCTTGGATGAGGGTGCGGACCTGCGCCTGTGGGATGGGCGACAGCGCCTGAGTTTGCCGGGAGATGGGCGCAAGCTGACTGTGTTTCTGGGCCAAGACGGCACCCTGTATTGGCCTGATGGGCCCTACGCCAGCACGCATGTGGTTCATTTTGCACCCCCTGAGCAGCCTGATCGTGTGGCGCGTCAGTGGTTGGCGGGGCAGCTAAGCCAGGCGCTGGGTGTGTTGGCCGTCAGCGGGACGTTGCGCCGCTTCGGTGATCACCTGGCTTGGGTGGTGCCGCGCTTNGATCGCAGGTTAACGCAGCTGGCGTCGGGCAGTTGGGTGGTCGAGCGCGTGGCCGTGCTCAATGCGGCTCAAGCGCAGAATGCGCCGCTCTCGCTGCAGAAGTTGATGGCCTTCGGCGATCGCTGCGCATTACCCATTGTGGCGCGCAGCCAGTTGCTGGATGTGGCGATTTTTAGGCTGCTGCTGGGCATGAGTGCGCAGACGTTCTCAGCGCGCGCCATTCATTGGTTTAACGATAAGGGCCAACTGCATTGGGCACCGTGGTGCGGCCAGCTTGCGAAGCAGGCAGTCGATGTTGACGCATTGACGGCGGCCCAAGCGCAGCTGATTGCAAGCTTGAGCGAGGGTGCGGTGGTCATTAAAGCAGATTTAATCGCCCGTCGAGTGGCGATGATGGCCCAGCGCTGTCAGCGTGCGCTGGACGAACTGGCGGTGGCGGATCAGCCGGCGCTGTTTGCCAGCATCGAGTCAATCCGTCGGCGCTGTGTGCACTTGGGCGGGTAACATAAGGTTCTGAGGCAAATGTGCAAGGCGACCATGAATGAGCGCACCATGACCGAGTCAGTTCAGGCCCTTCGCGGAGAGCTCTATGTCATCGCCGCGCCCAGTGGCGCTGGCAAGACCAGTCTGGTGCGGGCGCTGATGGCGCGCCAACCGAAGCTGGCGCTGTCGGTCTCAGACACCACGCGGCCGGCGCGCAGCACAGAACAAGAAGGTGAGCAGTATTGTTTTGTCGATCGTGCAACCTTTGATGCCAAATGCGCGGCGGGCCGTTACCTGGAACACGCCGAGGTGTTTGGGCAGGGCTACGGCACTGACCGCGAACGGGTCGAAGCGCTGTGGGCGGCTGGCCGCGACGTCATCTTGGAGATCGATGTGCAGGGCGCGGCGCAGGTTTGCCAGCGCCAACCCGATGTCTGTCAAATCTTTATCTTGCCGCCCAGTATCGAATTATTGGCACAGCGCTTGCGTGGGCGCGGCACCGATCAAGAAGACGTCATTGCCCGCCGCTTGGCCGAGGCTGAGCACGAGATGGCAGCGGCTCAGTCATTTGATTGGTTTATCGTCAACGATGACTTTGAGACGGCATTGGGACAACTGGAGGCGGTGGTAGTGGCTTGGCGCCAGCGCCGGCAGCGCCAACTCGATCACCTCACAAGCCTCTTGGCGTAGGCGCCGTCTGCCCGTACAATGGACGACTAAGTTGTTTAATCTGAACCTTATTAGTAGGGACAATCATGGCCCGAGTAACCGTAGAAGATTGTGTAGCAAAAATCCCCAACCGCTTTGATCTGGTGGTCACCGCCGCTCAGCGTGCCCGCATGGTCGCCAATGGCGCCGAGCCGTTGGTGGATGAAGCGTCGGACAAGCCCACCGTCATTGCTTTGCGCGAGATTGCCGATGGCGCGGTCCACGATGGCAACATTGGTGAATTGCAGGCCGATATCGACGCCCGCATTGCCGCCATGCAGTCTGAGATGCCACCGCCGCCTGAGGACGATTTCGACTAAACGGGGTGCCCCGCACCCATGTTGCCTGCCCCGGTACGCGAGCTAAGGCACCTGCTCAACAGCTATCTTGAGCCGGATCAAGTGGCTTTGGTGCTCAAAGCCTACGAAGTAGGCGCCCAAGCACACAGCGGGCAAAAACGCCGTTCTGGCGAAGACTATATTCTTCATCCTGTTGCCGTGGCCCGCATTCTCGGCACGCTGCGCATGGACTATCGCGCCATTGCCGCGGCCATCTTGCACGACACCATTGAAGACACAGCATTAAGTCGCGACGACCTGGTCGAGGACTTCGGCGAGGAAGTGGCGCGCCTGGTCGATGGCGTCACCAAGCTCGATAAGATGAAATATCGGACTCGTTTGGAGGCCGACGCCGAGAGTTTTCGAAAGCTATTGTTGGCGATGAGTCGCGACCTGCGGGTGATTTTCATCAAGCTCGCCGATCGTCTGCACAACATGCGCACCCTAGATGCCATGACCGATGCCTCGCGCCGCCGCATCGCCCGCGAAACCCTGGACATTTATGCACCCATCGCTGGGCGTTTGGGCATGAACGAACTGCGTGAGGAGCTGGAGAACTTAGGCTTCTCCAATCTGTATCCGCTGCGCAGCAGAATCTTGCGCGAACGGGTGGAGCAAGGCAGCAGTGGTCGCAAAGAAATTTTGGAGCGCACCAGTAAGGCGCTGAAAAAAAGGCTCAGTGAGGCCGGCATTCCGTGCTTGGTCGAGGGCCGCACCAAGTCGACCTACAGCATCTATGAAAAGATGCGCAGCAAAAGCCTGCACTTTGATCAGGTCTTGGATTTGTATGCCTTTCGCATCATCACCCAATCCGACACCCATTGTTACCAAGCGTTGGGTGTGGTGCACGCGCTCTACAGCCCCAAGCCTGGCAGCTTTAAGGACTACATTGCCGTGCCCAAGTCCAACGGGTACCAGTCTCTGCACACCATCGTCAACTCGCCGTTTCAAGTGCCGATTGAGATACAAATTCGCACCGATGAGATGGACTTGGTCGCCGAGAAGGGCGCCGCTGCGCATTGGCACTACAAGTCCACGCCAGACAAATCCACCGCGGTGCGGGCGCGTGAGTGGTTGCTGAAGTTGGTCGAGACACAATCGCGCGCGGCCGACTCGGCGGATTTCATGGACTCGGCCAAGTCCGACTTATTTCCTGACGAGATTTTTGTGTTCACGCCGCGTGGGCGGATCATTGATTTGAAAGTCGATGCCACGGCCTTGGATTTCGCCTACGCCATCCATACCGACATCGGCAATCGGGCGGTTAAGGCGGTGATTGACAAGACCACGCTGCCACTTAATACCGTATTGAGCAACGGCCAGACCGTGGAGATCCTGACCGATCCGAAGGCGCAGCCACGCGCCGAATGGCTGGGCTTTGTCGTCAGCCAGCGCGCCCGCACGGCCATTCGCTCGCACCTCAAGCACCTTGAGAAAGCCGACAGCACGGCCATTGGTGACCGCTTGCTCGATCAAGCCTTGGCGCGTCATGGCCACAGTTTGGAGGCGGTGTCACAGCGGCGTCTCGATCGGTATCTGAAAAAAGCGCGCCTCAACGACCTTGAAGACTTGCTGGCGGCCATCGCGCGTGGCGATCTGGTGGCCAGCTTGATTGCGCCTGAGTTGCTGCCGATTAGCCTGCGCCGTCGCGCCGATGTCGGTGAAGCCGCTGCCCTGACCGTGGGCGGGCGAGAGAGCAGTTCGATCAGCTACGCCAAGTGCTGCACACCGATTCCGGGTGACCCGGTCATGGGCTACTTATCAGCCGGCAAAGGGGTGGTTATCCACTCCAAGCGCTGCGCCAACGTGATCGACTTGCAGCGCCGACACCCTGAACGCTGTATTGAGGTGGCGTGGGATCCGCTGGTGCATGGCCAATTCAACACCTTGGTTCGCATGGTCACCATCAATGGCCCCGGGGTGTTGGCCTCAATCTCTGCCACCCTGAGTCAGGGTGGCGCCAACATTGAGCAGGTCGATCAGCGCGACAGCACGCGCGACACCGCCATCATCAATTTTGTCTTGGCGGTCGATGGCCGCGATCATTTGGCGCGGGTCATCCGACGCCTGCGCCGCAACCCCAATGTGTTGCGGGTGCGTCGCGAGATGGCGTGAGGCCGTCGCCGGTACTAAAGATGGTTTTCTGTATGGTTGACAACGAGGCACATCAATGAGCGTACGCATTATTCACAGTGACCAGGCGCCCGCCGCCATTGGCCCCTACTCGCAAGCGGTTCAGTCTGGCCAGACGGTGTATCTGTCTGGGCAAATCCCACTTGATCCGGCAACGGGTGAGGTGGTGACCGGTGAGTTTGCGGATCGCGTCACGCGTGTATTCGACAACCTGGCCGCGGTGTGCGAGGCGGCCGGCGGCACGCTCAATGACATCGTTAAGCTGAATGTGTTTCTGACCGACATGGCGCAATTCCCGGTGCTCAACGGCCTGATGGCCGAGCGGTTTGAAGCGCCGTTTCCCGCGCGGGCCGCCATTCAGGTGGCCGCTTTACCGCGCGGCGTGGACGTGGAAATGGA
>SL_7KL_010_BRINEDRAFT_10000489_pt1 | contig 18763 bp, 20 predicted proteins | sample SodLak_010_BRINE_FD_10663 | JGI IMG/M metagenome (IMG submission 10663)
ACCTACGGCAGCGTGCTCCACGAACAGGGTATGCGCATGGAGCACGTCTATTTTCCGATCACCGCCATCGTCTCCAAGCTTTACGTCACGAGCGGTGGCGTCTCGACGGAAGTCGCGATCGTCGGCAACGATGGCTTGGTCGGCGTTTCCCTGTTCCTGGGTGGCGGGACCACAACCAACCGCGCGGTGGTGCAAAGTGCCGGCCTGGCCTATCGGATATACGGCCGGAGCATGAAGAACGAATTCAGCGCCCCGCCGCCGGTACAGCGTCTGCTGCTGCGATACATGCAGGTCCTGCTGACACAGACGGCACAGACGGCCGTCTGCAACCGCTATCACACAGTAAAGCAGCAGCTTTGCCGGTGGCTGTTGATGAGCATGGATCTTCTGCAAGGTGACAAGTTGCGCATGACACAGGAACTCATCGCGAACATGCTGGGCGTACGCCGCGAGGGCGTCACCGAGGCAGCCCGATGTTTGCAGGCCCTGGGCCTGATTCGCTACCGTCGCGGGCATATCACCCTTCTTGATCGGCCGGGTCTGGAAGCCACCTGCTGCGAATGCTACATGGTGGTGAAACGGGAGCGCCAACGGCTGCTGCCTGACTCCGAGACTGACCATGCTGCCCTGCAACGCCCCATCCAAGGACGCTGATGACCACGCTTTACCCAGCCGTCAAACCCCGAGACGCCGGGCGACTGAAGGTTGGTGACGGACACGCCATGTACTGGGAGGAATGCGGCAACCCGGACGGCCTGCCCGCCGTCTTCGTGCATGGCGGCCCAGGCAGCGGTTGCAGCGCGGACAGCCGACGATTCTTCGATCCGAGGCGCTATCGCATCGTGCTGTTCGATCAACGCGGTGCCGGGCGATCGCGGCCGCATGCGGAAATCCGGCATAACGACACGCCCCGTCTCGTCGCCGACATGGAACGGCTTCGCGAGCATCTGGGTATCGAACGCTGGCTGCTGTTCGGCGGTTCCTGGGGAACGACGCTGGCCCTGCTCTACGCGCAGGCGCACCAAGAGCGCTGCCTGGGGCTGATCCTGCGCGGCGTCTTTCTCGGTCGACCGCGGGACATCGGCTGGTTCTATCATGACGGCACACCCCGGGTGTACCCGGAATACTGGCAGAGACTGGCTTCACTGGTCCCGGAAGCAGAGCGCCAGGATCTGCCACTCGCCTACCATAGACTGATCAACGGACCAGATACCGAACTGGCGCGCCGCGCCGCGCTGGAATGGAGTCGTTACGAGGGCGCCTGCGCGACCCTGAATCCGGACCCGAGTCACCTGAGCGGATTCCTGGAGGCGGACCAGGCCTGGCACTTCGCCAGAATCTGCGCGCATTACATGGCCAACCAGCTGTTCCTGACATCCAACCAGATCCTGGACCAGGCCGACCGCCTGCGAGACCTGTCAGGCGTCATCATCCACGGCCGGTATGACATGATCTGCGCGCCCGATCAGGCGCTGGCCCTGCATCAGGCCTGGCCACGATCCGAGCTGCGCTGGGTCGACAACGCCGGTCACTCCTCCAGCGAACCCGGCATCCGCCAGGCCCTGGTCGAGGCGACGGATGCGTTCCAGCGGGATTGATGCCATCTGCCGCATCCTGCGCTGACGGCCGGGACGGCCAGGCCAACTCATGAAGGTTCCTGATTATCGGGCCTCGGGCCGGGACCGCATCAACCTCGGTGAACCGCCGACGGATAGGGGCTTAGACGCATCGGTACATGTGTCGCGTCAGGCTACCGTCCGAACTGCGGAACCCGAGCTGATTACCGGCAAAAACGCCTCCGACATTGAATCCACCAGGCATGAACACTCTAACCGTGCACCTTTTCGACTATACCGGCCGCAGAACCTGCACTAGGTTTAAGGAGGCTGTTAAGGAAACACTGATTTATTCGCACGACTGCGTTGGAGCCCGCATTTTTTCCGAGGCAAGGCGCGCTGCGCAGCGCCGTAATAAATCAGTGTTTCCTTAAGTCCGCGCGCCCATGCCTGCGCAACAGGCATTCTGTGTTTCTCAATCTCTTCCCGAGGCTTTGAATGCTCATGAACCCGCTGCCGACCAGACTATCTGCGACGAGGATCGAGCCAATGACGGCAGCACCTGATGATGCAAACCGGAACCTGTTGTTCCGCAGCCTGCCGGTCGATGTCCGGCAGCGCCTTCGATCGAAGCTGGAGCGCGTGGACCTGACCTACGGCAGCGTGCTCCACGAACAGGGTATGCGCATGGAGCACGTCTATTTTCCGATCACCGCCATCGTCTCCAAGCTTTACGTCACGAGCAGTGGTGCCTCGACGGAAATCGCGATGGTCGGCAACAATGGATTGATAGGCGTTTCCCTGCTCCTGGGTGGCGGGACCATAACCAACCGCGCCGTGGTGCAGAGCGCCGGCCTGGCCTATCGGATATACGGCCGGACCCTGACGAAGGAATTCAGCGGCTCGCCGCAGGTTCAGAGTCTGCTGCTGCGATACACCCAGGCCCTGCTGACGCAGACGGCACAGACCGTCGTCTGCAACCGCCACCATAGAGTACGGCAGCAGCTTTGCCGGTGGTTATTGATGAGCGCGGATATTCTTCAGAGCAATGAGTTGTACGTGACACAGGAACTCATCGCGAACATGCTGGGCGTACGCCGCGAGGGCGTCACGGACGCAGCACGGTATCTGCAGGCCCTGGGCCTGATTCGCTCCCAACGGAGGCATATCACCATTCTTGATCGGCCGGGTCTGGAAGCCGCCTGCTGCGAATGCTACGAGGAGGTGAAACGGGAGTGCCAACGACTGCTGCCTGACCCCGAGACTGATCACGCTGCCCTGCAACTCACCGTCCACGGATGCTGATGACCACGCTTTACCCGGCCGTCAAACCCCGAACGCCAGGCAGTTGAAGGTCCGCGACGGCCACGCCGTGCACTGGGAGGAATGCGGCAACCCGGAAGGCATTCCCGCCGCCTTCGTGTCATTCCTGACATCCAAATAGATCCTGGACCATGCCGACCGCCGGCGAGCCCTGCCAGACGTCATCATCCAGGCCGGTATGACATGATCTGCGCGCCCGATCAGGCTCTGACCCTCCATCAGGCCTGGCCACGATGGAAGCCTCCGACCGATACACCCCTGCCAACAGCTCGCGGCTTCGACGCCCGGCATCCGCAAAATCGATGGAGGCAGGCGGCCAGCGCAGGCCCTCAACGCCCGCCGATTTGCCCGCGGGCTAGCTCCATTCCCGCCAGGGTGTTGTAGCGGGCCGGCCAGATGGCGTCCGAAGCCTGGTAGGCCTGCAAGGCCTCGTCAGGCCGAGCCAATGCCAACAGCAGGTCGCCCAGGGCCTCGTATGGCGGATACAGGGCGCCGGGAGAGACCGGATCCTTCTCCACCGTGCCTTCCAGCTCGGCGGCCTCCTCCATCAGAGTCACCGCCCGTTCCATATTGCCGGCGGCATGCTCTATCCATCCCGCGAGGAGCAGGCGATCCACTTCGATATACGTGGCAAAACGATCCTCGCCCTCGTCGCGGGCAAGGTCACGCAGGGTGGCCAGGCGTTTTTCGGCCTCCTCCGCCAGGGCGCGGTCATCGGTGTGAATGGCACCCAGCCCGCGGCCATACCAGGTGATGCCTTCCGGCCAGTAGGACTGCGCCCACGGCAGATAATCCGGTGACCGGATCATCAGATCACGGGCCACATTCCATTCGCGTTGTTCGACGGCCAGACGCGCGGGCATGGCTGCTGCATGATAGGCCGCGGCAAAACCCGGCTGGTGCCGCTCCACCTTCATCGCTTCGCGGTAGGCGGATTCCGCTTTCTCGAATTGGCCCCGTTGCAGATAGCCGTAGACGAGATAGTCCATGGCGTGGATGTAGTGGAAAGATACTGCGCCATTCACCTCGTGTTCCAGTGCCACGTCTGCGGAACGACGATTCCAGGCGATCACCTCATCCCAGTCGCCCAGGCGTACGTAGATATGCGATGGCATATGCAGCGCATGGGGCACGTTCGGGGCAATGGCCGAATAGGACTCCACCATCGGCAGTGCATTGCCGGCGCGCCCATCCACATCGGTGGCGTGGATGGCGTAATGCACGGCGCCGGGGTGTGCGTTCTCCTGCTGCCAGACCTGCTGCAGGACGGCTTCGGCCTCATCGTGCAGATGGTCGCGGGTTTCACCGTCGGCGGCCATGGCCAGGGCCAGCCGCGACAGACCGTAGAGTGCGGCGATATCCAGATCATCGGGATGAGCGGCATAGGCAGCAGCCATGCCGTCAGCCCAGGCATTCATCCGGCCGCGATATCCGAGCCCGGTATCGTCCTGGAAGAACGCCCCCACCGCATCGATCAACGCGATTTCCCGTGCATCCTTCGGCTCAGCCTCACGGGCTCTTTCAATCGCCTGCCGACCGGCATCGAGTACGTCCTGGTCCGGCCGTCCCGGCCAGAGGGGTTGAAACCAGGTGGCGGCTACGCCCCAGTGCGCCATGGCACAGTCCGGATCGTCCTCTGCCAGCGCACGGAAGGCATCGCGGGCCTGCTCGTACATCATGTGATGTTTCAGTGCCAGACCTCGATCAAAGGCGTTGGCAGAAACTCCATCGCAGGCGGGCTGGAACGTCACCACACCAAGGGCTTCGGCATCCGTGATCTGGTGGTCACCATCGTGATCCTGCATGGCGCCGACCGAAGTCGTCATCAGCAGCGCGACGAACGCGCCGGGCAATAGTCGAAGATTCATGGCTCAACCCTCCCCCTGAGGAGCCAGCTTGGACCGAGCGGGACATGAGGACGGCGAGGCTGGCCTGTACCGTGGGCGATGCGATTCCTGCGGATTCCTGCAGCCTCGTGGAATGATTCCCGCGGCCGGTGGCGCAATGTTCAGTCTCTGATTTTAGTAGATCCTTGCCGGAACGCGATTCGAAGGACGAGCACTCGGGAGCCATGACGCAATGGGGGTGCCGTGCGCTGCGGGACGCGTTATCGTTACCCCAATGATTCATCGGGATTTGCGGGGCATCGCTGATATGGAAGGACGCCGTGATCGTCTGCTGCACCGGATCGGACTGCTCTGCCTGGGCCTGTCCGTTCTGGTTCTGATCATGATGGGACCACTCTGGGAACGCATTGGCGTCTGGAGCATGGTCCTGTGGATGAGCCTCGGCGGCGCCGGCATGCTGTTGTTGCAGAAGGGTCCCAAGCCCGAGGTCCCCGACTAGGGAGAGGTTGCGGCGTGCGTCATGCATGGATTACTTGCCGATGATGTAATCCCGGTCATCGAATGTCCGCACCCAGGAAGGCCGGTAGACCACCAACATGGTGATGAGCATCCCAGTGATGAAACCTTCCGGAAACATCATCAAGGGCATCATCGCCAGATAATCACGGCTGACTATCGCCATCGGGTAGGCACCGATGGCAAGCAGTAACGCCGCCGATATCATGATGACCACGGCCATCGCCGCCATGGCACCGAAGAAGCCGGTCAGAAACACATAGATGAAAAGATTATGAGGTAAAAGGCGGAATACCAGCCTGCCAACCAGGACGGAAACCAGCACCGGTAAAATGGCCAGCAAAAGGCCATTGACCGCAAATGCCGGCCAGTCGTAAAGCCCCAGGGCGGTCACGCCGGCCAATGACAATATGCCCCCTGCAATCGCCAGGTAGGGACCAAAAACCAGAGTCAGCGCCGTTACGCCCAGCAGGTGAAGCTCCAGGCCGGGGTGGATGCCGGCCTGCATGGACCAGGCAAGACCAACACAGCCAACGCCGCCGACCCAAACCGACTCCAGCCCGTTGTGCCGAAGCAGGTTCCAGGGGGCACGGGGCAGTATCACCGAAAGGCAGGCGAACAATACACCCCAGGACAACCAGATGAGGGGCCAGGGCAAGATGTCTGCCGCAATATTCATTGGCTTTACCGGTGCGCTTCCCCGAATGGACCGCGCTATACCGACGGTGCGTTGAGCAACTCGCGCAGCCGGGCGTTTTCCTGCTCGGCTTCGAGCTGCGCAGTGACGTCGTACTGAACGCCGAGATAATAGATGAGCCGGCCGCGGGAGTTGAAAAGGGGAGTGACAGACAAACGGTTATAAAACAGGGTTCCATCCTTACGATAGTTCCGAAGCGTCACCGTAGTCGATTCCACCGCCGCCACGGCCCGGCGCAGCGTCTCGATCTCCGGCTGGTCGCTGTCCCCTCCCTGCAGGAACCGGCAGTTCCGACCGAGGATTTCCTGCTGCGAGTAACCGGTCATCTCTTCGAACACCGCATTCACGTAGACCAGTGCCATATCCGGCTCGTCCGGATCGGCCAGCGTAATGCCGGTGACGGAATGATCCAGTATGTCCGCCAGCACCGTCGGAATTCCTCCCGAATCCTTTCCAACCACGAAAGTCATGGCAATTCTCCGTTAGGGAAACGCTGATCCATTCGCAGGTCTACGCCGGAATGAATCACCGTTCCCCCAGGTAGATCATCGACTGACACTGTTTGATTCCTGCTCAATCAGACCCTTCAGATTGCGGACCGTGCGCTCCGCGCCCTCTTGCACCGAGATCTGAATCAGTTTCCGGAAAGGGCGCAGCCGCAACTCGAGTCGGGGAATCTCGAAGCGGAAACACGCCAAAGCCTCGTCAGCCTGAGATCCGGGGGTTTCCAGAATGTAGCTGCAAGTAAACTCCGACGAAACTCCGGAAAATACCACACGCTGTGGGCGCTCGAAGCAGGCAACGCGAAAAGTGGATACCGTCTTGTGCCCCTCGTCGATACGGGTCTGGCGGGCGAACCAGTCCTCGTCCAGGGCTCCGGCGCTCATCACCTGGAGTTGCTGGACCTCGGGTGACCAGCGGGGATAATTCCGCTCGAAGTTGTCGGCAATGAAGCTGAAAACCTGGTCTACCGGGCAACAGATCCGAATACTTGACTCGCCGACAACCGCCTGGCTTCCGAACACGGCAACTCCTGATTCCGTCGAAATCGCATTAAACATTTCCTATGCAAAAGCTATACGACATGGTTCAGCAGTTGTCCAGCAAACAGGCCTCCGGGGATTCCTCAAGCCTGAAAGCCGTGAGTCCTGCGGATTGGGCCCGAGCCGCCAAAACATGCCCGCGATCAACACCTGGCTTGCCAACGCCCCGCCTGCCTGGGGAAACGCTGAATTATTCGCGCGTCTGCGCCCGAGACCGGTTTTGGTCAGCTGGCAAGGCGCGGTGCCGGTTCGGTAGCCCGAGCTACCGGGCCGGTGGCGCAACACCGCCAGGGGCCAAAACCGGCCGGGCCTCAGGCAGGCGCGCGAATAAATCAGTGTTTCACTAGAGATGCCGGGACTGTCGGGCCGGGTCTTCATGATCGTCAACATGCCGCGCCGCAGAGCCGCGGATCGTGTCATCTCCGCCAACCTCAGAGGGGTAGAATGCCCGCGCTCGCTGAGCCTCTGCCCGCCAGAACCGTCCCCCATCATCGTCTACAGGGCAACGCTGACCACCTGGCCTGCAGCGCCTGGCGGCGACCATGAAGCCGTCCCACGCTTCATCATCTGCATCGGATTTGACCAGCGCCGCCAGAAACGGGCGTCCCGACCGTTCGTCCTCATGCATGAGGATCGCCAGCGCGCGCCTGAGCAGCGGGAGGTCGACGCTTGGCATGACACCGTCGATGCAACCAAGCAACTCGCCCTCGGTGAGCTCTCCGGCCTTGGCAACACGGCGCAACAGTACCGAACGCACCAGCAGTCGAAGGGTATTCAGCGTCAAGGCTGTTTCCGACAGCACCATTTCGCGCCTGAGCCCGGGCCGCGGAGAGCGATGCTGAATCCGGTTGAGCGACGGATGTGCGCCCTGGTCCAGTTCATAGGCCCGGCCATCGGGCTCGATAACCCCCGACCAGCAACGGTGGTAGTCCCGAAAACTGACACGCACGCGACCGGCGTCATCGCCCTCGCCGTGCTCCACGACTGCGGTAACCCGGCCCACCCGCATGGCCTGCCTCAGCGCGCCCTCGGACAGACCGAGTCGCTCTGCGACGAATGAAGCGTCGACGGTGACATCGTCCGGATACCCGGAAAAGACGGATGCAGGTAGAGCACGCATGAACTGAAACTCCTCACGGGTTCAACCAGGGAGGCGCCGCTTCGTCGAGCGACTGCCTGCCCCGGGCGTTTGCTTTCGATTCGAAACTATTAGAAGCGCACCTGAAAGCCCGACGCTGGCTTGCAGGATTATCCGCTCACGTTATTTCCGGCTCGTGAATCACGCAGAGCGCGTCGAGTTCCTCAGTGCGCAACAGCCGGTCTGTCCGGCTACATCGACGCAGGGTGCCGCCCGTATCCCTGAGGCAGCGACAATCCCGGCAGGTACCGACATTGACCCCGTCATCGGAGTCCCTGCACTGATCCAACAACCGCCGGACAACCCGCGCGAAAACGCGCTGGTCTGACTCGCCAAGGTCCGCGATGGCATCTGACAACCGGCCTTCCGGGATGCGAGCCAGCATCTTTTCACCTGCCTCGGTGAGTCGGATCTCGGCGCTGCGGCCATCGTCCGGGCTGTGCAGGCGGCGGATACAACCCCGCTCCTCCAACTGCTTGATAACCTGCGACGCCGTGCCGCGGGATGTCGCGTTATACGAAGCGAAACCGGAAACCGTCCGCGACAGGCTGTTGGCCAAGGCAAAGAACCGGAGTGCCGCCCATTGCAGAGGCGTTAGATCATCGCCGGGACGCGCTGCCTCGCTGCGCCGGATAACGTGGCGCAGTGCCGCTGCCATAAACTGTGCCTGTTGTTTCGCTCGCTCGCTCATGACATAGATAGTAGCGAATCGCTATCATTTCGCAAGCATGCCACTGAACGGAATCGCAGGTCACACGCATCGTGCATCAGCTCGATCAACGGCGCCGAAACCTGGATGCACAGGCCTACAAAGAGCCTGCAAACACAGAAGCCTGGAATTGTGATGAGGCCCCTGATTCTACTCTGGTTGCTGCTGGTCGGGCTGCTTGTGATCGCCCCACCGAGATCCCCGGACGCGCAGTCGATGTGATCAGCAGGGCCCATAATATCTGAGCGCCCCCTATCGACTTTGCATTCCCATAGAACATACGAATACGGTGTAAGCCATCCCGCAGCAGCCCGCTGCCCTTCCGACTTCCCCGCCCACGACCAGGAGCATCCATATGACGAACAATACCAAGGCCTATGCGGCCACCAGCCCCGACTCCGGACTGGCGCCATTCAGCTTCGATCGTCGTGCGCTCCGACCGGACGACGTTGCCATCGAGATTGATTACTGCGGCGTCTGCCACACGGACATCCACTTCGTGCAGAACGACTGGGGCATGACCCAGTACCCGGTGGTGCCGGGCCACGAGATCATCGGCCGCGTGACGGCCGTCGGGCCTGAAGTATCCGGCTTTCAGGTGGGTGACGTCGTCGGCGTCGGCTGCATGGTCGACAGTTGCCGCAGTTGCGCCGCCTGTGAGGCGGGCCTGGAACAGTATTGCCTGGAAGGCTCGACACTGACCTACAACGGCGAGGACCGCCACGACCAGAGCATCACCTATGGCGGCTATTCCAGCCGTGTGGTGGTCAGCGACCGCTTCGTCGTGAACGTACCGGACAAGCTGGACCCGTCCGCCGCGGCCCCGCTGCTCTGCGCTGGCATCACCACTTACTCGCCGCTGCGCCATTACGGCGTCAGCAAGGGCCACAAGGTCGGCGTCGTGGGCATGGGCGGACTCGGCCACATGGGTGTGAAGTTCGCCAGGGCGCTGGGGGCGGAAGTCACACTGTTCACCCGCTCGGAAGCCAAGGTTCGTGAAGCACGGAAACAGGGCGCGGACCATGTCGTCGTCTCCACCGACGAGTCGCAGATGGAAGCAGCAGCGGAAAGCCTGGATTTCATACTGGACACGGTCCCGGTCCAGCATGACCTCAACCCTTACCTGAACTGCCTGAAATACGACGGCACCCACATCATCGTAGGCCTGCTGGACCCGATTGAGCCGCCCGTCGAAGCGGGTGCCCTGGTCTTCAAACGTCGGGTTCTGGCGGGGTCATTGATCGGCGGCATGCCCGAAACCCAGGAGGTGCTGGATTTCTGCGCCGAACACGGCATCTCCTGCGACGTGGAGATGCTCGACATCCGCAACATTCACGAAGCCTACGAGCGGATGAAGAAGGGTGACGTGCGGTACCGCTTCGTCATCGACATGGAGACGTTGAAATAACCCGCACTGACCGGGTCATCGAGTTCGAGCTGCGCCGTGAGGGCATCGGGCTGGTCCGGGTCGCTTTTTTACCGCTAGGGACAGACTGATTTATTCCAGCGTCTGCGCCCGAGACCGGTTTTGTCATCTGGCAGGGCGCGGTGCCGGTTCGGTAGCCCGAGCTACCGGGCCGGTGGCGCCTGCTTGCTCTGGTTTTGGGCCGCATTTTCCCCGAATGCCGAGTTGCGCTGCCTTACCGCAGAATGACTGCGGCGCTGAGCAGCGCGCCTTGCCTCGAGAAAAATGCGGACGCCTACGCAAACGTGCAAATAAATCAGTGTTTCCCTAGGCTGTGAGAGCAATGAAGACTCCGCCAGTTTGCTGACAAGGAGATTCGATGATGTATCGAAAAATCATGGTGCCGGTGGACCTGGCGCATATCGAGCTGATCGAACCGGCACTGGAAACGGTTGCTGACCTGGCACGGCACTATAAAGCTGAGGTCTGTTACGTCGGAATCACCTCCAGCGCCCCTGGCAGCGTCGCCCACACACCGAAGGAATTCGGCGAGAAGCTGGACGCCTTTGCCCAGAAGCGTCATCGGGTGCACGGGCAACCCGTTTCCACTCATACCGTCGTCAGTCCCGACCCCATCGCCGAAATTGATGACCGGCTCATTCGTGCCATCGACGAAGTCGGTGCCGATCTGGTGGTCATGCCCACGCATCCGCCCAGCCATCTCGATGTCATAATGCCCTCCCATGGCGGCAAGGTAGCCAAGCACACCGACGCCTCGGTCTTCCTGGTGCGTCCGCGCAAGGCCTGACTTGAACAGGCGAACCGCATAACCCGGGGACTGCGGTCAGGAGCGTCCGCAATTACCCACCTGTCCGTTGCTCCCGTGGATGGAACACATGTCGCTGGGTCTCGCCGAGTTCTTCGTGGGTGTCCCCGATTCATACGTGCCCGATTCACAGGGAAAAGGAACGCAGCGTGGTGGAACCTGTTTGGACCCCCTCTGCTGAAAACCGGCAGAACAGCCAGTTGCACCGCTTCATGGAATCGGTCGAGCACGTCCATGGTGTGGCGATACCCGACTATCGGGCACTGCACCGCTGGAGCGTGAATCACCGCGCCGCGTTCTGGCGCATGATCTGGGAGCTCGATGACGGTGTCATCGGTGACGCGGGCGAGGTGGAACTGGAAAATGGCAACAGCATGTGGGAGGCCCGCTGGTTTCCGGATGCGCGCCTGAACGTCGCTGAAAACCTCCTGCGTCGTCGGGATCACGGGATTGCCCTGGTTGCGCGGGACGAGCGCGGCTTCCGGCGGCAACTCAGCCACAGCCAGCTGGCCCGCCAGGTTGCGGCACTTGCATCAGCCCTCCGCGCGGACGGGGTCGGCGTTGGCGACCGGGTTGCGGGGCTATTGCCCAACAGCGAGCATGCCGTTATCGGCTTTCTCGCCACCGCCAGCATCGGCGCCGTCTGGTCCAGCTGTTCACCGGACTTCGGAGCCGGCGGTGTAATCGACCGCTTTGGCCAGATCAAACCCACGGTCTTGCTGGTGACCGATGGCTACAGCTGGAACGGCAAGCCGGTCCCGATCGACGGGACGGTGCAGGAGCTGATCAAGTCACTGCCCGGCGTGCGTCGCGCGGTACGGGTGCCATTCCTCGAACCGTCGTCAGCGGCACCTAGCGGCCTGTTGAACTGGGATGATTACCTGCGCCCCGCCGGAGACGCACCGCTCTTCCAGCGACTGCCTTTCTCGCAGCCGCTTGTCATCGCCTATTCCTCCGGCACCACCGGCGTGCCCAAATGCATTGTCCATTCCGCCGGTGGCGTCCTGCTGCAGCACATCAAGGAGCACCGTCTGCATACCGACCTGCGTGCGCATGACGGCCTGTTCTACTACACGACCTGCGGCTGGATGATGTGGAACTGGCTCGTTTCAGGGCTGGCCTCCGACGCCCGACTGGTACTTTATGACGGCTCACCGTTCAGCCCGGCCAAGGATGTGTTGTGGCATCTGGCCCAGGAGGAGAGGGTCAGCGTTTTCGGCACCAGCGCCCGCTATCTGGCGACCTGCGAAAAACATGGACTGCGCCCTTCCGCGTCGCACGACCTGTCGGCATTGCGTTCCGTGCTGTCCACCGGCTCACCGCTGGCTCCGGAATCCTTCGACTACGTCTATCGTGAAATCGGCCGGGACCTGATGCTGGCGTCCATCTCCGGCGGCACGGATATCCTCTCGTGCTTTGCCCTGGGTTGCCCGGTAAGGCCTGTTTATCGCGGTGAGCTGCAATGCCTGGGGCTTGGCCTGGATGCACAGGTCTTCGATGAACATGGACAGTCGTTACCCAGGGGCAAGGGGGAACTGGTCTGCACCCAGGCGTTCCCCTCCATGCCGGTGGGGTTCTGGAATGATCCCGGGGGCAAGCGCTATCACGACGCATACTTCGCGCGATACCCCGGAGTCTGGGCGCACGGCGACTATGCGGAACGGACCGAGCATGACGGTCTGATCATTCACGGTCGCTCCGACGCCGTGCTCAACCCGGGTGGCGTCCGCATTGGCACCGCGGAAATCTATCGCCAGGTGGAGCGACTCGACGATGTGCTGGAGGCACTATGCATTGGCCAGGACTGGCGCGGCGATGTCCGCCTGGTCCTGTTCCTGCGCCTTCGGGAAGGGATTGCGCTGGACGCCGAACTCAAGGATCGCGTGCGCGCCGCCATCCGTGAAAACACGACACCACGCCATGTGCCGGCAAGGATCATCCAGGTGGACGACCTGCCGCGGACTCTGTCCGGAAAACTTGTGGAACTGGCAGTGCGTGACATGGTGCACGGTCGAGCAGTCCTCAATCGCGACGCGCTGGCCAATCCAGAATGCCTGGAGCAGTTCCGAGATCTGCCGGAGCTCACCCGATGAGCCAGCGGATACCGGACAGCCAACCAATCGCTGCCGTCTGGCATCGTGGTTAGAGTTCAAGGGTGTCCCGAACTCCCTGGTTAGAGTTCAAGGGTGTCCCGAACTCCCCGAACGCCGGGAACGTTGAAGCCATCCTGCAACTCTCATTGTGGTGAGACAGGTTAATCGACCACCCAGGTAAAGGACCGCAAACGCTCATGCAGAAATTTGAATCGACTAATGTATGGGGCAAGGCCCTCGCCCCCTGCGGGCTTGATCCGCTCACCGGTTTTTTCCGCGACGGCTGCTGTAACAGCGGATACGCCGATGCTGGCATGCATACCGTCTGCGCCGTTGTCACCGCTGAATTTCTGGCTTTCTCCAGCAGCCGGGGCAACGATCTCACCCGCCCCGTGCCCGAAGCCGGCTTCCCCGGATTAAGACCCGGCGATCGTTGGTGTTTATGTGCGTCCCGCTGGCTGGAGGCCTGCAAAGCCGGCGTCGCACCGCCGGTGGATCTGAATGCCACCCATGAGGAAACCCTCGCAGTGATCGATCTCGGCACGCTGAAGAACCACGCAATCACCTCGTAACGAGGTACCTGACCCGACATCCAGCGAACAGGACAGTGCGAGCAATGGATTCCGAAACCCGCCACATCGTCTGCTTCGGCACTCGAAGCCGTCTCGACTGGCAATTCATCGGGGATCCGGTGATGGGCGGCCACTCGAGTGGGGCCGTCGACCCCGTTGATGCTGAAACCAGCCTCTTCCACGGCGACGTCAGCCTCGCCAATGGCGGTGGATTCGCATCCGTGAAGGCCGACATAAGCGTCGATCTGGGTGAGTTCTCGGGGCTGTGGCTGCACGTCTGCGGCGACGGCCAGCGCTACAAGGTGGGACTGCGCATGACGTCGGAACGGAATGCGCCGGTGTACCAACAGGCCTTTGCGACGCGGGCAAATGAATGGCAGCAGATTGCGCTGCCATTCAGCGGCTTCGTTGCGACGCTTCGCGGAAAGAATCTGCCTCACGCGCCGGCCCTGTCGCCTTCGCGAATCGCATCGCTGAGTCTCTTCATTTCCGAACGGCAGGCCGGTCCCTTCGCCCTCTACCTGCGGAACATTGATGCGTATCGCGAGGCGTCCATCAGGCGGCACTGACGCTGCCCCGCAGAATCACGCGCCCTTGCGCGGAAAATCGTGATCGCATTCCGCGGCGTTTTCCCGGGAATCAGTCGATGGGAGGACATGCATGAATTCCACCGCGTTCGTTTGATACCTTTCGGCAACCTGATGGGACGTGCGGCGGCGAACCGATCACTGCTCCGATTCACGGCTATGATTGGGAAGCCTGGTCCCGCACTATGGTCATCGTAATTGCTTCTGGAGCGTCATCTCCATGCGTGTTTTTGCCAATCCGGTCGGTGCCGGTTCTCTCTGGTTCGACAATCTCGCCACGGCCGATGGAACGCCGGTCGCCTACGACCCGCAGGCACGGGCCTTCGTGCCGATGCCGCCGTTCTGTGCCAACCGGGAAAGAATCGGATGTAACTGGATAGCGCCCAAGGAAGGTGCCTTCTGTCGGTCCTGCGCCATGACGGCCCTGGCGCCTGACCCGTCAATCCCCAATGCGATCCCCAACTGGGCGCAGACCGAGGCGGCCAAGCGCTGGGTGCTGGACAATCTAGGCCGCTGGCACTGGTTTCGGCCGGAGGATCCCGGCGCGCCACCGGTTTTTCATCTGCTTGCGGAAGGCCCGACCCCCGTTCTGATGGGGCACGTGGAGGGCGTGGTGACAATCAGTGTGGCGGAAGTGGACCCCATCCTGCTCACCACCCGTCGGGAAGCGCTGGAAGAACCCTACCGAACCATGATCGGCCACATGCGCCACGAGATCGCGCATATGCTCTGGTGGCGGCTGAGTATTCGTGACGACTTTCTCGACGCATTCCGCGCGATGTTCGGTGACGAGCGCATCGATTATCCGGGAGCGCTTCAATACCACTACCAGAACGGTCCGCCGGAAAACTGGAAACAGTACTATCTGACCAGTTATGCCTCGTCACATCCGCATGAGGACTGGGCGGAAACAACGGCACACCTGCTGCATCTGACAGATATCGCCGACAGCTTCACGGCGACCGGCCTATCTTCACCGCAGATACCGAGCCCCAACTGGGACCCCTACACCGAGACGGATTCCGAGCGCCTCATTCACACGGCCGCCTCGCTTACCGTCGGTGTCAACCATATCAATCGTTCCATGGGTTTATCGGACCTCTACCCGTTCGTGTTGTCGGACTTCGCCCGCCACAAACTCGCGTTCGTCCACAAGTGGTTACGGCGAGGCGCCCAGGGGTACTGAGAATGAGCCATGACACCGAGGCCCGAATCAGCCTGCACCCGCATCATGGCCGGGTGCAGGTGCGCATCGACGAAACGCTGGTCGCAGACACCACTCGCGCCATGGAACTCCGCGAGCGTGGCTATCCTCCACGCCGGTACATCCCGCGGGAGGATGTGCGCATGGACCTGCTCGCTCCGTCGGAGACCGTCACCCACTGCCCGTTCAAAGGCGATGCCTGTTACTGGTCGTTTGATGGACACCGGGATGTTGCGTGGAGCTACGAACAGCCGACCCGGGAGGTGGCGGCGATCAAGGGAGCGGTGGCATTCTATGCCGACTCCTAACCCAGAGGTGAGAATAAATCAGTGTTTCCCTGGCGTTACCGTTTCGACAACACCTCTCGAACCTGTCGGGGGCACCGGCACCAAAGCTGGAGCCGCAGCTGCAGACAAAGCCTCTGCTGAGGACAACCTGGTTTTCGGGTGGGGCACATCACTGCGAGGGAGGCACCGATCCTGCGCCTTTCAAAGTCCACGACCGGCTTGTCGCTCTCCCGGACTTGATCGACGCCCCCGGATCCAGAACCCAACAGTAGCCGTTGTGCACGTAACCCACCTGCCCGTAGTACGACTTCGCGGCCGGGGCTGCGATGATTATCACCTTGCAGCGGGGGCCCAGTTGCTCCCGGGTCAGAGACTGCAAACGCTTACCTATTCCGGACCGTTGATAATCCTTGTGCACGGCCAGATCTGACAGAAGACAGGCGTAATGAAAATCCGTGACACTGCGTGCAATGCCAATCAGCAAGGGACCGTCCCAGGCACTCACGATGAGGTTCGAGTTGGAAACCATCCCCTCGATGCAACCTCTATCATGGATTGGTCGACGTTCCCCGAGTGTAGAACTCTCCAGCAAATCAATGAAATCGTCTGCAGTAACGGGATGGTTGATCCTGAATTCGATTGCCATACCGCTCCTCAGGGGTTCATGTCTGCATTCACGGACTCCGCCCGCCGGCTCTGATCGCCGGCGGAGGCGCGCCCTGCCTCCCTGAAAGATACCAGGCGCCGCTGGTTCTCATCCCAAAGGGCAAGGGATACACCCGCCAGACTCTGGCGGAGGGTGATGCGACCGACATCCTTAAGTTCCGGATGGTCCCGCAGCACTTCGTGGAGCCGGTACGACGGAATGCGACTGCACAGGTGATGGACATGGTGCACGCCGATGTTGGCGCTGAACCATCGCAGCAAGCCCGGCAACGCGTAGTGCGAACTCCCATGAAAGGCCGCCTCATGGAATTCCCACTCGTCCTGGTGCTCCCAGTAGGTGTCTTCGAATTGGTGCTGTACGTAGAACAGCCAGACGCCCATGCCCGAAGCAAGCAGCGTAATGGATCCCTGTACGAGTAGAAAATCCCCGATACCAACCAGCCCCATCGCAGCGGCTGCCACGAGAACTATAGCGGCATTGGTGCCCATGGTGCTCACCCAGGGCATCCACCCGGATCGCATGAAACGCACTGGCCACCGATTCCGAAGCAGAAAGACGTATGCCGGGCCGATACCGAACAGGGCCAATGGATGGCGATACAGGCGATAACGCAGCCGATGGAACGTTGGCAATCCCTGGTATTCCGTCACGGTCAGCGTGTCGATGCCACCGACGCTGGGCCGGTCCAGGTTGCCGGAGCTGGAGTGATGGATTGCATGGCTGTGGCGCCAGAGATCGTAAGGCGTAAGGGTCAGCACACCGATAACCCGCCCAACCCAGTCGTTGGCACGTCGAGAGCGGAAAAACGACCCATGGCCGCAGTCATGCTGGATCATGAACAGGCGCACGAGGAAGCCTGCCGCCGGCAAAGCGAGCACCAGCCCAACCCAGTAGCCTGTGCTCACGGCAAGCCATGTCAGCGCCCAGAGGAGCGCGAACGGGATTGCCGTAATGAGAATTTCGACAACGCTCCTCGCGATGCGGGGTTCACGGTAAGAACTCAGCAGGCGACGCCATGCCCGCGGGTCGTCCGTGGTGTCGGTAATCAACGTTTGTGCACTCATCCGGTGAATCCCTGGCTACAAGTGGGGAACAAGCAAGTTGAATTGCGAGCGCCGTTTTTTTTCCGACAGGATGGAACGACCGCCTGCGGAGTTTTCAGGTTGATTCCGTCAGAGAATCCGGTCTGTGCGGAAGAGAACATACGTCGGCGAGCCCGGGTAATAGTCCGGCATGAAAAAGACGCACGCCAATGAACGACGGAATCAGCCGCCGATTGAGAACGCCCTCGGCTGGTGCGCGCCGGGCGCTCTACCTGGCAAAACGCGGCGGTCGAGATCGTGCAATGCTTGCCGACCCGGTCACCAACCGGTGACGCGGTCATGAATTCCGCAATGCTTACCTTTCGTCTACTTCTCGCCACGAATGGCTGACCCAGTCCGGCCTCCTGTCAATTCTGTGACGCTTTTCACCCCGCCAGTGAGACAACGTTCTCAGTCTCCCCGATCCACGGTCCGCAGGATTCAAGTCACGGGGCAATTGGCCCAATAAGCATTCCAGGAAGCGCGCGTCATGTCATTGACGCTCTATCGGGCCCCGTCCCGGTCAGCTCAGTCGCGCGCGCTTTTCTGAACCAGCAATCAGTCCGGGCATAGGCGAAAGACGCCCGAGTAAATGGAGTCGGCAACATGATCCTGCGATCCTATCGGGCCTTGTCCCGGTCAATTCGACCGTGCGCGCTCCTGACATTACTTTTCTGTTTTGCAATGTCCCCCGCATGGGCGGGTATGCCCGCTCATGCTCAGGGTGGCGGAAACAACACCGACAGCAGTGACGACGACGGCAAGAAAGGGAACAACGGCAACGGCAACGGGCGCGGCAACAAGAACGGGCACACGGAGCCCGAGCCGGAACCGGAGCCAGAGCCAGAGCCGGAACCGGAGCCCGANCCNGAACCGGAACCGGAACCGGAACCCATCACCCAAGCAAGCATCAGCCTGTCCTGGGACATAGCGACCGAACGGGAGAACGGCGACTACCTCGACCAACACGAAATCGAAGGCCATGAGATTGTATATCGTCATGAAAGCCAGACGACCTGGAGCGGCTCGGTCTTTGAAGGCGAGTTGCTTCACGGAACGACCATTGATGGCCTCGAACCCGGCACTTACTACTTCGCGGCCCGGACGCAGGATCGCGACGGCCTCTGGAGCGATTACTCGGAAGAACTGGTGGTGCAGATCGAATAATCCGGGATTGGAGGATTCGGGCCAGGACCTCCAGTCCTGGCCCG
>SL_7KL_010_BRINEDRAFT_10000491_pt1 | contig 18751 bp, 16 predicted proteins | sample SodLak_010_BRINE_FD_10663 | JGI IMG/M metagenome (IMG submission 10663)
AACCTCGACCAGCGAGATCACACCGCGGCAGCACCTGATGGTGCGTGGGCACCGGACGTGCCGGAGGTGCCACCTGCTGCCGAACCGGATCCGGCTGCCGCACAGGAGGACAGCGACCCGTTCGAACCCGACGAGCCCGACGACCCGTTCGAGCCCGACGAGCCGTCACCGCGCCGCTCGCGCCGCGCCGCCCGTGCCGAGGTACGTGCCGCCCGTGCTGAACAGCGTCGCCAGCAGATCGCCGCCCGTGCGGACGCCACGCAGGACGTGCCACATCCCGCCCCAGACGACCGCGACAACCTCGACGATCTGCCAGCAGACCTAGACACGAAATCGCATGACCACAGCGATAACCCTGCGGGCAGCGGCCCCTCCGGCAGCGCATCCGGGTCCCGTCGTGAGCAGCGGCGGCAGAACAAGCAGCAGCGACGCGCAGCTCGGATCGCCGCCCGCCGCGTAGCAATCAGCACACGGGTAGACGGGACCGACGACACCCCAACTGAACCGGGCAGTCAACAGCAGACGCACCCCGACAACGTCGACAGCGACACCCCCGCACCTGGCCCGACTGTCACCACCTCCCGCGACGAGGCGCTCGCCGCACTGTTCGGCGAAGCGCCCACTGAGCTCACCACCGAAACGGCCACCGAAACGGCCGCCTGGCTGAGCGGCCTTGACGACCCCACCTTGCAGCGCACCACCGCAGCCGACGTCACTGCCGCCGCCCACATCGTCACGCAGCTCCGCCAAGCCCAGGCCGACGGCGACACCGCCGCCACTGACCAGCTGCGTGCCACCCTCGACCAGCTGCACACCGACATCCGCGCTCGCGACGAGCTGCACCTGATCTTCGCCAGCACCGACGTGCAGCTGCCCGCTGCGCCGCAGCCAAACCCAGAGCACGCGCCTGACGGCACCCCCACAGACGACGCCACAGCTCATGACGCCGCAACCGACACCAGCCAGTCGGACGGCACACCTGACCGGGGCGCTCGACGTGCGCGCCGGCGTGGCGCTGCCCGCCACCGGCAGCAGCGGCGCCACGACCGGGTACGCCGCAAGATCGAACGGGCCGAACGACGAAAAGAACTAGCCGAATCGCACGCACTTGACCGTGCCGCCCGAAAGCAGCACAAACTGCGTGCCACCACACGCACACCAGACCACCACGTCGACGGACCCTCCCGCGCCGATCGTCGCGCTGCCGCGGCCAGCGTCCGTGAGCAGCAGCGCGCCCGCCGTCGCGAAATTCGCGCTCGCGCCCGCCAGACCAGCCGGCTGCGCCGGCACCAGCGCACAGCGGACACGGCTCCCGCCACCCAACGGCAAGCACTGCGCCAGCGGCTGCTGCCCGGCGGCTCGCAGCGAAGCGCTGCTGAACGTGCCCACAAACGGGAGGTGCGCCACCTTGAACGGCAAGCCGCCCGCCTGGAGAAGCAGGAGGCCCGTAGGCGGGCGCATGAGCGCAAGCTCGATCTTGCCGCACAGAAACGTGCAGCCCCGCCTCCGGACCCGGCCAACGAGGCTGTGCCACAACCGCCAATCCCACCACCCGCTGCCCAGCTTGGTGCCGCCGACCTCACGCCCCGCTACGACTGGAACCTTGAACGCAGCGGCCACGACGCGGTCGAAATCGAAGAGGGCACCGAGATCGACCCCGCAGCCTGGGATCTGCCGGAAGGGCTACCAGTGCGGTGAGCTGTAGTTGCAGCTAAGTTCGGCAGTCAGGTGTGCTGGCATGGACCCAAGGTCGGGTCCGTCCTGTTGACTGCGAACCCGACCCCGTCGCCCTTGCGGGTGGCGGGGTCGGGTGCGTCTCTCACGCCACCGGGACCGGAAGGTTCCGGCTGCCCGCACCCGGCGGGCTGGCTGGAACGGTTGCGGCCTCGAACGACCCGTGCCCACCTGCGCCCGAGGGTGCTGGTTCGGTCTCACCGGGTCTCGGCTCGCCGTGTACCGTCTCCGCGCGTATCGAGGCGACGTGGCGCTGTTCCCGCGCCAGGCGTTGGCCTTCGGCGGCGATGTTGCGTGCGGCGTTCACGTCCCGGTCGAGAGTGAGGCCACAGTCGGTGCAGTGGTAGACCCGTTGCCAGAGNGCGAGCTTGGTTCTCGCCCCGCACGGTGAGCAGGTCTGCGTGCTGGGGTAGGACCGGCCGACCCGCACCAGGTTCGCGCGCCGATCGGCCGTCTTGTACTCAAGCTGGTGGACCAGCTCACCCATCGACGCTTCAGCCACACTGCGGCCGTTGCGTAGCCCTTTGCGGCGCGCCATGCCGGCGACGTTGAGACCCTCGATACACACGCCGTCGAACCCGCCGGCCAGCCGGCGCGACAGCTCGTGGAGGAACAGCTTGCGGGTTGCGGTGATCGTGCCATACAGCTTCTGGCGACGCCGGATGAGTTTGGCCCGGTTGTTCGAGCTCTTCTCGCACCGGGCGATGGCCCGGTCGAGGCGCCGCAGCCTCGCCAGGTGGCGTTCGAGCACCCGCGGGTTGGGGACGTGGCCGTGCTCGTCGGTCAGGCCAGGGACCGGCCGGTCAAGGGTGACCAGGTACTTGAGAACCAGATCGACGCCGACCGCGCCGCCATGCCACTTCGCCGGTTCACCCGGGTTGCGTAACCGTGTCGAACCATCCAGCAACCGCAGGCGGAACACCGCCTTCCACCGGCCACCCTCGAACGTGATCGTCAGCGCCTGGATCTTCGCCCGGCCGGAGTGACACAACTGCCACACCTCACGCACACCGTCGGGCTGGTGGGTGTGGATCCACGCGAGCTCGGCCCGCCGGTCCCGTCCCGACGCCTGCTGCGACTTCGGTCGGGTGTGGCGCCGTTCCCAGGTGCCGTCGGTAGCGCGTTGGGGCAGCATCAGCCGGACATGGGCGCGGCTGTCGGGGTTGATCCAGTGGTGGTGGTCGACCCCGTCTGCGCGCTCCACGACGGTGACCGCCTGACGGGAGTGGCGGTTCTTGAACCTCGGGAACCCGACCTTGGCACCGCGGCGAGTGCCGGACTTCGGCTCGGAGTAGTTCTTCAGCGCGGCCGCGGCGTTGTCCAGGCCGGTCTTGAACGCGTGGATGGACACGTCCCGCCACCACGGATGGGCCTCGTCACGAACCGCACGCCAGCGTTTGGTGATGCTGAACGCCGTCCAGGACAGCGCCGGTGTCAACGCATCCTCGGGCACGCCACGGTCACGCTCGCCCGCTCGGACCTCGAGGTTGTCCCGCGCACCTCGGCCAGCGCCCAGTTGTAGGCGGCCCGCATCGAGCCGGCATACGACCTGAGCCGCCGCTGCTGCGACGGTGACGGGTCTAGCACGACCTCGATCGCGCGGGTGACGTGGCCGCCATCGGTGGCCTTCGTCCGGTGCGGGTCTCGCGTCATGTGACGCATGGTGCTGCAGGGGTGCGACACGTCAGTTGTCCGCATCCAGCAACACCCGCTGCCGAACTGGACGCGACCTGATGCCCAGCAGCGCGGTAGCCGCGGCCCACCAACACCAGCTCCACCCGCGGCAAGCACCGCAGCGCGTCGTCGAGCAGCAGCTTGCCGACCTTGCTGCCGTGCAGACGGGCGGCGTCAGCTCGGGCCGCGACCGGCAGCATGCGGTGCGGCAACACTTCCCGCAGTGCACGGTTCGCTGCACTCTTGCAGCACATGACCAGCTTCAGGCGGGCCGTGCACGGCGACGAACCGTGCACCGCATGACCGACACCGCACCGACCACTGGTGATGAAGGCCCGAGCTCGACGGTGCCGGCTGCCCAGCACGCGCAGGCAGCGGACACCAGCGACGACCACATCAGCGACGACGGGCAGCTACAGCTGCTGGTCGGCGACTGCCTCCGCCGGCTGACCGCACTTGCCGACCGTTCAGTCAACGTGATCGTGACCTCACCGCCGTACAACATCGGGGTGCCCTACCGCAGCTACAACGACCAGCGCCCCTACGAGGAGTACCTCAGCTGGCTCGAGCAGGTGTTCACGCAGCTGCGGCGGGTACTCGCTGACGACGGGTCGTTGTTCCTCAACGTCGGCGCAACCAGCACCAACCCGTGGCTGGCGTTCGACGTCGCCAACCGGGCGCGCACCACCTGGGTACTGCAGAACCACATCACCTGGGCCAAATCGCTCGCAGTCGGCGACACCACCTACGGCCACTTCAAACCGATCAACTCCAAACGGTTCGTCAACAACGTCGTCGAAGACATCTTCCACTTCACCAAAACCGGCCAGGTCACCCTTGACCGGCACGCGGTCGGTGTGCCATTCACCTCCAAGTCCAACATCGCCCGGTTCGGGCACACCACCGACCGGCGCTGCAAAGGCAACGTGTGGCACATCCCCTACAAGACGGTGAAACGACGCGCTGACAAGTACAACCACCCGGCCATCTTCCCCGAACAGCTGGTCGAGCACTGCGTGCGCCTACACGGTCTCGACCCGACCCCAACACTGCTCGACCCGTTCGCTGGAACCGGCACCTCGCTGGTCGTTGCCAAGCAACTGCACCTACCCGCGATCGGCATCGAACTCGACCCCGACGGTGCCGCGCACGCCTGGCAGCGCATCGAAGCCACCCGACCGTCGCCGTGACGCAGGAACGGCGGGTCCGCCGCGACGCGCTGGTGACAGCAAGCCCGTCGGTGACGGTCGCGATGCTGGCGGACGCCCGCCAGGTCGAACAGGGCTCGGTGCGGTCGTGGCTGCACCGGCACCGGCGTGCCGGCCGGATCGTGGCCGTTGACCACGACCATGTGGTGCTGGTGCCGACGTTCCAGCTGGACGACGATCTGGGGTTGCGCGACGACGTGGCCGCGGTGACGGCGCGGCTGTCGAAGGCCGGGCTGGACAGCTGGGCTGCGTGGGCCTGGTGGTGCGGCTACCGGACCACGCTGGAGGCTGCACCGATCGACGTGCTCAACGCCGGCCAGCACGACCAGCTGCACACGGCGGTCGACCGGCTCGTTGACCCGCAAGGGTGAGGCTGCCGCCGTGCCGTGACCGTGCCTGCCCGGTTGCGCGGCCCCGGGACCGGCTGGTGGCGTCGGCGGGGCCCCATGAGCTGGGGTCCGGAACTGACCTGGCCCGCAGGCATCGTGACGGCCTCTCCCCTGCCGGGCTGCCACCGGCCGGCGCGGGGCGTGCAGGGCGGTGCCGCAGGTGACCACGGCGGTGCCGGCACGGCTGGCGGACCTGCGCGACCCGGCCCCGGCAGCGTTGGAGGCCCAGCCCGAGCAGCTGACCATGGCGGGTCCGGTCCACTATCCGGTCCACTACCGGTGTACGGGCCAGTTGGCGGCGGCACTGCACGCTGCGGGGTTCGAGGGTTCCCCCGGGGTAGCGGACAGCCGTGAGGTTGGGACACTGGTCCCGATCGAACGGAGGAACCATGGGGAAGGTCTACCCCGAGGAAGTGAAGCGCAAGGCTGTGGAGCTGTACCGCCTCGACGATGACGTCACCTACGCGCAGGTGGGTCGTGACCTGGGAGGGATCTCGGGCGAGACCGTGCGCAACTGGTGCCGGCAAGCCAACCGCGACGAGGGCCGCCGCAACGATGGCGGGCTGACCAGCGGTGAGCAGGAGGAGCTGTCCCGGCTGCGTCGCGAGAAGGTGCAGTTGGAGAAGGAGAACCGGATCCTAAAAGCGGCGACGGCGTACTTCGCGCAGGACCAGCTGTGAAGTACGCCTGGATCGACAAGATGGCCGCCAAGGAGCTGTGGTGGTTCTCGGTGTCGCTGGCCTGCCGGCTGCTGCACCGGGAGCGGGACCGGCTGTTCCCCGATGAGCTGTTCGCGGATCTGTTCACGACGCGGGGACGACGTAGCGTCCCACCGTCGATCGTGGCGTGCGTGCTGGTGCTCAAGCAGCTCAAGGGGCTGTCGGATGTGGAGGCGATCGACCGGTTCACCTACGACGCCCGCTGGCGGCATGCATGCGGGGTCGGCGGCTGGGAGCAGGGGCTGGTCGAGTTCGACCGCACGGTGCTGGTGCGGTTCCGGATGCGCCTGGAGGCCTCGGACGACCCGCGCCGGATCTTCAAGGTCACAACTCAGGTGGCGGCCGAGGCGGGGCTGGTCGGGGTCAAGCGGGTGCCCGATTCGGCGCCGCTGTTCGATGCGGTCGCCACGATGGACACGGTCACGCTGGTGCGCTCTGCGATCCGGGGACTGCTCAAGGCTGCCGATGCCGAACTCGAGTCCGAGCTGCGGGCGGTGCTGGCGGGCGAGGACAACTACCGGGCGGCGGGTAAGCCGGCGTGCGACTGGGACGACGCCGACGCACGCGCCGCGTTGATCGATCGGTTGGCGTGTGACGGGATCGCGCTGCTGGGGCGGTTGGAGGGCCGCCAGCTCGACCCGTCGGTCACCCAGGCTGCGGAGCTGTTGGTCACCGTGATCGGTCAGGATCTCGAGCAGGACGAGGGCGGGGTCTTCCGGATCGTGCGTGGGGTGGCGGCTGATCGGGTGATCTCCACGGTGGATCCGGATGCGCGGCATGGCCGCAAGTCGACCTCGGGGAAGTTCGATGGCTACAAGGGCCATGCCGCGATCGATCCGGACTCCGAGATCATCACGGATGCGGCGGCCGGTCCGGCCAACGCCGGCGACGGGCAGATGACCGGCCGGTTGACCGCCGACCTCGATGAGCTTGACCGCGACACCGACGAGCACGACGACACCGGCGGTGACGATGACGGCGAGAATGGCGGACGTCGGGCGGTCTACGGGGACGCCGCCTACGGATCAGGCGAGCAGTTGGCCGACCTCGAGGACCGCGGCATCGACGCGAAAGTCAAGGCCCAGCCACCAGCACGACGCAAGGGCCGGTTCTCCAAGGACGACTTCATCATCGACCTGGATGCGGACACCGTCACCTGCCCCGCTGGCGCCACCACCCCGATCGTGCGGGCGGCCGACGGGTCGGGGGTGGCCCGCTTCGCAGGTCACTGCGAAGGCTGTCCGCTGCGCGGGCGTTGCACCGACGCGGCCCGTGGCCGCAGCATCAACGTCCACCGGCACGAAGCGCTGCTGGCCCGCCAACGTGTCCGCATCGCCGATCCGGACTGGCTGGCGGACTACCGCGCGACCCGCCCCAAGGTTGAACGCAAACTCGCCCACCTCGTCCGGCGAGGACGACGAGCTACACGTCGCGGCCTCGACCGTGTCGACGCGGACTGGACCCTGCTCGCCGGGGCAGTCAACCTCGCCCGACTCGCCACCGTGAGCGTCCGCTACGACGGCAAGGGATGGGTGACCGCCCCCGGATGACCCGACCAGGGCCATCTGGGCCCCGAGAACCACCAGACCGCCTACGACCAACGACACGCACCCGCCGGACGTGAACCACCGAAGCCCTCGAGCGCCTACCGAGCCACCGTGCCCAGGGCGCTTCCGCGGAATCACTGACGACCCTCCCCGCCAACAGCACCCGTTGAGCACAGCTCACCTAGAGCAAGCCTGGCCGCGCACTGTTCGTGCCCGGCAGGAACCCGCCCAGACGGCTGCTGGATGGTGGCGTCCCGGATCCGCTGGTGGTTGACCTTGCGGCGCTGCTGGGCCTGCATCGCACGCTCGGGTGACAGCTGGCCGGCGTGTCCTTGCGGGCCGCCGGGCGACGCCCAAGACCACAGCCCCGGTCACCAAGATCGGCGGGCAGTTCCCCAACGTCACCGCACCGGGTCGCCGCGCACCGCCCGTAACGCTTCGCGCCACACACACGCATGACGCTGCCAAGCCGTGCTGAACCGGACCGCAGCAGCATGCCGCAACCCACCGTCGCCGGGCAGCTTCCAGCCAGCCCACACGCACACACCAGCAGGCCCGCCGGCAACGCGCGCCCGCGTCCGACGCTGCGCCCAGAGCACAGCTGGTTGCCCACCAGGCGTACAGCCGGACGGTGCGCTGCTACCTCCTTATGACGTGCGCCCCTTCGACCGGAGGGGCGCACGCATACCACCGATGCGACGTAGGTACCTCATGGCGCTCACCCCTGACGAAGAGCAGGCGCTGCAGCAGATCTCCGCGCAGCTCGCCACCGAAGATCCCAAACTGGCCGCCAACCTGGCTGAACCGGAACGGCAGCGTCGGCGGCTGCTGGTCCTGCCGTCAGCAGCAGTGGTGCTCGGACTGCTGATCGCGCCGTTTGCGGCCGGCGATCTCGGCGTGATCGGCTACGGCATCGCGCTCGGCGGGTTCGTCCTCGCGGTCTGGGGCGTAGTCACCGGTGTCCGCCGCTACCGCGGCGACCCGCCCGCAGCAGCGGCCCCTCCGGCCGACGTGCCGCCCACCCCCGCTGCACTCATCGACAGCGAACCTCGCCCGCAGGTCCCCGACCCGCTGGACACCGTGGCCGAACCAACCTCCGACAGCACGCAAGATCCCGTCCCATGGGACTGGGTATGGCGGTGGGTACGACGCGCAGCGCTGCTGCTGGCAGCACTGATGGTGGTCACCCACATCATGAGCGGAAACCCCAGCACCACCGGCCAGGCCCCCACCTCCGAGGTGCCACCCACCACCTACCGTGCGCCAGACAGCACCGCCGATCCCAGCAGCACCGTCGCGCCCAACATCCCGAGCGGGCCGCCCGCTGACCGCACACTGCCCGGCCGCTGACCGCCACACACCGCTCCCGCGGCAGTTCCCGCTACCGCTGCACCGGCATCGCTGCCCAGCTGACGTCCGACCAGCCGCGGAACCGTAACGCGTGCGCCACGTCCGCGGCGACAGCCGGCTGCCCAGCCAGCAGCAGCTGGTCCAGCAACGTCACCTGCGCAGCGGTCACCGCCAGCCAGCGGCGCGCGAACGACCCGCTGTCAAGCCGGTCAGCTTCTGCGTGCGGCACCAGCGTCGGAAGCCACCCATCCGCGGTCAGCTGCCGCAGCTGCAACCAGTCCAGCTCAGCAGCGACCTCGGCACCTGCCTGGCGCACAGCACGGGAGGTCAGCTGGCCCTGCCGGGCAGCACGCCGCAACAGCGCCGGAACGGACCGATCAAGCGGACCGCCAGCGAGCAGCGCACGGCGAGCTTGCACATAGTATGCCCAGCCGACCGCAACGGCAGGGTCGGTCGCTGCCACCCGTTCGACCGGCAGCACCTGCGCTTCCTGACGGGCGTGTTCACCAAGCTGCAGCAGCCACAGGCGCCCCAACGCCCAGCTTGCCGGCTCATCAGCCGGTGCGCACACCACACCGACAACCCGCCGCAGCGCGTCAGCAACCAGACCAGCGAACAGCTGACCAGACCGGTGGTCCTCCAGCTGCACCTGCGGCTGCCCACGACGATGCAGATGCAGCCAGGCAGCTTGCCCGCAGCGGCACACGCTCGAGACCAGCAGCCCCGCACCTACCGGAACGCTCAGCACCCCCGTTGAGTGCGTCGCCGGTAGCAGCTGCCGAGCCAGCCAGCCAGCCACACGCACGGTGTCGGCCGTGCCGGTGGCCGCCAACTGCCGGGGCGGCCCGTCTGCTGCGAGCCGCTGCCGGTCCACCGCCCACAACCGGGTCAACGTCCCGTCTGCCAGCGCAGCGCACCGCGCCACGGTGAGCGTCGCCCCCACAAGCGGACCGTCAGGGCGGCTGCAGGCCGGGTGGCGGGCTGCTGGCCGTGCACGCTGCGGGCCACCTGCCGTGCGGTCTGCTGGCTGTCGGTCCACCACCGCTCCTTATCGTCGCTGACCGGGCTGCCGGACAGCCGCTGCCTCAGCTGCGCAGGTGTACCGCACGTGCCAGCAACCTGTGGCGGTACCCGCTACCGCCAGGGCGCAGCGGCCAGGCTGCCCGCAACCAGCTCATCCTGGAACCGTCGGCCCCAGTCAGCTGCGGGACGTTGCGACGCCGGTGGCGAAAGCGTCGCGTACATGACGACGCAGGCGCTCAAGCGCCTGCGTCGTGGTGGTGCACCGGTCCTGCTGCCAGCAGACCGTTCAGTTGGTGTCTTCATCCATCGCGAACAGTGGGACATGCTCGCGCGGGCGGAGCTGCTGCCACAACGTGCGGCTGTAGTCCTTGCCGTCCGCATGCGCGAACAGCACCGGCGCCAGCGGCCAGTTCGCCCGCATCGCCAGCACCTGCTCGGCGAACTGCTTGCGTGTGTGGTCAGCTGGCAACGATCCGACGAGCAGGTCGTAGCGGGACCGCACCTGCGTCACCAGCGCGTCGTACTCACGCAACAGTCGGTTGCGGGTCCGGATGACGAAGTCGTAGAACTCATCCGGCACGTTGTCCAGCCAGGCAGCCAGATCCTCGCCTGACGACAGCGCTTCCCAGACCCGCCGTTCCGACACCCCGGTCATCAGCCGATGCAGACGCACGTAGTCGTCCTGCTTGAGTTTCAGCCGGAGGTCCTGGTCATGGAAGTGCACGACCAACCCTTCTGCGTTGGGGCGCGGCTCAGCAGCAAGTGCTTCCTCCAGCGAGCTGTGCGGCAACACGTCCGCAACCGGACCCGGCCAGTGGCCAGCGACCTGCCCCAACGGCCGGCTGATACCCGAGGCGATGTCAACCGCACCAAGCAGCACCAGGTCGTCGGTGCGGCCGTAGTCGACCACGATCCGGTTCGCCGGGTAGATCACCTCGAACAGGTAGGTCAGCTGCGGGTCCGGATCGAACTGGTCGGCGTACCGTTCGGTGAACACCTTGGTGGCATGGTCAGCCTGGTCAGAAACGAAACTGCCGCGTGTCGCGACGGCGTAGCCCTCCGCAGCCGGGTACAGGATCCCAAGCGACCCGTCGAGCTTGTCGCTGACGGTCACCGGCCCACCCGGGAGCGGGCCGTTGTGCTCACCAACGTTGAAGAACTTGCCGAACGGTCGGGCAACGATCCGATCATCAGCATCGACGATCAGGCCACGGCAGGTGCGCGTCACCGCATTCCACATGCGGTCGAACTGCGCCTTGCTGGTGTAGTTCAGGATCCGCAGATCCAAGTGCGGGTGCGGGTGCGGGGTAACCTTGATGTAGCGCCCGTCCAGCATCTGCTCGAACAGGGCGGTGTCGAACACATCATGCAGTGCGGGCACCATAGGTTGCTCCTTCGGTCAGCGCGCACGTGTGCGTGCCCGTGACGGGCATCGCTGACCGTGAGAGCGCCGCTGGGCACGGCAATACCGCTGGCTGGTGCGCTGTGAAGCTGACAGGTAGCGCGGACGCTCAACCTGCCAGTGCCAGCTGCAACGCCTGCTGCCGGGTGCGGATACGGCCGGTGCGGCGAGCACGGGCAACCTCGCCCAGCAGCTGCCCGATCCGCGGGCCGGGTTCCAGGCCGGCGTCCAGCAGGTCCTGGCCACGCAGCAGCGGGTCAGCCGGGCCGTGCAGCACACCCATCCGGTCAGCGGTAGCGGCCAGCCACCGTGCGGTCACCTCGTCGCCAGCGGCAGCAGCCAGTTCCACAAGCCGGTCCAGCCGGCCGGCGCGCTCCGCCAGCCCCAGCAGCACATGGTCAGGAACCTGCGCGTTCGCCGCAGCCAGACGCTGCGCAACCGGCAGGTGTGCCACGGTCCGGCGGACCTGGCTTGCCAGCCCCCGTTCGTTGGTCAACGTGGACACGAACCGGGCCGCCTGTTCGCCGGTGCCGGCGGCGGTGCGTTGCCAGTTACCTGGTGGCGGCAGCCGATGGCACAGCGTCGCCAGCGCGACCACCTGCGCCTGCCGCACATCGTCAGGTCGCCGAGCTGCGTGCCGGTCCAACGCCGCGGCGGTGCTCGCCAGCTGGCCAGCCTGACGCAGCTGCCCCAACGGTGGGCTGGCAGCCAGCCAGCCGACCTGGTCAAGGAAGTGCACACCTGCACCAGGCCGTCGGCCGGACAGCAGCTTGCGCCACTCCTCGTAGCGCCGTTCCGCCGGCAACGTGTCCGCCTCACCGACCAGCTGACGGCACCTGCCAGCGGTAGCGGGCGCAACGGTCAGCTCGAAGCGCGACAGGAACTGTGCGGCACGCAGCACCCGCAACGGATCTTCATCGAACGCCTCGGAGACGTGACGCAGCAGCCCAGCGCGCAGATCACCGACACCGCCAGCCGGGTCGACCAGCTCCCCGGACCTCGGATCGAAGCTGATCGCGTTGCAGGTGAAATCACGTCGGGCAGCTGCCCGCTCAGGAGGAAGGCTCGGGTCAGGAACGACGGTGAACCCCCGGTGACCGGCACCATCTTTCACCTCGGTCCGCGGCAGTGACACGTCCAGGTCACCCAGCTTGAAGACCGCGAACTGCCGGCCCGTCAAATCCGGATGCCCGAACCGCGACAGGACCGTTTCCAGCTGACCGGCAGCAAGCCCAAACACTTCGATGTCGACATCTTTGCCGACCAGCGGCCGGTTCGTCTCCGCAGCGATGACGGCATCACGGACCGCACCGCCGACCACCAGGGCGCGGCCACCGGCGGCGCTGACCGCATCTGCCAGATTGCCGACCAGGCGGGCCTGCTCCGGGTCGGGTACCGGGTCCAGCCGGCGTCGAACCCGGGCCGGCATCGCCGCGACCCGGGCGGCCAGCTGCGGATGATCGGCGACGGTGCGTTGCCGGAGGCCGCGCTGCTGCTGCGCACCGGAGCGGCGCAGCGTCGTTGGCGTTGCGACGGCACGCCACGTCCCCTCCGGCACGGCGGCGGTGTCGGCGAACAGTCCAGCTGGCGGCGGTCCCTGGTCGGCAGGTGCGACAACAGCGGTGGTCGGCCCAGCCAGCTGCCGTGGGGACCGCAGGCGAGTGACCGTCCCCCCAAGCAGCACCCAGGCAGCTTCGCCAGCAACGGTCGGGATCCCGCCGACCCACGGACGGTCAGCGCAACGTCGGTGGCGGCCTTTACTGGACGGTGGCATGCACGCAACCGTGCCGGCCAGCGCGCCGCCCGCAATCGGCCCTCGCCCGTGCCGGCTGACACCCTGCGGACACCACCCGCCCGTCAACTGCTACGTCTGCTACGTCCGCAGCTGCCACACCAGACTGACGCAGCGCCCTCGACAGGCGGTGCGGGAAGTGCAGGTGCGGTTGCTGGCGTCGGTGCGGTTGCTGGCGTCAGTGCGTTTCCACAGCACCGTCAGCGGCGGCCTCCTCTGATGGGAAAGCCGGCTCCGATCTGTTGGAGCCGCAGGACCGCCAGCACCGCTGGCACGGCTGATCCTTCTGGGTACTCGACCGGGTACTCGACGGGCGGACCTTCACCGGTCCGCCCGTCGGCTGGTGGGGAACGCGTCCCGCATGGCGTCCAGTTCACGGCGATAGTCGAGCACGCCTACGTTGCGCTCGCGGGCACGATGGGCCGGGCTGCAGGCAGCATCCCGTCAGCGTGCCGTACCGGGCCGTTCTGCGTCCCACAAGCGACCGGCACGCTCTCCTGCGCACCTCCGCCCCAACCGGCTCCCAACGCGCTGTCACGCCACTCAGCTACCCGCTGCTCACGGGAAGGTAACGTCCCAGCCGGCACCGTCGGTGCTGGCAACGACGGTGCCGTCGATGTCGGTGCCGTACACCTCGACACCGCGGTCAGCGAGACGGGCCAGCGGTTCGTCATGCGGGTGGCCGTAGCTGTTGCCAGCCCCGGCCGAGTAGACGGCGATGTCGGGGTCGACCGCCTCGAGGAACGGGGCGGTGGTAGAGGTGTACGACCCGTGGTGGCCGACCTGCAGCACATCAGCGTCCAGCTGCCCGGCGGACAGGTCGACCATCCGCTGCTCTGTGCTGGCTTCCGCGTCACCGGTGAACAGCACTGTCGCAGCACCGAAGGTGACCCGCACAGCAAGGCCGGAGTCGTGCAGGTCGGACAGCCCGACGTCTTCGGGCGGGTTGACAACCTCCAGATGTAGCGGGCCGATGTCGCTGGTATCGCCGGTGCGCGGCTCGTTGTAGTCGGGTGCGTGCTGGGCGAGGGCCGCTTCGGCGCGTTCGAAGGTGGCGCTGTCGGTGGTAGCGCCAGACCACCACACCTCGTCGACGTCGGTGGTGTCCAGGATCTGGTCGAACTCGCCGATGTGGTCGGCATGCGGGTGGGTGATCAGCAGCAGGTCGAGCTGGTCGATGTTGTGGGCGGCGAGATGGTCGACGACCTGGGAACGTTGCCAGTGGCCGGCATCGATGAGCACAGTGGTGTCACCCACCTCCAACAGTGTGGCATCGGCCTGGCCGACATCGAGGAAGGTCACGACCAGCTCACTGTCACCGGATGCGGTCCCGCGTCCGTCGGGAGCCGTCTCCTCCCCCGCCTCCTCGTTGGCGTTGCCACCATCCGAGCGGGTGTCGCCGGAAGCAGCACTGCCCTCATCGGTGCTGCCCTCATCGGTGCTGCGGTTCGAGAGCTCCTCCGGCGCTGGTGCATCGGCATCCCGGTCGCCGCTGTGGTCGTGAGCGCTGCTGTGGTCGTGAGCGCTGCTGTGGTCGTGAGCGCTGCTGTGGTCGTGAGCGCCCTGGGCTATGCCTTCGTCGCTGCCTGCGTCGGTGTCGACCTCGACCGTGCCGGTGCAGGCGGCCAGTAGCGCGGTCGCGGCCAGAACGATGCGGGTCGGACGGCGCACCAGCGTGTGCTGGCGCGGGAGAGCCGCTGCGGCGGTCGGCGGCGGCGAGGTCATCCGCGGTCCCGAGGGTGGCCGGTGTCGTGGTGGAGTCCATCGGGGCCGTGATGTTCGTCGAGCCGGTCAGAGTCGGGCCGGTGGGTGTGCCAGCCGGCGACGTTGATGCCCAACCAGTCGGCCAGGTCGTGACCGCAGTCGTGGCACAGCACCGTGGTGAGCTCCGGATCCAGCGGCGCCTCGGGACGTGGGGTCAGGCTGGCATCCGGGTCGCAGAACATGCCGTAGCCGCCGGTGAACCGCAGCACCAGCAGGTTGTCGTACTGCAACGACCCGTCCGCCCCAGCATCGAAGATTGGGTCAGGGCGGGCGTCGCACCGGTCGCACGACACGTTGTCGTAGACGGTCCGCTGCACGGTCTTCGGTTGGACGGAGACGTCGAACCCCACGTCGGTCCTCCTTGCGCTCGCAGGTGGCTTCCGACGGTGTGGTGGTGGCCGGTCGGGGCATTCGACCAGCGGGCGCGTGCTCGACCGGCGACCGGGGATGGGCTGCTTGCCGTCGTGCTGCCGCAGCGAACGGTTCCCCGCATGCTTCGACGTGCTGTGTTGCTGATGTCCGCGACGTTTCTGCTGGCTGCCTGTGTTGGTGGGCCAGCTGAGGAGGGTGGTGACCCGCCCTCAGCTGGCAGCTCTGCCGATGGCCCGTCAGCGGTCGATATCGGCAACGGCGAGGCGGACACCGCGGCAGACGAGCCCGCAGCTGACGCTAACGATGCCGACGCTGCCGATGCCGACGCTGCCGATGCCGACGCTGCGGCGGCTGAGCCCGAACCGGTCGCTGAACCGCAAGCGCGTGACGGTTTCGACGAGGATGCGCTGACCGCCGAGCAGCTCGCGGATCTGCAGGCAGCTGCTGAGGTCGTCGAAGGCTTCTACCACGCCGACGACGGCACCCGCTCCCGCAAGCTCGCGGCCGTCCAGCAGGGCGAGCAGCTTGAGGACTACCTGCTCTCCGACGAGTATGCGCTCAACCGCACCGGCGTGCGCGGCACGGCTGTCGGTGGGCAGCTGGTCAGCGACCAGCGGTGCGGCGAGCTCGACACCGACACCGACGTTGCGGTCGCCAGCCCCTGCGTCAGCATCACCGTGGAGCTGTCACAAGATGGCGAAGCGATCACCAGCCCGCAGGTTGTCTACCTCTCGCAGCACGACGGTGACTGGCAGCTGGCATACGAGTCGTTCTGTCAGGTCGCCCGGGCGACCAGCCCGGCGGTCGAGTGCGACGGGTTCGACGATGCTGAGTGACCGCTAGCTGGCTTGAACGGCCGGTAGGCAGCTGCCGCTGGTGAACGTGCCGCACGGTCGGCGGTACCCGCGACAAGCCGGTCGTGTGCGTCCGCGGCTGCGCACGCCCAGACCAGCTGGCTCGACGCGCTGCGGAGAGCTCCGCAGCACGGGTGGTGATCGGGCGGCGTGCGTCGCTGTGTGGCTGCGTTGTGAAACAGTCACTTCCGCACACCAGCGAACACCGCCTCCGATGTCCGCAGCGGCGTTCTCTGGAACAGTTCGAGCCGTGTGCTCACTCGCCAAGCAGCCACGACCAGAGCTTCCAGTCATCAGCCAGGCCCCAGAAGTTGTGGTCCTCAAGCCAGTCGATCAACCTGTCGGTTCCCTCGCGACGCTCCAGTTCTTCGAGGAACGGCAAAGACAAACCGTTGCGTTCAACAACCTCGCACCGGGTCCGGAGCACGTCCTGCCGGGACAGACGCCTGACGCGTACCGAGCCGCGCTTCGTGTTCTCCATGCGCACAACCTTTCTCCCTGTCGGGGGACAGTGACAGAACCGACCGTGCGCGCAGTCGTACGCAGCTGCAGCCACAACGCGCGGACCGGCCTGGGAGACCCGGTTGCTTCCCAACGCACGCGCACGCGGGGCGTGCGGACGTTCAACCATCCGCAGGAACCGGGCAGATGCCCGCTGGCGGTAGCCACACATCGAGTGCCGCTCCGCAGTAGCGTTCCGCCCCGACGCAAGCGACCAGGACGGCACCCCAGCATGATGACGCATGCCGCCGAGCCGCTCGACGGGTCGTGCGTGGCGCATGCCCGCCTGCGGACGGGCCCGAGCGCAGGGTGCGAGCCGCTCCACACACTCGACCATCGCAGCGAGCCGGGCTCCGGCGCTCCGCCAGACCGCGACTCAGTTCGACCAGGAGCGCCGACGCGCCTCACGGTGCAGATAGTCGCTGAGGCGGCTGTGCAGCTTGGCTGCGGAAAGCGCCGCCTGCGGGTGATGCCCGTCTCGGCGGGCGACCCACAGCGGGCGCATATCCCCCTCCCAGGTTGCGGTCGTGTCAACATCGACCGTCCAGTCGGAAAACTCCTCACGGAGCCAGGTGAGGGCACGGTCGGTGGTCGTTGACGGCTCGGACACCGCGGTAGCGGCTGCGCGGGTGCTGTCGGTCACGGTCTTCTCCGGCAGATGCGAACAGAGGCTGTCAGGTGCAACAAAGCTGGGCGAGGATGGCACCGCCGGCGAACGTCAGCGGAGAGCGGCGTTCACCGTCATCTGCCCGTAGCGGCGGTACCGTTGCCGTCCACGCCATGGTGACGGCAATGGTGCGGTCCACGTAGCTGCGTTCACGGCGGCGAGCCGTCCGGCGGCTGGTACTCAGCAGGCAGTTCAACCTGGCCGTCGAGGATGGCCAGCTGCTCCTCAGCGAAGGTGTCGGCGTCCTGGTCCAGACCCAGGTAGAACACCACCGCCTGCCGGCGGTCGAGAAGCTGCTGCTGGAGGGCGCGGACGTCGATGGTGCGGACGTCGGTCGCGGTGCCATCAAGGAGCTGGAGTGCGGCCAGACCCGCAGCGAACCCGAGATTCATCCGCACCGGTTCCATCCGCAAGGTGGAGTAACCCACCTTGGACGCCGAAACCGCAACCGGGACCAGTAGGTTGTCGAACCGACGGGGAACCATCACCTCGAACGGTACCTGGTAGGGGTTCGACGCCTGCCAGAACCCCCCGAAGGAGTCCCGCTGGTCACCGGAGACGGTGCCGACCGGACCAACACGGTGGGAGTCGAGGCCGTAGTCGCCGATGGTCACCGATGTCGGATGCAGCGGGGTGCGGTGCTCGTAACGGTCACCGACCCGGATCGCGTCATGTTCGGTGAAAGTGAACTCGCCGATCAGCCGTCGGGCTTCGCGAACGTAGAGCACGGGCGGCATCCCGTCGGTGTCGCGGTAATCGTCGGTCGAGAGGCCAAGTTCCTCGTGGCCTAGCTCGGTGCGGACGTAGTGCAGCCAGTTGATCCCGAAGTCCCGGAGCCGCTCTTCGATCTCGAGGCGCCGTTCACGACTCGCAGTCGGATAGTCATGGTTGAACCCGACCAGATCGATGTTGATGTCCATCTTGCCGTCAGGAAGGCACCGCTGGATCCGGATGTTGTTGTACTCCTTCTCCTCCCCCGCTACCTCGTAGGTGCAGTTCCACGTGTCGTTCCGCTCCCGCGGCATCTCGTCGAACCGCCGGCGGTCCTCCTCCCAGGTGTCTGGCAGCTCGTAGTCGGTCCGCCCTTCAACTTGGAACGTCATCCGGTAGTTGTAGGCCTGGATCAGGTTGTCTGCCTGTTCCGGCGCGTACTGCTCGCCGTAGGCGTCAGCATCTTCACGGCCGACCTGCCAGTCAACATCTTCCGCTCCAGCGAACCCAAGGACATCACCCACCACAGAAGCGTCGACGACGACAGGAGCGTCGATACGGGCGGTGTCGTCCCCGTCGGTGACGACGATCCCCTCGATCCGGTCACCGTCGACGACGACCGGCGCACCCTGCTGGTCATCCAGCCACCACTGCTCCCACAGGTCGATGCGCTCCTCGGCCGCCACCAACGTCTCGATGGCGGCCAGGGCGACCTCCGGTTCAGCGAACAGCCCGTCACGGACCCGACTGTCGTCGGTGTCCCGTGTGGCGTAGATCGCGGCGACCTCAGCACGGAACTCCTCGTAGAGGCCGGTAGCGGCGTCAGGGTCGAACAGGTCGCTGGTGACCCCGTTGGTGGCCATCCCGCCGATGCGTCCGTACTGGTCGACGAGGATCACGTCGAGGCCTTGCCGGGCGGCACCAACAGCAGCGCCGATGCCGCCCGAGGAAGACCCGTAGACGAGCACGTCAGCGGTGATCGCGTCTGCGTCGGCATGTTCGGTGTCATCGGTGTCGATCTGGACAGCGGCGCTGCCGTTCGGG
>SL_7KL_010_BRINEDRAFT_10000495_pt1 | contig 18708 bp, 15 predicted proteins | sample SodLak_010_BRINE_FD_10663 | JGI IMG/M metagenome (IMG submission 10663)
GCCGCCGCGCCGGTGCCGGGTGGTGGTCGCGGCGGTGCCGGGTGGTGGTCGCGGCGGTGCCGGGTGGTGGCCGTGCCGGGGCCGGGTGGGGGCCGCAGCGGCGCCGGGCAGGCTCCGCGCCACCGCCGATCGTGGGTCCGGCCGCACCGATTGCTGGGCGCACTCGCCCCGCCGGCGCGGCTGTACCCCTCGTCAACTCACTCCGACGGCGTGACCTCGCAGACCAGGTCGCCCGGCTCCACCTTGGTGCCGGCCGCCGCTGCCACGCGCGTCACCCGCCCGGCGTGCGGCGCGGAGATCGAGGACTCCATCTTCATCGCCTCGATCGTGGCCACCGGGTCGCCGGCCGCCACCTCGGCGCCCGCCTCGACCGTCCAGGTCAGCACACCCGTCAGCGGCGCGGCGACGTGGGCAGGGTTGCCCTTGTCCGCCTTCTCCACCGACGCCACCTCGCTGGCGATCGACCGGTCGCGCACCTCGATGGGACGGCCCTGACCGTTGACCTCCAGCAGCACCGTGCGGAAACCGCTGTCGTCCGGCTCGCTGACCGCCTGCAGGCCGAAGTACACCCGGGTCCCACGACGCAGGTCGACGATGACCTCCTGACCGCGCTCCAGACCGTGCCAGAAGGCCTCGGTGGGCAGCCGCGAGACGTCCCACCACAGGTCGGCGGCCTTCTCGTAGTCCTCGGTCGGACCGGGGAACTGCAGCCGGTCCAGGGCGCGGCGACGCTCCGGCCCGGGCTCGTCGGGCAGGTCCTCCACGCCAGCGGCCATGACCGGCTTGGAGCTGCTCTTGGCTTCCAGCACCTTGGTGCGGAAGGGCTCGGGCCACCCGCCGTGGGGGGTGCCCAGCTCGCCGCGCAGGAAGCCGATCACCGAGTCGGGTAGGTCGAAGCGCTCGGGGTTGGCCTCGAGCTCGTCGATGTCCACGCCCGCGGAGATGAGGTAGAGGGCCAGGTCACCCACCACCTTCGAGGTGGGCGTCACCTTGATGATGCGACCGAGCAGCTCGTCGCACCGGGCGTAGGCCTCCTCGACCTCCTCCGCGCGGTCGCCGAGCCCCAGCGCCGCCGCCTGCTGGCGCAGGTTCGACAGCTGCCCACCGGGGATCCCGTGGCGGTAGACGGTGCCGGTCGGGCTCTTCAGCCCCGACTCGAAGGGTGCGTAGAGCTTGCGCACCGACTCCCAGTAGGGCTCCATCGCCCACAGGGCCTCGATGTCCAGGCCGGTGGCGCGGTCACCGTGGTCGGTGGCGGCCACGATCGCGGCAAGGCTCGGCTGGCTGGTCATCCCCGACATCGGGGCGGCGGCCCCGTCGATGGCGTCCACCCCGGCCTCGATGGCGGCGAGGTAGGTGGCGAGCTGTCCGCCGGCGGTGTCGTGGGTGTGCAGGTGCACGGGGGCGTCGAAGCGCTCACGCAGCGCGGTGACCAGCTTGTGGGCGGCAGGGGCACGGAGCAGCCCGGCCATGTCCTTGATGCACAGCACGTGGGCGCCGGCGTCCAGGACCCCTTCGGCGACACCGAGGTAGTGGTCCAGGGTGAACATGTCCTCACCCGGGTCGGTGAGGTCGCCCGAGTAGCACAGCGTCCCCTCGGCCAGCGCGCCCGCGTCCCGGGCGGCGACGATGGCGGTGCGCATCTGCTCGACGTCGTTGAGCGCGTCGAAGATGCGGAAGATGTCCATCCCGGCGTCGGCTGCCTCCTCCACGAAGGCGCGCACGGCCTTCTCCGAGTAGGCGGTGTAGCCGAGCAGGTTGCGGCCGCGCAGCAGCATCTGCAGGTTGATGTTCGGCACGGCCTCGCGCAGCTGCTCCAGTCGCGTCCAGGGGTTCTCGTGCAGGAAGCGCAGGGCCACGTCGTAGGTCGCCCCGCCCCAGCACTCCAGCGACAGCAGCTGCGGCAGCCCGTGGGCCAGATGGGGCGCGGCCTGCAGCATGTCGTAGGTGCGCATCCGGGTGGCGAACAGCGACTGGTGGGCGTCGCGCAGGGTCGTGTCGGTCACGTGGACCTGGTCGGTCTCCCGCAGCCACCGGGCGAAGCCGTCGGGACCGAGTTCGGTCAGCCGGTCGCGGCTGCCCTTCGGTGGGGCGACGGAGGCGTCGAGCTCCGGCAGCTTGGACTCCGGCGCGACCAGGTTCGGCGGCGGGCCGAAGTCCCGGTTGACGGTGCGCTCGGCGAGGAAGGTGGCCAGACGCTGGGCCCGGTTCGCGCCCTTGGAGGCCCGCAGCAGCTCCGGTCGTTCGTCGATGAACGCGGTGGACAGCTCACCTGCAGCCAGGGCCGGTTCGGCGAGCAGACCGCGCAGGAACCGGATGTTGGTGCGCACCCCACGGATGCGGAACTCCGCCAGCGCACGCTGTGCCCGCCGGATCGCGGTGTCGAAGTCCGCACCACGGGAGGTGAGCTTGACGAGCATGGAGTCGAAGAAGGGGCTGATCTCCCCGCCGACGTAGGCGCTGCCCGCGTCCAGGCGGATCCCGGCCCCACCCGGCGAGCGGTAGGCGGAGATCCGGCCGGTGTCAGGCCGGAAGCCGTGCTCGGGGTCCTCGGTGGTGATGCGGGCCTGGATCGCGAAGCCGCGGGTGGAGATGGTCTCCTGCGACAGGCCGAGGTCGGCCAGCGTCGCGCCGCCGGCGATGCGCAGCTGCGAGGCCACCAGGTCGACGGAGGTGACCTCCTCGGTGACGGTGTGCTCGACCTGGATGCGGGGGTTCATCTCGATGAACACCGCGCGGGGGGCGGGGCCGGTGGCGTCCTCCACCAGGAACTCGACCGTGCCGACGTTGCGGTAGCCGACGGCGCGGGCGAACTCCACGGCGTGGCTGCACAGCTGGTCGCGGAGCTCCCCCGGCAGGTTGGGGGCCGGGGCGAGCTCCAGCACCTTCTGGTGGCGGCGCTGCAGGGAGCAGTCCCGCTCGAACAGGTGCACCACCTCGCCGTTGGCGTCCGCCAGCACCTGCACCTCGATGTGGCGGGGGCGGGTCATGGCCTGCTCGAGGAACACGCGGGGGTCACCGAAGGCGCCTTCGGCCTCGCGCATGGCCGTCTCGACGGCGGCCTCGAGGTCCTCGGGCTGCTCCACACGGCGCATGCCGCGGCCACCACCACCGGCGGCCGCCTTGACGAACACCGGGAAGCCGATGCGCTCGGCGTGCGCGGCGGCCTCCGAGGGGTCCGCCAGCAGGGGTGAGGCCGCCAGCACCGGGATCCCGGCGGACTCCGCCACGTCCCGGGCGTGGGTCTTGGAGCCGGTCAGCTCCAGCACGTTGGACGGTGGGCCGACGAAGATCACACCGGCGTCGGCTGCAGCCTTGGCGAGTGCCGGTGACTCCGACAGGAAGCCGTAACCGGGGTAGATCGCGTCCGCTCCGACCTCGACCGCGGTTGCGACCAGGGTCTCCACGTCGAGGTAGGCGCGCACGGGGTGGCCGGGCTCGCCGATCTCGTAGGCCTCATCGGCTTTGATGCGATGGAGGGAGTCCCGGTCCTCCCGGGCGTAGACCGCGATGGTCTTCAGGTCCAGTTCTGTGGCGGCACGGAACGCCCGGATGGCGATCTCACCACGGTTAGCGACCAGCACGGACTGCACTGCACATCCTTCCGGTGGGAGCGGGCCCCTCGGTGCGACCTGCGGCACACGGCGGCAGGCGACGCACGTCGCTGGGACGAGGTTCAGGCGCATGCTAGGCCGCCCTGGCACGCTGTCCAGGCCCCTGGAGGGGGAACAGGGCGCCGGCCGCGCTGTGGGGTCCTTCGGCCCGGCGGCGCCACCCTGCGGTGGCCTACACTGCCTCGGCACGCGCGCAGTTGGTGGCGCGCGGCTGGTCGGGGGAGTGGCGCCGTGCAACCTGTTCTCGACGTGCTGCACGTCGATGATGATCCTGAGACCCTGCTGCTCGTCCGCACGATCCTGGAGGGGCAGCCGGATATCCGCGTGCGCTCCTTCGTCACCGCCGAGCAGGCCCGCGCGTCCGCGGTCTCCTCGCCCCCGGACGTCCTCCTGATCGATGTGATGATGCCGGTGATCGACGGGCCGACCCTGCTGGCTGAGCTGCGGCTGGTGCCGGGCTGCAACGCGGTGCCTGCCCTGTTCGTGACGGCCAAGACCCACCCGGACGAGCTGGCCTTCCTCGCCGGGACGACGGCCGTCGGGGTGATCCGCAAGCCCTTCGAGGCTGCGGCGCTGGTCGCGCAGGTTCGGCGGTCGGTCACCGCGCGGCCCTTATGACCGTGTCGGCCGTGCCACCGTCGGTCCGCTGAGGTGGACCCCGCCGCCGCTGATGCCTACTTCGCCCATGCGTGGGACCTGCTGGTGGTGGCGGAGATGTCGGGTGAGCTCCTCGAGGTGAACCCGGCCTGGACCCGGGTGCTCGGTTGGCGACGGGAGCAGCTGGTCGGCACCCGCTACCTCGACTGGGTCCACCCCGACGACCTGGCCGAGACCCGCGCGCAGCTGCGACGTCTCCAACGCGGCGCGGTGATCACCGGCCTGGCCAACCGGTACCGGACCGCGGACGGCCGCTACCGCTGGCTGGAGTGGAACGTGGTCGCCGATCCGGAGGCCGGGGTGGCGCGCGGGGTGGCGCGCGACGTGACCGACCAGCGCCGCGAGGCCACCCTGCTGCGTCACGTCGAGCAGCTCAGTCGGATCGGCAGCTGGGAGGTCGAGCTCGGCTCCGACGAGGTGTGGTGGTCGCCGGTCACCCACGAGCTCCACGGCACGGACCCCGCTCAGGGCCCGCTCACGGTGGAGCAGGCCGTGGCCTTCTACTCCGCCGAGGTGCGTGCACGCCTCCAGGAGGCGTTCGAGACGCTGGTGGCGACAGGGGTCGGCTACGACCTCCAGCTGCCCTTGACGACGGCTGACGGGCGTCGGATCTGGGTCAGGACGACGGGGCAGGCGCAGCGTCAGGACGCGCACGGCCCGGTCACGGGGGTGTACGGCACGATCGCGGACGTCACCGAGGAGCGCCGGCGTCGCCGCGAGCTGCTGCGGTTCAAGGAGTTCGTGGAGCTCGCCCACGACGGGGTCTGGGAGCTGGACGTCGAGGGACGCACCACCTACGCCAACCGTCGGATGGCGGAGCTCGTGGAGCGCTCCGAGGTCGAGCTGCGGGGGGTGGCGGCCGCGTCCCTGGTCGTGGAGGAGGACCGCGACCGTTTCCTGCGTGCGCTGTCGGTGGCCGACACCTCGCAGCCGCAGGAGCTTGAGCTGCGCCTGGCGATGTCCGACGGCACCACCCGGTGGGTCCAACTGGCGGTGCGGTCGCGGTCGGCGACCGGTGACCGGCCGGCGACGCACCTGGCGGTGGTCGCCGACGTGTCGGCGTTGAAGGAGGGAGAGGAGCGCATCCGGCGTAGCGAGGCGCAGCTGCGCACCTTCTTCGATCTCGCGCCGACACCGATCGTGGTGACCGCCTGGCCCGACGGGCAACTGCTCGACGGCAACCTCGCGGCCGCTGCCCTGCTGGGACGCCCGATCGAGCAGCTACGGGGCCAGCATCACCACATGCTGCTCGCTGACCTCAGCCCCGGGCGGCTCGCCGGGGTGCGGGACCAGCTGTCGCGGACCGCCCGGTACGGACCCGTCGAACGGCAGATCCATGACGCGGAGGGCGGTGCGCATGATCTGGTGCTGGAAGGCGTCCTGCTGCCGACCGCCGGCGGGCAGCCGGCGGTGTGGACGCTGGTCGACGATGTCACGGAGCGCCGGCGCGTCGAGCGCCTCAAGCAGGAGTTCGTGGCCACCGTCAGCCACGAGCTGCGCACCCCGCTGACCTCCATCACCGGCGCGGTCGACCTGCTCGCGCGGGCCATCACGGGTGCGATCGACCTCCACGAGGGACAGGCGGGCGAGCTGGTCGGTGTCGCGCAGCGCAACACCGTGCGGCTGGCGGCGCTGGTGGACGATCTCCTCGACCTGTCCCGCATCGACGCCGACGGTGTGGAGCTCGACCTCGAGGACCTGGACCTGGGCACGGTGGCAGCGGAGAGCATCACCGAACACGCCGCCGCGGCACGCGCCCGGGGTGTCGAGGTGACCCTCACCCGCCTCGGCCCGACCCCGATCCGTGCCGAGGCCCGTCGCCTGCTGCAGGTCATCGGCAACCTGCTCGCCAACGCGGTCTCCTTCTCCCCACCCGGTGGCATCGTCGAGGTCAGCGTCCAGCGACGGGGTGCGACGGCGCAGCTGCGCGTCCGAGATCACGGTCCCGGCGTCCCCAGCGCCTTCGAGGCGCGCCTGTTCGAGCCCTTCACCCAGGCCGACAGCAGCGATCGTCGGTCGCGGGGTGGGACCGGTCTGGGGTTGAGCATCGTGCAGCGGCTGGTCACCCAGCACGGCGGACAGGTGACCTTCGAGCGTCCAGCGGACGGTGGTGCCTGTTTCGTGGTGGAGTTGCCGCTCGCGGGGGCAGCCTCGCGGTGAGGGACGAGGTGGCGGGGAGGCCGTCGCTACCCTGCCGTCGCACCCAGCCCGCCGCGCCCGGCCCGGCTCGCTGCCAGCGGTTCCGCCGCGGCGCCGCACGCAACGGTCCGGTCCCACAGGAGCCACCGATGCCCCGTGTCGCCGTCGACGTCCTGCTCAAGCGCGAGATCCTCGATCCCCAGGGGCGGGCGGTGGAGGAGGCGTTGCCCGGCCTCGGCTACGAGGGGGTGGGCGAGGTCCGTGTCGGCAAGCACCTCGAGCTGGTGGTCGACGCCGACGGTGACGAGCTCGCGGAGCGCGTCGACGCCATGTGCCAGGGGTTCCTCACCAACCCGGTCATCGAGTCCTACCGGTGGCGGGTGATCGAGGAGTCCGAGCGCGCGGACGCCTGAGGCCGTGGTGAGCTCCGCAGACGACGGTCCCGGCCCCACGGGCGAGGCTGCCGGCGCCGACGGTGCCCACGACGGTGGCCGGGTGCCTGCCCGCGGCGGTGTCCCCGACCCCGGTCTGCCACCGATGAAGGATGACGGGCTCCCGACCCTGCCCACCGGCGAGCCGGTGCTCCAGCGCTGGTTCGTGGTCGCCATGCTGGTGCTCGTGCCCGTCGCGCTGGCGGTCACGGTGTGGGCGTTCCTCTCGATCGACCGTGACCCGCTCAGCGCGGCGGAACGTCGCCCCGCCGGTGGTCCGGAGGTGACCATCGCCCGGGGCGAGGCGATGGTGGCGGAGACCCAGGACGCCGTCCCGGGTCCCGGCTGCGCCCAGGCGATCCGCATCGTCGGCGATGCCGGGTCCCAGGCCGCGGCCTCCGCGGCGCTCGCCGCCGCCTGCGAGGTCGTGGACAGCGACCGCCACCCGGAGCTCCGCGAGGGGCTGGTCACCTGGATCGCAGGCAACGGGCAGCTGCGGATCGCCACCTTCGAGCTCGCCGGCGTGGAGTCCTCCACGCGTCTCGAGGACGACCGGCTGGTCATGGAGCTCAACGCCAAGTTCCAGTTCGAGGACGCCGCGCGGGCTGCCCCTGCGGTCCTCCACCAGCTGGCGCTGCTGAGCGACCCGGCCTGGCCGGGTCAGCCCGTGGGCGTCACCACGGAGCTGGTCGCCGCGCGCATCCAGCACCAGGCCTGCCGCACCCTCGACCTCGGTGAGGAGCCGCCGCGCGGTTGCCGCGACGTCGAGGAGCTCCTCGACGCCGAGGACCCCGTCGCCGAGCTCCTCGAGGTCGGGTTCCGCGATGACCGCTGAGGTGCCCACCGGTCGGGAGCCGGAGCGGACCGACGACGCGCTGCACGCACCGACCGCCCGTGATCGGCTGCAGCGGCGCACGGTCCGGGTGCTGGTGGCCAGCCAGGTGCTCGGCGGGGTCGGTGTCGGCTCCGGGGTCGCCGTGGTGGGGCTGCTCGCCTTCGAGCTCAGCGGCACCGCGTCGTTGTCCGGGGTGTCGGCGACGGCCTCCACCCTCGGTGCGGCCGGTGCGGCGCTGGTGATCGCCCGGATCGCCGTGGCCCGAGGTCGGCGTCCGAGCCTGGTCACCGGCTACCTCGTCGGTGCTGCGGGCGCCGCCCTGGCGGTGGTCGCGGCGGTGCTCGGGCTGTTCTGGCTCCACGTGGTCGCCTCCGCCGCCTTCGGGTGGGCCAGCGCGTCCAACCTCCAGGCCCGATACGCCGCGACCGACCTCGCCCGGCCCGAGCGGCGGGCCCGGTCGTTGTCCTCCATCGTGTGGGCGACCACCATCGGTGCCGTCGCCGGCCCGAACCTCACCGGGCCCGGTGAGACGGTGTCCGGCCTGCTCGGTCTCCCACCCCTGGCCGGTGCCTACCTGTTCTCCCTGGCCTCCTTCGCTGCAGCCGCAGCGGTGCAGGCGGTCCTGCTGCGCCCGGATCCGCTGCGGGTGGTCGCCGACGCCGCAGCGGACGACGCTGGTGACCAGGCAGCTGTGCCAGCCGTCGCCATGACCGGGTGGGCCGCGCTGCGCGCCGCCGCGCACACGATCCGAGCGGTCCCCGAGACGCTCGTGGCCGTCCTGGCCATCACCGCAGCCCACGCGGTCATGGTGGGCATCATGGTCATGACCCCGGTGCACATGGAGGACAACGGGGCGGCGCTGCAGCTGGTGGGGATCACCATCAGCCTGCACATCGCGGGTATGTACGCCCTGAGCCCGGTGATGGGGGCGCTGGCCGACCGGTTCGGGCGGCGCAACGTGGTGCTGTTCGGCCTGGTGCAGCTGGCCGTCGCGGCGGTGCTGGCCGCGACCGGTGACCCGACCGGTTCGGTGTGGTTCCAGGGCGGCCTCGTGCTGCTCGGCACCGGCTGGTCGGCCTGCCTGATCGCCGGTTCCGCATGGCTGACCGACGCGGTGCACACCGCGGACCGGCCGGCGGTCCAGGGTGCGAGCGATCTCGCCATGAACCTCGCCGGCGGGATCGGTGGGACCCTCGCAGGCGTGGTCCTGGCCGTGGCGGGCTACCCGGCGTTGTCCCTCGGTGCGCTCCTGCTGCTGGTGCCCGCCGCGGTCGGAGCGGTCCGGCTCGGTCGGACCGACAGCACGCGGCGGTAGGCTCGCGGCGTCCACGCCAGGCGGCTGATGCGTCCACGGCGCACCACGGGCGGCACCGGTTCCGGCCACACCACCAGCGCGACAGCAGGAGTCAGGGATGCTGATCGGGATCGTGACCTTCCCGGGGTCCCTGGATGATCGGGACGCGCGACGGGCGGTGGAGGTGTGCGGCGGACGGACCGTGCCGCTGTGGCACGGCGACACGACGGTCGGTGCGGTCGACGCGGTGATCCTGCCGGGCGGGTTCTCCCACGGCGACTACCTGCGCTGCGGTGCCATCGCCCACCGGGCTCCGGTGATGCAGGCGGTCGCCGACCTCGCTGCCGCGGGTGGCCCCGTGCTCGGCATCTGCAACGGCTTCCAGGTGCTCTGCGAGGCGGGGTTGCTGCCGGGCGCGCTGACCCGCAACGCGAACCTGCGGTTCGTGTGCCGCGACGTCCCGCTGACCATGCTCGCGACCGACACCGCCTGGACCCGCAGCTTCACCCCTGGGGAGACGGTGATCATCCCCGCCAAGCACGGTGAGGGACGCTACGTCGCTGACGAGGCGACCCTCGACAGCCTCGAGGAGGAGGGTCGGATCGTCGCCCGCTACGCCGCCGGCTCTAACCCCAACGGCTCGCTGCGCGACATCGCGGGCGTCACCAACGCGGCACGCAACGTGGTCGGGCTCATGCCGCACCCGGAGCACGCCGTGGACCCGGCGCTGATCGGCGGCACCGACGGCCGGGGCTTCTTCGAGAGCGTGCTGGGCGCGGTGCTCGACCCCGCGTGATCGCAGGCCGGTTCGCTCAGCTGCCCTGGAGCAGTCGCTCGAAGGGGTCCTGCTCCGCCATCTTGCGCCGGTCGGCCCGCAGGTAGGCGAAGAGCACCAGGTGGGCGAGGATGCCGGCCACCAGGATGCCGGCCGGGAACCACTGGCCCTGGAAGGTCAGCAGGATGGCGGCGACGGCGGAGAAGGCCACCAGCACGGCTCTGAGGGTGTTGAGGGCGTCCACGATGGGCCTCGCGCGGTCGGGGAGGTCGGGAGCGTGCACACCGAGCGTACCGCGTCGCTCGCACCGGGGGACCTTCGGCCCTGGCAGTTCCGGGGGAGCTGTCACATGGGGCCCTTGGGCCCGTCGTCCACCTCGGTGTCTCAGTCGGTGCTGGCGTCGTCGTCCGACCCAGTGACCGGTCGGTAGCTGAACAGCTCTCCCGGCTGGCAGTGCAGCGCCTCGCACAGCGCACCGAGGGTGGAGAAGCGCACGGCCCGGGCGCGGTCGTTCTTCAGCACCGACAGGTTGACCACCGTCACCCCGACCCGCTCGGAGAGCTCCTTGAGCGTCATCTGCCGCTGCTCGAGCAACGCATCGAGGTGGCACACGATCCCGTGGTCGCTGTCATCGGTCGCGGCGGGCGCCATCAGACCAGCCCCTCGGTGTCCTCGGTCAGCTGTCGGCCGTGGCGGAACACCCGGCTCAGTACGACCAGAGCGCCGGCGACGACCAGCGGGAGCAGTTGGAGATCCATGATCGTGAAGCCCAGCGGCGAGCCGTCGGCCAGGCCGTCGATGCGGTTCAGCACGACCACCGTCGACAGGGTCGAGGCCAGGCCCGGCAGGATGGCCGCGCCCGCGACCACCACCGCGAGCCCACCCAGCCGGTGCTCCATGCGGGGGTGGAAGGGTTGCCCCCGGCCGATGTCACGTAGCACAGCGCGCAGCAGCACGGCACCGGTCAACAGCAGCGCCGCAGCCACCAGGTCGTCCAGCCGGGTCAGCAGCCTGAGCCCCGCCGGCAGCTCCTCCACCTCGAGCACCACATCGGGGTCGGTGTCCGCGACGGCGAGACGGGTGCCCTCCGGCAGCCCGTCGGGTGTGGGGTCCGCGAGGAGTTCATCCTCGGTCACGACCACTGCGACCGCGCCGCCGGGCTGGGTCAGCTGGTAGACGGCCAGCACGGGACCGGCCAGCGCGGCCAGCGCACCGAGCACGAGCACCAGGTTCGCGAGGTGGCGGGCGCCGTCCTGGTTCCGTCCCGCGTGGGTCGTGCGTTCCTCGTCCCGGGTCATGGTCCCGACCTCCTGTGTGGGCACCGAGGTGGTGCCGTTGCTTATCGAAGAACGATAACACAACGACATTCGATACCGCAACGAAGAACGATATGAACGTGCTCCCCTCGCGCACGAGCCCCACGGCCGGGACGGGCGCCGGGTACCGGTCACGTAGGCTGCCCGCGGCCGGGCTGCCGGCCGTACGACGTCTCCACCGACGACCAGGCTGCCGCCGTGTCCGACACCACCCCTCCCGCCTCCCGGCCCACCGCCCCGGGGTCCTCCCAGCCGACCGGGCCAGCGTCCCGCCAGCCGACCGCCCCGGCCTTCCCGCCGGAGGAGACGCTGACCTCCGAGCGTGCCCGTGAGCTCGGCTACGAGCTGGGCCTGCGTGGCGACGAGTACGACCGCATCGTCGACACCCTTGGCCGGATCCCCACCGTCGCCGAGCTCGGGATGTACTCGGTGATGTGGTCGGAGCACTGCTCGTACAAGTCGTCCAAGATCCACCTGCGCGGCCTCGCCCACGAGGAGCCCTGGGTCATCGCCGGCCCCGGGGAGAACGCCGGGGTGGTGGACGTCGGTGATGGCCTGGCGGTGGCCTTCAAGATCGAGTCCCACAACCACCCGAGCTACGTCGAGCCCTTCCAGGGCGCGGCCACGGGTGTCGGCGGGATCCTTCGCGACATCTTCACCATGGGCGCCCGCCCCATCGCGGTCATGGACCCCCTGCGGTTCGGGGATCCCGGTGGCTGGACCGACGGCGCCGGCCTCACCCACGAGCCCGATGCGTTCCAGCGCCACCTCGTCGACGGGGTGGTGCGCGGCGTCGGCCACTACGGCAACTGCGTGGGGGTGCCCAACATCGGCGGCGAGGTCGTCTTCGACGCCACCTACGCCGGCAACCCGCTGACCAACGTGCTCGCGATCGGGGTGCTGCACCGCGACCGGCTCCAGCTCGCCAAGGCCGAGGAGGTCGGTCACCTCGCCGTCCTGCTGGGCTCTGCGACCGGCCGCGACGGCATCGGTGGTGCGTCGGTGCTGGCCAGCCAGGAGTTCGACGCCGGCCTCGATGCCAAGCGTCCCAACGTGCAGGTCGGCGACCCCTTCGCGGAGAAGCTGCTGATCGAGTGCTGCCTGGAGCTCTACGAGCGGGACCTGATCTCCGGCATCCAGGACATGGGCGCGGCCGGCATCGCCTGCTCCACCTCGGAGCTGGCCTCCGCCGCCTCGCTCGGGATGGACGTCGACCTCGACCGGGTCCACCTACGCGAGCCGTCGATGGAGTCCTGGGAGATCCTGTGCTCGGAGTCCCAGGAGCGCATGCTCGCCCTGGTCGCCCCCGAGCGGCTGACCGAGGTGGAGGAGGTCGCCGCACGCTGGGGTGTGCCGGCCGCCGTGGTCGGCGAGGTGGTCGAGGGCGACGCGCTGCGGCTCACCCGCCACGGTGAACGGATCGCGGACCTGCCCGCCCGCTCCCTGGCCGACGAGGGCCCCACCTACGACCGACCCCGCCAGCGCCCCGCCTGGCTGGACGACTACGCCGAGGTGGCAGCCGAGGACCTCGACGCGACCCTGCCCGGTGGCACGCCCGAGGCGGCCAGGGGTCGGGAACCCCGCACGATGGAGGCGACCGCGCTGGCGTTCCTCACCAGCCCCAACGTCGCCTCCAAGCGGTGGGTGTTCGAGCAGTACGACCAGCACGTGCTCGGCGGCACCGTGTTGGGGCCGGGGATGGCGGACGCGGGCGTGGTGCGCCTGCCCGACAGCCCCCGTGCCGTGGCGTGCTCTACCGACGGCAACGGCCTGTGGTGCGAGCTGGACCCGGTGGAGGGCACCCGCCGTGTGGTCGCCGAGGCCTTCCGCAACGTCGCGGCCACCGGTGCCCGGCCCCTGGCCACCACCAACTGCCTGAACTTCGGCAACCCCGAGCGCCCGGAGATCATGTGGCAGCTCGCCGCCTCGATCGAGGCGATGGGCGAGGCCTGCCGGACCCTCGGCGTGCCGGTCACCGGCGGCAACGTGTCGCTGTACAACGAGACCCAGGGCCGAGCCATCCACCCCACCCCGGTGGTCGGGATCCTCGGGGTCCTGGCCGACGCGGAGGACGCGCTGGGGATCGCCTTCGAGGACGAGGGTGACCTGGTGTTCCTCCTGGGTGCGCCGACCGCCGAGGGCCTCGCCGGCTCCGAGCTGCAGCGCTGGCTCGGCGCGCCGCTGGGCGGGGTGGTCGCACCTGCCGACCTCGACCTCGAGGGGGCGCTGGCCGAGGTGCTCCACGAGGCCGCCCGTGCCCGACTGCTCTCCAGCGCCCACGACGTCGGTAGCGGCGGCCTGCTGGTGGCGCTGGCGGAGTCCTGCGTCGCCGGGGACGTCGGCGTCGAGGTGGACCTGTCGGCGTCGGGTGGCGGTGAGGCCGACCGCGACGTCGACGGTCTCTCCGCGACCCAGCAGCTGTTCAGCGAGTCGCCGGGTCGGGTGGTGGTCACCGTGCCCTCCACCAACGTGCGCGCCTTCGCGCAGCTGTGCGCGGACGCCGAGGTGCCGCTCAGCGACATCGGCACCGTCGGTGGCGCGCGGGTGCGTGTGCGCGGGCTGGTCGACCTCGACCTCGAGGAGGTCCGTGCGGCCTACACCGGCGGTCTGACGCAGCTGCTGGAGGGATGAGCGCAGCGCCGGCGCAGGGCCGGCGCGCAGCCGGCCCAGGGCCGGGAAGGAGCCAGGATGGTCGAGCGTGATCCCCACCCGGACGCGCCGAGCCGTCCCGCCACCGCGCGGGTCGGCATGGTCGGCGCAGGCCAGCTGGCACGGATGACCCAGGCGGCCGCGATCGACCTCGGGGTCGAACTGCACGTACTGGCGACCCGCACCGACGAGCCGGCGGTGCTGGCCGGTGCACGCTGCCACCTCGGTGCCCCTGACGACGACGCCGCGTTGCTGGCCTTCGCCGAGGCGGTGGACGTGGTGACCCTCGACCACGAGCTGGTCTCCGACGCGGCGCTGATCGAGATGGCGGCTCGCGGCCACGCCGTCCGCCCGAGCGCCCAGGCCCTGCTCCACGCCAAGGACAAGCTCTACGCCCGCGAGCAGCTCGGCGGCCTCGGGCTCCCGGTGCCGCCCTTCGCGCCGGTCGCCTCCGCCGATGAGGTGGCCGACTTCGCCGCCGAGCACGGCTGGCCGGTGGTGTGCAAGGCCCGCCGTGGCGGCTACGACGGACGCGGTGTGCAGGTGGTCGATGACGTCCGGGCCGCCACCGAGGTCCTCGCCCGTGGCGGCCAGTGGATGGTCGAGGCGCTGGTCGACATCGAGGTGGAGCTCGCGGTGGTGACCGCCCGCCGCCCCGGCGGGCAGCGGGTGACCTACCCCGTGGTGGAGACGGTCCAGCAGGACGGCATCTGCGTCGAACTGGTGCAGCCCGCACGGGTCACCGGAGAGGTCGCCGNGGCTGCGGTCGCCCTGGGCCAGCAGGTGGCCGACGCGGTGGACGGGGTCGGGATCGTCGCCGTGGAGCTGTTCGTCGACCGGTCGGGCAGGTTGACGGTCAACGAGTTGGCGCTGCGGCCCCACAACTCCGGTCACGCCACCATCGAGGGGGCCGTGACCTCGCAGTTCCACAACCACCTGCGGGCGGTCCTGGACTGGCCGCTGGGTGACCCCGGTATGCGGGCGCCGGCGGCCGCCATGGTCAACCTGCTGGGTCCCGCCGACGACGCTGTGGCCGGGGCCGGCGACCCCGTCAGCGCGGCGCTGCCCGGTGCTCTCGAGGTGGCTGACGCCGCGGTCCACCTCTACGGCAAGGCGTCACGACCGGGCCGCAAGATCGGCCACGTCACCGTCACCGGCCCGGACGCCGAGGTGGCACTCGCCGCGGCCCGCGCCGCCGCCGACCGACTGGTTGGTAGGTAGGTGCGCGCCACGTACCTGAGAGGACAGCAGCACCATGGAGCACCCCGCACCCGACGACACCGAGGTGGTCGCCGTGACCGATGATGTCGCCGTGACCGAGCCTGCCGTGACGCCCGTACCTGGTGAGGCCCGCGTCGGCATCGTGATGGGCAGCGACTCCGATCTGCCCACGATGGAGGGCGCGGTCGAGGCCCTCGAGCGTTTCGACGTCGCCCATGAGGTCCACGTCGTGTCCGCCCATCGGGACGCGGAACGGATGCTGGCCTACGGGCGGGAAGCGGCGGGACGCGGTCTCGAGGTCCTGATCGCCGGAGCCGGTGGCGCCGCCCACCTGCCGGGCATGCTGGCCTCGGTCACCTCCCTGCCGGTCATCGGGGTGCCCGTGCCGCTGCGCCACCTCGACGGGTTGGACTCGCTGCTGTCCATCGTGCAGATGCCCTCAGGCATCCCCGTCGCCACCGTGGCGGTGGGTGGGGCGCACAACGCCGGCCTGCTGGCCGTACGCATCCTGGGCGCCGGTGACCCGGAGCTGACCGCCGCGCTGGACGCGCACCGCGAGGAGCTGCGCGAGGCGTCGCGGGACAAGGACCAGCGGGTCCAGCAGGAGGTGCGTGGTCGGGGACGGGACTTCGGGTTCTCCGCATGAGCGAGCCGTCAGCGGACCGCGCGACACGCACCGCACCTGGGGTGTCCTACAGCCGGCTGTGGCGCCGGTCGATGGTGTCGATCGCGGCGCTGCGCTACGCGATCCCCCTGGTGGCGGTGCCGCTCATCCCGGTGCTGGTGCCCGATCACGTGGCGCTGATGGTCCTGCTGCGGCCCACCAAGGAGTTCCTCCTGATCGGCGGGGCGCAGTACCGCATCAGCGGTGTCCCGAGCATCTGGCTGCTGCTCGCGGCGTTCCTGCCGCTGATGGTGTTCGCCGTGTGGTCCTTCTTCGCGGTCGGTCGGATCTACCGCGAGGCGCTGTCCTCGGGCCAGGCGCCCACCTGGCTGCGTCGCGCCCTGCCACCGCGCCAGCTGGCGGTGGCCCAGGCGGTCCTGGCGTCACGGGGTCCGACCATCGCGATCCTCGGGCGCCTGGCGGCGCTCCCACCCACCGCGCTGGCCGCGGCGGCCGGTGCGTCGCAGGTCGATGCACGCCGCTACCTCGGTGCGGACGCCGCCGGCGCCCTGCTGTCCTTCGCGGTCATGGTCGCCGCCGGGTACCAGGCGGGTCGCGCCTGGGAGGAGGGGGTCAGCTGGTTGACCGGCGTCGGGGTGCTGCTGTTCGTCGGCGTGCTGGTTCTGCTGGCCCGCTGGATCCGCTCCGAGGCCCGGGCACAGGGTGTGGTCGACACCGGCGGGGACGATGAGCCCGAGGGCCTCGCCGGCCCGTCGCTCGCCGAGGGCCGGCGCGACGCCTGACCCGTGCGGTGTCCACGGCGTGGCCGGCCCGTGGGCGGCCACCCGCGCTGCCGCGGCAGCCGCCTGCCGCTGCGTGGCGATCCGCAGCCCTTCGCCGCGCGCAGGGGCTACCCTTCGCCGTGCCGCCGCTTCCCCCAGGTGCCCGGCGGGCCCCTCTGCGAGGTTCCCAGTGACGCTCCGGCAGCCCGCACACCCCCCGTCCGCGCGCGCCAGCACGACCGACGGCGCCCCCGCCACCTCGGCGCCCGGGTGGCTGCCGACCGGTGCGTCGGGCGACAGCGATCCCGACGGTGTCGATGACCGCGACGACCTCGACGACCTCGACGGGCCGCACGAGGAGTGCGGGGTCATCGGGGTGTACGCCCCGGGCGAGGAGGTCGCCCGCCTGGCCTACTTCGGGCTGTACGCGCTCCAGCACCGTGGGCAGGAGTCCGCGGGCATCGCCGCCTCCAGCGGGCGCCGCATCGTGGTGCACAAGGACATGGGGCTGGTCAACCAGGTGTTCACCGACACCGGGCTGGCGGCGCTCGAGGGGCACCTCGCCCTCGGGCACTGCCGGTACTCGACCACGGGGGCCTCCTCCTGGGTCAACGCCCAACCGCAGTACCGCGAGACCCCCACCGGCGGTGGCCTGGCGCTCGGGCACAACGGCAACCTCGTCAACACCGCGGAGCTGGCCCGGGAACTCCAGGAGGAACCGGCCAACGACTCGGAGCTGATGGCCTCCCTGCTCGCCCGCGAGGTGGACGTCAGCCTCGAGGAGGCGATCGTGCGGACCGCACCGCGGTTCACGGGCGCCTACTCCGTCATCGTGATGGACGAGGAACGCCTCCACGCCTTCCGTGACCCCAACGGCGTGCGGCCGCTGCAGATCGGCCGGCTCCCCGCCGGCGGCTGGGTGGTGGCTTCCGAGACCTCCGCGCTCGACATCGTCGGCGCGGTGTACTTCCGCGACGTCTCGCCGGGCGAGGTCGTCACCATCGACGGCAACGGCCTGCACTCCCGCCGCTTCGCCCCGCCCAACCCCACCTTCTGCCTGTTCGAGTGGGTCTACCTCGCCCGGCCCGACCACCGCCAGGACGGCGGCAGCGTGCTGTACGCCCGGCGTTCCATGGGCCGCCAGCTGGCACGCGAGGCGCCGGTGGAGGCCGACATCGTGATCCCGGTGCCCGAAGCGGGTCGCGACGCCGCGGCCGGCTACGCGGCGGAGACCGGGCTGCCCTTCTCCGATGGTCTGGTCAAGAACCGCTACGTCGGCCGCACCTTCATCCAGCCGACCCAGTCCCTGCGCCAGCTCGGCATCAAGCTCAAGCTCTCGCCGGTGCGTGAGGTCGTGGAGGGGCGGCGGCTGGTGGTGGTGGACGACTCGATCGTCCGCGGCAACACCGCCCGCCAGCTGGTGGCGATGCTGCGCGAGGCCGGTGCCGCCGAGGTCCACCTGCGGATCACCTCGCCGCCCGTGGCGAACCCGTGCTACTACGGCATCGACATGGCGAGCCGGGCCGAGCTGATCGGCGCCGACCTCGAGGTGGAGGCGATCCGCGACTTCATCGGGTGCGACACGCTGCACTACATCTCCCTCGAGGGGCTGATCGCCTCCACGCCGCACCAGCGCGAGAAGCTGTGCACCGCCTGCTTCACGGGCGAGTACCCGATCCCCGTCCCTGGCGAGCACGAGCAGCTCGCGCAGATCCGGTTCGACTTCTCCGGGACGGCCTGAGACCGAAGGGTCGTCGGAGCGCAACCGCTGCACAGCCCTTGTAACCGATGGGCGTAACGTGCAGGCTCGAGGGAGCCGAGTGGGAGACCGTGTCATGCCGGGGAGGAGCCGAGACGCGATCGACGCTGGCGTGGCGGCAGCCGAGGCTCGCCTCGACCGGGTCGATGAGGAACTCCAACGTCGCGCGCGAGAGGAGGAGGACGCGCCTCCCCCCGACGGCATCGACGCGAACGGCTACGGCTTCCACGTCGACGACCCGGAGGCCGACCTGCTGGCCGACGACATGGACGCCGGGCTGCGGGACGACCGCGAGGCCGACGCCATCGACGCCCTGGCCGAGCCCTTCAACGCCCGTGACGTGGACGGGCTGCTGGCGGTGATCGCCCCCGATGCCGAGGTCCCCGGGTTCGCCGGCCCGGATCTGCGCGACCTGCCGGAGGCAACCCAGGACCTGTGGCGCCGGCGCCCCACCTGCCTGCTGACCCGCGGCTACGTCCAGCGCGAGCACGTCGGTGTCCTCTGGGAGCACGACGGCACGGACTGGTGGCGCACGGCCATCGTCCACGTCGACGACGTGCAGGATGGGCTGGTGGGTGTGTTCGAGTTCAGCGAGGACACCGCGCTGCTCGAGCGGGTGCAGTGCGAACCGC
>SL_7KL_010_BRINEDRAFT_10000496_pt1 | contig 18697 bp, 17 predicted proteins | sample SodLak_010_BRINE_FD_10663 | JGI IMG/M metagenome (IMG submission 10663)
CCCGCCATACGGTTGGGCACATATTGCAGCGCGTCGATGGCATGGCGGATGCGCTGCTGGCGGGCCCGGGACACAGCCTCGGGGTCGCGCAGATAGAGCGACACGGTCGAGGGCGACACCTCGGCCACGCGGGCCACATCGGTCATGGTGGTGCGCATGGTGCTGCGGCGGGTGCGTGAGCTGGTCATGTGGTATCCCCTGACATAAGGTCAACTGCTAACCGGACGGGGCGCGCGCGGCAATGCCATGCGCGGGGCCGAACGGAAAACGGGCGCGATCAGCACATGACCTGACCGCGCCCGCTGTGGTTTTCACGCTGCCGCGCGATCAGCGCATGGCCGAGCCGCGATCGCTGTCCACCTGCTCTTCGGCGCGGGCAACAGCGGCCTCGAACGCTTCAAGGAATTCGCTGCCGGCATCGCCGAATTCTTCCAGATACCAGTCGCGGATCGGGCCTGCATGTTCGCGGAACGCGTCCATTTCTTCCTCGGTGGGCGCGATGATCTCATTGCCCGCCTCAAGCCACTTCTCATAGGCGTCCAGCTCCTTGCGGGGCTGGATGCCGAACTGGATCGTGGACATCAGCGCGCCGCCATCCAGCACAACCTGCTGATGCTCGGGGTCGAGCGACTGGAAGGTCGGATTGTCGATGAACCACATCGACGCCATATAGGCATGCCCGTCCAGCGTGATGTATTGCAGCTGCTCCTGGAAGTTCATGTTGGCGATATCGCTGATCGAGTTCTTGGTGCCGTCAACGACGCCCGTTTGCAGCGCGGTATAGACCTCCAGCCACGGGATGGGCGTGGGCGAGCCACCCATGGAGCGGACCAGACGCTGCTGGATCTCGGATTCGATGGTGCGGAAACGCACGCCTTCCACATCGGCGGGGGTGCGGATGGGTTTGTCGCGGGTCGCGAAGTTGCGCCAGCCGCCTGTCTGGGTCATGGCCAGCAGCAGGATATCGTCATTGGACGAGTCCAGAATCCGCTCGCGCATGAAATTGGTGAATTCCTGATCCTGCAGCACAAGCTGCGCCACCCGGTCCGAGCTGAGCGCGTAAGGAATATCCATCCCCTGCACTGCCGGATAGATGGCCGACGCCCCGCCTGCGGTGGCGGTATACATGTTCACGACACCTGCGCGCATGGATTCGAAACACTCATTGGCCGAGCCGCAAAGCTGCGCGCCGACAAAGATGTTCACAGTGACCTCGCCGCCGGTGCGGGCCTCGACAAAGTTCTTGAACACCAGTGCGGCGTCATATTCCTGATCTTCCTCATTGGCGAGGAAGACAAGGTTCAGCTCGGTCGCATCCAGCGCCTGCGGGGCAACCACCCCGGCAAAAGCGACCGCGCTCGCCATCAGTGCCGTGCGTGTTCCGGCAAGTGTTTTCGTCAGGTCCAACATGTCAGTTCCTCCCTTTTGTGTGTCAGACATACCCGAGCCAGCGTGGCAACCACATGACCAGATCGGGGAACAGCACGAGGCTCACGACCACCGCGACCTCGAACAGGAAATAGGGGATCAGATCCCAGGAGATACGCTCGATCCGCTCGCCCGAGATGCCCGAGACGACGAAGAGCACAAGCCCCAGTGGCGGCGTGATCAACCCGATGATCAGCGTCACGCACATCACCACGGCGAAGTGGATCGGATGAATGCCCACACCCACCAGCACCGGCGCCAGGATCGGGGCCAGGATCAGGATGGCGGGGCCTGCATCCATGATCGTGCCGATGGCCAGCAGGAACAGCACCACCAGCAGGAACAGCATCAGCGGATCGGATGTGATGTTCAGGATGAAGCCCGAGACAAGCTGCGGCGTGCCCTTGAGGCTGACGAGCGAGGCAAAGGACACTGCCGCGCCGACCAGCAGCAGGATGATCGCGGATTTCAGCGCGGCCTTGCTGAACACCTCGACCAGTTGGGTCAGGCTGATTTCGCGGGTGATGAACAGGCCCAGGATCAACGCGTAGAATGCCGCCACTGCCGCCCCTTCGGTGGGCGTGAAGATACCGCCCACAATGCCGCCGATCAGGATGATCGGGGTCAGAAGCGGCATGAAGGCGCTTTTCCCGGCCTCCCAGGTCTCCGCCCAGCTTGCGCGCGCCGAAGGGTCGGGGAATGTGCGGAACCGCGCGACGATGGCCACCACAACCATCAGCCCGAACCCGATGATCAGCCCCGGAATGATGGCGGCTGCGAACATCGCCGCCACCGAGACGTTCATGATGAAGGCATAGAGGATCATCAGCCCCGAGGGCGGGATGATCGAGGCCAGCACCGCCGAAGCCGCCGTGATCGCCGCCGAGAAGGATTTGGTATAGCCCGCCTGATGCATGCCCGGGATCATCACGCCGCCCAGCGCCGAGGCATCGGCCACAGCAGAGCCCGAACCACCCGCCAGCATGATCGAGGACGATACCGACACCTGCCCCAGCCCCGCCTTGCGATGCGCGACAAAGGTTTCGGCGAATTTCACGATGCGGCTGGTCACGCCGCCTGCGGTCATCAATTCACCCGCAAGGATGAAGAAGGGCAGCGCCATCAGCGGAAAGCTGTCCATGCCTGCAAACAGTCGCTGCACCAGCAGGTTCAGGAAGCGCAGATTGTCTTCGAGGATCAGCGTCAGGCCCGGCGCCAGCAACATCACGAAGACGATGGGGGTGCCGATGACCAGCAGGCCCAGAAAGATCCAGATATACAGGAACGCCATGCCCTCAGCCCCCCGCCGCCGTTGAAGAGCCAAAGACATTCACCGAATACCGGCCCGGATGGATCAGATTGCCGATCAGTCGCAACAGGCGTTCGAACGACACCAGCGCCACGAGGGTGAAACCGATTGGCATGATCGCATAGACATAGCTGAGCGGCAGCCGCAGCGAGAGCGTAAAGCTGGACCCGGCGCGCGACATCAGCCCGTAACCCAGCCAGATCGCGCCACACAGCATGATGAAAACTGCCAATTCGATCAGCAGCCCGACATAACGCATGATCGGGTGGTGCTGGATCGCGGCGACAAAGATATCGAGGCTGACATTCATCCCGTAGCGATGCGCGGTCGGGAAATACAGAAACGCCATCCAGACCATCATCGTGCGCGACAATTCTTCGGTCCAGCCAAAGCTGTCGCCCAGCACATAGCGGTAGAAGACATGCACGATCACGACGCCGAGCATCCCGAACAGCAGCGCGGTCGCCGCATACCCGGCGACCCGCGTCAGCGTGCGGTTCACGACATCCAGCGTCCGGATGACTGCGTCCATAGCGCCCCTCCCTGCACCGTGCCGCGCGATTGCCTCCTACAATTTCGCAGCGCTACGATGTGTCTAGCATTGACGAAACCCCCTGTCAATCAGGCAGATTTTAAAGTATTATTGCTTAAGATCAGTAGTTTATTATACATTCGGGAAAATATCCCCGAGTCGCCCGAAAAAACATCACTTCCATTCTTGCAGCGATATGAAAATACTGACACACTGTCTGCCGACATGTTCCGGCATGCCGTCGCATGCCGCTTGGGAGGGGAGTCGTGTCACAGCGAAGGATAGAAGAATTGCGAAGCCAGCGCTGGTATGCGAGCGCCGACATGCGCGGTTTCGCGCATCGTCAGCGCACCCAGCAGATGGGCTTGCGGCGCGAGGAATTCATGGGCAAGCCCGTGATCGGCATTCTCAACACCTGGTCCGATCTCAGCCCCTGCCACGCCCATCTGCGCGACCGCGCCGAAGCGGTCAAGCGCGCGGTCTGGGCGGCGGGGGGCTTTCCGGTCGAACTGCCCGCGCTGTCGCTGGGCGAGGTGATGGTCAAGCCCACGACCATGCTTTACCGCAACCTGCTGGCGATGGAGGCCGAGGAACTGCTGCGCTCGCACCCGATCGACGGGGCGGTGCTGATGGGCGGGTGTGACAAGACCACGCCGGGGCTGCTGATGGGCGCGATTTCCATGAACATCCCGGCGATCTTCTGCCCGGCGGGGCCGATGCTGAATGGCCGCTGGAAGGGCAAGACGCTGGGCGCGGGCACCCATACGCGCGCCTATTGGGACAAGCTGCGCAATGGCGAGATATCGCAGGAGGACTGGGTCGATCTGGAAAGCCGCATGACGCGGTCCTTCGGCACCTGCAACACGATGGGCACGGCCTCGACCATGACATCCATCGTCGATGCGATGGGGATGACGCTTCCGGGCGCGTCCTCGGTGCCGGCGGCGGATTCGGGTCATGCGCGCATGGCCTCGGCCTGCGGCAGCCGGATTGTTCAGATGGTGTGGGAGAACCTGCGCCCGTCGGATGTGCTGAGCCCGGCCTCCTTTGCCAATGGCGCGCGGGTCTTCATGGCGCTGGGGGGATCGACCAATGCCGCCGTGCATCTGGTGGCCCTGGCGCGGCGCGCGGGTGTGGCCTTCGGGCTGGATGATCTGGACCGCGCCGCGCGCGAGGTGCCGGTGCTGGTCAATATCTTTCCGGCAGGCGACCGGCTGATGGAGGATTTTCATTTCGCAGGCGGCCTGCCTGCCCTGCTGGCACGGCTTGCACCCCATCTGGACCTGAATGCGCGCACCGTCACCGGCCATCTGGCCCAGATGATCGAGGGCGCCGAATGCTACGATGATGACGTGATCCGCCCGCTGGACAACCCCGTCACGCCCGCCGCCGCGCTGGCGGTGCTGCGCGGCAATCTCGCCCCCGATGGCGCGGTCATCAAGCCCAGCGCGGCCAGCGCGCATCTGATGCAGCATCGCGGCCGCGCAGTCGTGTTCGACACCCATGCCGATCTGGTCGCGAGGATCGATGACCCCGCCCTTGGCATCACCGCAGACAGTGTTCTTGTGCTGCGCAATGCGGGGCCCAAGGGCGCGCCGGGCATGCCGGAATGGGGCGCACTGCCTATCCCCAAGCATCTGCTGGCCCAAGGCGTGCGCGACATGCTGCGCATCTCGGACGCGCGGATGAGCGGCACGCATTACGGCACCTGCGTCTTGCATGTGGCGCCCGAAAGCGCCGTGGGCGGACCGCTGGCACTGGTGCGCGATGGCGATGAGATCGAGCTTGATGTCGCCGCCCGCCGGTTGGAGCTGCTGGTGTCTGACGACGAACTCGCCGCCCGCCGCGCCGCATGGACCCCACCGCCCCCACGCAGCCAGCGCGGCTATACCGCGCTATTCTGCGAGCATGTCACACAGGCCGACAAGGGCTGTGATTTCGACATCCTGCAAGGCGGCCCGGACGAGCCTGAACCCGAGATTTTCTGAAAGGAGCATGGCGCGATGCCATCTGACGACAACCGTTTCAAAGCCTGGATGCAGACCCGCCAGACCCCGCCCCCGCTGGGAAGTTGGGTGATGTCCGCCAGCCCCTATGTGGCCGAGGCGATGGGCCATGTCGGGTTTGACTGGCTGCTGATCGACATGGAACACACCCCCATCGATCTGGCCCAGACCACGGCGATGATGCAGGCACTCTCTGGCAGCCCGTCCGAGGTGGTGCTGCGCGTGCCGTGGAATGATGCGGTCATGGTCAAGCGGGTGATGGACGCAGGCGCACGCTCGCTGATGTTTCCCTTCATCCAGTCCGTGGAAGAGGCCCGCGCCGCCATCGCCGCCACGCGCTACCCGCCGCAAGGCACGCGCGGGGTGGCCGCGATGCACCGCGCCAGCCGGTTCGGTACGCTGCCCGACTATCTGGCGCGCGCCAATGACCGTGTGGCAGTGATCCTGCAACTGGAAACGCCCGAGGCCGTGGCGCTTTTGCCCCAGATCGCGGCGCTGGACGGGGTGGATGCGGTCTTTGTCGGGCCGGGCGATCTGTCGGCCAGCATGGGGTTGATGGGGCAGATCGGTCATGCGGATGTGCAGGCCGCGCTGCGCGATGCGGCGCAGGCCGCGCAGGATGCGGGCATCGCCTGCGGGATCGTGGGGGCCGATCCGGCGACCGTCCAGCGCTATATCGCGATGGGGTTCACCTATGTGGCCGTCGCCTCGGACATGGCGCTGATGATGGGCGCGGCCAAGGCGGCGGCGGCGGCCACACGCGGGCAGGCCAGCCCCGATGCGCCGCAAGCCGCATATTGAAAGGGGGCGTCATGGCATTTGAAACCGTCTATCCCGCACAGGCCGCGCTTGGGGAATGCCCGCTTTGGTGCGCGCGCACGGGGCGGCTGTGGTGGGTGGATATCGAGGCCCCGGCACTGAACTGTTTCGACCCGGCGCGCGGCACGAACCGGACCCTGCCGATGGATGAGAATATCGGCTGCATCGCCTTGCGCAGGCAGGGCGGGTTCATCGCCGGAATGCGCTCTGGCCTGTGGCTGCTGGATGAGGACGGGCGCAAGCTGGAGCGTATCGCCAACCCGCAGCCCGACAGCACGATCAGCCGGTTCAATGATGGCCGCGCCGATCCGTGGGGACGGTTCTGGGCGGGCACGATCCATGAACCCCGCGACCGGCCTGCGGCCATTCTGTGCCGGGTCGATACGGACCTGACCTGCACGCAGGTCGCAGGCGATATCATGGTGTCGAACGGGCTGGCATTCTCGCCGGACCGCGCATGGATGTATCATTCCGACACGCCCGCGCATGTGATCTACCGCTATCCACTGGATGCTGATGGCACCCCCGGCCCGCGCGAGTTGTTTCATCAATTCCCCCATGGCAATGGCCGCCCCGATGGCGCGGCGGTTGATGCGGACGGGTTCTACTGGTCCGCGCTTTACGAGGGCGGGCGCGTGGTCCGCCTGTCCCCCGCGGGCGAAATCGTGGCCGAATACCCCGTCCCCGCGCGTTGCCCGACCATGTGCGCCTTTGGCGGGCCGGAACTGCGCACGCTTTATGTCACATCGGCCCGGCATGGGCGCGGGGCAGAAGAATTGGCCGAATGGCCGCAATCGGGCGATCTGTTCGCGATGCAGGTCGAGACACCGGGCCTGCCAGAGCCAGGCTTTGCGGGGTAAACGGATGGAAGCGCAATATTCATCGCTGAAAGGCGCGTCCGTGCTGGTGACCGGGGGCGCGACGGGTCTGGGCGCGGATTTCGTGCGCGGGTTCACGCAGCAAGGGGCGCGGGTGGGCGTCCTTGATCTGGATGCCGAGGCAGGCACCGCGCTGGCGCGCGAAACCGGCGCGCATTTCGCCCGCGCCGATCTGCGCGATCTGGATAATCTGGGCCAGACCATCACCGATCTGGCCCGCGTGCGACCGGGCCCTTTACCGTGCTGGTCAACAATGCCGCGCGCGATGACCGGCATGATTTCGATGATCTGACGCCCGAATACTGGCGCGATGCGCTGGCCACGAACCTGTCGCATCATGTCTTTGCCGCGCAGGCCGTCGTGCCCGGCATGGCGCAGGCCGGGGGTGGCAGCATCATCAACATGGGCTCGATCAGCTGGATGCGCGGGCGTCCGGGGATGCTGGGCTATACAGCCTCCAAGGCCGCGATCAGCGGCATGACACGGTCAATGGCGCGCGAACTGGGGCCGCAGGGCATTCGCGTGAATGCCGTCGCCCCCGGCGCGATCCTGACCGAACGGCAGGCCCGGCTGTGGCTGACGCCCGAGAAGAATGCCGAATTTCTGGAGCTGCAGGCCCTGAAATTCCGGCTGGAGCCTGAACATATCACGCCCATGGTCCTGTTCCTGGCCTCCAGCGCCAGCAGGGGATGCACCGGGCAGGAATTCATCATCGACGCCGGGCTGACGCTGAACTGAGCCCGCGCAGACAGAAAGGACAGACAGATGGACCCCCTCCGCTATGGCATCATCGGCACCGGCATGATGGGTCAGGAGCATATGCGCAACATCGCCCTTCTGGGGGATGCGCGCGTCACCGCAATCTGCGACCCCGATGCAGACATGCGCGCTCAGGCCGCCGCACTGGCAGGCGGCGCGCAGGCTTTCAGCGATCACCGCGCGCTGATCGCGGCGGATCTCTGCGACGCCTATGTGCTGGCTGCGCCCAATGACCTGCATCTGGGGCTGATGCGCGATCTGATGGCGACCGACAAGCCCATCCTGTGCGAAAAGCCGCTGGCCACCACATCCGCCGATTGCCGCGCGCTGATGCAGGCGGCAGAGGCACGGCGCGCGCCGGTCTGGGTGGCGATGGAATACCGCTACATGCCGCCCGTGGAACGCCTGCGCGCGGCGCTGCAAGAGGGGCGCGCAGGCACCCCGCGCATGGTCTCGATCCGCGAGCACCGCTTTCCGTTTCTGGACAAGGTCGGCGACTGGAACCGCTTCAACGCGCGCACCGGCGGCACCATGGTCGAGAAATGCTGCCATTTCTTTGACCTGATGCGCCTGCTCTTGGGGTCCGACCCGATCCGCGTCTATGCCTCGGGCGGTGCGGATGTGAACCACCGCGAGGAACGCTATGACGGGCGCGTGCCCGATATCGTCGATCACGCCTATGTCACGGTCGATTTCGCAAGCGGCACCCGCGCCATGCTGGAATTATGCATGTTCGCCGAAGGGTCGCAGTGGCAAGAGGTCGTGTCCGTCACGGGCGAGCGCGCGCGTCTGGATGCCTGCGTGCCGGGGCCCGCGCGCTTTGCGCCTGACGGGCAGGAACGGCAGTCGGAATTCGTGATCTCGGACCGCGCCAGCAAACGCGAGACGCGCGAGGCGGTCGAGGTCGATGCAAGCATCCTTGGCGCGGGCGATCATCACGGCTCGACCTATTTCCAGCATGAGCGCTTTGCCCAACTGGTGCGCAGCGGCACTGGCACGCCCGAGGTCAGTCTGGCCGATGGCTACTGGTCCGTGCTGGTGGGCGAGGCGGCCGAACGCTCGATCCGCACGCATCAGGTGATCGACCTGCGCGAGAACGGCCATCCGGCTGCATCGGCGGCATAAGGGGGCAGGCATGAGCGATATCGTCATTTCGGAATTCATGGATGAACCGGCGGTTGACTGGCTGAAAGGCGCATTCTCCGTCACCTATGACCCGACACTGGTCGATGAGCCCGCGCGCCTGCGCGACGCCTGCGCACAGGCGCGCGGGCTCATCGTGCGCAACCGCACGCAGGTCAATGCCGATCTGCTGGCCGCAGCGCCCGCGCTGCGCGCCGTCGGGCGGCTGGGCGTGGGACTGGACAATATCGACCTGGGCGCTTGCAAGGCCCGCGATGTGGCCGTGTTCCCGGCCACGGGTGGCAACACGATTTCGGTCGCTGAATATGTCATCACGGCAGTGCTGATGCTGCGCCGCAAGGCCTGGANAGGCAGCGCCGAGGTGCTTTCGGGCGGCTGGCCGCGCCAGCGGATGATGGGGCTGGAGGTCTCGGGCGCTGTGCTCGGGCTGGTGGGGTTCGGGGCCATCGCGCAGGCCGTGGCCGCCCGCGCGCAGGCGCTGGGGATGCAGGTCACGGCGCATGACCCGTTCCTGCCCGACGATCACCCGGCATGGGCGCAGGTGCAGCACTGCGACACGCTCGATGATCTACTGGCCATCTCCGATGCCGTCAGCCTGCATGTGCCGCTGACCGACACGACCCGCAACCTGTTCGATGCCGCGCGTCTGGCCCGGATGAAACCCGGCGCGCTGCTGATCAACACTGCCCGTGGCGGCATCGTGGATGAGGGCGCGCTGGCGCAGGCCCTGTCAGACGGCCAGATCGGGGGCGCGGCGCTGGATGTCTTTGCCGCAGAGCCCCTGCCCGCCGGATCGCCGCTGGCGCAGGCCCCCAACCTGATTGCCACGCCCCATATCGCGGGGGTCACGGTCGAATCGAACACGCGCATCAGCTGGATCACGGTCGAGAATGTCGCCCGTCATCTGGGCCGCTAGGGGCTTGCCGCCGCGCATGACCGGGAATACCTGACGGGCAGACCAGAAGCCAAGGTACGGGCGCGGCGCAATCCCGCCCGGCCCAGCCCGCAGGAGCGCCCGATGTCCGACACCCAGACCACCCCGAGGATGATCGCGATCAGCAGCGGCAAGGGCGGGGTCGGCAAATCCACTGTCACCGCGAATATCGCGGTCGCCATGGTGCAGGCGGGTCTGCGCGTGGGGATAGTCGATGCCGATATCTACGGCCCCTCGATCCCCGGCATCCTTGGCGCCCCGGCCCGCAAACCCGCCATGACCCCCGATGGCCGGATCGAGCCGGCCGAGGCGCATGGGGTCAAGCTGATCTCGATGGCGCTTCTGAGCGATGATGACACCCCCGCAATCCTGCGCGGGCCGATGGTCACGAAATACCTGCAGAGCTTTGTGCGGCAGGTGGATTGGGGGCCGATCGATCTGTTGCTGCTGGACCTGCCGCCGGGCACGGGCGATATTCAACTCACGCTCGCGCAGGCCTTCCCGCTGACTGGCGCAGTGGTGGTCAGCACCCCGCAGGATGTCAGCCTGAAGATCGCGCGTCGGGGTCTGCGCATGATGGAACAGGTCAAGGTGCCGATCCTGGGCGTGGTCGAGAACATGAGCGGCTTTACCTGCCCGTCCTGCGGCACTGTCACGCATATCTTTCATCAGGGCGGGGGCGCGGCGATTGCGCAGGATATCGGCGTGCGTTTTCTGGGTCAGGTGCCGCTGGATCCGGGCATCGTGGATAGCGGTGATGAGGGGGTGCCCCTGGTCATATCCACCCCCGACAGCCCGGCCGCTAGCGCCTATCATCAGATCGCCGCTGCGCTGAGCGGTGACGCGGCCACGGGTCACGGCATTGCCACCCCGTTCACCTGGTCCCTGCATGACGGCAGCGGCAAGCCCGCCCCGACCACCGCCACCCCTGACGGGGCTGCCGAGCGGCTGGCCGCGCTGGACCACGCGCCGGGGCAATTGCATCTGACATGGGCCGACGGCACCCGCCAGACGCTTGGCACCCGCGATCTGCGCATCGCCTGCCCCTGCGCCAAATGCCGCGACGAGATGACGGGCGCGCGCCTGCTGGACCCGGCGAGCGTGGGTCTGGATACCGATATCACACGGGTCTGGAGCGTGGGGAACTACGCGCTGGGCATGGCGTTTTCCGACGGGCATGACACGGGTATCTACACGCTCAAGGCTCTGCGCGCCATGGCCAGCGCTGAGGTCGAAGATGTCTGAGCGCCGGCGCATCCGCGCGCAGGCCTCCGCTCAGGACGCGGACGCCATGGCCTTTACGCTCGACGCGCCGGTACAACCGGGATGTGCAAGCGCCCGGCCCGACGCTGACAGCGATGCCCCCCTGCCCCGCGCGCTCCATGCCATTGACGGGGTGCAGCGGGTGGAGGTTGCAGGCGCCACGATCTGGGTCGGCAAGGCGGCAGGCGCGGACTGGGCCGCGCTGAAACCCGCCATCGCAAGCGCGATCCGGTCAGTGCTGGATGCGACCGATCAGCCATTGGGCGAGCGCGCGGCCCGGGACCCCGATGNTGCCCTGCTGGACGCCGTGCAGGCAATGCTGCGCGATCAGGTCAACCCTTCGATTGCGGCGCATGGCGGGCATATCGCGGCCGAGCGGGTGGCCGAAGGCACAGTNTATCTGCGCATGTCCGGCGGCTGTCAGGGATGCGCGGCCTCAAGCGCGACGCTGCGCGACGGGGTCGAGCGGATGCTGCGCGCAGCCTTGCCGCAGATCAGGCGCATCGTGGATGTGACGGATCACGACGCAGGCGTGAACCCGTTCTATGCCCGCGATGACGGCCCCTCGCCCCTGATGGGCCGCGCCCTGCCACCCGGCGTGATCGGCTGGCAGGACGGGCAGGTTGTCGTTGATCCGGCGTATCTGGCCCCGCGTCTGGGCCTGACGCCGGAGGCGCTGCGCGCGGGGCTGCGCAATGGCGATGTGGTCGGTGTGACGGAAACCGGCGAAGGCGCGGATGCGGGCAAGGCGCGGGTCGTGCTGCGCAGCCCCAGCCGCGCCTGGGCGGCAGAGATCGACGCAGACGGCGCCGCACGCGAAGTGCCGCCCCCGCGCCAGAGCATCGAGGCCGGCGCGAGCGAACGCGATCTGGCCGCCCGCCTGCGCGCGCATCTCGACGCGCTGCCGCCCGAGCATGGCGGCCTCAGCTATGGGGCGTTGGCGCAGGATTTGGGCGTCGCGGGACCCGGCGCGATCGGCAAGATCACGCGCGCGCTGGAACGGACCATGCAGGAGGATGCCGCTGCAGGCCGCCCCTTCATCGCGGCGCGCGCAGTTTCCCGTGCGGGCGGCGGGCTGCCCGGCAAGGGGTTCTTCGATCTGGCCCGCAGCCTCTCGCGCGGCCCGGCGCAGGGCGAGAGCGAGGCCGCATTTCACGCCGGCGAAGTGCAACGGCTGGCGCAGGAAGATGGCGCACAGGCGCGTGAGGGGAAGCGGGCGTAAGGTGGGTTGAAACCCACCCTACGCGCCCTCTGCGACGGCGCGCTCACTCCGGCTCGATCCGCACTTTCCGGTTGATCCGATCGACCGCCTTGCGTGTCTCGGACCCGTCGGGCCAGATCACGCGCAGATCGGCCGCCTCATCCGCGCCCAGCCCGAAATGCAGCGGCACATGCTGCCCCCCGGCATGACCGCCGCCGATGCTCAGTTCCTGCCATTGCGGCCCGCCCGCGCTATGCACGTAAACCCGCGCGCCGATGGCGAAGCGGTTGCCGCCCGGTTGACGCAGATCGACCTTCAGCCAGTTGCCCGGCTGCGCACTGTCATTGCGATAGAGCCGCGCGGGCGCGCGACGGTTGACCACCACCAGATCCAGCGCCCCGTCCCCGTCCAGATCGACCAGCGCCGCCCCGCGCGAACGCGCAGGGTCCGCCACGCCCGCGTCCTGCGCGGCCTCGGCAAATCGCCCATCGGGTCCCTGCATCAGCAGGTTGTTGGGGTCGGCCATGGCCAGATCGGGCATCTGGTCCACATTGCCCTTGGCCACGAACAGATCGGCGCGCCCGTTATTCGTCACATCCCCCCATTGCGCATGCCACCCGGTCGAGGGGCGCCCATCATCGCCTGCAAAGGGGCGATGCGCAGTATGCCCCATCTCGAACGGCGCGGGCTGATAGGTGCCGTCAGNTTGCGCCAGTTGCAGCATCTGATCGGCCATCGAGGTCAGATAGACATCCGCCAGCCCATTGCCGGTGATGTCGCGGCTGGCAATCCCCATCCCCCACAGCATCAGTTCCGGCCAGCCATCCTGCGGCCCCAGATAGCGGGCATCAGTGATATCCCACATCTGCTCGGACCCGCCGCGCACATAGTAATGGCGGTCATTCGACAGTCGCAATGTCATGCGGTCGCGCGCGTCACGCGCGGCCAGGGCGGAGAGCGGGCAGTAGCCGGGACCGAAATCCTCTGACACCCAGCCCGCGCCCTCGGGGCGCAAAAGCTGGTTGTCATCGCAGGCAAAGAACGGGCCATCGGGGTCGTCGCGATCCACATAATTCCCGACAAAGAGCGTCGGCCGCGCCGCCCCCTCTTCCCACCAGGCGGTGAAGGCCGTTGACCAGGCATCGCCCGGATCGATGCCGAAGTCCTCGGTCGCCTCCTCGAACCGGCACTCGCCCAGACCCCGCAGCACCGTGTTCGGACCCACGCGCAGAACGAACAGATCCAGCACCCCGTCGCCATCGATATCCAGCGGATAGGCGCCGGTCACACCCGTCAGATCCATCTCCTGCGCGTCGAATTTCATCCCGCCCCGGTTGCGCAGCAGCCGCGACGGCCCGTCGCCCCCGGCCAGAAACAGATCCGGCAAGCCGTTATCGCTGCAGTCGAATGCCGCGACGCCACCGCCCACGAAAAACTCCCACCCGCCGCTGTAATGGTGCTCGGGGATATGCGCGCCCAGATCCGTGAAGCGCGGGGCATCGGCCAGGCCCGCACTGGCCGAGAGGATCAGGGCCAGCGCCGCCCTCATGCCGTGACGGCCCGACTGGCCTGCGCGCCCAGAAGCTGGCCGGTCAATTCGCCCAGCGCCAGCGCCACGGCGCCCTGCGCCCAGACCAGATCGCCCCAGGCATGGATCTCGACCCGCGCGGGCGCGCGGCCGCCTGTCAGGGTCATGGCCTGCATCTCGGCCAGCACCTCGCGCGCATAAAGGTAGTCATACTGCATCCGCCCGCCCGAGAGGATGATTACCTCGGGGTCAAAGACCTGCGCCACATTGGACAGGCCAAGCGCCAGAAAGCGCCCCGCGCGGCGAAAGATCGAGAGCGCGGCCTCATTCCCGCGCCGCGCCTCGGCGAACAGCTCTTCCAAGAGCGCGAGCGGGCTTTCCGACAGGCTGGCATGCTGATCGAGCGCGGTCGCTGCCTCTCGTGCAAGGGCGTAATCGGCGACATAGGCTTCCAGACAGCCGCGCTTGCCACAGCGACACAGCGCGCCATCAAGCTGCACCTTGGTATGGCCCAGCTCCAGCCCCATGCCGCGCGCGCCGCGGTAGAGCTGGTTGAACAGCACCAGCCCCATCCCAACACCATGCTCGATCGTGACGACGGCGAAATCCGATTTGCCGCGCCCGCCACCGAACCACAATTCGGCCAGGGTCAGCAGATTGGCGTCATTGTCCAGATAAACGGGCATCCCCAGCGCGGCCTCGAACTGCGCGCGCAGACCGGTGCCGGGCGCATCAAGCATGGGTGACCAGGGCACATTGCCCGTGCGGAAATCCACCAGCCCCGCCAGCCCGACACCGGCGCAGCGCACATCGCGCCGGGTCATGCCCTGCCCGTCCAGCAACTGATCGATCAGTGCGCGCGCCTCGGCGATCAGGGCCTGCGCGCTTTTGCGATGCGGGCGCGTGGGCAGAGCCAGATCAGCGATGCGCGCGCCCGAAAAATCGCTCAGCACAGCCGTATGGCGCAGATCGCCCAGCTTTATGCCGATGACATGATGCGCGTCTGCCGCGACCTGCAGCCCCACAGGCGGGCGTCCGCGCGCGCTGCGCGGGCTGTCGCTGTCGGGGCTGTCGCTGTCATCCGTTTCACGCAGGAACCCTTCGGCGATCAGCTCGCTTGTCACGGCACTGACCGAGGCCGCGCTGATCCCCAGCGCGCGGCCCATATCGGCACGCGTGGTGCTGCCCTGGGCGCGCACATGTTCGAACAGCACCTGCCGCAAGGGCCGCGTGATCGTCCCCGGCGCGGCCACCGAATCGATCAGCAGCGGGCCACAGCCCGACAGCGCGTCGTCCGGCAATGCGGTCGGTTCATGCGCGCCTGACGGCGTCATGGCGGGCCCCTCCCATTAAATTCACTCCCTGAACGAATAAAACGTGGTTTTTCCCCACATGGCAAGAACCAATCCGGGAAACCGTGAAATCCCAGCGGTCAGGCGTCAATTCACCCGCTTTTTAATTTGACAGCCGAAGAATATCTGCGATGATCCCCACGCGGGCCGCACCAGACAAAGGCCCCCACATGTTCTAGGGAGGAACACATGAACAAGATTTTGGCCGCAGCCGTTGCTGCGACAGTCGGCTTCAGCTCGGCTGCATGGGCGGATTCGCTGACCATCGGCGTCAGCTGGTCGAACTTTCAGGAAGAGCGCTGGCAGACCGATGAGGCCGCGATTCGCGCCGCGCTGGACGAAGCAGGGGCCGAATACGTGTCGGCGGATGCGCAATCGTCCTCGTCCAAGCAGCTCTCGGATATCGAAAGCCTGATCGCGCAGGGCGTGGACGCGCTGATCGTTCTGGCTCAGGACGCGGCTGCCATCGGCCCCGCCGTGCAGGCCGCTGCGGATGAGGGCATCCCCGTCATCGCCTATGACCGTCTGATCGAGGATGATCGCGCCTTTTACCTGACCTTCGATAATGTCGAGGTCGGGCGCATGCAGGCGCGCGCCGTGCTGGAACAGCAGCCCTCGGGCAATTACGTCATGATCAAGGGCTCGCCCACGGACCCCAACGCGGATTTCCTGCGCGGCGGTCAGCAGGAAGTGCTGCAGGACGCGATTGACGCAGGCGATATCGTGATTGTCGATGAGGCCTATACCGATGGCTGGCTGCCCGCCAATGCCCAGCGCAACATGGAACAGATCCTGACCGCGCAGGACAATGCGGTGGATGCCGTCGTGGCATCGAATGACGGGACCGCCGGTGGCGTGGTTGCCGCGCTGACTGCGCAGGGCATGGATGGCATCCCGGTCTCGGGCCAGGATGGTGACCATGCGGCGCTGAACCGCATCGCGCTGGGCACGCAGACCGTGTCGGTCTGGAAAGACGCCCGCGATCTGGGCCGTGCGGCTGGCGAAATCGCTGTCGAACTGGCAGGCGGCACCGCGATGGCGGATATCGAGGGGTCGGAGATGTGGACCTCGCCGGGCGGCACCGAAATGGTGTCCATGTTCCTCGAGCCCGTGCCGATCACGGCAGACAACCTGTCGCTGGTGGTTGATGCCGGCTGGATCAGCCAGGACGCCCTGTGCCAGGGCGTGAGCGGCGGCCCGGCCCCCTGCGACTGATCGCGAGGGAAACTGACAACGGGGCGCGCGGCGTTCTGCCGCCGCCCCGATCCTGCATCCCGGCAGGACAAGTCCCGAGGACAAGCTGATGAGCACCACTGACACTGAAAAAAGCGCAGGGACCAGGTCCCGGCGGCGCGCCCGGCTGACCGATACGCTGGAAATCGACACCCGTTTGCTGGGCATGATCGGTGCCTTTATCGCGGTGCTGGTCATCTTCAACGTCCTGACCGACGGGCGTTTCCTGACCCCGCGCAATATCTTCAACCTCACGATCCAGACAGTCAGTGTGGCGATCATGGCGACCGGCATGGTCTTTGTCATCGTCACCCGGCATATCGACCTGTCGGTGGGCGCGCTGCTGGCCACCTGTTCGGCGGTGATGGCGATGATGCAGACCGCATGGTTGCCGCAATATCTGGGCCTGCCGCTGGGCCATCCGCTGATCCCGTGGCTGGCGATTGCCGCAGGGCTGATCACCGGGGCGCTGATCGGGGCGTTTCAGGGCTGGCTGGCAGGTTATCTGATGGTCCCGGCCTTTATCGTGACGCTGGGGGGCCTGCTGGTCTGGCGCAACACGGGTTGGTATCTGACCAATGGTCAGACCATCGGGCCGCTGGACACGACCTTTCAGATGTTCGGCGGCATCAATGGCACGCTGGGCGAGACATGGTCCTGGATCTTCGGCATCGTGGCGACACTGGCCGCGCTTGGGGCATTGTGGTTCGCGCGCCGCGACAAGCAGCGCCACGGCTTTCAGGTCAAGCCCATGTGGGCAGAGCTTGCGCTGGGTGGGCTGATCGCGGCCGCCATTCTGGGCTTCATCGCGGTGCTGAACTCTTACCCAGTCCCCGAGGCCCGTCTGCGCCGCATGTTCGAGGCCCGCGGCGAGGTCATGCCCGAGGGTTATACCGAAGCTTACGGCCTGCCCTATTCGGTGCTGCTGCTGATCGTGGTCGCGGTGGTGATGACCGTCATCGCGCGCAAGACCCGGCTGGGGCGTTATATCTTTGCCACTGGCGGCAACCCGCAGGCGGCCGAACTGTCGGGCATCAACACGCGGCTGCTGACGGTCAAGGTCTTTGCCATCATGGGCGCGCTTTGTGCGATCTCGGCGGTGGTGGCCTCGGCCCGGCTGACCAACCATTCCAACGATATCGGCACGCTGGACGAATTGCGCGTGATCGCAGCCGCCGTGATCGGGGGCACTGCGCTCGCGGGCGGGCTGGGCACGATCTATGGCGCGATCCTGGGCGCGCTGATCATGCAGTCGCTGCAATCGGGCATGGCGATGGTGGGGGTGGATGCGCCCTTGCAGAATATCGTCGTGGGCTCGGTGCTGGTGCTCGCCGTGCTGATCGACATCATTTATCGCCGCCGCACGGGAAGGGGTTAGGGCCATGACACCACTTGTGGAAATGCGCAACATCTCGATCGCGTTCGGCGGTGTGCAGGCGGTCGATGACGTGTCGATCGACCTGCATGCTGGCGAGGTCGTGGGCCTGCTGGGTCATAACGGGGCGGGGAAATCGACGCTCATCAAGATCCTGTCGGGGGCTTACAAGGCCGATAGCGGCGAGATCCTGATTGACGGCGAAAAGGTCGAGATCAATTCGCCCCGCGATGCCCGCGCCCATAATATTGAAACCATCCACCAGACGCTTGCGCTGGCCGATAACCTGCCCGCGCCAGCCAATCTGTTTCTGGGCCGCGAATTGCGCACCATGTTCGGGTTTCTGGATGACAGCCGCATGGAATCCGAGACGCGCAAGATCATGGCGCGGCTGAACCCCAACTTCAAGAAAGTGGCCGAACCCGTCAGCGCGCTGTCTGGCGGGCAGCGCCAGTCGGTCGCGATTGCGCGCGCGGTCTATTTCAACGCGCGCATCCTGATCATGGACGAACCCACCGCCGCGCTGGGGGTGCATGAAACCAAGATGGTCGCCGATCTTATCATGGAGTTGAAGGCACAGGGGCTGGGCATCTTTCTGATCAGCCATGACACGCGCGAGATGATGTCACTATGCGACCGCGTATCGGTGATGAAAAACGGCCAGTTGATCGGCACGGAACGGGTTGAGGATGTGACCGAAGATGACATCCTGTCGATGATCATTCTGGGCAAGAAAGCGCCCGAGGCCGTGTGATGTATCTTGGACTGGATCTTGGAACCTCGGGGCTGAAGGGGCTGGTCATCGGGGATGATGGCGCCCCCGTGGCCGAAGCCACGGCCCCCCTTTCGGTCGCCCGCCCCCATCCCGGCTGGTCCGAACAGGACCCGGCCGACTGGATCACTGCGGCCGAGGCCGTGCTGCGCGCCCTGGCCCGGC